>Ga0099824_1000007_pt1 | contig 104878 bp, 43 predicted proteins | sample SiratrowhiteBW_FD_76837 | JGI IMG/M metagenome (GOLD analysis project Ga0099824, IMG submission 76837) | Root nodule microbial communities of legume samples collected from California, USA - Siratro white BW | ecosystem: Host-associated > Plants > Roots > Nodule | place: USA: California... | reverse complement strand
TATTTTATAATTTTTTTTTTATTATATTTTTAAAAATATATAAAATTTTTTAATATATATATTATAATATAAAAAAAAAAAAAATATTTTATATATAATATAAAAAAATATATAAATATATAAATATATATATATATATATATATATATATATATATTAAAGGGTAAGTTATTATATATATGTATGTAGTTGTTATTTTTATAAAGAGAAAACATTTAATTATTTTGAAATAAAAAAAAAGTTATTTAATTGTTTGTTTTATTAAATAAAAAATTTATTTAAAGGTAAATAATCAAAATATTGTCTAATTTTTTTTGACAAAATTATTATTATTATCGTAATTATAAAATAAAAATATATTATTAAATTATGAAAATGTTTTCACTAAAAATAATTGTAAAAGTTAATAAATATTTTTAGTTTATCGTAGATAATTTTTAATTATATAGTTATTGAATTTAAAAAAATAGTTACTTAAAGAGTAAAATTATAGAATTTGTGTACACAAAAGAAGTGGATCCTTTTGTATATTGTTATATAGTTAATTGTTGTTTTCTCCAGACTCAGTTACAAGAAAAAAACGATGGTTAATTCAAATATAAATAAAATTTAACAATATTTTATCTTTATTTAAAAAAAAGGAAAGATATTTTTATCTGAATGATTGATATTATCTCAAAATATTTTCCAATTCCTTCAAATGTTATATCCAATAACATTTCTTTTGTTGTTCATCCCAAGTTTTAATGGAAAGTATTTGTTATATTAAACAGTGTTTGCTTTAACATGCCGGATTTGAAAGAAAAAAAAATTAAAAAAAATAAAAGATGCAAATCTTAAGGTGCCATGAAGCTACAAATAACCTGTGTTATCCTATTATATCAGTCAAATTGTTTTGTCAAATTATTTCATTGAAGAACACTAAAGTTTTAGTTCAACATTTTCTCTTTTGTTTTGGGCTTTCTCCACCACATCAAATCCCAAGGTGTTGGAATAGAGACTTGCATCTTGATTTTGATTGGCCTCTCTGCCAATTCCCAAGTATTGGCAGGCCAAACATTGCTTGTGTCAAACCCACATTTAATCAACTTCATTTATTTCAACTACAACTTCAATAATCACTTAGCATCACAACTGTATGTTATCTTCATGCTTCAATTTCACTTATATTCTTTTGATATGATATTCTTGTGTTTGTTTCTACAGATGAAAAAGAGCAGTTTAACTGTTAGTGCACAAAATACAGAAAACAAGAAGGAATAAACACGTAAATTGAAAAAAAAAAATCTTCTAATATTAATCTTGTGCAGATTTGTAACAAAATAGGTATATAAAACTTTTAAAGCCCTCTCAATGGATCCTCTGAACAAAGAACAAGAATCATTTCACTGCGCACCAAAACTGCACATATGGTAGTTAGCAGTACATAGCACACCCGATTAATATAATCTAGAATTTATATTCATATAAAAACCACTCTATCTAATTTAAGAAGAGTCAAACGCTAGTACATGACAAAAAATCAACAAATAAGTATTCCCTTACATTCCTTATACGATTCAAGTATTAACAAATTTCTTAAAAAGCTGAAATACAAAATCAAATCTCAATCTAGCCACAAACCTATGCCTTCAGATTTTTTATAGTGGATTTTCACATGTAAGAAAAAAAAAATTGGCAGCTAGTTTTTAAATAGCTAAATAATTTAAATCACTCATTAATATATTTTGTCATAAATTAGTATCAAAATTATATGATAACAAAAATATTAAAGGTAGCTAATCATCTAACTGTCTGTCGCTAGTTCTTTATTAAGAGTTTGTTCACCTTAAATATAAAAGACCAAATTAGCGACTAGAAATCGGTCTTCATTTTAGTCATAAATTTGATAACAGAAATAAATAAATAAAATGTTACCACTAACGTTGATTGATGAATTTTTTATTTCAATTTAAATACTTGTTCGATCATTAATTCGATAACAAAATTTTTGAAATGACTAAATAATTTTTTTCGATCATTAAATTATAAAGTTATTATATAATAATTGGTAATATTCTCCAAACAATAAGTATAAATTTATTTATTATGGTTAAAATATTTTTGACTTGCTTACAAACAAACAATATTTTAATACATATAATATTTTAACCTGTTTATAAATGTTAAAAATTTTATCATACTGAATAATAGTAAATTCTAATACATAATTTAGCAAATAATATAAACATTAGAAATATAAATAATATAAACATTAAAAATATAAGATACTACATGATCCCATACGAAACTTTAATAAAAATAATTTTAAACAAATATAAAGATTCAAGAGTCAGTATATATAATTAAACATGTAATCAATAATCCTCTTGTCTATAAACACTAAAATACCCTAATATATAGTCTAGTTTGATATTAAGATTTTTAAGACCTCACATAAATGTACAAAAGGAATACATTTCATTTGTTCTTCTTGTTGACATAAGTATTAATTTTGTTACTCATGATTTTTATCAATCACTTCATCTGTTTCTTCAAATGTCATTTCCTTATCAATTCTTTCCGTAAATTTTAACTTCTAAATAATCTCACCCATTCCTTCTATTATTCAAATGAAATTGAAAGGATACAATAGTTTTCTCCTTTCACTCTCATATGAGAATCTTATATTATAATTAAGAGGGCAAATATAATTTTCTTCAATGCCCACAAATGTTATTTATTGAATGGACAAAAAACGCAAAGATAAATAAAAGTTCTGATAAATGTTAATTATCAGTGATATGTTGATCAGGAATCATGTATAACAACTTTTAGTTGGTGGTGTGGTTTGAGGGTGACCAAGAGGTACTTATCCAATTAATTAAGATTGTTTAGTATAGCTAAATTCAATTATAACCCTTCACCTTTACCAATATTGTGTCTCATTAAAAAATAATCCTTGTAAGAGATCCCTTCAGAACTCTGGATCCTTTTTTAGGTAAACTCGCACCAGATATTCACTTCAGCATCTTCTTCGTGAATCATGTTTTTTGTTGCATCACTATTCAACACGTAAGGTACCTCAAAACCTACCCACGTTGTGGTTATAATCAACATATTCTTTTAAGTGTGTATTCTAAAAATATATAAATAACTTGAATAGTCCAAAATCTATTGAACATCCTTATTTTGTTTGTTTTATTTGCTGGTATAAATTTCCAAAGTCATTGTAGTAGTTAGTAGCTACTGACACAGTGGTCACTTTCTAGTAGTATACGTATGATATGAAACGTGTATAGAGAACAAAAAGTTGATCAACTTGTAGCAGAGCCATGACCCACCATTTTTCATAAGTGTATATAACTACAAATCTTTATCTATATGGATATTTTCATGCATTATTCATGTTGTCATGTGCATTGAAAAAGACAGTAGTGTTGCTTAATTTGTAATTAAACAAATATATGAAAATATATAGTGAGAGTTGAGAAACACTTGCAGCTCTATGATATAATTGAGTTACTGACTTAAGTGATAAATATTTTTACAATAAAAGATGTAAGAGGTTCTTTAATTTAAAATTATTTTATCAATGAATTAATTTGAAAAAATAATTTAATTTCTAATTTTTATTTATATTTAATCTGATTGTTTCTTACTTTTATTTTTTATAAGTTTTTTTTTGGGAATAAGTTTGTTTAGATAGAAGTCCTATTATAGACATTAGTGTCTGGATTCAGGCCCACCACGTGCCCTACTACCCTTTGATGCGAGCTTGTATTGAGTTGTTTTGAAAATTTTCAGTGATCATAGGTCACGCAGCATTAAATTCTATTCACACATTAATATTTTTTTTTAACTTAAATTAAAAAATTTCTTTTATGATAAAGTTAATATAGTTATTGTTAGCTGATATTATTAAAATTATTTTTTCACTGATATTAATAATGATATTTTTTTTTTTATCAATACCAGCTAAGTTATCTCTTATTAACATAAATAGATAAATTTTTTCAATCATCATAAATTCAAAAGTGGATAAAAAAGTAGTCTTAATTAGTGGATTTGAAAAAACTAATTTCAACTAACTGTCAACCAGAATAATCAACATTAATAAAAATTAACTTTCTTTAAAAACCTTGTTAAGGTTAAATAATTTCTTACCAGACTTTGTTAAAAAAAAACTCATTTTTGTGTTTAATAATTAATTACTTTAACATGAAAAATATAATTTAATGAATTAATTTTTTTTTATGCAAACAAAGTAAACTATTTGAACAGGAAACTAATTAAAATTTAATGTATTTTAATTTATTGAAAATTACAAAAACACACCATAATAATATTATAATTCCTCAATTTCATAATCATGACACTTTTATGATTTAAAAAAAAATTGAATTAAATCATTTTCTCACACTTTAATAACATAGTATCTTCTAAAATTCATTTTCAAAACAATTTTTTTTAACAAAAGTAGTATATTTTAGTAAAAGTATTTAAAAGTACATAATTATTAATTGTTATTAACATGTTCATAAGTGTGGAAGGAAAAAAGAAAGACGGTTTCACAAATTTAAATATAGCCACCTCTTACATGGATTTGAAAATAAAAAAGCAAATGTTTGATAAATTTTTCTATAATTTGAAAGAAAGAAATAAATAAAATTTTCTATAAGTTAAAGTAATTAATTTATAAAAAAAATCTCAAATTAATTTTTATAAAAAAATATTTAATTTGTTTCTAAAACTATTTCGGAAAAAAAATTATCCTAACAAATATAACATAAAATACATAATCTGAATTTACTTAAATTCCCAAAAATATATTACATAATAGTGACTCCAATAAAAAAAAGATATTTCATTATTTAAATTTGAGATCATACATACCTAAATCCATGTTTAAATGAAAATATATTGAACAAAAACAAATTACTTCCAAATAATAAATATATAAGAGATGTAAATGGCATGTTAAAATATTTTAAATAATTTTAACATAAATTAAAAAGATTAATTACTTTTTTAAGTGTACTAAAAACTACAAATAGTTGAAACAAACATTGGTTAAACAAAGAGCATTATAAACTACTAATTCCATTTCAAAGCAAAATGTGTTCTTAATATTTGAAAAAGTTTGTGAAGGACTGATATTCTTGTTTCTTTTATTAAGCTTTGGTTATTTCTTTCTCAATTTATTCTCAAATATAAATTACATCCATATTTGTAAAATATAAAAAAAATACATTTAGTAATAAAAAATAAAAGTTATTTAAAGAAAATGTTTACTTTTGTTTTTAACATTAATAAACATAATAGGATAATCCAACATAGGGAATATAAATTTTGGTTAGGTCGATCATAGCATTAATGTCTTGTTAAGTGAAGAGCTGAAGTTAGTAGATAATATATGACACCCATAGAATACAGCAATTACCTAACTATTGAAAATGTTTGGTATAAGTTTCTTCCTTGGATTGTTAAATGATTGAGAAATAAATTGTTTAATATATTTCTAATCTTTGTAGAACTACTTTTTCATAATTCATTTTACTTAAACATTATTTTATGACTTGATAATTTCGGTATTATAATTATTCATTCACATGTATTGTTCAAATATATGTGTATAAATCAGCACATAAATACTTACCAAAACATATTATATGTTTTTCTTTAAACACAAAATTTATCTTTTATAAGTAAGTATAAAAAAATTACATTACTAATCAATTAAAACCATTACCAACGACTTTTGAGACTATTATTGCAAAAACAATAGTTTTTATCTTTACCTGTAATTTATAACTAAATGAGGTTATAAAAACATTTTATGAACAGAGAAAAAAAAATATTTGAATTGAGAAATCCACAATAATATTAACCCGTAATTTAAACCTAAATATTTTCACAAATTATAATTCAAACTTAATTATAATTATATAAGTAACCCATAAACCGTGTAATAATCCGCAACCTCATTAGACTACCGGTGACAATATCAATTTGCAATTATTTTACAACGCCATTAGACTGTATAAATGTTATTTCTAATTAAATTTGATGTTAGATTAAGTTGAGCGAAAAGGATTCATGACTTTAAAGATGTTATATAAAATTCAATTTATGAACAGTACTTACAGTCTGTTAGAAATTTCGAATGTCTAAAATAAAAATAAAAGTAAATTTTAAACTTTTAGTATTTGAGTCAATAAAATGTCAGCAATTTACTCACACAAATGAGGATTATTTTAAAATATAACGTAACATAAAACTTCATATCCTCCTCTACTCGTTTTAAGCATTAATATATTTAACGAAATCTTTCCCTTATAAAAAAAGCTATATACTTCATTGGTTGAATAGTTGGTCAAAACCATTGCCATAATAAAACTACTGTTGAATTAATTCTTCTATAGATAGACACTCAAGATTTTAAATTTGATTACTTGTTAATTAAGATAAATTATTTTTGCATTATTATTAGGGTGTTTTCTTTTTTGTTTTTTGCGTTTTAGTGATAGTGATACATTAGACAATAGTATAAAAATTGCATACCAATATATACATAAACATGCACTTCCATATTATAAGAAAATATGCAATAAAGAAGTTATGATTGCAATTTTTTTGTGTGTGTCGTATGTTATGATGAAGCATTCCCCACTAGGCACCACTGCACCACACATTAGACATTCTCCATGTGCCAGGGCGTTGAGCTTCATCTTTTTCTCATATTAATGAAAATGAAACAATTTTTTTTTCTACACCTAACACATATCTATCCACATTCTAACATATCTATCTATATACCAAATACAAGGTCAATAAAATGAAAGCTTTATCATAAGTGCCGTATTGGCAGCTACCTAGAACAAAGTTGTTAGATATAACTTGTAACACGCAGATCCAATTCGAATAGTGTTGCAGTTGAGAACACACAAACCCCATGAGTTGGTGCCGTGGTGGTAGGCAACCTAATTGTTTATTAACTGTGCAGGTCAATCACCAATAATAGTTTCATATATAAAACTTGAGATTCTTTTGGACCATTATCAGGATTTGATGCTGCCCAAGAAGCAATATTTGTTTATCTCTGCACTCAAGGATTAATTGGTTGCAACCTTTTAAAAAATTTGGTGCACACCAACAAACTAATAAAAAACAGAAAAAAAAATGCTGAGTACTCTGAATTATGATCAAAAGTTGTATCTCTTGTTTCATGGAAGGATATGTTATACCTTGAGGTCCACCTTCCATGTTATAATAATTGACCTAGCAGATGAAGCAGTGGTTGTGATAGTAAGAATTTTTGGCCTAACTTTTTCTCTTATCTAAAAAAGAGACATTAATTATTGTTATATATGGTGGACCAAGTTTGAACGGCTAAAAGCTTGGACTGCTTCGTTTCTGCCTAAACCTATCTCTTAAGGGTTAGTATAACTGTTTTTTGATTTTGAACTGTTCATCACAAATAGCCTCATGAACTATAAGTTGTGAAGTGAGTAAGGGTTTGACCAAATACCATCATCCCATATATGCATGCATGAAAAACTGCAGAAGTCTGATAGAAAATACTATAGATGCATTGGTCAAACCCTAAACTTTCTCAAAAGTTTAACCTATAATAATTTTAAGTGAATTTGCATAAAAAATGTGAGTAACTAAAACATGAAATGATAGGAACTGTGATTTTGAACGGTTCAAAATATGATACGTCACATGCAAAGTTAGTATTTGGATGAACTTTGGAGTCTAATTTTGATTTAATTACGTTGGGATGAAAGAAATAGCTATGAGATGGATGAGCTGTACTAGTCAACTGTTGTTTTAAACTCTACTTTTACTAAAATACCTAACCTCGAACTGTGAGATCAAAAGCTGTTAAAAAAGAAAAAAAAAATCACTTATTTGAGTGTTATAATAACCACTTGTGTTTGTATCATTCAAAGATCAGTAATATTTAAGGATGCTTAAATCTTAAAATGTCTGTATCAAGACATGGAAAATTTAGGCAAAACAGAGTTTTCTAATGTCCAATTCTTCATAATATTTTACCTTGTTGTAACAATAACAAATAAATGTCACATGTATCATGTATTCTTTTTGTTCCTTTTGAAAAGAGTTTTTCTGAGGGAGTTATAAAAATCTGATTAATTTTTTTGTTATGAGTAGCTGGATGTAGGTGAGTGGGTCATATTTGATTATATTATTATCACACCAAAACAAAGGAAAAATAACCCTACTCCACACTACCCAATTCCGCTGCTTGATCATTTATTTATTTAAATATCCCGTTTTGTGTCCTTTTAATTCCAACCAACATGAAGAAAAAATGAAAAAAATACATTTATATACATGATACAGCCTCCTCTACAAAGAATTGCCTTAATGAGAAAGAATTTTGCACCATTATAAATAAACTCTTTTCATTAAATTTGGTATTTTAGTGACTAAACACTTTTTTTTAGTCAGTCAAAACTTATTTATTTTTGGTAGAAAGGGTATTTAATTAGTTGTATAGTTATTGTCTAAAAGAAATTATAATTGATCAGTGTTAACGTTATATTCTAATGCAATGTATTATACTAGTAAATAAATCTATTAGCATAAATAAAAATAAATATATACGATCAGTATTTTATATTGTTATTAGCATAAATTTACTGTCCCTGTCAATATACTAAACCCTTAGGAATTGAACAAGTTTTCCTATAATTTAAAAAAAAAATAGTTTACATACAATTTTTTTATACAATCACATTTATAAATAAATTTATGTGTACAATATTTTTTAGCTCATAAAGAAAATTATTTTATCTTTCTATATAAATTATTTTTAAAAAATTGTTTCAAATAAACTTTAATATAATTTTTTATGATGGCTATACTTATAAGCTTTTTATTTCAATCCTCCACAGGCATGATGTGCATTGGGCGAGAAATGAATACTTTGAAAAACTGAAATGTTGACAAGGATAGGAATTTGTCATAAATTTTCTTGAAAATATATCTGATAATTTAAGGACATTTTAAATGTAGAAGTTATACCTAGTTATTAGTTGAAAATTTATGGCAACTTCTTATGTAACTCTATTTACATGCTATGACATTGAATTTAAATCATTTTTTTATTTAAAAAAATTCTACTAAAAATGAATAAAAGAATATTAAAGCATAAATCTTCTAATGCCCTCACATTAAAATAAAAATTGAAGTGATAAAATACGAATAAAAAAGAATAAATAAAATTTAATATATAAAGTTATAGATAATAATTACTACAATAAAAATAACCTTAAATATGTTTGTACTTTATCTAGTTTTATTGTAAGTTGTGGTTTGTGTTGCTATATGATGAATTTTATGTTTTAGTTTATAAATGTTTTTCTCATTGTTTTCATGATATATATAATTCCTTAATAAAAGAGAAATATCTTGAAATGATTATATATATATATATATATGATATTGTAATTATAATAATATATATTGTAAATGTATATAGTGTAACTGTGTCATTATATTACCATTATTTTTTATAATAATTAAGTTGTACGGGTATTGTAGTTAAAAAATAAAAAATAGTAAACTATCTAATATTTTCAAACTTAAATTTTAAATTTTGACCTATCTTTAAAAAGAATATCGGACTATACTGCTGTGATATATTTTAAGTATTTTTTATTTTTAGTTAATTGTGTTATACAGATACAGACATGATTGTCTACATATTGCTGCATCAGTTGTAACCTCTGTTATTTAATCTTGTTCATTGAGGTAGGGTGTAGTTTTCTGATTTAATCTAATCTGCTAGGCCATTTTTCTAGGACGAAGGAATCACACCTTTTTATATTGCAATTTTTCTTGGACTGAGCAGCGTCATTAGGAGTTTATGAGTAGCAGTTCCCACTAAAAAAATATTATTACTTTAAGTGTCAGATTAATTATAGCGAGCATGCAAGTTGAGGATTTTATACTTTTATTGTTTTAATTGTTTATGAACTCCCTTGCACACTCTGATAGGACAAATAAAAATAGAAGAAAACAATATCAGCTTTGCTAAATTACAAATGGTAAGAAATCCATACAATTTAAAACTAAGACATAGCACACACATTTTCGTAGTATTTTATTTGAAAACGCAAAATGGTTAGAATACAAGCTAAAGAAATGAAACACGTAATTCCTTATAACTAACACAAAATAAGTAATTAATAAATTAATATTTAATTAAAAGTAAAAGCATGCATGAAAAACAATTAATTGAGGCAATAAGTAATTCCTTATAACTAACACAAAATAAGTAATTAATAAATTAATATTTAATTAAAAGTAAAAGCATGCATGAAAAACAATTAATTGAGGCAATAGAAAAATCATATTTACACATGTATTTAACTCAATGTATCTTCATAATAATTTAATAATACTGTTATGTATTAAATATAACGTGAACATCAATGTGAAAATCATTCAAATATTTTTTTTTAACATTGGCACTTTTTTTTTCTTTTTAATTTAATTTTCCATTTATGAGTATTTTATTTATTGGAAAAGCCAAAAATGGTTAAAAAAAGGAAGATGTTCTCCACCCACTCCTGCACCCAATCTATTTGATTTTTTCTTCTTCTTCTTCTTCTCTTCCGTTCACTGTCAGTGTCTGTTCTCTCTTTGCTCATTTCCAGAGTTCAGAAAGAGGAACCTATCAACGCCACTCCGAAGCTCCTCTTTCTCTTTCTCTCTGTCTCTCTCCACGCGCCGCTACCACGCGCCAATTCCTCTCTCTTCTGACTTCTTCTTATTCACTTCCAACATTGTTCCTTCATTTCTCTCAAATCGGAGTCGCTCTTCGTCCCTACTTTCTTCGCGCAGTTGAATGTCCAAAATGCATAGCAGCCGGAGATTCTCTCGCGTTCCGAAGCCGATCGAATATTCCCGGGCGATTTGATGGAATCAGAGAGGTTTTTGTTTCAGTGCTCGCTTTATCGTAGAGCTGATGGCTCGGTGCACCTCATGCGCGCTGTCCAGATTTCATTGCAAGCTTAGATTGGTGGTTGTTTTCGAGGTAAAACTCTGCTAGTTCGCGAGTTTTTGTTTTTATTGTTAAATTTCTTTTAGTTCAAATTTGCTTTGTCGTGTAGGAGTGTAGGATGTATGACTTTGTGGAGTAAATGTTGAACTGTGATTGTGCTCTAATTGGTCGCTGAAAGTAGTGAGAAAGTGAATATTTGAGTTTCATGTGTTTTCCGTATTTTTCTTACATTTGTCCTGAAACGGAACTGTGGAGGTTAGGGTTTTGTTGTCAGAGCAATGATTCATCTAGAGGTCCCGGATTAGTTCCTTTTCCTAGATGTTATTCTCTTTGTTTTTCAAAACTCTATCTCTTTTTATATGTATGTATTTATGTATGTATATATGTGTATAATTATTTTCTGACTTGAAATATAAGGGAAGCTGTTCAACTAGCCTCTTTGGCGGCTGATTTCTTACAGGTTTATTCATTGGTCTTTTTTGGTGGTCCTTTGTCTGTGGTTTCACGTGATTAATTTTTTGAAATTCTGATGATCTGAGATTTGGCTCTTCTAAGTTATGGCCACTCTAAAGATCTTACAAGATTATTCTTTGTGTTGCAGATTATATTGATATTGGCGTGGGTGGAGGCCCACAATGCAAATGTCCACGAACATCAAGTTCAGGGAGGCTTGGGGAGGAATACTGAGAACATTGTTTCTCACTCTTGCATACACGATCAGATTCTTGAACAGAGGAAGCGGCCTGGACGCAAGGTGTATTCAGTTACCCCACAGGTTTATGAGCCCAGTCGCTTGAAACACCTTAAACACAAAGGTAGGGCATTACTTGATGTGTCAACTTCATCAAGTTCTCAAGAGGATGCAAAGAAGCCTATCAGGATATATCTAAATTATGATGCTGTTGGCCACTCCCCTGACAGGGATTGTCGAGCAATTGGCGATATTGTTAAAGTGAGTGCTCAATATAAATGCAAAATAAATATTTAGACTGCATTTTATCTACCCACAACTTTGTTATTGTATTTCGTGTATTTTATTGAAATTAAATATTAAATTTTATATTAACAGCTCGGGGAGCCTCCCATGACGTATCCTCCTGGTTCTCCTTCTTGTGATCCCCATGGCAATCCTCCAATATTTGGTGATTGTTGGTATAACTGCACTTCAGAAGATATATCAGGAGAGGACAAAAAACATCGCCTTCGTAAGGTCAACTATTTTATTCTTTTTCGTTTGCTTTAATTCACCTGGATGGTAATCTTTTTTCCTGTGAGAAAATTACTTGGTGATGTATTAGTTATGTTTCTTTGAGAAGTGTTGTTTTGAGGAACTATCATTAATGGATAGAGATATTTATCCTTGATATGATAACTAATTTCAGGCATTAGGTCAGACAGCTGACTGGTTTAGGAGAGCATTGGCGGTGGAACCTGTTAAGGGGAACTTGCGTTTAAGTGGATATTCTGCATGTGGACAAGATGGAGGTGTGCAGCTTCCTCGTGGATATATTGAGGGTACAATTTATGCAATTGCTTTTCTTGTAAAAGTTAGTAGATGTCTTATTTATACTGAATTTAAGATATTACCTTTTGTTCAACTTCTCCAGAGGGTGTCTCTGATGCTGACTTGGTTCTTTTGGTGACTACAAGACCTACAACTGGAAATACACTTGCCTGGGCAGTGGCATGTGAGCGAGATCAATGGGGTCGTGCTATAGCTGGTATATTATCCCATAAACATGTTCGTTTCAGTGGTATATTTTGTCATCTCACATTTGGAATGCCTCAGAACTGAAAGTACTTCTGTTCTTCTGCAGGACATGTTAATGTTGCGCCTCGGCATTTGACTGCTGAGGCAGAGACTTTACTTTCTGCTACTCTTATACATGAGGTTTGTTGTATATTATCTGTGTGTGTGGAAGCATGAGAAGCGTTACGTTGTTCATCATATTTGATCTTTTTTTTCAGGTTATGCATGTTCTTGGTTTTGATCCACATGCCTTTGCTCATTTTAGAGATGAAAGGAAAAGACGGCGTAATCAGGTATAAACTGCCTTTTGTGCTGCAAGTTCAACGCTGGTTTATTTTTATAATGTTGTAAGTCACACCAAGTATGCCTCTGAGTCATGATTGTCTATTGGTCATTTCTTATAAATGATGCGTGATACATGGAAGTTGAGTATAATTTCTGCTTGTGTTGATAGAGACAAAAACAATCCAGCAAATGGATTCTATGCAATTTCTTTGATTTGTCTTTAAAATAAATTTTGGAATTGTATTGAATTTGACAACATTTTAGGGGAAAAATAATGAATCAATGATGTTGAAGTTTTGTATCCCTTAATTGAGCAGCATATTTTGTGTTTGTGATTTAATTTTTGGGCATATATATATACATTTTTTTTTCTCAGTTGGTATATTGAAAATTTTCAGTTTCATCATTAATCTCCATGCCAGGCATTTTAATGACACATTTTATAATCTAATTACTACATTTTGACTTTTTAAGGTTACCGAACAAGTTATGGATGAAAAACTTGGACGAATGGTAACACGTGTGGTGCTTCCTCACGTTGTCATGCATTCTCGATATCATTATGCGGTATTTTCTTGGGAGCATTCCTGTCCCGAATACTTCCATTTTCATGTTTACTGTTTTCAGTTGTAAAAGGATCCAACAAATGACTTGAGTAACTTGTTGGCAGGCGTTCTCTGGAAATTTTTCTGGTTTAGAGCTGGAAGATGGTGGAGGACGTGGCACATCAGGTTTGTATCCCTGATTGAGCTTGATAATTCGGCTAAATTAAATTAATTTGATCGTCTTTTGGGGCAAGATTAATGAAATATGTTATTAATCCAAGATTTGTGAATGACTTGCAGGATCTCACTGGGAAAAAAGGCTTCTGATGAATGAAATTATGACTGGTTCTGTGGATACAAGATCTGTTGTTTCAAAAATGACATTAGCTCTTTTAGAAGATAGTGGATGGTACAAAGCCAACTATAGTATGGCAGACCGTCTCGATTGGGGTCTCAACCAAGGTACTGAGTTTGTTACATCCCCTTGCAATCTTTGGAAGGGAGCCTATCGTTGCAACACAACACAGTTTTCTGGCTGTACATATAACAGGGAGGCAGAGGGATACTGCCCCATCCTAACTTATAGTGGAGATCTCCCTCAGTGGGCTCGGTATTTTCCGCAAGCTAATAAGGGTACGTAGAATCATCCCTTCATCTGTAACATGCAGTTCGGTGCAAATATATTTATCATGTGTTCATGCCTCTCCTAGTTTTTAGCCAGATTCTTTGGTATTATTCTGGATTGTCAATATATTGTTAAACCTTTTTAGATATTGCATGCTGATTGATATGTAGTTTCTGCTTTTATTTTTCTGTTCCTGTTACACATCATAGATTTTCTTGCCGTTACCCATTGGTGGCTTACTTGACTTGTAAATGTTTTGAATCCTGAATATTTGGCTGTTCACTGGTTGTTGCAGGTGGGCAATCCTCATTGGCTGATTATTGCACTTATTTTGTTGCGTACTCTGATGGATCATGTACAGACACTAACAGTGCACGAGCACCTGATAGAATGCTAGGTGAAGTCAGAGGAAGTAACTCTAGGTAAGACTTGTAACTTAAATACTTATGCCCTCAGTCTTCTTTACATTTATTTTTTGTGAACACAGACTGGAGTTGCTGACTATTTTTACCTTTTTGGTACAGGTGTATGGCTTCATCACTAGTACGGACAGGATTTGTACGAGGTTCTATGACACAGGGAAATGGTTGTTATCAGCACAGGTGTAGGAATAATTCTTTAGAGGTATGGTTTTAAGTATAAGTAGAAGTGAAATGATTACCCTTCTTATAGTTGTTTATTTTGTTAGATTTTGACGTGGAATGCTGATACTGCTTGATTCTCCAGACTTTTTAATTAAAAAAAATGAAAAAATGATATTTGATACTCTTTGTTTTGGATACAACTATTCGACAACCTTATTATAATAGTATAATAATATACGTTTTAACGTTGTCTTGTTAGTTCAAACATTCGTATTATTAAATTATTACAATAAATTGTCTAGTAGATGTATCCAAAATGAATGGTGTCAAAATATCATCATTCTAAAAAAATTAATTGATTTCAGATGGACAAAACTTATATCTAGTTTTTTTTTTTTTGCCATCAAATTCTTCATTCTAATGATGACAAATGGATAATGCTTTTTCTTATAATAAATAACTTCATTAAATATTTGTGTTAGGATAGGTCTTAAATAGGCTTTATTGAAAAGCTGTTTTGTGCTGTAGCTATCTCCGTACCTAGGACTCCCTCTCCTTCTTTGTATGTGAGAACAACCACTGTTGATATAAATATGAGAACTAAGAGAGGAAAATTAAGCTCTCGAAATAATATTCTCCTTTTTTATTATCTCAAGTATTTGTTACAGAAATTGAATAATATATCCATTTGTTATCATTTAATTGGAGAATTTGATGGCTGGGAAAGTATGTATTGCAGTAAGGAACTTATATCTAAATTTTATCCCTTCTTTCTTACATAATTGCCATAAAGTTCTTCGTTGTAATGATGACACATGGATGCTCTTTCCAATAATAAATAACTTCCATTTAATATTTGTTACGGAGTTTTAAATAATATATCTGTGTTATCATTTGATTGGAGAACGTGATGTCTAGAAAAGAATGCCAGGAACTTAATCTAAGTTTTATCCTTTGATCTGTAAGCACTATTTGCATACATTATGTTATGGTGGGCCCTGTTAATTGGGCCTTAAGTTGAGAGAAGGCCTTATAATCTGTTAAAGTTGGTAGTTAGTCTGTTTGCGTAGAGGCAGAAAATGACAACGGTAGTTAGTTGGCAGAATCAGTTTTGGGTGGGAAAGCCCAGACTCTCTAGTATTTGGGACTTCATTCTGTCATTCTTGTTGATTTTGTCCTCTTGCGCCTACTGCTGACATACTGATACTAATTGGGAATAGGGGTTTAATCATTTAAATTTCATTTTATTCTAGTCCATTTTCTATTTCATTGCATCATTTGTGCCCTTCTGGAATCGATGCAATACATTTTTCAGTCCCTAGAATTGATCCAATGTACATACATCACACTAAATCCTGGATCTGGAAGGAAAGTTGTTTTGAAAGGTGTCCTAAATTTTTATTGGCTTTTTGACATGGATTGGTGGGAATGATATAATAATATTTTTTTTTCTTGTAATGGGGTGACCTGGGCATTCTTATTGATCCCAGCTCTTCATTTATGCTGATAGATAATTTACATTTTGAAGAAATAATTATACATCTGATTGAGCAATCATGTAATGTGAGTTGTGCAATTTCTTCATATAGGTTTGGGTAGCAATTGCTACTTTTTTTCTTAGGTCTGTGTATATAAATTGTATGTTCACCCGCTTCTCTCCTTTTCCTCTGTTACCAAATTCACTGAATAAAATTCTCTTTTCTTTCCACTTTTGTACAGGTTGCAGTGGATGGTATCTGGAAAGTGTGTCCTCAAGCTGGTGGACCCATTCAGTTCCCTGGCTTTAATGGTTAATATCACTGCTGTTTTTTTGTCTAAGTTTTGTTGTTTATGCTGTGGTGTTAATTTGTCAATTATTGCAAAGACAATTTACTCTTTATTACATTTTTCTATAGGTGAATTAATCTGTCCTGCCTACCATGAGCTGTGTAACACTGACCCAGTAGCTGTGTCTGGTCAATGCCCTAATTCATGTAATTTCAATGGAGATTGTGTTGATGGAAAATGCCGATGCTTTCTTGGATTTCACGGGAATGATTGCAGTAGACGTGAGCTCTCATTACACTTTTATTTTTATGTAATGATTTGTTCAATCTTTGTGCTTATACTGTTGTAATGTCAGTTAACTCGTGCTTCTATTCCAAGTTACCTTCAGTTTAGCAGCAGCGGGTCTTTTTCGTTTTTTTTCTAAAATTGCTTTCGCTTAACTTCTTCCAGGTTCCTGCCCCAGCAAATGCAATGGCAATGGAATGTGCCGTTCCGATGGGATTTGTGAATGTAAACCTGGCCATACTGGCATTGATTGCTCCACTGGTACGTACCAATGTTTTAGACTAGATATTTTCTACAAGATTATTTCTTTGTACTAAAGATCTACATTTATGAGCCGTGACAACTTCTTTTTCTCAGTTTGTGTGTTTCATTTTATTTTGTTGGTTGAGGATGGGTAACATTATCCGTTGCTTCTTTTGGGGATTAAGTTCTCACCATCCTATCTAAAAAAGAGTATCTATTTGTTTCATACACTGTAAAATACATTTTTCAATATTACCAACCTCATGTTTGATTAATGAAAGCTTTAATCCCAAACAAACTCCAAAGCAATAAGATGTCCTTCAACGAGCTTATGAAAAGTGTAATACTGTATAAAAGATCAAGTACCGATTATTGGTTATATTTTGGATAATTAAGGCTCACTCCCTTTTATATAATTGAGGCTTTCAAGCATATGTTTTATTCCCCATTTATTTTGATCAAAATCAAAATAAATAAAACAGATCGCGACAATGGAAAGGAGGTTGGGTGTAGTGATAAATGAACTGTGATACTGGAGGACAATTGAAGATTTGAGCCCTTAGACATACTTTATTGGACAAACAAAGGTTAATTGTACCAATCAATTCCTGAAAGGATTTCAAGATACTCTAGGCAACCTGGAAAAGGGGAAAACAAGATTCAGTCAATCTTTTTCAAACAATTGTTCAAGTGCGAAATACATATAGATGGATCTTAAAAGAAACATAATTTGGTTATTAACTTGTTTCTCATACTTTGTGCAGCTGTGTGTGATGAGCAATGCAGCCTTCATGGTGGGGTTTGTGATAATGGGGTTTGTGAATTCCGCTGTTCTGACTATGCGGGTTATACATGCCAGAACAGCTCCATGCTCCTCTCTAGTCTTTCTGTGTGCAAAAATGTGCTGGGAAATGATGTTTCTGGACAGCATTGTGCGCCCAGTGAGCCTAGCATACTTCAACAGCTGGAAGAAGTAGTTGTCATACCCAATTACCATCGATTATTCCCTGGAGGTGCTAGGAAATTATTTAATATATTTGGCAGCACCTATTGTGATGAAACTGCTAAACGTCTTGCCTGCTGGGTATGTTGTATTTCTGTACTAAAAATTATTATTTAGCTTTTCCTGTTTAGGAATTGTAATATGATGTGGGTTTTAGGTATGCTTAAGTTTTTGTTTTCCAATTTGATTTCTGCTTGTTTTCATTCCTCCATTTCCTTTCCTAGTAGTCTGGTACATTATTTAAATCGTCACATGTGACACTCGTTCTGATAAAACCATGGTGTAACTTGAATCTAAGTTGTTCTATAGGTGTTTAATGACTTCCCAAGTTTCAATATTCCAAGTCAAATAATGTGATGTATCTTTTTTACAACAGTGGGAACTGAGGAACCTGTGACTCTAGTTTTTATCCAATTGTATTAGAGATCAACATCTGTGAGTCGTGACAAATTTTTTTTCAGTTTGCGTCTTCCATTTTGTTTTGTGGGTTTGAGGGTGGGCTTTTGAAAAGTATAAAATCGTATGGTTGGTATTAGAGCATGCATGGTTGGTAGTGCTGCTTATTTGTCTCAAATGGTTGGCACTTAATTTTCAGATCTCAATCCAGAAGTGTGAGAAGGATGGAGATAACAGGCTTCGGGTATGCCATTCTGCATGCGAATCATATAATCTGGCATGTGGAGCTACACTTGACTGCTCCGATCAGACCCTTTTCAGCAGTGACGGGGAAGGGGAGGGTCAGTGCACTGGCTCTGGTGAGATGAAAATGTCATGGTTTCATCGTCTACGAAGCACTTTTTCTTTGAGAAATAGTTCCTTGAAAGGAATATCTGTAAGATATAAGCAGCTTTAAATCTTTTTTCATCCTTCTTTTACCCTTTTGGGTTTTGGGTTGTATTTTTTTAATCCTCAGAATTAGGGGTTGCTTACTCATCCAAAAATTTAGGAAAAATTGGATGAGGTTGCAGATTTGGCTTTCAAAGAGGAGAGCCTTTTGTAGAGAAAATTGGAAATTTAGGGATAGATAATGTAGAGGGTAAAGGATAAAAAACGAAAAGGTAATTGAAATGTTTGTCAGAGGTTGGGCCGAAGGCCTTAAAATGAAAAAGAAGAAAATTCCGCTTTGTTCATATCTGTATTTGTAAATATGTCACTTGTTCCCTGAGTCTTACTTTCTCTTACTTTGCCATTTCTTTTATTATATTCTGATTTTCAATTTTGAGCATTTCTTATTATGCACAGTCTATTCACACAGTTTGCAAATTGAAAAATTAATATATGCTGATTGTCTTTAATAATATGCTCCTGGTTGGAGATAAATCTTCTCCAAGGATAACTGTAAATGCTGGATGCAATCATTTATTTGCATTTTATGATATATAAGAATGAGTGTGCTGGTGGTACATTTGTAAATATTGCCTGTATCCATATTACTTGGGTTCATGGGAATTCAGGTAAACTTTGGGGAACATAGAAAACAAGATGACAGTGGCGGAGTGGAGGGTTTGATAGGAATAATAGATGTTATCTTTAACAGCTCTTAATTATTTATTATATTCTATTACTTAATCTAGTGTTGAAAATAAGAGTGGATTAAACTATAGAAGAGGAAAGAAAAAGTCCAGTGTCTGGTTTAATGGGCTAGTTAATCTTTATCTCAAGTATATAAATGATTAGCATTTATTGTGGAATTTTTCTTTTATTAACAGTAAACATGAAAGGTAATTTTCTTGAACTCCTATATTTTCCAGCCAATCATAATGAGAAGATAGATAAGTTTTTAAAAAATGTTCATGGAAATTTCACACTGGTAACTCTTAGTATTCAAAAGGATATTGTAAATGTTGCAGGTTGTGAAACCATAAAAATACTTATTGATGATGTTAGACATGATTGTTTTGTCATTTTAATTGATGGATCTTATGTTAGATAAATAAGTGTCAACAGGTTTATTTGTCTTGTTCATGTCTTGAATACAAGTTTCATTTCTTTAAAATTGTTATTGCATTCATTGTTTGCAAAGGGTAAGCCCATCAAGAATGCATGATAGAAAGTGATCTGCCTAGCATAGAAGAAACAGATTTGCAGATAAAAGGAACTTATCTGCAGATAAAAGATTTGAGAATAAAACTGATTCTTGATTATCAAAAGATTCAACAATTTACATTTGTATAGGAACTAGGAAGGTATATGTTTTTATAACAATCTTCTTATGATTGTGGTTGTGTAGTGTGTAGTGTTAGATTTAAAGAAAAAAAAAACTGTAATATGATTGGTTGAGGAGACATGATCTTTTTTGGAACTTTCACATTGAATTTCCTAATTCATTTCTTCTTCATTCTAGCTGTGCTGTTGACTCAAATTCTTCTACCAAGTCCAATTGATTTATCAAATAAATGGAAAATAGTATAATTCAGAAGAAAATATCAAAGTACTCCTAGTTTAGGAATTTCCTATTATTACTTTTAATTATAAAAACATTACACTAAATTTAATTATTTTCTAAATTAAAAGTAAAATTAGTGAAAACTAAATATTGTTTTTATACGATGCTTTATTTAACGTTTTTAAGACTTATAAATAAAATAAATTAATTCACAAATTAAATAGTTTTACTTTAAAATACAGTATTTTATTTTTGAATTAACTATTTTCCAAAATAAAAACTAAAGCTGTGATAATAAATTATTATTTTTATTTTAGTGATTGAATTACTACAAGAAAAGAAAAAGCTATTTAGACTGATTTCTAGCTGTAAAGTAAAATTGTTGTTAATTGTAATCAAAATATTTATTAAATTAGATTTTGGTTGCAAAATAACTACAAGATAAAAGTCGTGATCGAATTTAGTGATCGATTAAGTTAGATATATATAATTAGCTACTAAAGTTTCAGTTACTTGTTGATTATTTTGGTCACAATTAGCAACTATTTTATTTAATAGTTAAAAATTGATCTCTAAATAATTTTTTTCTTATAATATTATTTAAATAATTAAAATTCATAAATATAATAAAAAAAACATAATAATAAATAAATCAATAAATATTCCACTTAGCATTGAAATCTATTTTTTTTTTCAATGCCCAATAATTATAAAATAAAAATAAAATGTATATAAGAAACCATTATCTATTAAACGTACAGGTAGTTAATATAATTTATTAAATAAAATGATATCTACAATAATTAAAGGTAGAAAAAATTGCGGAAGCTAAACTTCATTTCTTGGGTGAGTTTGTTATTTTTTTTATTATAGATATTTTCACAAAAGTCTATAAACATCCGTTTAAGTTATTTTATTTTAAAAATCTTGTGCTTTTCATCTTTTCTATAATATTACCATGTTTTATTATGTACATTTTTAATTTCACTACTTATAAAAATTTGTTTTTAACAAAAATACATTAGTTCACTTGTAACTCATGTTTTAAAATGTCGTCTCTGTTATACTATATCTAAATTCTTACAAATATGATAGATATCATTTAAAAAATGATCTTTCTGGATAAATACATAATGTTCCAAATCTTCCAAGTGGATTGTGGTACATTAATTCAACATATTAAATATCATATTGTCCAAATCTTCCAAGGGAATGAATATTTTTAAGGAGAGTACTTAGATGTAATTTCCCCCTTAAAATCAAATTTAGAGTTTTATTTTAATAATTTATTAATTGATTTCTTTATTAGATGTCAATGACATTATTGTAATAAAATTCAAATTGTTTGACCATTTCATGAATCAAAATATAGTCGTCTTTTATAAAAGTGGTAACGTAACCCTTGATTAGTTTATTAACCTGACGAACAGTTTCTAGAACCATAGACTCTGGAACCCTCAAATCTAAAAAATTCAAATAAATATAATGTTTAAATATAGTTACGAAACAGTGTTTTAAGTTTTATATATGTGATAGATAACCGACATTTCCATCCACACCATTGGTAGGTAATTTATTCTTGAAGGTTTTGAATAGAAGGTATTCACACATGAATCACTTATTTATTATATTTAATTTAGAACATGACATAATACCATTGGTATGGTATATAAATAAAATCATCATCTGTTTTTTATTTCCATCAAAATCCTTATTTTTTATTAGTTATAACTCAACTCAAATAGTGTATATATACAAACACGAGTACATCTATGTTTAGAGTTGAGTGATGATAGATATATGACTTAATTTATATTTATTTAGGTTTTTTAGTATTACTAAAGATGTTGAGACTAATCTATGTATTCATTTATTGCTTACATACTCCTAAAAAAACATTCATTAAAATATACTCACAAAGCTGTTCTCTTTGTTTTTATTTGAAATAATTATTTAAGTGGATTGTCCAAGATTATAAAAAAAAAACCATGCATTTCTTAACATTTTTATTTGCTTCAATTTTTGAAAATTTTAATGTTTTTTTGTTTTTTGTTTTCAACAATCAAATTTTTCTTTTAGTTAGGATCAAATTAACCCTTCATCATAAGAGATATAATATTTGAGCCATTGTTATAGATTTATATATTTAGTTGAGAATTTTTCTCTTCAGTATGAGGCACTGGATTTCGAATGGCTTTTCATAAGAACTTCTTAGCATGTTTGATGAGAAGAAAGAACAATATTAATAGCTCCTTAAAATTGCAGTAGCCTGAAGATTGGATTTGTTTTTCTAACTGTACAAATTCAATTGTGAAGTGGTCAATGAGCTTTATGAGCTCTATGGATTCATACAATGGAGTCGTTACACTTGATGAAAAACCTAATAAAGGAGAAAATGAACCTTGGTCTTCAAATGACAAAAACTTCAATAACCGTAGCCTAAGCTATATTATGTTGAAGAAGAGCAAGCACAACAACTTTTACTTTTCCTTTGTGAATGCGTTTTCAGGTAGGATCTCAAGAACTGAACGAGAAACGCGGCGTTTAACAGAGAGTTGAAAAGCCAAGCTCCGATTCCGTTACACCCTCCTCTCATGTAATGCAACGAGAGCACGCCAACGTGGCATGCCAAATTACACCCCAACAGTGCCAGCTGGCAATTCGCGGTGAACCATAACGGCGTTTTGCTAGGCAACCCGAGCTCCGTCCAGAACCGAAACGCGCAAACGACGGAATAAACGGACGTGTAAAACAAAATGGCCAAAACCTGAAGCGACTGCGAAAACTCCAGCCACAGAAACGACATGACGAGGAGTACGGAGTTGTTGAACAGTCGCAAAAACGACAACCTTCGGTCACGCAAAACCACAAAGAAGGTTCGCAGCAGGTGGAGAAAGCGAGAGAGGTAAAAGACGTAGGACCAGAAGAAGACACGACCGGACGGACGAGTACCGAGAGGAAAACAGAGTAGCCACTCGAAGGAGGTGGTTCTGCTGCGGCGCCAGAGCCACCGCGTGTCGCGGGCTTCGGCTTCGGCGGAGAAGAGCGTGCCGGTGAATATCACGACGGAGATTAACGACATGATGAGGCTGTGGAGGGCGGGGATGGGGCCTAACGGAAGCGAACGGCGGAGACGGGAGAGTTTGAGGAGGAGGTGGAGAGCTACGGCGGCGATTACGTATGTAGAGATGGCGGAAATGAGGAAGGACCAGGTGGCGCCGTATAATTGGGTGGGAGTCCACCGGAAGGAGACAACGGAAGGGTGTTGTATGAGCCAATATTTCATGTTCTCCATTGGTAATAACTATGATATCATATGAAGTATGTGTTTGTTTGTGAGTTAAGTAATTGTGAATTTCTTCCAATGCAAACCATATGGGAGAATTTTTTAGAATTTAGAATAGAATTTGGAACACCAAAGTTGAATCACTCTTATTAGGATTTGTTTAGTGAGACTTTAGGGTTTATGCTTATTCTTTGGTTTTGACCTTGACTAATGTTACTGATTTTGCTGCGTTGTCCTCATCTAGAAGGATTGTTATATGCATCTACAATGGGGGATGGAATCTAAAGTCAAGATGGATCAAAATCAAACCCAAGAACAAATATTCTGAGAGGGTGGAAGAGACAAAATAAAAAACATTTTGTTCAAGTGTTCACTCAAATTCTTTTGAAATGAAAGATCTCTGAAGTGGAAACAACACATCATGAAGACACTAAAAAAACATTTTCTTTCATCTATTTAGTTTCATTATGAGTTCTTCTTTCCATGCACAGTTAGGACAACATTGTTAAGAAAAACATTTCTGTGTCTGTATATATCTAACATATTTAAGGTAACTATTTATTTATAACTTTAACTTAATATCCATGTTTAAATTCAAATAATCATAAGTGTCTTTTTAGTTTAATACATATATATCAATAATGTAAAGCAATTTCATAATCTAAATCACATTCATGCAATTTTTAAATTTATTATTATAAATCGAAAAATTTATCATATATATTTTAAAATAATAATATAAAACTATCGATGTTAATTGACACAAATATAATTTATGTTCGTTAATTGCCACAAATATTAGTAATTTGTGTTTCTCAATTAAGTAGTTCAAAATTCTAATTTAGTATTTTAAATGTGAAATTGAACTATTTCTTCGTTTCTATTTAGAGAATGATTTAAACTTTCTCTATTAAATTAAATACGCAAACAAAATGTTTACATATATACGAACGCAGGCTGAAGTCCTAATCTCATTCCTTTTATGCAACTTTTATTTTAATTTTTTTTACAATTTGTTAGCCAGGTCTATTAAAATACATTGACATATTTGAAATAAAACACGGGAGGGAAGGGTATTTGTTAAAATTTTAATATGCACTTCAACTCTTGTACTTTTTTTTTGTGTAATTAAAGATATCCAAAACTTTTAGATAATTTTTCTTTTATTATATAAGTATAATTTGGAGTCGAATAACATATTTAATAGTGATTTCGTGTATAAGCCGAAGATTGAATTCTAAAAATGTCAAACTACGAGTTGTACAAGTATCTAGGTTAAACAAAGTAACAAATTTTTTATTGAATTTAATAGATTTCAATAATAAAAAATAGGATGTTGATAATCTAACAATCTAATGTGGTAATTTTCCAATATCATCATTACTTAACCAAAGACAGAAAATGTTTGGAGGTCTGTTGTTATAATTTCTTTTTCACTAAACATTATTTGTATAAATCTTAGTTCCTCCACAGGCAAAACGAAGTTTGATGATGATTGGAGAAATTCATTAAGGTAATGGAAGTTGGATTAATTAGCTATCCAATTAAAAGGTACCAATTGTGGGAGTGTTCAAGTGGTGCAAAGCAAGCATGAGGCATAAATATAGTTGAATATAAGAATATCGGGAATCTATTCTCCATACAACTGATGCAACATTAGGGAACTCTTAATGATGGAAAAATATTACATGTGCACCGTCTCATACTGTGTGTTTACATTTTCTTTATCAATACAAGTGTGTAAAAGATTTAAAAGTAATAATTAAATTAAATCATGTGTTTAAACTTATTAACTTAAATTTTGTGTAAGGTATTTGATTTGTATGAATACTGAAATGTTATTTGGGCTTTAGGATTGGGCTTTATAAATGTTATTTGATTGAGCTAAAAATGGATAAAAGCATGGGTGTGAATTTGTTGGGCATTGTATTCTGCACTCCCGTGTTTCTAACCTGCACTCCATGAGGGGAAGAAAGAGCAATTCGATCTTTGAATAATACATTTTAGATTTGTCTTCTCCTGGCTGGGAGGTATCTTTACTAGAAAGGGATGTATATATAAATCCTAAATGAAGCTACACGTGCTTTAAGTAACATAAACTCAATAAACTTAAATAGGCTTTGAGTAAACGCGAGTCCAATAAAATCTTCATTTTGAGCCTTGTTATGTTAAAATAAGAGGGGCAACGATCCTCTATAAAAAAGACAATAACCAAAAAATCATTATCAAAGGGGTTCCAGATGAATATCGAATGTTACGGACAACTGTTTGTAAGAAAACTAAAATTTGTTTAGATATACATTTGTAAAATAATATACAATTTAATATTCAAATACTAGAATTCAGTTATTAGAGCTGATGACAAAATCATAAAAAAAAAAAAAACCTTAACTTATATTTAGACTAGTTAAGAAGGATAAAAAATATTATTAACTAAAACAAGAGTATATAATCTTACATGTGTTTATAGATATATTATTTTTCAGAGTATGCACATTTCAAAATCCAATAATACATTTCAAAATACAATTTAAAATGTATTTTTAAATTCATAAATGCATTTTAGAATATGTAATCAAAAAATACATTTTATAATGTATGTTTTGAAATGTGCATTCTATAAATATAGTTCATTCCATAATATATTTTTTAATCGAGAGATATATTATAGAATGTACATTTCAAAATGTATTTTTAAATTAGGAAATACATTAACGAATGCATAATACAAAATACTGAAAGGTAAAATTGAGAATTCCATTCTTATGGGACGTAGGATCAATATATAGGGGGTGTAAAATGCAATTCCCAAACTAGTCTTTGAATAGTTATTCGGCCTTTATGACTGGGATATAGTGAGTTGAGTTAAAAAATGACTTTCTTCTTGGACTCCATTATTACTAATCGCAGTCCATTCTAACCAGAAAAGGCAAAAATACTCTCCTTCACAGTACCAATATCATCATTGCCATTATCATGTCGTTGAACTTCATTTTTTTTAATGTACTATTTGAGAGGAAGAAGATACAGAATTCATTCAAAAAGCTACCATATATATTTTGAAAATTTTGTTTTGCAAATTATGTTATAGAAAGTTAGTTTCATAACACATTTCATGTATTCTAAAAATCTCAGTCGAAAGGTATTTCACATGTTTATAAAAACAAATTCGAAAAATCTTATTTAAAAAATTATTTTTCAAATTTTTGTTCTAAAAATTATTATGAAAATCTCATTGTGAAAATCATGTTCTAAAAATTTTGAAAATTTTGTTATTTAAAATAAATAATACGAAAATTACTTGTATGAAAGATGAAATGGTTATTTTAAAATTGTGGGTTCGTTAGAAATCTTAATGATGTAGGAAGGAGAAGCCTAAAAAGTTATATTAAAACATGATGTGAACTCTCTGCTATAATCCCATGAACTAAAATAGTCTCTCACAAAATGTAAAATACAAAATCGAGTTTAATTTTAATATATTTTTAATGTAAATCTTTACATTCACAAAAGATTAAACATTAGTTTATAATCTATAAAGTGTGAGAACATATTTATTATGAAATAATTAAGGTCCTGTAATTAAAAACAATGGTAAATTACGTGGATAGTTGGAAAGAAAGTTACAGGGTGCTGCCGCCAGACTTGACAAAAACGTGGACTTCAAAGATATTACTGCTACAGCTTTCATTTTTCTAACGAGAAACAAGGTGGAAAGTAGTTGTATAATAAATTAGGGTTTTTTTACCCACTATCTTAAAAAAACCTGTCAATTAATGATTAGAGATTATTTTAAACGTATTTATGATTTAAAACTAATTTTTAAAACTTATAAATGTTATTTTCATTTTGTCTCATTATACTGTTTTTAATGATATATTAGTTAATTTATTACTATCCCGGTATTAACCCCATTAAAGCTAAAGTTTAAATATATTTTAAACTTTGCAATTTGAGTTTAATGATAGAAATCAAATTGTAATATTTAGTTTTACTCTCATGATTAAAATAAGGATAGCTTAAACAAATAATCTAGTCAATTGAAAAAGTAAGGTTACATATTAATCCTTTATTTTAATTTATAATTTTAGTTGAAAAACATTAAATGTTTTATTAAATATTTAAAAATTAAAATATTAATTATTTGCTATATTTTTATAAATGGTCTATTCATAATTTCGAAGTTATGAATTTAATTTTTACATGTTTCTATTCTAAAATACCTTTTGCGACATTTAACAACCAGTCATCTTAATAACACGTAATATGAACGGTAGAATGACATAACATAAAGATTAATCTTGTTAAATTTCTCTGTAGATATTTTACAATAATAATATATTTATTTTTCATTACAAATTAAAATTCATTATTTTTTTCTCTTTATCAGTACGAGTTTACATTAGAGGAATAAACTAACCTTTCATAATGTAAGAAATTAAGCTCAATGTTTAAATTTTCAATAATAAAACACCGATACTCAATGTTTCGTCCTAAATAAAATAATTTATTTGTTCTTTTATTTCGAGATGAATTCAATAAACTATTTTTTTTAGTTATCTAAAAACTTTTTAAAATTTGATTATTTTTTTTATTATTTTGAGTTGAGATAGAGTGAATCACTATATGCGATGACTTTTTCAAGCAGATTAAAGTCTAGTTTATCAATTTTGGGAGACTAATTCTTTTCCTTAAACTTAACCATGGTCGGTAATAAGAAAATAATCTCAATCATCTTAAAGAGTACTTCCCTTTTATTTTTATGTCTAAATTAAAAAAAATCTTATATTGCATTTGAAATTAGAGTATGAATTAAAAAATATTATGAATAAATAATGGTTGAAAATTGTAAAAACAAAATGGAGAATTAGAAAAGAGTGGTAAAAAGAATAGGAATAAGGATTAAAGTGATTAACGTTGGGTTGAATTGTTGATTTCTAGGAACAGTAAAAGAGAGAAGGTTGGTGATTGGTTTGGATCTCTTGTATGCAGATAAACCAAAATGGGAAGCGAAGGAGCACATGATATGAATATGATACTGCCCCCTTTCTTCTCTTTTCACCATTGACTTCTACATTCCGTCCATTTTTTCTCTCAATTTTTTCCCTTTCTCCAGGTTTGTCATTTTCTATTGCCCTATTCTTTCGTTTATCGTTTCGATTTCTTCTTCTTCGCGCTGTCAAATGCCCCAATTTGTAAACCCTTTTAATCTTTTTTGCAGCACTTCTCAATTGCATGTAACAAAGACTTCAAAATTGACTACTTTTTTTTTTTTCTTCATCAAACGATATCTGGGTAATTTTCAGCTGCATGCATTCCTGTTTGTTTGATTTTCTCTGAATACCACATCTTCATCCCTTTCTTTAGATTTTCTTTGTTTTTTAATTTGACCTTTTTTCTTTCAATTCCGTTCAACAAGCGGGCTTGGTCGTTTGCGTTCATTGAAAACGTGTTTGTTTGTTAAGGAACCATGCGATGACTTTGTGGTTCACAAATAGCACATGCAAAATACTGATTATTTTTATCACAGAGCGTGGTGTGCGAGGATTTTCTTGTGTGTGACCCTTGTTATATATGTTATGGAGAATTGTTAAGTTGTGTTGGAATTTGCATGTTTGGATTTTGTAGATGGCAAGTGGGTTTGGGGAATCAACTGGGAGGTCACCCCCAAGCCCTTCATACTTCAACAACAACAACAATAACAATGATGCTGGCAATTTTGAGTGCAACATTTGCTTTGAATTAGCGCAAGACCCCATAATCACTTTGTGTGGTCATCTTTTCTGCTGGCCTTGTCTTTACAAATGGCTTCACTTTCACTCACAGTCACGAGAATGCCCGGTTTGCAAGGCCCTTGTGGAAGAGGAGAAGCTGGTTCCTTTGTATGGGAGAGGAAAAACCTCCACTGATCCAAGATCAAAGTCTATTCCGGGCATGAATATCCCACATCGTCCAGCTGGTCAGAGGCCTGAAACTGCTCCTCCACCAGAAACAAATAATTTTCATCAACATGGGTTTGGATTTATGGGTGGCTTGGGGGGATTTGCGCCACCGCCAATGGCAACAACAAGATTTGGGAATTTCGGATTGCCTGCAGCTTTTGGTGGTTTTATACCGTCCTTGTTCAACTTTCAGTTGCATGGCTTTCACGATGGGGCCTTGTATCGGGGAGCCTCTGGTTTTCCTCATGGATTTTCTCATACATTTCATGGTGTCCATGCTCATGGATATCCTCTTCGCACTCATCAAGGTCAACAAGATTATTATTTGAAGAAGCTGCTTCTAGTTGTTATTGTCTGTGTTGTTCTTGCTTTCATTTGGCAATAGATTGTATACCATCTCAGGTTGCTAGCAGAACGAGACTTCTGATATGATAGGTCTTCTGGCGCGCTTTGTTTTGTAACTGAGAAGTAAGGATAATGTTCATAGAATAATAGTGTCTTATTACTCTTGTAGTCCTGTTCTTCTTGTGGCACTCAACTTGCATGGTATCCATGTGTTAAATTTAAAGCATGAAAGCAGAACACCCATTCTTAGAAATAAAGATACTAGTTGTATCACCCGTAGATATTAATTTCATGGTCATTAAACTGTGTTTGAGACTACAAGACAGTTGAAATAGTGAAGTTCTGCCCTTTGTTTTCTTGTGTTCTTAGTTTTTCTAGTACATGTTGACAGCACTATCCTTGTTATATCTAAAATATGTTGATGGATAGTACTTTTTTACTTTTACATTCTTGATTTGGGGTTTATACTTTCTTGTTATTAATTTCAACAGTCTTAGATGTGGTTTGTGCACATTCTGTGATGTTTATATTCAGCTTGTTTTTGTGCTCTATTTTTTTGTTGTATGACCAGGATGGTTTTTTCGTTACTTGGACAAGTATATAGATATCTAAGTCTTTGATTGGATTGGTGGAAGGAGGTGGAATGAAATGGGATTAAATTCCATTGTTTGGATGTACAAAAAGAGGATGGAATAAGGTGGACTGCTATGGAACATATACCATTTTTTTGTGTCATTTTTCTTCCCTTCCAAATTAGGAGGAATGAGATGAACAAAAAGTCTGATATTTTATAAATATTATAAATTACTTTTCTCTTTTTTCCTTATTTCCTCTTGTTCAATATGTCTCATAACACAAAATGCAGCAGCCCCACAACTAGAGAGTTCCTTCATAGTTTCAATGTTCACAATGCAAATCACCGCACAACCCAAGGTAATTTTCCCCCTTCCTCTAGTTCTATATGTTTCACGGGCACTATTGCTTTCTATCACCTGTTGAATTTTTTATTTTTTTTTTATCTTTTGGTGTGAACGAAGAGGTTTAGTACATAACCCGAGGTTTGACAGTTCTTGAATGAGAATGTTAGCACTACACTCTTTAATACACTATTTTTAACACATTTTCCACTATTGATTGCAATTTATGGAAAATCACTAATTTGGTGGGTTGTACTTCTCATGTAGTGAGTCTCTCATTTGGTTTTGTATTTTTCAGTAGATTTTAACCAATAATGTACAGTACATGTCAGAAACAGTGTGGTAGAGATAGTGTAGTCATTACTTCTCTTCAACTGCAATTTACACCTTGTATGTGCCACACAATGGTATTCCTTGAATTCAGGAAAATTTAATGAGAACAAAGTATATGCACCAAATGTCACACCAATGTTGATTTCTCATTGATTGATAGTGTAGAATCTGTTGACTTCCAAGTTACAACGTATATCCATTAAACTCAAATTAATTGGACAACATTTTTTATGTTTGGCAAACTCAATTCACACTTAGAAAGTTTTAAGTGTTGTTGCCATATACAAACCACGTAGCAAAGGAGTTTGATATTTAGTGATGACTTTCATAAAGTGATATATGCGAACAACAACATTCTTTGATGAACTTTTCTCTAAGACATATCATCAAGTTACAAGCATTTTCTGGTTTTTTGCTACTAAAGAGGATAATTTGGATGTGATATGCATATTCACCTACGACGTTAAGAACTAGATCTATGAATTCTTAAGGTAATATGCGTATATACCTCATAATTAATAGATCTACTTTTGGCATCGTATTGGTATTGATTTTACTCTGTGTCTTTGTTAAGTTATGATTAAAGGGATTGAAAGGAAATTCTTATGATGATTAAATCCGATTTGTGGTATGAATGTGGGAGAAATTGAGGTGTGCTGTTAGTTTTTTTCTACTAAATGTTGAGTTGAATGGTACTAGTAGATGTTTTAAGCAACCCTCCTGTTCTATGCAATTGCGTGGTATTTACTGTGGTTCCTCCTTCTTAATGTTTATTAGATAGTTTTAAGTATTCTGAAAATAGATTCGAGAAGCAAGAGTTATAGGATACTTGAAAAACGAGTCCCAGAATCTAAGAATTTAGTTGATTCACTAGTTTCCAAAATTTCAGCAATAGAATGATTCTTGCTAATCTCGCTGGACTTATAAAAGAGGGTGTTTCGTGACTGATATGTTCATTGTCTAAAAGGGCAATTTATGGTTGAGTATTCATCTTATTTCTTTATGTTTAGACCTTAAACTTTTCTAATACTTTACTGAAAAGTGACTTTTTACTATGTACTTGGTCGGACACTCCAGTCTAGTTAGGTCGACGTGTACCTCTAACGTGATTTCTAGATCTAAGTCTGGAAATAACATTTTTTGTTGAGTTCTCAATCACAAATGGTATGGCTCCCTTGCATGAGCCTTTGTCCTTACCCTCTTTTATCTGTTATATGAAAACGAATTCTTTTTCATCAAATATGTAGAAAGAAAATCGTTCAAAGTTTAGCCCTCCCAATTGTTTATTGACTGGTTGTCAACTTCATAAACATAATGATGAAGATTGATATCTCGAAGTCCATTAATGGAAAAACAATTACTTTATAACTAATTATGTTAATATTTTAATTTAAAGATTAATATGTATTATTAAAATGAAGTTATTAAGTGGGTTATTTTTCATAAAGGCCATTAAATATAATTTCTCAACACCATGGAGCCTACCTTCAACCTCTTCTAACACAAATCCTAAACTTTCCGCACTTTTGCACCTCAATACCCTCGTCCTGGAGCTTCATAAGTTTTGAAAATGTCAAGACTGTTCTTCTAAAACTGATCAAAAGTACCTTTTTTTTTTTTAAAATATTGAACCGGATGGAGGCCATATGGTTCATTTTCCAAATGAAAATGTGAATTGGATGACATCTCATCCGGTTTACATTTTGAAAAAAAATTATAAACTGGATGGGGGTCATCCGATTCACATTTTCATTTGCAAATGTGAATCAGATGACCTCCATCTGATTTACATTTTCATACAAAGTTCGTCTTTTCCGAAACAGATTCACCGTCGACGGTAACCCAATCATCAAAGTAACTATCCTAATCATCAATACCACTCACAAATTGCTAATAAACATAAAAAAAATTTACTTTTCACTTGTTTAAAGTTTTAATTCAGATTGAAACAAATTCTCCTCCAAACTCTGCGATTCCGAGTTCCACAACACACATAGAATGCTTTTCTTAACGGATTGTTGACAGTGAAGATCAAATACAAATGAATCGGATGCTGGAGAATAAGATCCAATGCAAACGAAAACTGAAGCAGATGCAAGATTGGAAGGACAAAGCGGAAGGACAAAGCGGACAAAGCAAGAATGAACCGGATAACTCTGATTTGAAGAAGGTGAAGGATATTCTCGTCTTTTCCTATTTATCATTTAAGAGTATAATTGTATTTTCCCATAGCCTGTGGAGGTGCAGGACGAGACTATTGGGTTGCTGAAAGAATTCATCCGCACATTTGGACCATTTTCGACTAAGCCTCAATTTCTCCTCCCTTCATATCCCACAATATGCGTTATGCTAACTTTGCCTTGCCCACACATTATAAACCAAAAACTTATTTTCTCACTCTACAGAAGCATCCAAAATGCCTTTTTTTGTTGTTAATAAAAAATGCTTATTTTTTCACTTCTACCTAGCACGCTTTAATTAAATTTCAACGAACAACTAATTATGAGGTCAAAAAACATGTTATACTTTTATGTCTTTGTGATGAGGCAAGATGTCTTTTCACTTTTATAGAACGCGTGTTACACGTGACAAAATTGTTTAAGTAAAACTAATACAAAACTAATTAATAGATGCCCTCACTCAATTTAATTTTTTCAATGTTATTCTAGTATTACTAGATTGTAATTAAAATGCACTGTTTCAACTATGTCAAATTTGTGGTCTGAAGTAAAAAATATTATCATATTCTTGTATCATCATGTATTTCTAGATCCAAATCCTAATCCTTTGTTCTAACTTGAATTTAACTCTATGTTTTGGCCCATGAATTGTGAGTGATTGATCTTGAGTGTTCTAGACTTGTATCTGAAATAATTAGAATTATGAGATAATTTGTTTGGAGTAGAGCATCTGTCAACTCTGAGGGGAGGGACAGGGCCATGTTTTTGAGTTTTGTAGCACATGTCCATGTTTTGTCTCTATGGGTAATGAATACAAAGAGCCTAAGATACTACATTAGGGTGTGAATGGGTTTGTCAAAGTCAACTTCTTAAAATTTGGACTTAACTTATAAAAAAAAGTGACTTCAACTTCACTTATTTATTTAATCGAATTCAATTAAAAGCTTAAATTTGATTTGGTAAAAAAAAACTTATTATTATCAAACTCACAATAATTACTAAACTTACTATTTTCATTTAACTCACAAAATATTTTGACAATAAATAAAAAATACTTTTAATAAAACATTACAAGTATAATGTAAAACTAATTTCATGCAGTATATGAACTCTCAATATCAAAATTTTAATATTTAGACTCAATTCATCTAAGTAATCAAATCTAATAAAAATTTGAGTTTGTTTATTTAACTAAAACAAATAAATTTAAAAAAAATAGTAAAACAAACTTTAAATAGTTCAGAAATAACTTTGCTCATTTTCATCCCAACTATCATATCTAGTATCACCATGTATTGCACATTCACCTGCATTAAGAGTCACAATATTGCCATAAGGGAAACACATGACAAGAGTGTCTACCAAAAATATAAGTCATGCCATAGTTATATTCTTCTTCTGTCCACAAAAATAAAATATAATTATAAATATTGATTAAAAAAATATTTTTATATCGTAATCCAAGAGTAAAACAGCTAAATCCTTGTTCTGGGTCTCAAAAATATTTATTTAATGTTAATAATTAGATTTTCCAATATTTATAACTTTTTTTTTTATTTCGTTCGAAATTAATTGGTCTTTAATCACAAGATAGACTTTTCATGAAAGTGTATTTTTAAAATATTAAACTTAAAAATATCTCATTTCAATATTCGTTTTACGCCTTAAAAATATGTTGGGTTGAAAATGTAATAAATGAAAAAATTGGCATACGCATATTTATGATTGAAGCGAATTAAATTGATATTTTAGATATGCTTAAATAATATTCTCCTGTTCTTGGTTTGAAATATACACAGTCATGGTCTAAAAAGTGAACATGAGTTATACTTTAATATTTTTTTAATACCAGGATTCTTCTGGGTAAAACTAAGCAATTAGTAAACGAGTCAGATTAAAATAAGTGTTTTTATACACTTATTTAAAAAAAAAAACACCTTATATAAGAGATGTATTTACGGAACATTGACATAATAAAATATTTTCAATATATCAATTCTAATAACTCTTTAGTCGGTTTTCATTTTTTGACATTTCGAATAAGGGAAGAGATATTTATAAAAGACACTTCGACGTTTAAGTCAGTATTCAAATATCATAAATTTAGTATGACTTATATTAGAATACTCAGTGACCAAAGATTTAGTATAACTTGAATTAAACATATATTTTTCTTTTGTTATACTTCACCAAAATTATTTACTTATATAAAGAAAAAATGTTAAGTTTCCTCTAAAAAAGGTATTATAATATTCTTTATCTTTAATGAGGATAAAAAATAAGATTTACTTAACTTTTCTTTTGTTAAAAAGGAAAGATGTAATGTTTATTAAGGTTATGTTTGCTTCTCTCCACAATTTCTGCTAACAGTTCATTATTACTGATTTGAAGTTAAAATTCATTTTTCGAGAATTACAATATTATTTAGAAACACAAATCGAAAAGAAAAAGTATGAACAATATTTCTTCTTAAAACAACGAAAATTTGAGGGATGAGTGAAGCTTTGTTATATTTCATATATATTTAATTTATTAATATTTATATTTATATTATAATAAAATAAATATATTTATTTATATAATATATTATAATAATAAAATATTAATAATAAATTCATAAAATAATAATTAAAATAATATAATTATGAAAATAAAATATTAATGATATTAATATTAAAAACTAAAAATAATAATAAAATCATAAATAATAATTATAATAATAAAATAAATAAAATAATAATAATAATCAAATTAAATTTATAAAATAATAATAATAATAATAATATTAATTAATTTTTATTTTTAAATAATTGATAATTTTATAATTTTAAAAATTAAAAATAATAATTCATTAATCACACTCAACAAATTAATTATATTTAATTTTAATTATAATTTTATCTACTACAGAATTATTTTATCAATCACACAAATCACATCATTCACAAACTTTTATAAACTTTTTATTTAAATCTTGTTATTTTTCTCTTAATCCAAACAACAAAACTTTTTCACACACTTTTATCTCAAATTCACTCACTCAAATCTACTCTTTAATCCAAACAAAGCCTAAATGTTTGCCCAACATAAGTCAAGTGAATGGACTAACATACCATAGTCGTCGATAACATATCGGCCTGAACGACTTATATAGTGTGCGACATATGAGAATGATGATTGATAATTGATATAGCTCATATTCTCGTTTACGGTATAAGAAGTAAATAGGATATTTTCTTACTTAAATATGCAAAAACACATAAATATCTAAAAAATTATAAATATACTTAGTTAATTAACAAAATCTCTTACTTTTTTTAAAATAAGTCTGACCCATTATATTTCTCAATAACATTTCATTTTTTTCTTTTTCTGCAACTTCCTATGCTATCATCAATTATTTTTTAATATGGTATTGTTGTTTAGTGTTTACTTAGAAAAGGCTAAGTTGCATACATTCAAATTAACAACTTATTGATTAATAAAATCATGTTATTGATATCATAGAGAGTGATGAACTTTTTAATATAAAGAAAATCAAATGTCATTGGCGATATTGAAAGAAAATAATTAAAAAGAAAACATATAGTGTTTTATAAAAGTGTGGAATTACATTAAATAACAGGAGAGTTTTGTCATTCGATAATATTACTCGTAGAATTCTCTTTCGAGAGAATACATGTATGTTCTTTACCAATAACATTTAAAGAGGTTCTAATTCATTTTCTTAAGAAAACAATTATACATTTTTGAGAAAAAAAGTGATTATTTCTTACAATATTTTGAGACAAATATTTAAAGCGATATTTTCTCATGTGCGGAAACTGTAAATATTAAAAGAGTTACTACAGATTCATTTATGCTTATTAAAAGAGTGCTTTATATTTGATTTAAATGTGTATTCTCAACATTAAAATTTGACCACTTAACATAGTTTTATATAAAGATAAAAGTTAATTATAAATTTTTTACAAAGTTCATATAATTAATAGCACGTGATTTCTTTTCATTCCTTCCTTCTTCTCTGAGGATTTGTCGATTCCTTTTCTTTTCCTTTCTACAGAGAACCACACCCACCGCCGGCAACCCTCTCACCACCTTAGACTATAATACTATCTCATTCTTCCCATTTTCCTTCCTCTTCTATCTCTGTCTGGGGCATGTTGTTTATGCTTGAGCAGGGACAATTATAAACAAAATCATGCATGAACTTGACAAAAAAAAATACCTTTTACCTATATTTTATTAGTTTAATTAAACTATTTTTATATTAATATTTAATCATAGATCATTATTAATTTACTTTCTAAGGTAATTATTATAAATCAGTTTAGAATACATGATGGTCTGTGATGACAGTGTAAAACTATATGTTATGCAATAAGTGCATAACTTTTTTAATAATCATTTTAATCACATTTAGTATAATTTCCAATCAATAACATAAAAATATCCATACAGACATTGAATGAGAATTGAACTTTAAATTTGAGAGTATAACATCCTCGATAGAAAGTAACGAAAATAAATCTTTAATCAAAATTTGTCAGTTTAATAATGTTTTAAGGCAAAAATTAAATTGAGTTTCTCGAATAACCTATTGGGGAGTGCAAATATAAATAATAATAATTAAAAAGCAAAAGTTGAAGCATTAAAACATCCATGAACTATTATTCCATATGTAAAATGTGACAAATATTATGTAAAAATAAAGAAAGGCATGAACATGAAATTGATTATATTGACCACGAAATCGGACATTCGTACGTCATGACCCTAACCTGTTTCTAAGTGGACCCATTAACAGTGCACACCCACCAAAACCCTTAATTCAATCATTCTTTAGTGAATTTCTCTTAATTACGTAATTAACAATCCTTTATGAGAATGAAAATGTCTGTGGAAGAAGATTCGGTTGCTGAGATATAGTTTTCGGATGAAGGTGTGATAGTTCAACATATGTACTGTAAGAAGAAACCGAAAAGGAACAAAAATGGCTTGCTTGACCACAAACATCAACAACATTGATTCAGTGTTTGTGTGTGTGTTGCTTAATTAGAAGAATACATATATAGTCGTAAGAACAACGTTTGCTGCAACGAAGAAACACAGCGAATACGAAGAAACACCACACACTCTTTACAAGTCCTCTGTCTTTGTCACTTTGCCATCAAGTACTCCACCATTTTCAATTTCTCAACCAAGCTTCAGGGATAAATGCTTAATTCTCTTAATTATCAAAGATAATTCTAAAATGTAATCTATTTAGTGATGAGTTAGAGTATTTTCTTTTCGTATCTTAATTTGCTATTATTAGAAACAATCTTCTTTCATTCGCTAACTTAATTTGTAAAATGTAAAGAGAATGTGACAGAACATGAAGAAAAACTAGCTGCACACACGCATACACTTTTATGCTGAACAACCATGTGAAATCATATCATATCATGAGAATTATTTAGGGTCAGGCCACAGAGAATTTTGTCGTGAACCCCTAGAATTCATCGTGGATTGCCTGTTTTATCACAGACTAGCAAAATTAATTAATTCAGATAAGAAGAATTAGTAATCACTTCAATATAATATTAGGGGGAATACTTAACGATCGTATTTGTAAATTTTGTTAATATAGTTTTGGTTCCATATTCGATAAACTGGTTTAAATGTTCAAATTACAAAAGTAAAGTACGTGATAATTGTACATGAAAAAAGGCTTTTTTTAAAGAAGTAAAACAAATTTTATAATTCTTATATTTCAAAATAAATTAATCCCTATTTCTCTGCCAAAAGTTATTCTTAATGATAAAAATTCAAATATAACCGTTTTAAAAGAAAAGGCAGGATACTTACACAAACGTTTAGTAAATACAGTAAATGATGAATTTTAATGAAAAAACACACACGGTTAATTATCTTTTTAATGAACACCACGCTCTTATCATCATTTAATAAAAACAGAATTAACATTTGTAGAGTATTAACTTAGTTTATTTAATAAAATAAAATTGAAAAAAATATTAAGCTCTGTTGTTGAAGTATAAAGAATAAAATTTCATGAAAAAGAATAAAGAATAATGACACATAAAAGTATAGGAGGAATAAAACTTTATGACAAACATTGTACGCGCTAACGCGGGGAACCAGTTCTAAATTAAAAATAAAAAATAATAGGAGTAAACATGGTATTTATTTATTTATTACTGTAAAAGTAAGTGGAGCCCACCCTATTTTGTTGTTGTCTAGAGAGTGCTTCAGTTCCTGAATTACTAATTATTTGAAGTGAATGAAAGAGTGAAAGAAGAGAAGTAATTGAGACACGAAGGAAGTTCAAACTTTAAGAAAGAGGGACCCAATATCCTAAGCCTGAAAATGCTAGAAAACCATCCACGACGTATGTGAACTCACCCACTATACCAAAATCCCCTTCTTATATTCATTCTTCATTCCTCTCTCCCATTCATTCTTCATCATCCCTTTTTCCATACACAACTATGAAATTGAAACCCAGAAGACCAAAATCAAAGAAATCAACACTTTTGTTCTTTCTCATTCTCTCCCTCTTCTCTTCCAATGAGGCCAAATCAACCACCACCACCATCATCCACCAATTCAAAGAGGCCCCCGAATTCTACAACTCCCCAGATTGCGCCTCCATCACCGACACACACGACAACCTTAACAACCAGCGAAACGCCGACACCTACATATGTTCCGAGGAAGCAGTCCACGTGGCAATGACGCTCGACACCACATACATCCGGGGATCCATGGCGGCGATCCTTTCGGTCCTCCAACACTCCTCCTGCCCGCAAAACGTATTCTTCCACTTCGTATGCTCCCACAGCGCGTCCCTCCTACGCGCCGCCATCTCCAACTCCTTCCCCTACCTCAACTTCCACCTCTACACCTTCGACGACTCCCAAGTCTCGGGCCTCATCTCCACCTCCATTCGCTCAGCGCTCGATTGCCCCTTGAATTACGCGCGCTCCTACTTGGCCAACCTCCTTCCGCTGTGCGTGCGGCGCGTGGTGTACTTGGACTCCGACCTTATCCTCGTTGACGACATTGCCAAGCTGGCAGAAACCCCGTTGGGAGACAAGGCGGTCCTCGCCGCCCCTGAATACTGCAACGCCAACTTCACCGCGTATTTCACCCCCACGTTCTGGTCCAACCCCTCGCTCTCCCTCACCTTCGCCGATAGGAAGCCCTGCTACTTCAACACCGGGGTGATGGTGATTGATTTGGAGCGGTGGCGCGCGGGCGATTACACCACCAAAATCGAGGAATGGATGGAGCTGCAGAAGAGGATGAGAATCTACGACTTGGGTTCTCTCCCTCCCTTCTTGCTTGTCTTCGCCGGGAACATCGCTTCCGTCGATCACAGGTGGAACCAGCACGGTCTCGGCGGCGATAACTTTCGTGGACTCTGCAGAGATCTCCACCCTGGCCCTGTTAGTCTCTTGCATTGGAGTGGCAAAGGTAAACCCTGGGTTCGATTGGACGCTAACAGGCCCTGCCCTTTGGACGCGCTTTGGGCACCCTATGATCTATTGAACACTCCCTTTTCTTTGGATTCTTGATCAACATTCTTCAGATTTATTCCGTCATACATCGGATCCAACGATCCATCACATATATATATACACACACAATATACATATAATAATAGAGTATATATACAATACAATTTGAGCTCTCTCCGGAGCTGAATTTCCGATTGGTTCAATGCAAGGGTGACAAGATTTTTGTTGTAGATTGGTACAGATTTGAAGCGAACATAAGGCGACGCAGATTCAAACTAGGAGGTGGAAAAGCTGAATTTTGAAGTGCAGACAGTTGTCGTTGTAATTGTGCTGTTCTTACTGTATCAACCATCGAATAACTGTGCATACAAAGAGCTTTTCTGTATTTTGGATGCGTAATTGCTCAACTTTTTATTTCAACTTAATAATGAATTTCTGTGTATATATATATAAAGTATCATTCCTGGTTCTTCATTCGAATCCTCTTCTTTTTCCTTTTTCTACTGCCCCACGGTAATAATTCCAAGTTAGTTTGGTTTTGATCCTAAGTTCATGTTCATGCACGTGGAGGTTTACTTTAGTTTAATCTAGAAAACTGAATCTTGAGCCGAAACAATGAGTGGGTTGATATGATTTGATGCTATTCGACTCCTCACTGGACATGGCCGTGAGAATAACATTACTGTGCAGATTTAACCATGAAATGCTTCGATAAATGGCGCAGAAATCCATACGTATCCCACGTTAAACAGAAAGTTTGCCATTGGTTCAATGTACCCACAAAGGTTCGTAAAAGCTTCATGCTACAGAATAAAAAAAGTTAATTCATTGAACAAAATATCCATATTTATTTTCCTTTCACGCAAAAAGTGTATAATTTTTCATTAAATAATTATGATACTTTATCACAATACTGAAATAGTATTAAATATTGATTATTAATTTTACCAGAAAATTTGCTAGACAATATTAATTTGTTGCCTTATGGAAAGACACCACTATATTCTTTTATTCTTTGACATTATAGTTCATCTTTTCAGTATACGTAAGTCGAGAAAGCATTTTGTTTTATATTACAAAAAAATAACATTTTTCTTTTTACATTTTTTTCAATTTTTAAATCTAACATAGGAAACAATAAAAAATATCTGAGGGTCCTAATATATATTTTACTTATATATCTGGATTTTAAATTTATATAATGTAAACTATACTTATTTCTCTTATATTTAAAAAAAATGAAAGTACTCTTGAATTTAATTTTTATGTTACACCTAAATCTACAGATATGCAATTATGTAATGATCAAAACATGTATTTTTTTCCTTAATATCATAAACGTTAGTAATAGTATAACTTTAAAAATAACTTGATACTTTCGTCAATTGGGAATTCTGTGTTCGCTTACTTTCTTAGTTCACAACTTATAGCAGCTTTAGCTTATTTTTTTACATAGGATATTGCAAGCGGTATGATTCGTGTATAAACGTTGATTGATCTTAATTTTATTTTCTTTAATTCACAACGGAAAGCAAAGAACTTTGTTTACTCATGTACTGATTTAACTGGAAAGCAAAGAACTTTGTTTACTCATGTACTGATTTAACTGAAAAATAAATTATTATAACATTAATTTGACAAAAAAAAATCAGAGTGATGCAAAGATGGTCAAAGTCAAATGTGCAATGAATACATGATATAAATACTTGCCAACCATCATATACAAACAAGTCTTGTATAAAAAAATTGAATGAAGAAATAGTTATATAAACAATGACAAGTTTCTTTGAAAACTATCATTCTTTTTCATTTATAAATTCCCTTTTATTTGAACTGTAGATTGCTATGAAAAGGATAGTAGGTCAATGACAGAATACTCTTATTAATTTACTTGAAAACCTGCAAGATATTATTAATATTCTTAATTTCCGTTTCAGCGGTTCACATTCAATAAATAATCCCCTTTGTGGTGACGAAAAAGCCCGTTTGAAAGTTAACCATAAACATAAAACCATTACCGTGGATCCCTTTAGCCTTAATATTTAATTGAAAAAAGAGAGAGAAAGCTGTGTCGGTAGACGTAGGAAAGAAACGTGCGAGAACGTCAAAATATCTGTAAAGGTGGATGAACCTTCCATAGTAACACGTGGCAGCCAATAAGTGGTTGAAGATGGTGTATGTCAGTACATGACCCTTTAACAATGAAGTTATCAGTTGCCAAATTTTCGATTTCATTATCTTCATATTAAAAATTCATATCACTTCTAGCATTATATATAGTTTACTTTTATTTTTTATTTTGTATATCTTAAAATCAAAGAGAAATATTTTTGAAAGTTTATTCAGGAAAACAAAATAAAATTTTGAAATATAATAGCTATTTATGAACTGTTGTCTTTCCACAAATCTGTCTCCTTTCCTACACCCTTCTTCCTTCCAATTAACACTTGCAAACTTCTCCATAGATACTTTAAAGAGCATAGAACAATGAGATTTAAAGTTACTCGGAATATCCTAAAATTTCAGAAAATAAGATAAAAATTTAGACATGTAGTTGTGTTTACTAAACTCAGATCATTTATATTTGACTAATCTATATTATTTTGACCAAACGTGTCACGGTGAAGGTATTTATATGTGTTATTGTTGTTATAGTATACAAGTTTATGATAAAGATTTCATAATTTATCCTTGATCTTACGTTAAGAGTTTTATATTGGAAATAATTTTTCTTATCACTTACTTTTTTAAGACTAATTTAGTTAATGGATTAATACTTTAGAATATTCTAGTTCCTTTTAAGTTTAACATAAATAAATAAATTACTTTTTCTTTTTTTCTTTAATGATCAAATGCAGGTTTAAAAAAATAATTACTTTTTTTAATGATCAAATGTTATATTTCAATTTTTATTTTCAAATTTTGAGATAATATCAAAATATGTTCAATCACGTTTAATAAACCTTACAAATCTATTCGGTTAAGTTTCTATAATATGAGAACACAATTTTTACAAAACTTAATTTTTAATTATTATTTTTCTGTTAATATTGACCTTCTTAAAAAATTCAAAATCTCATCACAAATTTATTTTTCCATAGCAGTTTGTAAAGTTTCTTCTTTAAAAAAACATAAAATTATTATTACAACTGGCATAATCAAGACTTGGATAGAAAAAAAAAATAAATGAAATATATTTTTTAATTTTTTTATCTTCCAAATACTATATTAAGACAATAAAATACTCAATTTAAAGATTTGTGCAGAGTCCAGGAATTACGGGCCGTTGTGCACAGTGCAGGGAGAACGGGGTGTTATTAGGATACTGTGGTCTGGTTTGTCTAGTTGCTTGAGCCTATCATTTTTTTCTTTCATTTTCTTCTTCCCGTGTTGCTTGCTGTCTTTAAAAAATTAAAATTTTATAACATTTTATAATCATTTCAAAATTATATTTAAAATTTAGTTTTTTAGATGCATAATCTAAAAGTATAATTTAAAATATATTTTGCATTTACTCAATTATGAAGTTATACTGTAAAAGTTTTAGTCTAAATTTAATTAGATACTCTTTTTCCAGTCAATTTAATTTTGGGGTAGCAATGGGTAGGTTTTTTAAACGAATTTGTTTGATTAAAAATACTTTTAACTTTCAAAAATATTTAGAGTAGTGTTATTTTATAAAAATATATAGTTTGAAATCTATATATTTTATTTTATTTAAATTTAAAATTAGGTTATTTAAGTTGTAAGTATCTGATAATTTTTTATATTCTCAATTGATTTTTTCTTAAAAGTATATGTCATCTCAATTGATTTTTTCTCAATTTTAAATGTATATGTAATCTCAATTGATGAAAAATACTCAATTAAAAAATATAAAAATTTTAAACAGGATGAATTTTTTTAATAAAGACTTAATTAAAAACCATTTATGAGGAACTTAAAACTTAATAAAACTATTTTTAATCTTTTATGTGAAAACACATAAGCAATAATGATGTAAAGTAAAAATTGACAATAAATATCCAATTAAAAATATAAAATTTTAGGTACTTAATAAAACAAAAATTCTTAATAGAAAGTCAATTAAAAATATTGAAATTATGAAAAACTTAAAATTTAATTAAACTTTTAAATTATGTATTTTATTTTTAATCCATTGACTTAATATATTAATTGTAAAACCTAAAAAAATTAACAAAAGAAAAAAATAGACTAGATTATAACGATCATTTAATTTTTTTTTTATCAAAGTCAAGTCATTTGATTATGTTAATATTGCTTGTAGCTATAATTCTGTATTTTTCAAAAATGGAACTTCACAAACTTTAAGGAGGAATAAATCTGTGATGACATTTTGAATTTTTTTAAGAAGGTCAACATTGATAGAGGAGTAATAATTAAGAGTAAGTTTGTGAAAATTGTGATATCATGATGTGCACGAGTAGTAGGTAAAATTAAAACCACAAAATGATCATACAAATTTAATTGAATAGATTTGTGAGATCTATTAAGTGTGATTGAATATTCTAAAAATATTAATGTTATTCATTCAATTCATCTATTTTGAAAGTCAAAGAATAAGCTTAAGTGACCATGGAACTAAATAAATATTCATATTTGATCATTTTCATGTTAAGCTTTCTAAGTGTGTATATGAATTTAAGGTCACCAAATAATCCTAGAAAATAATAATGCATCTCACAAAATATAATAAACATGTTATAATAATTAATTATGGACGGAGAAAAATAAAAATTCTCATATTTTGTAACCAACTAAGTTTCACATGTATACTACATTGTTTAGTTTCTATAGAGACATTCTCGTACTGCACTATGAATAACTCTACTAAAGTGTGTATTGCAACCATCATATCCAAATTGATATACATGCAACATGTAAAATAGTAATAACACAAGTGTGATGATTATCTTATCAATTAATAGATTATTTATTCGTCTTTGTACTACTTATTTACAAATGCATACAATATCACTTATTCAAAAATACATACAATAATTCATTGTCCGCGATGTCATAACTAAAAATATAAAGGAGTAAACTTAAAATTATCAACTACAATTTCAATAAAATTATATAAGACGTATAATATATTCACTTTCTACCTATAAGACATTGACTTCAATTCTCTTCTATCCTACCACAATCACATAAAATATCTACAAATAGAGCTACAGGCTAATAATATTATATAGTTATAAATTTAAGCAAATATGATTTATTACCACACTGTTTTACATATTTTTTACAACATTGATTTGTATACATAATCAAGAATGAAATATCTTTTGGACCTTTTTAAAAATGATTTATCAATATGTACGCCATGTGGTTAGTGATTCTTCGAGTACATATTACCTTAACATGAACATCATTGGCAATCCAACTTTCTATTTTCTATTTACTGAGTGAATAAAAAATATGCATTTATTAAATTAATTGTTATAATGATATGTACATATACAAGTATATAATAAAAAAATATAATTACATTTTATAACACTAAATCTAAAAATACATTTTAGATTTAGAAGACTGAATATAAAAGTAAATTCTGAAATCTATAAATGCATTCTACAATACTCAACCCAGAAATACACTGTGAGACCTAACATTGAATTTTAAATCTAATCATTATATAAATATTTGAGAAACTCAATCCAAAATATTTTTCGAGATACATATATAAAAGTTTTATGAAGTGCTCTATTCATAGCGTAAAAAAATTATTCTTGAAACATCTTAGTCTATCCAAAATGTACTTTTAAATTGACGAATTTGAAAATACACAAATCATTAGTTCTGGAGTCATCCATAACTAGCTTACCTCTTTCATAATGATAATAAGATGCATAAATAAATAAACTATGGACATGTAGGAATACGGAATGAGAAAATTAGGGGAGATAAAAAAGTACTAAGATGCAGAAAAAAAAAAAAAAAAAAAAAAAAAAAAAAAAAAAAAAAAAAAAAACTCAAACTGAAATGAAAAGAGAAAAATCTACATGTTCCTATTAGGATTTTTCTTTTGTTCTCGTTTAAAAATAACATATATTAATAGTGAAAACTAGATTTACATGACTATTCAAAAAGAAATATTAAAATAATGTTTTCGAAATAATTTATAATTGATTTAATAATGTATGTTACATGTGATAGTGATTAAATCCATTTATTTAATGAGATAAGTGAGCAGACATCTTGATTTCCTCTTCTTCTTACCAGTATCTGTAACATGAAATCTATTATTTTTCTTCTTCCTAGTTTTTTTTCTCTCTCTTTGTTCACTTTAAATAGTCTAAATTAACCCATTTGATTATGGTGAAATTTGGATAGTTTTTTTAATCTATGTTTTAATATAATGTTTCTATTTATTTACAAAATACTTTGTCCGTGGTTTAAGATTTTTTTTTTAAGAAATTAAGAAATACAACAAATTTTCTTACTTCAGCAAAATATTTATAAATATTTTTTTCATTTTTACATCAGGTAAAAAGTAAAAGTATAAATGATACAAAATAATTAAATAAAAAAAAAATCTTTCAAAAGTAAGAGATATGAGGGTAGTTATATTCACCAGTTTGACATTTCAGTCCATCTATTTTTTCTTCCCACTTTCTTTAACCCTTTCTTGGGTTCAGTCGGAAAATGCAAAGAAGTTGAAGATTTTTCTTCCCTGTTGAAATTAATTAAAAGAAGTTGCTTTGCAAGAAAGGAGTAAAGTCTCGTGGCCATAATCTTAAGTCGGTCTCTCAGGTAATTTCCTTGCAATTACATCACTATTGTTCATTCCTTCAACCACTTCAAACTCCTTTTACAATTTCACACAGGTTGCGTCACTCAACTTGGGAGCCACTTCTCTTCGTATATAATCAATCAAACACCCCACAAACCCAGCAAAACAAGACCCCTTGTAATCGTAACTGCAATAACAAGAATCAAGAACCACAAAATCATGGCATCTCTCAAATGGCTATTATTTTCGTGCAAGAACTGGTTCAAGATAAGAACCTTTCCATGCGTAACTCCTACCAGGCCCAAACCATTACCAGCATCGGCACCTCTTATTGGGCCTTCCGGCCCAAAATACGATAACGGGCTGAAAGGTGTTTTCGATCACTTGGACGTTGACAAAGATGGGAAGATCTCGAGCAGTGAACTAACGGATTACTTTGCGTCGGTTGGTGAGTCGGTGAGTCATAAAGTGGCAGAGAGAGTGATAAACGAGTTTGACTCGGACGGTGACGAGTTGCTGGATTTCGGGGACTTTGAGAAACTGATGAAGCAAGAGGAGAGTGAGGAGGTGGAGGATGTTCTACGAAGCGCGTTCGAGATGTTCGAGGTTGAGAAAGGGTGTGGCTGCATAACGCCCAAGGGGTTGCAACAGATGTTGCGGCAACTGGGAGATGTGAAATCGCATGACGAGTGTGCGGCTATGATTCGACCCTTCGATCTCGACGGCAATGGCTTCCTTGATTTTCACGAATTTCAGCAGATGATGTCACGAACTTGATTCTTTCTCAGGTTTCTTTGCTCTGCTTTGCCTCTCTCTCTCGTCAAACAACGTGTAAAATGAAAGTGAATTCTTTCTTGATAAAAGATAAAGAAAAAAACGCCGTTTTCTGTGACTCATTAACGCTCCGTTTGCTTGTCTGTCACTGTGCTACCACTTTGGTTGTTACGTTACACCAACGTTGAGAATTTTATTCCCTCCCAATTTAAATATTAAATACTTTTAATTTATAACTATTAAGAAAATTAGTTAAACCAATAGATTTTGTTAGTTAGTAGTGTCCTAAAGATACTAATTAGAAGAACAAACGTAGTTAGATACTTATTTTGTTAAAGAAACAGAAAAATATTTAATTGTATGCAAAGATTGCATAAATTATGTTTTGTTATAATTTAATATCAAAGTGATATAACAAATAAAATTTAGTGTCAAATTCATTTTTAAATCTAAAATTTAATAATTTATTTTTTTAAAATTAAATTGTCACAGATTTACATATTTAGATTCCTAGTGTAATTGATTCATAGTTATTTTTACTAAGAAGTATTTGTAAAATAAATTGAAAAATATAATTTTAGACTTCTTGATACAAAAAACTATTTTTAAATTCTCAATATGCTAATTATCATTTTTTATGTTTCTCTCACAAATAACTATTGAGAATAAGACTACATAACTTTAAATGTCGATTTTATCTAAATATTCGAGATATAAATCACGTGTCTTAAGTAATTTTCCACAACTCCTACCTATTAATTAACTTGATTATATTTAACAAATAGAATAATTATTTTGAACAAATATATTTTTATTACACTTTTATTAAGATACTCAATTTTATATTAGTTAATAACAACACACTGTTTTGAGTAAAAAAAAAAAAACAATACATTCTTATTTATATACATCTATGTTTAACAATAAATAAATAAAGAGAATGGGATTTAATATCTATATAATATATGTTTTTCCCATTAGGCATCTTAACTTTTCCATATATCATAAAAAATATATTAACTCTTCTCTGATATGTGTTAATTACAACCGCTCTCTCATAGTTACAATTATTTTTAAAAAATATTTTTTATATATGGTGTAACTGTTTTCTTATTAGACAATATAGATGTGTACAGTCCGCACCTAACAAACTTCATATTAGACGATTAGGATCATGACCCACATTTTGTGAACGTATTTGGTTTGTTAGATTATTTTCAATTAGCATCTACTACGATTAACAATTATAATTAAAAATAACATTTCTTTCCTTTATTTGTTTTAGACATTTTATGAAGGATTTTAATTAAGTAAATATTTCCATAATTAATTTCAAAATGTCAAAAGAAACATAGTTAAAAAAATAATATATTTATAATTAAAAAGCAAATTATAAAATTAATAAAAAAAATAAAGCAAACTAAACGCGTTGGTGTTTAAATTTTTACCATTTTGTAAAAGCTTGTTGTTGGGCAACTGGTAAGATGTAGGGCCAGGGCAGGCTAAACTAATGGCTAAAGCAATAAAAAAATTATGAAGGATTATATCAGGAAATGTCTCTGTCATTTTCCGTTCATTTATTTCAACACATATCCTTACTATATATATTTTTTTAGTTTGATTCTCTTCACGTTATTGCTGAGCAATCAGGATTTTATTTATTTAAGGTTTTAATTTGTAAACATTTTCAGTATAAAAAAAACACACTTCAAATTAATTATAAATTAGATATCATTTTTATAAAAAGTCATATATATATTGATTCCCATAAGTAGAAAACGTACGACGGTTAAGATTGAGACAAAAAAATTCAAAATTTCAAATTCAATTCATAATTATGCATTAAAATCCATATTAATTTAAGTTTATTTAAATGAATTTATCTCATGTCTAAATCTTTATTTTTAGATTAATTTAATTGGATTTTTCAATAGGATAAAATTTTAGATTCTTTTATTCTAAATTAAGGTGTGTATAGATCATTTCAAGTTATCACATGTTAGATCGGATTAGACTTAAGTAAAATAGGACCCAATTGGATTTATAAAAAGTTAAGTTGAGTTAAGATTATTAGAGTTTGAGAGGGTAAGTTGAGTCGAGTTGAATCAGGCTCAAATTAGCCCGTGTCAGTCCAGGTTCAAGTTGAATTGAGTCGGAGCCAGCCCACATTCACTTTAGTTGGAACAAGTCCACATTCATTTAAGTCGAGGCAAACACACATTCAATTGTGTTGGACTAGACTTAGGTCAGTACTAGTCTGATAAAGACCAGGTTGAGTTGGACCCAACTCAAGCCTAGTTAGCCTGGATCCTAGTTGAGTTGAGTCATCTCAAACCAAGGTTGAACAAAGTCAGAGCGGGACCATGTTCAGTCGAGTTAGGTTAGGTCTATGTCGAGTCAAGTTCAATCAAGTTAAGGCTAGGATAAGCCCATGCGAGACCAAGACAGACCAAGTCAGGTTTTCTCAAGTCGAGTTGGGCTCATGTTCGATCGAAAAATCAAACCTACATTGGGTTTGGGTCATGTGAAATGGAGTTAGGTTGATCCCATATTAGGTCGACCCGAGTTAGGACAGACCCATAGTTTAATCAGTTGGGCTAAGTTCAAGTTAGGTCGAGCCAAGTTTGGTTAGGTTCAAGTCGAGTTAGGCACAATTGGAACAAGATTGCTTCTTCCTGCACCTCCAAGTGCTTCTTCAGGCACCTCAAAGTTTTTAGAAACTTTCCAAAGTGTCCTTTGTATTTTATTGTGCAGATTATTTTAACCTTGTATACTCTTCCACCTCTATTCACTGTGCTGCCCACCTCCAACCATTTCGCACCTCCATTTCGTGAAACTGTCATTGTCGATTTGAGTTTTGAACTTCACCATCCTACATCACTTTATCAACCGTATGAGATAAATATGATTTATTGAAAGTTTTGAGGATGATTTAGTGGTAATTTTGCAATTGGGGGTGGTTTTTTTTCGTGAAAATACACTTTCGGAAAGTGTTTTTTTTTTTTAAATAAGTTCTGGAATGACATATTCCGAAAATGAATTGTAAATGACTTTCGGAATTGTCTGTTCCATAAATATAAAATGACTTTCACAATGATCTATTCTGGAAGTATGAAGGCACATCTATCTCTCACTATTACATTGTTTTAACATACAGAGGACAAAGTTGCCTTTACGAACATGACACTTTGGGGATTTTGAAAAAAAAATGGAGGTGCCTTAAGAAAGCTTGGAGGTGTAGGAAGAAACAGTCTTGGAACAAAGATGGACTGGGCTATAGATCGAGACAAGTTGAATTGGGTCAGGATATCGAATCCATATCAGGTTGGGGCCATGTCTAGCTAAGTTAGGTTGATACCACAACAGGTCGAGCCTAGTTAATTTGAGCCAAGTCAAGTTGAGTCAGCTTGACTCCACTTTTAGTCGATTTGTGTTTGACCCAAATTAGGTTGGGTTCAATTGGAATTATGTTAAGTTAAGCGCAAATCGAGCTAATTTTACCTAAGTTCAAGTGGAGTTAAGCTCCGGTTAAATCGAGATGAATCAAATCAAAACCTTGTTATGTTTGATTCCTATTAGACCAATATATTAGATCTAGAGACCATATCAACATAAAATAGGTTGATTCCATATTATATTTAATCTAATTAACAAAGTAAATTTAATTTAAATTTAATCCAATTTAAATTGAATTGAAAAAAATTCAAATCAACATATTTAATCTATTTAACAAAGTGAATTTAATTTAAATTTAATTCAATTTAAATTGAATTGAAAAATTCAAATCAATTTGTTGTATTTAACATAATAGTATTTTAGTTGAAATATATTTTATTGAATTTGAATTAGATGTATAGTGAATTTTAAAAAATTGAGTCCGTGTCACCCTTATGTCATTAAACAAAAATTCATTAAAACTCCACAAATTGTACCAAGCAAGCCATTGAAGAAGAGCCTTATCACTCTCGAAATACTTTCAATGTAAAAGATAGATGACCATTCCATTTTTAACACTTGTGCAGAAGCTTGGCAATTTTGAATGACATTATAAATTATAAAAGTATTAAAAATTTAAGTGTGAATATAGTTAAAAATAAGAAAATTGAATAATATCTAAGAAAAAAAATCATAAACTCTTTATTTTAAATTTTTGAATTGAAAATTATATCAATTTTTTTTCATGTAAATTTGATCTAGGTCTTATTATTATTAATTTTTTTATTAAAAAGTGAGAAAAATATCCCACTGTGATGACAAAAAGCTCCAAATAAAAAGTAAGACATTGATAGCGCCATTAACTTAAAATAATCAATGCATATATTGCAATGTGGTGTAACATGTAAAAAATTATTCAGTCATAATAAGCAGACGAACCCCCAAAGTAAAAAAAAAAAAGCAATTCCTTTAATATTGTCTCAGTACCCTTTATTTTTAAATAATGCTTTGTTTAACTTTAGTAATATCTTAATTAATATTATTTTAAAGTAATGTGAGAGATTACTTGTCAATTGTAAGGTGATCCCACAAAACGAGACGGGTGTGATTGAGAACGTGCAAATTAGCTTGTAGGCACGGGACCACCAAGACTCCCATCGCTACGAATCGTTCGTAGCGCTTAAAAAGTGAAGCACACGAGTCGCCACGGACGCAAGGAGAAAGCGCCAACGAAAACTGTTTATGACATTTTGTTACACTCACCGCTAAAAATAATAACAGGCACACTCCCTCTTCGCACAGAGTTCTTACACGTTCCTGGTTTCAGATCAGAGAAGAAATGGCGAAATCGAGCGCCGACGATGCCGAGCTCCGGCGAGCGTGCCAGCTCGCAGTTGAAGGCACCAAACACAAGGTCGTTCTCTCCATTCGGACCGTCAAGACTCACGGCACGTGGGGAAAATCTGCTAAGCTCGGTCGTCAAATGGCTAAGCCTAGGGTTCTCGCTCTATGCAGTACGCGCCATTTCTCTTTCATTCTCTCCGTATTCTCTCTCTTTCCACATTTTGCGATCAATGCCGGATAACTTTTCGCACTTCTAGAACCTTCCTCACAACAAATATGTGAATCACTGAATCATGACGTGTTGCCAAGCATGGTCTATTTATGTTTCAAATGTAGCAGCTATGCATTCCGTGGTTTAAAATGTAGCAGTTGTGCATTACGTGCTCGTTTCGTCTCGTTGATGATACCTTACAAGATGTTTTTTGGTTCTGATGTCTCATTGGCTGTTGTATAACAAGCGATTGAATAGTAAACAGATAAGAAAAAGAAAATAAAAAGTTAAAATGACTTGGTTTTGAAGGTTAAATCAATTGATACACTTAATATTTGTAGGAACCTTTTCACCTAATTGTGTTAACTTATGGAGTACAGCAGAATTTACTTCATAGGATTTAGCTTGTTTTGGAGCAGTTAGTTTGGCGGTTTCAGTTTCATGTTGACAGCAGGTGTGTATGTAATTAGAAACTAAAACTATGCATCCCTTATTTTAACAGGTGATTGGAGTTTTTTTTTTCCCTTTTATAGTGGTATAAGTGGGAGGATTTAGCATTTTGAAGACATTAACTCGTAGTGTATTCATAACTGGTGATGTTATGGGTAGGTGATTGAACGTGGTCAAAGTTATAGTGTGTGACTGTGGTGATAATTTTTTTGAATTCTTTATTTGGTGTACTATTTGGTGACAGCATGTTATTTTGTGTAGCAAAAGCGAAAGGTCAGCGGACAAAAGCATTTCTTCGAGTTTTAAAGTATTCAACAGGAGGGGTGCTTGAGGTAATGCTCTTCTCTACCCAATTCTCTCCTTCACTGGTAGCTCAATAAAGTAAAAGTCCTGCATGTGTGGCTGATTTTTTGCTTTGGCCAAAATTTTCATTTTTTATGGCTTAACTAAAATGATTTTTCCAACTTTATTGCCTTTTCTTTTACTTTTAAATGTAATGTATAAATCTTATCCTTGTTGAGTTTCATTCACCCTTGCTGCTTCGGTTACTTATGTCCCTTGCTTTATATGTCAAATAATTGCACAACCTCAGTATGAACTAGTACGCATCTTCAATAAAAAAAAGGTTGATGCTAACAAACCAACTATTCAGCATCACTACTGAGGCTTTTAATATATTTAATAGTATGTTTCTCTTCCGCGCAACTTCTATCCATCTCAATATACGAGTAGCAAAACATGATTTTATCTCTTTTCCCTAATGCATGAAAACCTAGAAGATATAGCATATTTATATTTAGCTACTCTTAAAATATAATAATTATTTATGTGAGGAAATTATCCACCTTTCCTTTGTTGGTAGAAGAAATAGATAAACAGAAGCCAGTAAATGTTAGCATAGTCCCTTCCTTCCACCTTGAATTTGTCTTAACTGGAGGTTTAGGCATATATTTCTATTGACTATGAAACTTCTTGTGCTGTAGCCTGCTAAGTTATACAAGCTGAAGCACCTCTCAAAAATGGAAGTTGTAACAAATGACCCCAGTGGATGTACATTTACACTGGTAATATACCATTCTTTTTTGCTGTCGTATCTTTATGGTTCTGAATACAATGTTCCCGGTCTGTGGAACATAATCAAATCAAGATGCAAATAGTTTCCATTATGAAGCTTGTTTCTAAATTCCTTTTGTATTTCTCTATTTTGTCTCTTTTTATTTGCTAATGCATATTCATCTTACAGGGGTTTGATAACCTTAGAAGCCAGAGTGTGGCTCCTGCACAGTGGACAATGCGCAATACTGATGACAGGTTATACCGTTAAATGTATAATATAGGCATGTACAGTATAATCCTTTATCATTTTATGTCAGGAGAGTGATGTTTGGCTCACTACATCTATCACTCTTCTTATAGAAATCGCCTCCTGCTTTGTATCTTAAATATCTGCAAAGATGTCCTGGGTCGCTTACCTAAGGTTGTTGGTATTGATGTTGTGAGATGGCTCTTTGGGCTAAGGTGAATAATGGTCTTCTATTCACTTAAGTTCAAAGTTGATTTACTGCCTTTAGTGTCATGCTGCAATAATTATTTTGTATTAGATAAGTACTTTACTTTTTTAACTAATACAATTGCTCTGTATTTATCTTTCGGATAGAGTACCTGTCTCATCAGTGATCTTGAAGTCATTGATTTCAAGCTGATGATGTAAACTTCGAAAAATAGTTACTCGGTGACTGATTGCTGTTAATTATTATACCTATCGGTTTATCCGTTGATTTATTTTAAAAATGTGAAATAGGAAAATACACCTGCAGTTTCCACTCAAAGTAACCAACAAGGTGGTGCCAATATTGAATCTTCTGTGACTGAAACAGAATTGAAAGTCTATGTTGAAAAGGAACTTGTCTCCCAGGCAGAGGAAGAGGACATAGAGGCTCTTCTGGGAACGTAGGTGCTATCATTTTCTGTCTTAAATTGTATCTGAGGTTAAATATCTGTGATGAATAAGGATATGGTTCATGTCTTCTCTCTGCAAAGGGCTGTAGCAATGTCATAGAAAGTCTCTCTCTCTTCCCTTACAAAGTTTCTGTCCATATTTTGTGATTAATATTGATACAGGGAATTCAGGTAGTAGTATAGTAACAGCAAGATGTGGCTTAGTTGGAAAACTGAGCTCTATGTATCTTACTTTACATGCAGTGCAGGGTTTCAAAACCCACTAGAAGCACCTTTTTGGCTAGAGCAAAGCCAAAACCCTGGCGGGATTAGTTTTCATAAAAGTTTAGGACAATACTTGTGATGTTTGTCCTCCGAAAAAGTACCAAGTACTAACATGATTGTTACATGTTGTGTTAGTTGGATACAAAGATACTTAGGTTATTCTTTTAGGAAAAATGCTTTTGTTAGGTGATATTTTCTTTCACAATACAACTATGCAGAATTAAATTGTCGTAGAAGGACCTGTGGCAGCTTGAAGAAAAAAAAACTGGGGAGCCAAAATAAAATTTGAAGAAACTATTCATAAGCTATTTCTTATTTCATAATTTTATCTAAAGTCGTTGACTTTTTTGTTTCCAGTTTTTGTAAAAAAAAGAAAAGAAATTTCTTAAAATGAATCACCAAGTATGTAACTCTCATCATACCAAAATAACAGAAGAGTTAAAAAGCGTAAAGTTGTACAAAAGTGGTAAAACATAAATTTGTAGTGCATAAAATGCCAAAATTTAGATAGAAAAAAGAAACTTAACACAAATATACTTTTCATTGTTAAGCAGATTGCACCACTGTATTTTGCGCAAGAGATCTCTTGTTGTGCGGGAAGCCAGGAAATAAGAAGGAAAAAAAAAATCAAATTACAGTGAGAAAAATACATATTGATCATTTGGCCTTATCATAAATGGTTAATATTAAAATACAAGTGCTCAAATATTTACCATCTATATATAATTGTAACTCATTCTCAAATAAAAAGGATTGTCACTAAATATATCCACACACACACACAAATATTTTTAATACTATCAATGTTAGATTTCTATTTTAGCCTCATCAATGACATTGCCCCCATCATTTTAATCTTTATCAAACTTCTTTTGTCCAGTAAAGTATGAGATGTTATCTTGTCTTCATTATCCAAAATTTAATGTGCAGTTATATCATGGGTGTTGGTGAAGCAGAGGCATTTTCTGAAAGGTTAAAAAGAGAGCTCCAGGCTCTGGAAGCAGCAAATGTGCATGCCATTTTAGAAAGTGAACCTTTGATAGACGAGGTATAAAAGTTTATTTTTTTTTCTTTTACTGGTATAACCTTAGTGTTTATTTGTGTAACTGTAAGCAGGCTCCTTGATTCATGTATTTTATTCTGCTTAATTTTATGCCTTTAAATTATAGACTAAACAAACCATTTATGTTATTACGTTTTTATGAAGTGGTTCATATTAATAATCTATGCCTTGCAGGTGTTGCGCGGACTTGAATCTGCAACAACTTGTCTGGAAGACATGGATGAATGGTTAGGCATGTTCAACGTAAAACTTAAACACATGAGAGAAGATATTGAATCAGTAAGTGCTTGTAGAGTTCAAGCTGGGAGCATAATTTGCTTTGCAATTTACTTTATGGTATTTATGTTAGTGTATTTACTGGAACCCATGTTCATCAAGTTGATTGTTTCAGTTCATTGGGTAAAACACAATACTACCTATGAATTATTCTATTATTTTTTTAATGTTTCAACATCTGTTTTTCATTTTCTCCTTCCTGTCATGGCTTTGTAACTCAAACAGTTTTCTATTTAGTATGCTATATTAATAGCTAATATTTTATTTTTTTCTTTCCAAAATACACTGAGTGATATGGAAAGGGAAAAGCCGAATAGAAGGAGAAGCGAAACTGTGAACATAATTTATCTATCTCTTGATGTTTGTCTTCTGTACACCTTTTAGCTTCAAAATAATTACCCAATTAATTTGACAATGTCTAAGTTCTATTTTCATGTAGAATAGAAAACCTGGTAATCTTGGGCCTATCCTTTTTCATTTGGAGCAATGTTCTGATGGTACCTTTGGTGAATCATTTTTTTATCCAGTAGTCCCTACCCTAAACCCAAATCATAGAATTCCGAATACTCTCTCTAAGTGTGTATTTAGGTCATGGTGCAAGCATAAACTGGCTTATCATGCTTACAACAAAGGCTACGTCAGGACAAGTGTGATATGATATGAAGAATAGAAACTGCGACCGAATGTTCAATCCAAGAAACCACCATGTTACACTGAAGCCAAACATTGTACATCATATATGAAATTAATGTCTGTCGTGCAGTTCCATTGGCCTCACTTCTTTATGGAGATGTCTTCGAATGTGAAACTTATCTGGGATAAAGATTAGTCGTTTGGCCTGTATTTGATGTAAAACTTGTGTTTTTTTCTACTGTTTCTCTTAGAAATAGGCTGAGACTGAACAGCTTTGCTTCATTGATATTTTCTGTTTGTATGGAGGATCTCTTATCCCAATAACCTTTTGTAGCATCTCCACTTTGACTTAAAGAATTTAAATGAGCTTTTCTTATTTTGTCTCAATCCTTTTGTGGTATCCCAGATTGAAACCCGCAATAACAAGTTGGAAATGCAAAATGTAAATAACAGAACTCTTATTGAAGAGCTTGATAAGCTTCTCGAGCAATTGAGTATCCCTTCCGAGGTATGGCTTCCAGTGGTGAATTCCCATATTATGAGTTTGATGAACTTTTAATAGCTTGGTAACCAATGAAGTTTCATTGGCTGTAGTATTCAGCATGTTTGACAGGAGATTCATTTGATGAAGCACAAATGCAGCAAAACATAGAAGCATGTGAGTGGTTGATAACTGCCATGCGTGGTCTAGAAGTGCCTAACATAGATCCTACTTATGCAAAAATGAGAGCAGTATGTTCTTTACACCTTACTTTTAATAATATTAAGGCAAGTTTTAATTGTTTAGGAATAGGAAGTTCAACATGTTGTTTTGTTAATGTTAAATGAAGAAAATAGATTTAAGGTGACAATTTTGAATTGCATTTATTAGTTGCTTCGATTTTGATTGGTACGGGAAACTGTTTATTTTCAATGCTATGAATTTTGGGCCTCACTGAGCAAATATGTATAGGATCTAAGTATGGAAACATGTATAGGATCTAAAACTCATTTGTTTTAATGATGGTTTCTTTCTGCTATTTGTACAGGTTAAAGAGAAGCGAGGAGAACTTCAAATAATAAAGTCTACTTTTGTTGGGAAAGCTTCTGAGTACATGAGAAGTTACTTTGCTACTTTTGTGGACTTTATGTTGAATGATAAAAATTACTTTTCTCAGGTATTTTCTGCATAAATTCATGATAAACTTTTGATTAGAAATTAGAATCATTCATTTTTCACTTTATTTGCTTACTCTAAACAGCGTGGGCAGTTGAAAAGGCCAGATCATGCTGACTTAAGGTTCAAGTGCAGGACATATGCACGCCTTCTTAAGCTTTTAAAGGTTTAATTGTGGATGATTTACAATTTCCGCTTAAAGTTTTGTTTTGTGTCTATATATTCACTGAGTTAATTTCTTTGTTTCTTCCTTAATTAGCTTCCTGTAAACCTGCAGATTCTTGATAAGAATTGTTTGGGTCCACTGAGAAAAGCTTATTGCAGTTCTCTAAACTTGCTTCTTCGTAGGGAGGTCTGATATTGCAACCTATTGGCATTGTATTGATGTTATCTTTTATTTCTTGGTCATTTGATGGTAAAAATCTTACTATGACCAGCTTTTTATGAATTGAGAAACAGTCATTATAGTTGAAATAAGGGAAAAACTGAAATATATTTCTTGATAAAGATATGTAAGTGCTGCTGTTATTATATAGGCTAGGCCTAATAAAATCATTATTTTGAAATACTGGAAATAAGTGTATCTCAATAATTAAAGGGATCATTTCAAATATTTTATATTTTGAAATAGAGCTAGTTATATATTTACAATGCTCCTCTTCAAGCTACTCAAAGAATCTCAATCATTCTTGTTTTTCAAGATCTCAAATCCACTATGTGGGAAGTTCCTCAATGAATACTTCAGCCATTTGAATTCTTGAAGGGAATCATGTAGGCCGTAGTTATAGGACCACTATTTAGTTTGTCCTTGATGAACTACTGGTCTATCTTTATATGTCTGGTTTTATCAATTGGCTTGTTTATATCCTTTTCCAATATCCACATCTCTTCTTTCATGGCTCAACTCCAGTTCCCATCTTTTCTAAGATTTCTCCACTTAAGAACTGTAGTAAATGTCAAAACCGGGAATATTCCAGATGCATTTTAGGAAGTTTTTAGCCTTGCTATATTTTTATTCTGTATGCTTACACTATCTTGATATTAATGCTAGGATTGTATATGTAGAAACAATCCCATAATCAATCGAATTTGTCCCCTAGAATAAGTTTTTCCTATTTTCTAAAATTGTCAACAACAAGTTCATATATAAATCTGATGTGTTTCATAAAATAATATCACATATTATTCCTAAACTTGGGAATAAAATCTATCAAATTTGATTGAATGCTTCACATCATTGAGAGAAACTCGTTTAATAGCTTTCCCTATAGCTATACATGGAAACTTTGTCTAATGCATGAAATATTCATTTAACAAGTTACAACTATTCAAATCTTCAATTTAATGAAATAAAACGGCAAGTGATTGAGCTGTTCAAATTTGTTTAAGTAAATATTGTAAAGAAATTATAGGGGAATCAATAAGGAAGAAATAAATTAGGGATTAAGCTAATCCCATGACATCCTCTCCTTAAATTAATGCTGGTGCATCTTGAAGCATCAATTTGCCAATTAGAAATTGATGGTGAGATCGAGACAAGGTCTTAGTAAAGACATCAAATTGGAAAAGACTATTATCATTTTCTTCTTGTTGGAGATTTCGTATTAACGAGTGACATAACCAAATTAGTGTATAAAATTGGGGTAACCCCTCATCTCATGAGCTAGTTTTTCAGGTTGAAATAAAAGCCCAAACTCAAATTGTAAGACTTTTATTGCATCAATTGGAGCTATAAACGGTTATATTTTTTTGGGTACATCTCAGTAACTATCTCAGAAACACATGCAAAGAACCTGCCGGTTTTACCTTTATCATTACTTAATCTGATGGAGAGATGTGATGTCTTGGAATAATTCTGCAAGTAATTGAATAGAACATCTTTATGTTGCTTCATCTTTATTGTGACTCTTTTGGCTTTCACTTAAAGGAAGTTTATGACCTGCCACAATTGACAAATTTTTGTTATAATTATTATTTGATTTTTGGTTTATATATTCTGGTTTTATATGCTTTGGTAAAATAGTGGGCATATGGAGTCTGAAGTTTTAAGAATTCTTCTATAGGCTCGCGAATTTGCTAATGAACTTCGTGTTGGTGTGAAAACTTCTAAAACCCCTTCTGTTTGGCTTGAAGCCTTCACGGGTTCTGGTCAAAATGTAAATCCTGCTGACACTGCAACAGTTTCTGAAGCATATGCAAAGATGCTCACAATTTTTATCCCACTTCTAGTGGATGAGGTGAAAGTTCTTAGTATTCTCCCTTACTCCAAACTTGTTAATATTTCATGTTTCACATGTGTAAATATTTATGGTCTATGTTTTAGAGCTCGTTTTTTGCGCACTTCATGTGCTTTGAAGTTCCTTCAACTGTTGACGGTAATAAAACTAAACACAATGACGAGGATGATGATGATATTACATCTGGTACAAGTCTATCCTTCAAGAAGTATCCTTTCTGTTTTTCGTAAACTGCTATGATTTATTTTACTATGAAGTGATCTCTTGTTCCATAATTTTGACATTTCTTCTTTCTTACAGGTAAAAATGCTGTGGTGGATATTGCAGCTTTAAATGATTCACTTCAGGATTTGCTTGAAGGAATTCAAGTACGTATATAATAAACTCTCTTAGCATGATAAACGTGATAGAACGAAATTCTTTCTTTGTGTTATGTAATGAAAATTTAATTGTCTTGTTGTGTTTAGTATAACTGTTGACTCATGTCAGAGGATCCAAATTCAAAATAAAGTGGTAGAGCTTTTACGAAGTGATAGACATTTTAGTCACTATGTTAATCAAGAGTTAGTCATTTTAGTCATCTCTAGGTTATTGAATATTCAAGAGTCCTTATGTTAAGCGACATGAGTTAGCTGTAATCGAAATGTTGATTGTTGCACAGTAAATACTACATAAGATGTATGGATGAGAATGGATGGTAGAAGAAGAGGAATATCTTTCCAGGACCTAAAAGAAGCCGCATATGCACCTTGTGAGACATCAATTAACATGGGGACTAAAATGACCAATGGATTGAAGACTAAAATTCGGGAACAATTTCTTTCAGGAAAAAAATGGTTAATGGCTAATTTTTCAGGGACCAAAGCAATTACTCACAGTTGCAGCCTTTGATATTTTATCTCATATAAGCTGAACATAGCATATATCATGTTGTGGTCTATAACTGATAAATATATGGTGCCAAATAATTGAACAATTTATAAAGAGTTTCCAGATTTTTTTTTTTATATTAGTTAATAGATTTTGCTGCTCTAAAGTTGCTTTATAATTTCTCTGATATTAGGAAGACTTTGCTGCTGTTGTGGATTGGGCATACAAGATTGATCCTTTGTGCTGCATATCAATGCATGGAACTACAGAGCGCTATCTCTCTGGTCAGAAAGCTGATGCAGCAGGATATGTGCGCATTTTGCTTGATGACCTGGAGTCTCGCATATCTATGCAGTTCAGCCGAGTATGTGACTAGTTTTATAAAGAATTGCCACTGCACTCAGAAGATTGAGATGCTAACCCAATTCATACAATTGGATTTAACTTTTTCTTCAGTTTGTGGATGATGCTTGCCATCAAATTGAAAGAAATGAGCGCAATGCTCGCCAAACAGGCGTCCTGCCATACATTCCTAGGTAAGAGGAACTTTGGTGTTAACTTTTTCCCTCATCTCATAAGACAATCAGGACTTTTCTATTTCCAGGATAAAGCCTATATCTTCTGTCCTTTATCACGTTTTTCCCCTCACTTTTTCTGCATTGGGCCTGAGTATAATTAGTTTTCCAAGTGACAAGACTATCTTTGACAAATATGCAATGAAAGAAAACTGGAGTGTGTCCTTTGTCTTCATACAAAAGGTCCTTTTCCAGAGCTCTTTTCATGTATCAAACAATGCAAGCCTTGCTTCCCAATGTTCCTTATATATTAGGGTTAAGAAATTGACTTCCTACACTTAATGCAAATGAGATATTTGGACAAGGAAGAGAAGATAGTTCAAATTCTCTACCAATCATTTGACCTTTCAGGATATAGAAGAGACTCCCCTAATTTGGCAGGAAGACATTGGGATCCATTAAGGTGTCGAGTATCTTGGAATTTAACACGGTTTCTTTCAAAATATCAATCACATACTTCCTTGTGGGATATGATGATCCCATTTTTTGACTGTTGCGACCTCTATTACTAAGAAATATTCTAGTTAGCCAAAATTCTTTGTTTGAAAATGCTTGAGAAAGTGCTGCAATGTCATCTACATAAACAACACATAGATGTTACAAGTAGATCACTGATGATAGGAGATAAAGTGCTCAACCTGTCAAACTGTGAAATCGTTGTACTAAATCTACTGAACCTTGCTCTTGGTGAGGAGAGAAACAATAACTGAAAAAAGTATAGTTTCTAGAAAATTTACAAGTATTAGCAGTGGGTCCACAGGGAAAAGCATGGATTGGGGTTCCCTTCTCAGAGGCTCTTGATACCATGTTCAAGAGAGAGAAATCGAGAGGACTTGATGAATTCCGTATGTTTCGACTACAACGTAGCTATTCAATTTATAGTGGAGAAAATATAATTACAGAATATTCAATTACCCTATTTTAGACTAATAACATAAGAGAATCAATCTAATTGATCCTAATATCATAAGTTACTACATACATAGGATTCTAACATATCTTCAAGATTCTAACAAGGTTCTCTAAATTGTATGATGTAAAGGTGACTCCGATTCTATTTGGTGTATGATGTCTAGTTTTAGTAATGTCTCGCTTGTTTGCATATAGATTTGCATCCCTTGCAACCCGGATGGAGCAGTTTGTTGCAGGACAGTCGAGGGATTTGGTTGACCAAGCATACACAAAATTTGTAAGTGATTCTTTTTCAGAATTTGTGATGTCTCATCCCATATTTGGTTGGCTGTCTCCAAATTCATAATACTTGTAGAAACATCATTTGTCAAGGCTTGAGTGTAGCAAGTAACAACTTTCTTCTTCAAAAGCCTCCTCTTCATGTTGCTTCATTTGATTTAGAATAGGATTAACTCTTAATGGTGGAACTTTTGGAGTTATGGTTGGATTAACTCTCACGTAGTGTTTGGTTGGACTCTAGACAAGTGATTGTAAGCGTTTGGTAGAGATGATTTGGGTGGATTTACTCGAGATGCATCCTCTCATGTAGTGAAGATAAGTGGGGATTGAAGGTGACCTGTAACAATTAATTAATATAATCGATTATAATTATATAGTATAATAATATATAATAATAATAATAAAATTTAAAATTAATATATAAAATAATAAAAAATAAATAATAATTATAAACATAATAATAAATTTAATAAAAGATGATAATTAAAATAAATTTTTCAAAACAATAATAATGATTAATTTATTTTTATAAATAATTGATTATATTTTATTTTAAATTAATTTTACCATAAGTGTAAAACTGTAATCTTACAATTTTATCAATTAAAAAAATTTAAATTATTAATCACACCCTTCGTATGACTCAAATTTTCACTCAAATCTTACTGTCTATTTCTTAACTCAAATCTTACTATTTGTCTCTTAATCCAAACAACATAATTCACTCTCTCAAATACACACAAATTTACTCTCTCAAATCCATCTATCCATCTAGACAAAGCATCAATGTGGAACTTTCTGATCTTGGTCTAGATTTTCTCCTATGATCTGATTTAAACAATCATACACAACACTTTTCCCAGAAAAAATTAGGAACAGAATAGGCATTGCTTCTTGAAGCCATCTCTGATCACTGACTAGTGTTTGCATTCAATTTTTTCAAATCTACGGCTTATAAGAACACAACTCTAGACACCAATCGGTGTTATCAAAATTGGACTGGTCATAGACTCTCTTGGGTTATTTGGTCTAGGTTTAGTGGTTGAACAAGTGGATCACTATTTAAATCAAATGAACTGATTTATATTAAATATTAAATTATCTAATCAAATGCATATTTAAGTTGAAGTTTTCGAATATAAACAAAAATCTTGCTTTAGTCTAGTGGTTGTTCTTCCTATACTTCTAAAGGGTAGCTAGTAGTATTAGATCCTCAACAACATCAAATAAAACCTAGTTTATCTGATCCAATCAACTTTGACTTACATCAGTTGATGATGTTATTACTGGTTAAGCATAGTTTAATAACATTGGCCTAAACCATTAACAATGAGAAAAGCATAAAAAGAGAAGAGAGACAATAATTTTTATTTCTGCTGCTAAAACCATATGTACATTATATTCTTCATTCATATACATGTGAAATATAAAGGAAATCACATCTATACATGCTTTCAGAAAACAACATAAGTGTACACGTTGCCGTCAGATACACAGATTACCAATTAAAGTAAGCAAACATATTACATCAGTAAAAAAGTATTTTAGACAAGTTTTACAGTTTTAACATTACCTTGGCTAAACAGCCAATAATTTTGTTTTGTTGTGCATGTATTCATGATTTTCTATAGACAATGATGCATCCTAGTGAATGGAGAATTGATAGTTGTTGGAGATCACACATCAACTAAAGATAACACCAATTTATACTATATAAATAAGTGAGTGTAAAACTTATCTTATAAGTTGGTTTTGTAAGGTTAAGTTAGGCTTAAAATTCACATCTTAAAATGATACCAGAGCTTATTCTAGCAAGCTTTGATGGGCCTATTGTACCATCTGATATTGGGCTACTATGGATCATCTACAAATATTTAGTCCCATACACGAGTTAAACAGTCTTGATATGAGGGGGATGTGTTGGAGATCACATTTCGACTAGAAATAAGTCCAATTTATAGTATATAAATAAGTGTAAACTTTATTTTGTTAGTTGGTTTTGTAAAGTTGAATTAGACTTAAAATGTATTTCTTAATAATAGTCTTAAGCCAGCTGCCTTTGTTGATGGATACTAATAGTGATGTTTTCAATTGTTAGTTGCTTAGCCCTTTTGTTTGCTATCCAAGTAGTATTAAATCATCATTTTTGTATTTCATTTTTTGTCATTTTTTTTCAACATGTGACCAATATTGGCAAGTTGTTTACTGGGGATTGTTGCTTGACAGGTCAGCATAATGTTTGTAACTTTAGAAAAAAATGCACAAGCAGATCCGAAGTATGCAGATATTTTTCTTATAGAAAACTATGCCGCATTTCAGAATAGGTAATGTTTGTGCATCACCCTGCCAAATAGAGGCTCGAGGCTTTTTCAATCGTCCATCTTTTGGTAGGTAATTCTGTATACAGAGACAAAAGCATATTTCGGCTTATTATTTTGTTCTTTTTGCTCAGTTTGTATGACCTTGCAAATGTTGTACCCACATTAGCGAAGTTTTATCATCAGGCTAGTGAAGCCTACGAGCAAGCTTGTACACGCCATATTAGTGTGATTATCTACTATGTAAGTATTTTGTTCTCTATTTATGTCTTTTTGTCAACCGTACTTGAATTTATAGCCTATAAGATGTTAACTCATTATGCCTTTCTGCCTTGGAAAGCAATTTGAACGCCTTTTCCAGTTTGCTCGAAAGATCGAGGACTTGATATTGAATAATGTTGCACCTGAAGAGGTCGGTTTCGGTATAATTAAGTTTGTTAATCTTCATACACTCTTGCTGTACAGAAATTAGGTATATTTGGATTTATTTTACTGAACTATTGGTTGCAACATATCTCCAACATTTTTTTTATCAGCATATCTCTAACATTTTTTTTTATCAGCATATCTCCAACATTGATGGAACTAAACACTGTAGATCCGTTTTAAAATTCTTTTCTTGGCATTATGTGTAATAAACTATAAGCAACAAAAGATTTATAGATTTTTATTTGGGATTTCCTTCCCAGTTTTAACAACAAAAAGCAAACTAAATTATCAAAATGTATCTACTTGTACTGTGGTATTTATTTTGATTCGTGTCAACATAAATAGTCCAAAACCTCGCCATCCGTCCGATGGAAAATGTTTAATGGCATGAAACAGTTTTTGTGAAAGCACAAGAAAGTAATATTCTCCCTCATTTATTCTCTCTCTCCCTCCACGTCTGGATTGTTCAAACCTCTCTCCCTCCACGTCTGGATTGTTCAAACCTGATTGATTGTAACACTTCTCACACAAAATGTCATACAGAATAATATTGCTGATCTTACAACTTAGATCAGTCTAATATTGTAAGAGTCAAGAAAGTGACTTTTGCGCCTTTGATTCTATTCTTATTTATAAGCAGCACAGACACATTTCTAGCTATTAATGATACAATAATTCTAATTTCTAATTTGTTCAACCTAAATTAGGTACTCTAATTATATAAAATGAAGGACTATGGTCTCTATTCCTAATATATATACAACCAGACAATTAAGAAGCAATATTAATGATTTAAGATTTATAGCAATGAATGCCACTTGCTCCTATTTTTAGTATATACAACTTTTTACGGAAAGAAAATACACTATAGACTATCTATTTGTACTATATATTTACAAAATCCTATAATTTGTTTTAGGATTGTATTGGGTCATCCGGGCTTATATGTTAGCCCGCAATAGAAAAACGCAGGCTAATCTTGACATTTCAGCTTGTAATAGCCTATCTGCATAAGCTTGTCTAGTAGCTGGCCTCTAAGTTTACTTTTAATTATTCCTATAATTGTTTATTTGTGTAATTAATGTGACTAAATATCTTCATTCATAATTTATTAAATTCATATTAGTTTATCTGGTTAACTGTTGAAGATGAATTACAGTTGATCAATTCATAAACGAGTTTGGTGATCAAATTATATTTGCCATCAATTATGAAAGAAATGTATTTAGTAGTATACTTACAAGTATAAATCCAAATTTTATTTTTTGTTTTACTCATTTTTTTCATTAAGGTTTCTTATTTACTTGCAGTAATTAAGAAGAAATTCTTAATAAGTTTTTTTTAACTCTTTAATATTATTTTATTTGCTGTAACATTTTTGTTTTTTTAAGAGAAACTCACATTTGTGGGAAGAAAAAAATTATTAATAATTTTTTTGTATGGACGGACTAGTCTGTCTTAACTTGTTTTTAAAGGAAATTAGATAAGTTGGCCTGCATTGACATCTTTAGTTTGTTATGGATAGGCTTAGATAATAAATACAAATAATTTTGTTAAAATTATTTTGTCCTTATAAGCAATGGTATGTTTGAATTTCTTTTTCAAAGAGTACTAAAAGATTGGAATTGTATTTTTTGCATATTTTAATCCTCCTAAAGGGAGATCTGTGTAGAATTTAAAAAAAAATCTTAACTTTGAGTGTGATTTTAGAAAATTTTAAGAGTTATATATATTTTGGTTGTGAGCTAATTAATAGCTAAATATGCAATTAATATTTCACTTTCTAACATTCACAATTGTCTAATATTCTACATCATTTTCAGGTTCCTTTCCAAGTTGGGCTGTCGAAAGTGGATCTACGGAAGACGTTAAAGTCTAGTTTATCCGGGGTAAGGGTGTGTTCCTATCTTTTCTTAGAAAACTTTCGTAAGTGAGATACTTACATTGTGAATTGTGTGTTCGGTTTATATATAGGTGGACAAGTCCATTGCTGCGATGTATAAGAAGTTGCAGAAAAACTTGACTTCGGAGGAACTGTTACCTTCCTTGTGGGATAAATGCAAGGTACGCTCTACTCAAGGATTTTTAATGGGAATATTACAATTTTCCATTGAATTTATGAAAATTGGATAACTTTAGAAAAATTTAGACACTTGACTAAGCTATGCGTTTAATGAAGAAATCGTAAATTTGACTAAAACAAACATAAAAAAGGCTTTAAAGCACATTTTTTTTATTATATATATATATATTGAAATCATAATTTGAAGCATGGTTTCTATTTTTTTTTAAATGTGGGAAGAACTAACTGGAGTATAGTTTGGAATTTATAATTTTCAAATTTGTGCAATGAAAAGTCTCAAAAGTCATATCTGAAAGAAACCAGAGAGATGACAGTGTTCCATGCAAGCACCCATTGAGTGAAAATAGAAGCCGTTAATGTGTTGGATATTGTTTGTACTAGGTAATTCCAATTTATCCCAGCAAAAGAAAACCACTTATTTACAATAAGAATTAACAGAAAATCATACGGTAAATACTATTACGAGGCCAAATCTAAAGGGTCTTACGGTTACTACTTTGGTAGTTTGGCTGAAGCATTATTACTGAAATTCCACAAACTTTGAAAATGAGCATAAGGATTAGAGAATCTTTTTTGTATTGAATGCTCAGACTTCTAACTGCTTCAGCCCCAACATACTGTGTTTCAGTATTGTCAAAATGGACTGGCGTAAAGTAGTCGTCTTTAGTAATTTGTTGGCATTATGCAACATCAACAGTTTAGACTCTCCAACCATAGTGTTAAAATTTCACCAACACTGGGTTATAAGTTTTAAAGAATGTTTTTTATTTTATTTACTCTTAAAGACTGCCTGCTGCTGATAAACTGTTAAAAATTAGTTAAAATAGAAAATAGCTGACATTGTATTCACAGTAGGTTGCATTATTATGTTTTATAAGCTGTATGTAATTACTCCAAACTAGAAAGAAACAGGATTGTGGAGGGAGTAGTAATTATACGCAAATGCTTACGACAAATTCTGATTATTGTTCCCCCAAAACTATGACAGAAGGATTTTCTTGATAAGTACGAAACTTTTGTCCAACTTGTTGCCAAGATATACCCTGCTGAGTCAGTCCCTTCTGTGGCGGAGTTGCGAGAACTTTTAGCTTCCATGTAGATGTTTATTTATACACATTGTATTATTTTTCCAATTTTTTTGGGGCCTGTAATCACTCTTACGACAACAAGGTAATTGGATTTACTTAAAGAACTGCATTTTTGTGGTTTTAAGACAAGCACCGTAATGCATCCTAGAAGGAATGCGGTCAATATGTCGCTCATGTCTAATTTTAATAGTTTTAGTACTATTTGGTAGCTCATGAATTCAATAATTTTCAAATGTTTATAATAAACTTTTACAGTGACTATTCTAAAAATTACACTACTTGATTATTTTTAGAGAATTGACGGTATGTAAATAAGCGACCCGAAACACTGTTTAAGAAATTTAAAAGTATATTTTGTTAATATGCATAAAAAATACAATCTTTTGTAATTTTTTTTGTCTATGTATGATCCTAAAGAAAACTTTTCTTTTTTTAACGTCTTAACGAACCAGTGTCCTTAATAACAGAACTAAGATTTTATATCAGTCGTTCAGTTTTTGTTTCAGTTCGTGAAAATTTAGTTTTTTTTTCATCTCTATCTTCAGGGACAAATTCTTCCTCCAGCCCCATACCCTCTTCCTCCACCCCCATACAAAATTTTAATTCCACAACTGTCGTTGTTAAAATTATCCAAATATTCTTCTTTTATTAAACAACTTTAAAATTTCTGATAGGACACCCGGATGAGGCCATCCGGTTCTTATTTCTTGAAATGAAATTTGAGAACCGGACAGTCTGACGTCCGATTCATAAATTGTTAACCGGATGAACTAGATAGGGGGTGTCATTCGGTTTGTAAGTTGTGAACCGGATGTCACCCACCAGATGGGTGGTAGGTAGACCTCATCCGGTTTGTAAATTTGTGAACCGGATAAGGGTGCCATCCAGTTCACATTTTTTCAATTTTTTTTTTAAATGCATTGTGACAGATTGGTGAGGAGCATTAATGTACTTGAAAGTAAAAAAGAAATGAATAGTCTCTTCTTTTACTGCTGTGTTTACTTCTCATTTCAATTTCCAACCCCAACCCCATCTTAAATAAGAGTCTCTCCTCTCTCCTGCTCCATTTCATCAATTCATTGGTGGGTTTCATAAAACTAAATTAATAGGCAAATGAAGAGTCAAAGAAGAGTTTCCTCTACTGCATTTCACACAGTGTCTCTTTGACTTTTCATTTGCCTTAATTAAATTAATTTAAACTCCTCTACTCCTCCCCAATCTATATTAATTTTAATTGGGTGGTGATAGGTAACAGCTAACCAACTTCTCTTCTCCTCACCAATCTATCACAGTACACTTTAAAAAAAATTAAAAAAATGTGAATCGGATGGCACCCTTATGCGGTTCACAAATTTACAAACTGGATGAGGTCCACCTACCACCCATCCGGTTTGAAATTCATAAACCGGACGGGGTGGCGTCCGGTTCACAACTTACAAACCGGATGACACCTCCCATCCAGTCCATCCGGTTAACAATTTATGAACCGGACGTCAGGCTGTCCGGTTCTTAAATTTCAAAAAATGAGAACCGGATGGCCTCATCTGGGTGTTTTACCAGAAATTTCAAAATTGCTTAATACCAGAAATTTCAAAATTGCTTAATAAAAAAAGAGTATTTAGATAATTTTAACAGACAGTTATGGAATTAAAATTTTGTATGGGGGTGCAGGAAGAAGGTATGGGAGTGGAGGAAGAATTTGTCATCTTCAGGATACTTGTTAACAAGACCCAAGAAGTTAGCAAAACCCATAACAGTATATTAAAACTGATCTAATTTCATTATTGTCAGTTCTTGAAAGCGTAATTCTTTCTAATGATATCTTGGATAGTTAAAGTACCAAATTATATGCAAGAAACAAATAACCTGCTGAACTTGTAAGCTTTCGTTAAATAGAGTTATTACATTCTATTAAAATGTTTTATTTGAAATTTATATTTAAATAAATTTTTATATAGGCAATTTTAGAAAAAATAATTAGAATAATTTTTTATAAATTAAAATTAGCTTATATATGAAATTAAGAATTAATTTGTAATGAAGTTACATGAAGTCATTTCTACATAATATATAAATTAATTTAGTTTATTGAGAAACTCATTTTATTTTTCTTTTAAAAGTACTCAAACAAAATTTATTAAATTTCCAAACTTATTTTTTGTTAAAAAATTTTGTGCCTTTAAATCGATTTAAGAATTCTGCAAAAGACAATGTTTAAAAGTAGATAATATTATCTTTAACAAATTGAAAATTAATACTAGACTTTCAGTAATAAAAAGGAAACAATAGTAAGTTATTATTAAAATGAACTTTAACATGTGAGTGAATACGAAAAGGAAAAGATATTGAACAATCGACTGGATAAATAAGTTTTTTTGATTAAAAATAACATGCATTGACAAGATGAGAAGAAGTAGAAGAGTGAGATGGTCCTTAAATAGGTGTTAAAATTGATTTGGTAATTTTGGTAATTTTCGTGCTCTTATTGACAAGAATATATAATACTTGAGAAATAAAAAGGGAAAGTGATCCAGCGACAAGATTTTCTCAAAGAGCCTGCATTAAAAGTTAATCAAACAACAATGTACCCGTGTCCTTCAAATATATTACGCAAATATATACAACCTAAACTCAGTAATGATCAGCTACAGGTCTAGAAGGGAATAGCCTCAAAAGAAAAGTCATGAGTGACCAAAGGCACACAAGCCCCAGAAATTGAAAAGACATCAACAATGCAAACAAACCTCCAGTTCGTTCTACCAATTCTGGGCTCGGAGGAAGCCCCTTCAAAGATAATAACAACTTCTCAGCAAAATTAGCAGCTTTTGTAAGCTGATGCAGTCTGTATACCTGGCAAAACAATTCAGAATGTCATCAAACTAATTAAAAGTAAACCCAAATTTCAGTTACAATCCAATCCACTAGTAATTGGACAGAAGAGTAAAGCAGCATTAGGATCTTAAATAATGTGAAAGAAAATAGACAAACCTCAAATATAGCAGGGACTAGAGGCCAGCAAGCTGACCCACGATTGTCCAAAACTTTCTCAAATGCAATTTGTACAAAACAGCCAAATAAAAAAGGAGTTACAGCAACGACTGCTGCCATGCCAATTGCTGACCAGGTTGCAAACAAAAGAATAACAGGAGCAACAATCTTCAAACCCATTGTTAAAAATGCGGAGAATAAGTATCCTCTGAGGCCAGTGATAAGACCCCATCTTTTGGAGCTGTACTGCAAATAAGGCCTCTGGACACGATCGGTCACAAACAAGAATGTCGCTAGTCCAACGTAGAAGAGGGCATCATGGGTGAACAAACTCACAGTATCTGCATTTTATTGGTAATAGAAATGTTCATAAGAGATGTATCTTCCCCATATTTATAAGGTTCTTACAAACAATATTATGGGAATTACATAAGTCCATCCAGATTTTTTAATAGGAAATTCAACTTCCTTGTCGAATATATTGCTCAGCAGTACACTGTCCAAAGAACACACAATAGAAACAGAAAATTTTGCCAAAACATCTAGAAGTTATACAAGAAACAAAGGATTTAATCTTCCGTAAATGTTAGTAAGAATTCTACTGACAGGTCAGTGAACTAATAAATTTTACTGTCATCCACCCCACCAACAAACTCCAGAAATACAGCAAAATGCAAGGGGAATGAACTAGCATGAGACACTTTGTGCTTTGTTATTATTCCAGAGATAACAATGACAACACTAAACAGCTAAATCTATTGTGCTTTTCTCTAAGAATATTGTTCTCCCCCACACGTTCTCCATTATATACCAATATAATTCATTTTCCTAGTACATAAAGCAGACTAATATATAAAAGCAATAATGTTTGGGCAGAATCAGAGGACTGCATTAGAACTGAGATTGTTGAGCATTTGAAAGAAAAATGTTCAAATAGGTTTTGACAAAGTTGATGAGATTTTGAAGTTTGGACATAATGCAGCAAGAAACCTTAGCAATGCAACATATGCAGGCAAAATAGACGGGTAGTATAACAAGTAAACAATCAACAACAACAACAACCATCCTATTTTTTCAAGCAGTTTGACTAAATATGACGCAAACAACTACCGTCTCAAAATTAAATGACAGTAAGAGAGAGCACAACGTTCTGCCAATACCTACTAAAATCGTATGATTAAGAAAAGCCTCCACCACATTGTCAACGAAGAACTGTGGCAGAATCAGAGATGCTATGAACGCCGTAGGAGCTAAGACCCATAAGTAAGAGCCACCCTTTTCTTCGAAGGGGGCAGATTCCGATTTCCCTTCTTCTACCGCCTGGTGTGTCAACCCATAAAAAGAGACAGAACCTGATTTACCACGAAACGGTTCTGCCCCGTCAAACGTACTAACGGGCACAGTAGAATTTTTGCTTGGATGAAGTTCCAAGCCTCCATTTAAACTGGAATCAGAAGCATGAACAAGAAGCCTCTGAAATTTCTTCAATCCCAACACTGGAGGTTCCCTAATCACCCATTTTAAACCTGAAATAAAAATTTGAAACTTTTGAATTGTCAAAAGAGACCCAATATAGTTACACGCAATGAGTGGGAGGAGGGAAAACTTACATTTTGAACCGTTTCCAAAGCGAAATGTTTGCCTTTGATTAGAGAATGAAGCTGGTGGTGACTGCGAGTAAACGACGATAATCGAGAATAAGAGAGAAGAGTTAGAATGGTAAGATAGAAATTGATTGGGATGAATGGGTTTAGGTTTTACTCACTGATAGGGTCCGAAGATTGGAGTGAAGGGGTTGAGAGGGAAGAGCGCAACAAAGGGTTTGAAGTTCCATCACTCAGTTTAGGGTTTTAGAGCACTGCCCTTACCATGCTATCCCTTCTTCCCAAAACCCCTTATTATATTCACTCTCACACTAATTTTACATTATACCAAACACTACTCAGATTTTAGAAACTCAATTACAACCATTTTATTGTATTTTTCAAATTACAATTTTTCACTATTATAATAACCTTTTTTATTACAAACATAATTTTTTAAGCTTAAAATAACTTATATTACAGCATAACATTTTTAAAATAAAGATGATGTTTGTACAGACGTTTTTAAAAAAATATCTCTTTGTAATTTAAAAAAACTTAAGAAGTGCTATTGAAATTTACTCAATTTTAAATTACTTGTCATATACTAACCAAACGAGTAGGGATAGCTATTTCTTCTTATTCTTCTTCTAACTGACGTATTAAGTAATTTTATTTAATGTCGAATTAATCATTTCTCATTTGGAGAATTTATTCAGAATAAAACAATATTTTATCTGAATTGAAAATGAAAATCTAACTTAAAATTTAAATACTAAATCACTGTTTTTAAGAAATAAATCACTTATGCTAACCATTTAATTAAAAAGTAAACCTTAAACCTAAATCATAAATATAAGAAGGTGTCGTATTTACGAAGGAGTTCTGAGATTATTGAATGTGTGTTATGAGAGGAAAGAATTTAATAGTTATGTAGGGTAAAAGATTTTACGCTTGGTCTAAATTTTAAAGTTTCAGGATACTTATTTTAATTTAAAGTTGATAAACACGTTACATATAATGATTTGTAATTACAGTAAAAGAAATATTATTATCAATATATATAATGGTTTGAGATGTTTGAGCAGCCTTAAATTTTGAGTAATGGCTTAATCTCTTATAAAATATTTATTTTTAAAATCCATTTAACTCTTTGAAATTTTAAATCACTTTAACAGTAAAATATAATTTCCTTGATGATAATTAAACATTGATTTTTAGGATATAATATCGGGGCTTATAAATCTATTATTACGCTACATAAGATATGTTTACCTTAAAACACATATTTTCACTGAATACAACTTTAAAGTTTTGTCAACTATTATTGGATCTTAAGTAAATAAATAAAATTTCCTTTTCATTTAGCAGTAAATGTATTTGCACTAGAGGAAAGGAATTACTTTCTTCCAATTTTTTCACCTTCATATGTCTTTCAATCAATTCCTCTTCCCGAACCTTATCATAATTTATTTCTAAAAATTAATCATAACTTTCAACATACAAAATTATAATTTCAGATAGAACAGAATTAGTATTGGTTATGATACTTAATTAATATCAATGTTGAAAGTGGAGTCAACTTTTGCAATATTGGTTGATGTTAATAGTGATTTTTTTTACTCCAATTTCAAATTAAACAAGAATAAGTATCCATAATATACAATTTCTTTTATCTTTTGGATATCAAATACGTTCTTTGTTTTTTTAAACTTAGTATTTCTTCTAAATTTAGAGTTTCCTCTATTACAATTTAAAAAAATATTTTAGTCTCTCTAAATGTGATTGGAAACTTTGTTTACAATATCAAATTACAGTGACTTTGATCTTATGTTTCTTTTACTAAATATTATGTTAAATGTGTATTTTATTAAAAGATTTGTTATTGTGAGTAGGATGTTGAAAACCAGATAAAATTCCATTTTAAAATTAAAAGTTGAATTGAAAGAAAAAACGCAACTGGTTAAACTTTTATTTGATTCCGTTTTGATTTTTTTTTTTTTTTAAACTGCGTAGTTCGATTGGTTGGTGGTTTAAGGGTAAAAAATATTCCAAACTAAGTTGAATGGTGAATTGTATTTATTATTATTTAGATTTTTAATTAAAGTAATACAAAATTATTTGATTTTTTAACATGGCTAATCTATTGTGAAATTATGATCTGATATATAATGGTGGACAACAATTAATGTATAATGATTTGTTTTAAATTTCAATGCACTAATGTTTATTATTTCATATGTGTTGAGTTGTTTTCTTTTTTTTATCAAGATTGTGCCCGCACATATATTCTCATGTTTAAAATATAAGAGATATATAATGAGACATTCTCATGTTCAAGTTTTAGTAAGGTTTATAAATAATTTAGTTTGTCGTATCATGTTTAATAGAAGATATGTAAACATTATCTTTATTTAGTTTATAAACATTATCACGTGTTATCTTTATTTATTTAGGCATATTGGTTATTGTAGTTATATTGTATAAATAAGACCGTAATGAAAATATATGTTACAAGAAGGCGAAGTTACTACAAGGACTAAAAAAAATAAAAAATAAAGAAGAGGCAGAACTTAAAAATCAATATCAAGACCAAGGACCAAGAATCATAAGAATGAAAAAAAAAATAGCATAAAATACCAAAAATATATCTCTTAATATTTTTTCCATTCTCCAGTAAATAAAAATATAGAAAACACAAACATGTTTTTTTTCTTTAAAGTATAATTTTAAGACATTTATTTTGTTCGAACCAAACAACTCCTTAACTCTTTATATATAAAGTAATAATCTTGTTTGTGAAGGTGTATCCACCAATAAAACAAGTTATGAATTATTTGTATTCTTTAACTAACCTATGTATCCTCCATCTGTAATGTAGGTTGATGAAATTGAAGTTTGAAATGAAACGGATTTTTCCTGCACCTCCATGATTTCTCCTGCAACTCCATATAAAAATTAAAATATCCAAATTACCCCTGATACATAATAGTATATTCCAGCTATGTCTTTCATATACTTTGCAAAACGTGTTGGTGCTTCGTCTCCATGCACTTCTTTCACCAGCGGCGTTCTTGTTGCTTCGTCTCCATGCACTTCTTTCACCAGCGACGTTCTTGCTGCTTCGTCTCCCTACACCTCTATCATTAGTGGCGTTCTTGCACCTCTGTCACCGGCATTCATGCACCTCTTCATCGGCGTTTGTTAGGTTCATCATCATTGTTAATATATTTGTTTATAGGAACGAATTCATGTGACACCCCATTTGCAGAGAGGAATATTGTGTTTGCTGAAATTGAGATCTCAAATCTTGGATTAAGGGCTGGAGGCACCAATTTGGTAGGAAGACACTATTGTCGACAGCAGTAGGGAGTGAGAAAAATTTACAGGCTATCAAATTGCATAATCCAGTATACATATTTTATGATTTGGGTATACATGGTTTTATATACTGGATTGTAAACCGGACTGTAGAATCTGATATTCAATTAATATACCGGATTAGGTTTATTTTGATATACAAAAAGTATATTAGATTCTGCAATATGATGTGTAATCCCATAAAAAAATGTATATCGGATTCAACCTCATAATTCAAATTCAGTATACATTTTGATACTAAATTTCACAATTTGTTATACAAAAAATTTAATTACAATATTATGAATAGAATCAACCTTTAACCACCTATCTAGACAAACAATTCAACTACCACACGAACCACTATTAATGACCGATGACCATTATATCACCATAAAATCTTCAACAATGCACCAAATAAATACAGTGGGTTGTATTTTATTTTTAAATTTCTTCGTATCCATTTTTGTAATTTTTAATAAATTTATTTACACCATTTTAAAAAGTTATGGAGGTGTATAAAGAATCCCTCGTAAAATGAAGATGATCATATCATGGATGAGCTCTCTTAAAAGACAAAAAGAAGTCTTGAGAGTAGGATATAACTTTTGTGTTTTTTTATTTTGAACCTTTATTGAAATTTTTTATTAATTTCTTTTAAATTATTTGTATTGGACATTATATCTTGTTTTTATATCTCAAATTAAGAAGTGAGGGTGTAGAATTTATTTAATTTTTATATTAACGATATAATGGTCATTTCATTGAATCCAGAGAGGTGCAGGGAGAAAGTATAGAGGTGAAGAATTTGCATAAACCTTACCAGTGTTTGAGCCCAAGGTTATATTATTTGAGACGGATTTTGTACCCAAAATTAATCATTTTGAAATCTGAATATTTTTTTAACCGAAAATTCTCTCCTAATTATTTATTAGATATTTTAGTTACTAATCAATCATAAACAGTGCGGACTGCCATAATCAATCTGAAAATTTGTAAAGATCGGACCTACATAAACAATGTTTCTTATTTGACCTATAAATAGCATCACACACGTGATGAAAGATAAGTTCTCAAATATCATACGTACAGACAGTATCAAACCGATACACATGACTTAACCAAAAAAAATCTAAGTGTTACTAAGTAAAATCTTTTCTGAAACACGTGATTCAAGACAGAAAAAAAAATAAAATTTCTGACACACATGATTGAAAAAAGAAAAAAATGTAAGTGGTACTATCGAATATGGATAAAATCTTTTGAGAGAGCAATGAATACAACAAATGACATCTCACTTTATCCGCATTCAATTGGCTCACCTTCTACTTAAATGATATAACTCTTTTTACATGGTCCTACATTATCATACGTTCTGCTCAGGTTTGGTCCTACATTATCACATGTTCTGCTCAAGTTTTGAAGTTACTGAATGTCTTTAACTTTTGATATCGAACTGATAATCTCTACAAAGATACTCTGATGCATTTTGGGATGATCACTTGTTTATAAGTCCCATTAGACTTGTACCTTTAAGAACTTTTGGTGAGAGATTCAAGTCTCTCCTAATCATATTTTTGACATTAGTTAGAGGTAATATTTGTATTAATTATGTATTACTAGTTAATTATTTTGGGATTAGATCCTGTACCTATGCCATGAACCTTCTATAATTCTGCATAATCCCACCCTTCTTTCACATACGGTCTGAATACTTCAGAGCATGGAAAGTCACAGAGCGCAGAAATACAATGATTTCATGCATTTTAATGAATTAAATATTAATTAAAATTAGAATGGATAAAAAAAACTTTCATTTCAAACTTTATTGGCATAATAGAGATGATTTGCGAAAAAAAATAATTTGTATTAAATCTTTTATTAATTAACTTATTAATATATATTTATATTATAATAAAATTAATATAATTAATTATATAATATAACATAAGAATAATTAAAATAATAATAAATTTATAAATAGCAATATTAATAATATTAATATTAAAAATTAAAAATTAAAAATATAAATAGTAATTATAATAAGAAAATTATAAAATAATAATATTATTATTAATAATAATTTAATTCTTATTTTAAAATAATTAATAATCTTATAATTAAAAATAATAATAATTTCTTAATCATATTCATCAAATTAATTATATTTAATTTTAATTATAATTTCATTTACTAAAAACTTACTTTATCAATTATACACATTACATCATTTACAAACTTTTATAAACTTTTCACTCTCATTATCTTTCTTTTAATCCAAACAAATTAATTTTATACATATTTTCTTCTTAAATCATCTCAAATTCACTAATTGACTAATTTGTATCCTCTCTGTTATGCAAACAAAGACTTAGCTTCTTCAACCACACACAAAATTATTGAAGAAATTATTGAATCCGTTGTATCCATTCACCCTTAGAATAAAGTGCTTTCAATAACAAAAATGAGAAATATCATTGAAACAAAGGCTGACACTTGCTCGACAATATCTTTTGACCGACCCCACCAGAGATTTTAACCTGTTGCAAAGGACTTTGAGTTAAACATACATAAATTTCTTTCATTCCTCGTACACCATGTTAAAACATAACACATGATTTGTTTTTGAAAATCCCTGTCCACCCTTATGCAAGTCTTGTATCTTATTTGATACAACAACTCTATTTAAATTAACCTAAGTATACTATACCCTCCATATAAGTTATAACAAATGACTGGGATCAATACACCATTTCCTAACCTTTTACACTTTATTTGCTCGTGAAAATGGAAAAAGGGAGTGCGAAAAAAATGTGAAAAATTATCTCTAATCTCACTTGAATTAATGAAAACACTTGAAAACCGCAACTTCATAAAAGAAAGAAGCATGCAAATAAAAATGTAAAAGGTAACACTTTTACATTACATTGAAAATAAAAAGTAACATTTCTTACATTTTTGCCATGTAAAAAGTAACACTGCATTGAAAATATATCATTGTGTTATTAACATTTTATTATTATTTATGTATATTTATGTCATGTTATATTATAAAAATTTTACAGATATTTATATCTTTTATTATAATAATAATACTTTTAAAATATTAAAATAAATAATGAAAATAAAATAATTAATAATAAATACATTTTATTTTACTCTTTATTTATTTTTAATTTTTATTTCATTTAATTTTTTTTATTCTCTCATCTTTTATACAAGAACATAACGACGCAAAGCCACGCGTTGAAATTTGGAGTTACGTTTGAAACAGAAATGCCGACGCTTAAAAGCTGGACCGCTGCATGCGATATTTAAAGGTGGGACCCCTACCTCCATTATTTAACCTCTTCATTTTTTATTTTTTTTCTGAGAAAAAAAAAAGGTCGTACTATCCTCCCCATTTAACGTTGTTTGAATTAATAATGAATGTATCATTTATGAAGAATCAAATGTGTAAATGTGCAGCAAATTTACGGTCCAGATTCTTTCTAGATTTTTTTTATATTACTTTTTTACTATATTTTTAAATTAATTTAATTTAATATATTAAATTTTTATATAGTTTAAAATATCAAAATTAATATAAGTTGAAGAAACGGTAAAAAGACATTAAAAAATATGAGCAGAAAATTGAAATTGTGTTACATTCAATTATTAGCCCAGAAAAAACTCTAGCCGTTGAAATAGAAGAGATTCATTTGGCACTAATCTCATTCACGTTTTGGATTACCTGGGACTATACCAGTGCAAAAGGTAAACATTTAATTTATGTAATAAATTAAAAATTAAAACAAAAATTTTGACCCTCAATCAGTTTATGATCATTTTATACCCAGCTACACGATTTGTAAGAAAAAAAATTAAAATTGAAACTGGTGATAAATATTTAAAATTTTCTTAATATTTAATTATATTTAATTTTGAATAAAAGATTACTTACCACCCACTGTCATTTTTATCTGAGTGAATATACTTATTATTCTTCATTTATTATGATAAAATAAGTAATTGAAATAAAAATATTAAAATAATAAGTGAAAAAAATTTAAATTATAACTTATTTTAACTTCTGTTCTGAAATATAATAATTTTATACTGAAATTTTATAATTAGTTTTTCAAATTAATTTAAAATTTATTTTAACTTTAATTTATATTTCTAAAAATTATTTATTTTATATTGAACCGATAATAAATAATTGTTTTATAAATAAGTATTTGAGTTGTAATGAAACAGATGAATTAACTATAATAAATATTGAAATATTTTTAATATTTAATTATATATTGACACTTTAATTGTTTTCTAAATATATTAATTTGAAAAAAAAAACAACACGTGAGTGAGTTGTGTTTATTCATTTCTCTTTTTAGTTTCTCCTCATTCTCCCTACTCTAACTACCTTTGCTTTCCTGCACGTTTTTCCCTCATCCCTCTGTCTTCCATTATTTATTCTCTCCCAATTTGTTTTTGGTGTTGCGGACGAAATAAAGACCACCAAACACTCGAATGAGTTGTCATTATTCTAAAAAACACACCATATCTTTATATTTTAGGAAACACAAACATTATAATTATATTCGTTTTATGATTTAAAGTTTAAATAGCTTCAAATGAGAGAGTCTTAGTGTTCGTCTTAATTTCAGAGTTGCCTTTATTTATAGGATGATTCTTTTAAAACTTTTTTGGAAAAAATCCTACGTACTAAAAAATAACTTCTTCTTCACATTGAGTAAAACAAACATGAAGTACTACATAGATAAAATTTAAACGTAAACTTTACCTATAAAATTCGTGCCAAATATTTTAACAAAAGGTATTTAAAATATATACATTAAACGAGATAAAATTTATATAAAATGATTAATACAATTTTCAATCACAAATGAAAGTCGATTAGCAAATTGATTCAATAAATTAAAATAAACTAATAATGAGATTTCAAGAGATTTTTTTTCTATCTTTAGTCACTAGTAAAGGTTGGATATGGCTCGATGATCTATATTAGTATATATGTTAAAGATGATTTGTTTTTAATTTTTAATTCTCAAGAACAACTACCAGACAATGAAGTTTTTAATTTCTTTAACTGTGTATTGTACTGTTTGTTCATTTACTTTCTGCAGTTCCTCGTGTGCTATCAGGCTTTTCTTTCATTCGCAGCGAAAATCCTCAGCTTTTTTGTCTCAAAATTTTCCGCTCTAGTTGAGCTATTTGATTTTCTCTTGTTTTCTTCATTCTCTAGTCACAACTCTCGCATTATATCGAAAGTTCGTTATAAGGTAGAAGTCTCATCGTCTTCCTCTAATTCAACTGCATGTCGTTGGTTCCTTATGGTTTGTTTGAGGATGTAAAATTAGTTTTATCTGCCACGAAAGTGTCAAATGTTATAGTTTAAAGTTTAAAGGGCTTCAAATCTAAGAATGTAAGTTTATAGATCAAAATTGCCTCGCAGAGTTTATAGAAGAAAATCCTAGATACTAAAAACAAGCTCTTCATGCAAAATGAAAAACATGGAAAATTAGAAAACAATTTTTTTTTCTAACTATGTTGAACCCTTAACTTTTTATAACAAAACATCTTTACGAAATTTCCATTAAGTTTGTTTTTAGATCTGCATAAATAGGCTTAAAAATAATTAATAATTTAGTTCTTAGATGACTTAACTGTTGTAACAAAAATTTCAAGTTTTAAAGACCAAATTATAAGCACTAAATCTTAATCAATTGGAAACATGTAAAATTGAACTTTATGATGGTTCCTGTCCAGTTTTCAGAAACAGTCTAATATTGTTTTCCCTTACTTATTTTCTGTTTGGTAAATTTCACATTTTTTCTTCTCAATGAATCTCTCTCCTTTCACACCTCATTTGAAGTGAGGTGATTCCGTCTTCAATTCTTCTGGTATTAAGAGATTTTTCAGTATAAGATGGATTTTCGGGTATGAGACAATTATTCACTGTAGGATGTGATTTCTCTATACGATTTGTGATGATGATATCCTTCAATCCTAAAAAACTTTTTTACTTTTTAAAATATAAATTCTGAATAGACAAAAATACTCTTTTAGTCATGTAAGCAATTGTATCACCTAACCATTATTAAAGAAGATTTTTTTTTATTTATCCTCAAAGTAACATTTTTCTTAATTTTATTATAACAATAGGTAACGTTTGGACTTGAATCATTTTATTACAATAATGCACAATCTTTAGCCTTATAGAGACAAAACTTTAGAAGAAGAATAATATGCGATTTTTAATACTGAACCTATCATAACGGTAAAATTACTAACAATAATTCTCTTAATACACACGCCTGAAGTTAGCCAATTCCATTCAAGACAAATTAGCATTCCTTCGTCTCCGAAATCTATTTTCGCGCGTTTTGCATGCGTTTATAAACACGGATCTTCATATCTTCGCATTTTATTTTTTTCTTATACCCAGATAACAACCTAAATATTATTATCTTAATTTTTTTCTCATAATTTAATTACAAAATTATATTTTATTGTATATTCTTTTTCAAACTATCACGTCAAGAGTTGTATTCAACTCGCTGTATGTTTTGTACACATGTCATCCTCCGGTTTGACCGGATCACCTGAATAAATCAGTTTGATTCATCTTTAAGTACAAAATAGATTCAATTTCGTTTAAGATGGTTGAATAATTGTATATCAAAGTTTTTATTTAAATATTAATTACTTCGCGACTTAATGTTATAAAATTTATTAATTATTTAATCAAAATGTTTTAGAATTATAATTGTAAAATGATTTTTAGATTTATTAAATTATAATAAATCGATAATATATTAATTTTTTAATAACAAATAAAGTCAATGGAGTTTAACATTTGAATATAAATCTATTAATAATATACTTAATTAGATAATAACTAGACCCGTTTTCACACCAATTATTAAAAATTTCCAAGACAAAAAAAAAAAAAAGTGGAAAATTCAGTACAGTACCTCCCCATCTGCATTTAATGTTTATAAATAGGAGCCGAAAAGTTCACAATAGGCATCCCCAACACCACAATTGTAATAGTAAAACCCTTCTTTTAAGAAGCTTTTTGCATTAGAAAGGTGTTTGAACTGAATAATGGCATCAAGTTTAACGGTATCTCCTCTCTTGATGCAGCTACGATCTTCATCACGCTCCTCCTCCACGCGTCCTTTTGCAATCAAAGCTTCAGTCTCCCAAACGACGCCGTTGCAAGCGTCGGAGCAGGGCAAGCTTCCGATGCGCGAAATCCCGGGAGACTACGGCCTCCCTTTTATAGGACCCATCAGTGACCGGCTCGACTATTTCTACAACCAAGGGGCTGAGCTCTTCTTCAAATCCCGCGCCCAAAAGTACAACTCCACCGTGTTCCGCGCCAACATGCCACCTGGTCCCTTCATCGCTTCCAACCCAAACGTCATCATTCTGCTCGATGGCAAAAGCTTCCCCATCCTCTTCGACGTCACAAAAGTAGAAAAACGTGACCTCTTCACCGGCACCTACATGCCTTCCACCGAACTAACCGGCGGTTACCGAATCCTCTCCTACCTCGACCCATCCGAACCCGCACACGAGCGACTCAAACGCCTCATCTTCTTCCTTGTCAAACACCGAAGCAGCCACGTCATTCCCGAGTTCCATTCAACCTACACAACCCTCTTCGAAAACCTCGAGAAAGAGCTGGCCGACAAAGGAAAAGCTGATTTCGGAAGCGGCAATGACCAAGCAGCGTTTAACTTCCTAGCTCGCGCGTTTTTTGACACCAACCCCTCCGACACAAAGCTCGGAAGCGACGGACCAAGTATAATACAAATATGGGTTCTGTTCCAGCTTGGTCCGATTTTGACATTGGGGCTTCCAAAATTCCTGGAAGATCCCACTCTCCACACCTTCCGCATCCCCGCTTTTCTGATAAAAAAGGACTACCAGAGGCTCTATGATTTCTTCTACCAGTCGTCCGGAGCTGTACTTGACGAAGCAGTGCGTCTGGGTATCTCCAAAGAAGAAGCGTGCCACAACCTGTTATTCGCCACGTGCTTTAACTCGTTCGGCGGAATGAAGATTCTTTTCCCCAGCATGATGAAGTGGATTGGAGAGGCGGGCGTGAAACTTCACGCTCGCCTGGCCGAGGAGGTGAGGGGCGCCGTTAAGGCTAGTGGCGGGAAGGTGACGATGGCCGCGATGGAAATGATGCCGCTGGTGAAGTCCGTGGTGTACGAGTCGTTTCGGATTCAACCGCCGGTGCCGCTGCAGTACGCGAAGGCGAAGAAGGACTTGGTGATCGAGAGCCACGAGAATGCGTTTTCGGTGAAGAAAGGGGAGATGATGTTTGGGTATCAGCCGTTTGCGACTAAGGATCCGAAGATATTTGAGAATGCAGAGGAGTTCGTGGCTGATCGGTTCGTGGGCGAGGGAGAGAAGCTGCTGAAGTACGTGCTTTGGTCGAATGGTCCTGAGACGGAGAACACGACCCTGGAGAACAAGCAGTGTGCCGGGAAGGATTTCGTGGTGCTGTTTTCTCGGCTTCTGGTTGTGGAGCTATTTCTTCGTTACGATTCTTTTGAAGTTGAAGTGGGAAAGTCGGCGTTGGGTGCTTCCGTTAACATCACCTCCCTCAAGAAAGCAAGCTTTTAGGGCTCTTCACTTTGAGACACTACTCTTATTCTTCCTTCCTTTATCTCTCTCAGGTTTCAACAAATTAAATATTACTTTTTTATCGCGTTAAACACTTTGGTTACTTCCAGCTCTGAAGAGAGCAAGCTTTTATATGTTTATTTTTATTCTGAACATGATTTCATATTCGTTAGAGGTTATACATTAGGGTGACGATAATTTGAGAACATCATTCTTAGGTTAATTCAAATTACAACTCCAAAAAATATTATTTTATTTATATTAATTGTTATTATTTTAATATAATATTTTATTATGAAAAGTAGTTGTCAAAATAAATGTAGGTGAAAGAATAAGTGTTAGAGGATATTTTTCCTATACATTAGTCTACTGGTAGGTAATGTTTCAACCAATCTTGTGAGTCTTGTTGTTGAAGAGCAGAGGGTTGTCTAACCTTATGTTGACAATCTTATCTTTCAAGCTGGACGGGAAAGTTGTCAAGCTATCTTCTACATCATCCACTTAGATCACAAAGGTAATTTTGTTCCAAGAATTCTCATTCTTATCTAAAAAGTAACAATATTATTATTAACCATTATTGATCATATGAATAATATTAGTTATTAATAATATTTATGAAAAGTTCGTAACCAATGGATACATATCCATAACTATAAAATTTATAAATAATGCTAAATCTATTTCAAAATTTTATCCATATATAATAATTAATAGATAAATTTAAAATTTCTTATAATAATTAAATAAAAAATTTAGGAAACATTGTTAAAATTTATGATAAAAATCCTTCTTAAAAAAAAACTGATTTTATGCATTATGACATTTTTAACTTGTAATCATTTTCAGAAGTCTCTTTCTTCACAAATACATACACATACATATATATATTATTGAGTTTTAAGCAATGTTTATTTAGTTTTTGACTTAGTATTAGAATCGTGGTTGAAAATAATGTTCACCACAAATGTATATAAGTATGTATGTCCAAAAATATGTCACGAATATAAAAAATATATTTTAACCAATTAAACAGTTGAAGTAAATTACTAAATTACCAAAAGAAACTAAAATTTCACACAAAATAGTACCAAATTCCTGGTATTCAGAAAAGAAGGAAGATTCACTTGGACCTTTCCCTCTGTAAATACATTAGGGCCTCAGGAGGCATGTAACCTCATCCTTTTAGTGTTTTTCACTACCATGTGCGTCCCCAATAAGCATATCCCAGTTCTAGTTTAGAGTTAGTAAACTATTTTTCTCAAACAATCTATATATTTGCACCATATAAAATATAGTTATTTTTGTGTTGGTGGAGAAACAGGGTGAAAGGGTTAATAAGAAAGAGGGAAATATAATTGAAATAATAGATTTTCACTTGTTTGATAAGGTTAACAAATATTAGAAGATATAAATTACTTATTTTAAAATCTCAGAAGTTTTTTTAATTATATTATTTGACATTTCTCTGGGCTATGTGGCAGGGATTCGATGTTTGGATACTCATTTATCATTCGGCCTTCGCTCTGACTAGGGCTAAGAAATGTTCAACGCATTATATAAGTTGTGTCCATATCGCACTCCCAATATGCTTAACAAGTTTGATAAGTAAGGTAGGTTCTTTGAACACAGATGATTCGGTATTTGATGAAAAGGGGGAGACGTAGTGATCAAGATGAAGTGTAAGGGTTTCGTTTTTTTTAAATTTTGTTAGAGCTAATTTTGAAGAAACAATTGCCAATGAAAAACTTAATTTTGAGAAAAGAAATGAGGTAAAACATTTATTCATACCTGAAAATTAAATTTTAAAAATAATCTCAGAAGAATTAATTTTATTTGAATGATAAAAGGCGTGTGATACTTTAAATATTGTCAGGCTGTTTGAAGAACATGAATTGTGAAAACAAACGCACTAAAATTGGAATCACTTTTGAAGTGTAACGGATGGTAATGGATACGTTTTGTAAGTTGCGTAACCTGAACTAATTCTATTGTCACCGGTGAAAGTAAGGATTTTCACACCTCCAACCACATTTATACAAGAATCGTAGGTATTGTAGAATAGGAATATTTTTTTTAAGGTCCAACAAAAATTTCGTCTCTATATTCTATTTCTCTTCTCAAAACGTGGTTAAGGTTTTAAGTTCTTAATTACAATGGTATCTTTGTTAAATACTTTTCGAATGATTTATCAAATAGTTTTTAATTCAATTTGGCACTATGGAAGCGTACTTAGATAATTAAAAATTAATGTTCACTTTTTTATTCAATATTACATAATAATTTTTAAAAACAATTTTTTTTAATGTATACATGTTATCACTTTTATGTATTTTTTTTACATTAAAAAATTTTGTTGATTAAATCCATTTTAGATATTATTTCTTTTTATTTCTATAAATATATTATTCTATTGAGTGAGGTGATTAGTTTTAAGTAAATTTAAATTTTGAAATTTGCTTATCCAAAAAGGAAATTTAAAACTAAAAATGAATATCATAAACCAATTTTTATTTTATTTTTGAAGTTTGTATTCTGAATTTTAACTTTTAACTACTTTTTTAAGTAAAGAAAATAGAGATTTAGATCAAATGTTGCTCCCCATTCTTCAAGATCCTATGCAAGCCAGACTGGACTCACTTAAAACATTTGCAGTAAGAAACTAATTTTTTTTTTTTATATGTTAAATTGAGTTTCTTGCCAATCTTTTTAAGTCATCTTTTACGCTAAAACAGAAAAGGAGCAAAAAAATTCAAAGACACTTTTTTTTTTTTTTTATTTCATTCGCATTCTTTAAAAAAAAAGCATCCCTTTTGTTTTTTCTCGCAATTAAAAGGTCATTATAATTTTTTTCCAAGCATTTGACCATTAGAAAGGAGACAAGTAATTATCTTGCCCCAAAATTTTCAGTTAGGAGTTGAGTAGAGATTGGAGGTGTAAAAATAAGATTTGGTTAATTTCTTTCATAAACTATATTTCTCCTAAAATATCATTTCATCACGCAAAGGATTTTATCCCTGTGAAAAAAACATGTCCTTCCCACCTTAGTGAGACATGAATTCATGATTGTTTATCTTTGTTTGCCTCCTTCGAGGAAATTCTAAGATGATTTACAAGCAAACTATTCGATGAAATAAAGAACTATATATCTTGGCTCAATCAAATGACTTGCTTGGGAAACTATTTGATGAAGGAGAACTCTGTTCACTCAACCACAACTCTTGGTCTTGCACCGAGACTGGTGAATTACTATTAGGCCTTTCTAATGATTTTAAAGTAATAGGCCTGGTTTGGATCTTAGGGTACCCTTTTCCCTTTTCTCCAACGTTCTTTTTTGTGGTACTTAGTGGTTTCTCACTTTCATTGGAGGAGGAAGAGCAAGAAGACAACTCCGTTGAGGTTGCACAATTGTTGTCTCCCAATGTTGTCCATTGCCTCAACCTAAGTTGCTCCAACTCACAAGCCACTTCCGTCATCGAAGGCCTCATGTCCCTATGGAACGCTAGGCATCTAAATGCCAACTCAGCCACCTTGTGTATGGAGGAAAGGGTCCAAGCGTCACTTCTTGCTTCGGGTTCAAGGAACGGGTCTATAATCTCATCCAAAAGCCCTTTTCCAATCCTATCTGCGGCAAGAGCAGCCAAGTTCACTTCATTATGCGCACGTGAAAAGTCTACCACTTTTAGCCCCGTTATGATCTCAACAAGAACAACACCAAAACTATAAACATCGCTCTTGTCAGAGAGGTGAAAATCTTGATGGTATTGCGGATCCACATAGCCAGGAGTTCCTTGTGGGGCAGTTGAAATGTGCGATATTTCGGTCATTCCAAGTCTAGAAAGACCAAAGTCTGCCACTTTTGACCTGAAAATAAAATTAAACACTTAAGTAATACGAAATCAAGGTTTTAACTTATAAAGAAAAATTAATGGCACCCCATCATTTAGGATCTTGGTGGTCGACAATTATGTATATGATGTGACAAAAAAAGAGAGACAGAAAGATAGTACCGTAACAAACGTACCTGAAATTGTAGTCCAAAAGTATGTTGCTGGATTTGATGTCTCGGTGGTAAATGGGGGGACTAATGGCTGAATGAAGATGCGCGATGGCTTGTGCTGTTTCAGTGGCAATGGTGAGTCGAACTGACCAAGGAAGACCTTGCCCTCTCTCCTTCTGCAAATGCTGACTCAGTGTTCCATTGGGCATGAACTCGTACACCAGGATTTGTTCTCCGTATTCAATGGAGCAACCCAACAAGCGAACTAAGTTGGTGTGGCTCACCGAGGAAAGGAGCTTGATCTCGTTCATTACCTGCTCAATACTGTCAGTGTCCCTGTGTTTTATTCTTTTGATGGCAACCAATTCATCGCTGTACAGTTTCCCTGCATAAACGGTGCCGTATGCTCCAGTTCCCAACCGTTGTTTCTCTGAGAAACTATTCGTGGCTCTCTCAATGTCTTTGTAGGGATAGATAGGAACGCCATTGTTGCCGGTGGCTTCGGTTAATCGTCTTTTGGTGCTCTTTGTGACTCTCAATTTGGAGCGCCGGCGGAAGAAACAACATAGTGAACCCGCAGTGACAATCAGTGAAACGCCAATAACAAACCCTGCAAAATAAGTTTCCGCAATGTTTCGGTTAGCTAATTTGCATCTGAAGCTAATAAAAGTGAACGCTGAAGAATAATAGATATGTGTGTGGTTGATCATGCTTCCTAATCCTAAACGTTTTCGAAACAGGAAATAAGCTCAGGTTACCTCCGATTAAGACGATGAATCTCGTTGTTCCTCCACATCGGCCAGATAAGTACTTGGCTGGGTTGCATGACGAGGCTGTTTAAACACCCAAATTCACATGAAATGTTCAGATGAGTGAACATAGAAAATAGACTTTTGATTCCAGCTAGGTAAATGAAAGTGTGTTTGTATTCAGAACAGTTCAATGTTTGTAGTTGAAGTGCGAAATGCTAAGGATTCACCCAAAATCCCCTAACCACTAAAGGTTTGTTCTTTAGTTAATTTCGTTTAGCAGCAACTAGCATCAACATTATACAAATTTATCAGAAAAAACCTAAATTATACAAAAAATGCTAAAGGGATTTCTCCCACCCAAGAATGTTTCATACATTATACAAAAATTATCTTTTTGACATCCTATGTCATTATATTTTTAATAACTATGATATTAGAACCAAGTATCTACAACAGGAAAAAAATTTTGATGAACAACTTTTAGTAGAAAAAATTGGATACTTCAAATAAGAGACTTCAAACCAAAGAAGGGGATATGTTTACAAAATAATGTGATAGGAAGAGAAAAAAAAAACATAAAAAATTGATAAGAAAATAGAATAAAATAAATGGCATATAAAGAGAATGTAAACAAAATTAAGAATGATTAGGATTTCCAGCGATACATTTATCTTGATCGCGCAATATCAGGATTTCCAGCTCAATAATTGGCAAGTCTAGTCTATGTCTGGCGTGTTAATGTCAAACTTCAAACCCAGACTTTAAGGTTAAAGACGGCTGTCTCTTTCTTCCTCTTTATTTTCTACTTATAATTTAAAAAGAAAAAGAAAAAGAAAAAGAAGCATTAGAGTAAAAAAAACTTAAAAAGTTTAAATGAAAGTCATTCATTACTGCTGTTAATTTAATTATTTTTGACAGATATTTTATCGTTATCATTAATTCATGAGTTGTCGGACCACGGTCACGGCGAGAATATCGGAACATTTGAACAGTCATAGTCGGAACGAGTCCGTCCCTCAGTAGTGAAAAGTATATAATTATATATAGTGAAGAATAAAATCCCTTCAAGTTACAATATAATTAAAGAAGGAAAATCATAGTTTAACATGACTTTCATAGGATACTCCCATTTAACACTGACTTTTACTAACAAAATATTATATAAGTAATAAAATAATAATATATATAAGTGTGAAATGAATGTATAAGATGAATAGCAATATTATCGTATCATCACTCATAATTAAAATTACTTTTAAGATTATGATAAAATCTAAATATAGGTATACTATATTTTGAAACAACTATTAACTTCTAACATACGGTTATCGATACATACATATACACACATATATATATATATAGCTTAAATTTTTAACTTTAGTTTTTTCACTACAAGTATATTTAAGATCGATTAATATTTAACATAATTAATTTTTATCGACAAAGAAAGCACTAAAAATTTTCGTTTCTTATAGTATTTCCTGTTTATTCTTTTTTTTTTTACTTATTAGTTTAAAATATAAAATATCTTTTTTATTTTAATGCATTAAATTAAATATTTACCTTTTTATGCATTCTGTATAAAATATGAAAAAAATATAGTATTATTTAAGCCTCTTTCTTTCTAGAAAAAAAAATATTACTCCGCAATAAGTTAATTTCTAAACTTTTTTACATTCATCTTTTAGAATAAAATTATAAAATATTCATTAGATCATCTGAATTTAATGCATTGAATAGTATTGATTGAATGGAGAACATTCAAAGAAACTATTTTCCTTTATTAAAATACACTACTGCTATTTAGGCGAATAATTGAAAAGTCCAAATAATCTATCTAAAAAGACAGATTTTTTAGGTGAAATTTCCTTTTCATGTGGCAGGGGACTCTTCCAATTTTCATATAAAGACGAAAAGGAAATGTAAAAGGTAGGAAAAAATCTCATAAAATAGAAGTAATTTACATAAATCGTATTATATATTAAAAATATAATTTATAATTTCAACCGTGTAATTTCAACCGTGTTACATTATTATTCAAAAATAATTTTAATTTAATTTTAGTAAAAAAATTAAAAGCCAAATAACTTATAATTTAATATAATGTTATTTATTATTCGCAGAGATCAAATAATGCTTTTTATCAATAAAACTTTTAGAAAATTTGACCGCTGCCTAAGTGATTAGTCTGGTTGACTTAAATTTCCGTAATCATAGCTGCTCCAATAAATTAAGTAACACGCATGTTTCAGCTCCACTATTTCTTTCTCTCTTTTCTTTATAAAAAATTGGGTCCTACTTCCTTTACGTCTACCTTTACCAGGGGTAATCTCGTCATTAACAATTTCCAGTTATTGTCTTAATTCATCACGTCACTCATACTTATTTGCACATTTTTTTTTTTATATTTACTAAGATTTTATTCTTTGTTTTATTGTCGCACGAAACCCAGACTTCACATTCTTCTGTTATCACCATGTGACATTATACCGACTCAAAATAGAATGTAACAATCATACTTTATTTTAGTATTTCTATATTATAGATACAGTAGTATGAAATTGTACTTTTGTTAAAAACATTTTCAATTACCACTAATAATTATTTGATGATTAATATTTATTTTAAAATTTACAAATATGTTCTCCACCCAACAAATGTTGTAATGTTAGGATATTATGCTATATTCCTGGTCAATATTTTCTTATTCTCAATGAAATTTCAACATTGATAGGTATGTTTATTTAAAAAAAGCTATTATCAAACCTCAGATACAAAACATTGTAAAAAATATATATAAAGAGAGACAGCACACAATAAAACTACCAGAAATTAATTTCAAAACATGTTTTTTATACATAAAAGCAAGTAATTTTCACCATGGACTTATTTCCAGCAAACAGAAACAAAGTCCGTGATCGCTATATGTATGACAGCATAAGATTAAAGAGCAGAAACGAATTTAAATTATAAAAGCTTGTGAAAAACTTCAAAGGAGAAGAAGAAAAAGTTGGCTTAAATTAAACCTCTGTCCTAGGTATTTTCATGAACACCTAATCTAACGGATTAATCTATAGTAGAAGCTCAACGAACAAGCCAACAGGGAATCATGGACCAAGAAAATTAAGGATGCAAAGACAAAATAAAAAAAAAGACAGAACTAACTAACCTTTCCGGCAACCTGTTCCGGCCAAAAACCCGTCGCCGACATAGCCGTCGCGACAGTTACAGCGGAAACCGGGCTTTCCGTCAACCGGGGATTGAAGCTGGGTACAATTGGCGTGATCAGAACACGAACATCGATCTCCCTGGACCCACCATCCGAGTTCGATCGTATTTACCTCCAAAGACAGAGGCTCACCCGAGACGTCTGAAACATCTGGTGATGAAAGAGATGACATAAAGTACTTGCACCCGACAGGGTCCAATTTTCGGCGATTCACGAACCCACTCGTTTTGTTCTCGAAGTAGCAAGTCAAATTGTCCGTTCCGGTGGTGCCGCACCCCACGGATTCGAAGTGCGTCCGAACCAGATTCCCCGGTATGGAGCAGGGCAAGGGAGTTCCGGTACAGTTATCTAACAGAATCACGTTTCGCCAAGTGGGCGCGTATTTGTGGCTGAAGAGTTGGCCAAAGCTATCGAATGGACGACTGCACCGAGCTTCGATGCTGACGATTATGTTGTATATGGTGACTTTTTGGATCGGGAATTCTCCGACGGAGGCTCTGCCGCCGGTGCAGTTCAGACGGATTCTGCATCCGGAGGAGAATCCGAAAGGGTAAGGGAAGGGATCGGAGGAACCGCATGTTTGGCGGCACTGGTGGTTCTGCACTTGGCAACTGGTTAATGGAATGAAAAGTATGAGTTCACCCACCACTAAGGTGAACAACAAGAGGTGTTTTTGGTTAGTGTTCATAGCAAAATAAAAATAAAGGTAGGGAATTTTTCATTTGGGTAAAGTGGAAAAAGGACAGAAAATAGACAAGTTTTTGTGGTTGGTCGGAGGAGTGTGGGGTGGGATGAGAAATGTGTGGGAGGGGTGAGTTTTGTGGATGATGAGGAAGGGAAAGTACATGTGATTTTGTAGATAGGAATGGGTGTTTTTTTGATTGGAAAAAACTTAAGAATTGGCTGAGGAGACTTGACTAGAGAGAGTGGGAGGAGTTTGTTTTTTCCACGGCTATCTCTCTATCTCTGTGTCAGCGTCTTCTGTTCACATTGGTAAGGTGGCATGGTTATTTATGGAATGGAATAAAATAATGGGGAGAGAAGAAAAAGGAATGAGTGTAATAATGAGATAAAATATTTTAAAGAACCGTTTCCAACAACATGTTTTGAATAATGTGGGTGGGTGCTGAACTGATGGGGCAGCTTGCTCACGGGTGGTCAAGTCAACGTTTGAGATGGGGGCAAGGGAGCAAACAATGAGTGTAGGGATGATGCAAGAAGGATTTAGTATAATTCGTGCAACATAATTGGTTTCTTGCTTCCTAATCTAATGTACAACTCAATTTCCTTTTAATTATTTTATGATTTGTGTAGGTTATGGTCTATAAGATGTATATAATTCACACTTTAAAAGCTTATTTTATTGTTTTTTATGATATTCAATCAAGATTTTTAAAGGTTTGGTTTAATATCATCTTTTCAATATAGATTGTCAAAAATCAATTTAATAGTTATCAGCTAAAATAATTGTACATTGTGGATTGATGTATCAAGATTATATAACTAAGTTTCACTACAAAAACGATATATATTTTTCTTATTCCGTCTATTATTATTATTATTACTATTATAACCTTTAATTTTGCTAAGCTTGAATTGGAATCTAACATTGTATAAAAATAGATAAAAAAAATATTATATAAGAAAAAAATGGAAATACTTTATTTTAATATAGGGTGTTAATCTCTTAGATATAGATATTCACGTGGTTCATTAATTCTAAATTCATATTTTCCAACCTGAATATCGTAAATGGAAATGAACCCTTGAGATGCATCTCTGAGATATTTTCCAAAGTTTTGGATCCAACTACTTCATAAATTAGATTCCCCTTCTCAACTTCACTCCAATGTGGACTTTTGTTCACACATCTGAATTCTTTTATAGACATCTACATTGTACTCCTATTTGCTCATTTTTATGTATCTTTTTTGCTTTTAATTCAGTTAGCTGAAAATCAGTTTCCAAGTAGGGGGTTTTAAAAAAAGAAATGGAACCTAATTTAATTGCATTAAAAAATGATTAAGTTATTTAGTTTAATTAGTTATTAAAAGCTGAATTATTTTTTAAACTTATCTTTCATTCTTATACTTTAAAATTGATGAATTTAATCCTCTCAATTTTAAAATATATAATTTAAGTTCTTCTTCGTACCAAAATTTAATAGAGATAATTTTTTATCATCACTAGATTGATAGAAATACTAAATTAACATATGTGATTTTTAATATTTTTATATTTAAATTTTAAAATTTAGTGATTGTTTTTAATCGTCATAGTTGATAGAATGAATAAATTTTTTAAAGTATAAGAATAAAAATCAATTTTAACGAAAATTTTATAGACAAATATATATTTATTTTATTTAAAATAAAGCAAGAAAAATGTATTATACAAAGTAGTGTAAAAAGAGAAAACAATGTTTTAGAAACTAATTTTGGAAATACGCTTTACATTCTGAATTATACTTTTAGAATCACATTATTATTCTCTTAACATTTTTGAATGTACATTTTTTTAATATGAAAGTGAAAACAATCTTTCCAAAATAATTTCTAAAAAAATTGTTGTGAAAAATACTTACTATTACAATTTTTATATTTTTTATATTTTGGAATGTACTTTCTAGTATTTTTTTATATTTTGGAATGTATATTTAGAATAAATTTGTATTTTCTTTAACATTAGAACAGGAAATAGGAAAGAGTTTCAAAAGCTATTCAGTAAGATGGGGAGTGTAAATAGTAGGAACCTACTTTCTGTGTCGAACAATGCAAGCCCGTTCAATCAAGAGCTGAGGTTTTTTGGGTACATAAAAAGACTACTAGTCTGGTGAGGGTGGAAAAAGGCCAGGCCCATTACACATTAGTTAAAACGAAGAGATTATATTTTCACTAAAAACTGGCCTGTTTTGATCTTATTCAACACAAAGATGACAGGGTTAAATATCGTACTAATAAGTATAAATAAATTATCGTATTTTCCTTTTTTATTTATATTTCGATATTCTTTCTGAGCTTTAATTCAAATTTTTAGTTTCTACCAATAATATATTGCATTTATTCATAAATTTTGTGAAAAATACAATAATGTAAACGAAAAAGAAGTTAACACGACAGAATAAAAGACTGTAAATTTTTTTTATTTGTTAAAATATATATTACATATTCTTAATAGAAAGGAGGTAGAAGAATCTGAGAAGTAGAATGTACAGCAAGCCCAAAAGAAAGAATAACCAAGAACTGAAACAGTGGGGGCATTAAGCTCTGGTGAAACTAGGAAAATTTGGTACTTAGAGAAAATTAAGACATGGTTAGGATTAATTTACAAGGCAGCAAAAGCATCATCCACCCACTTCTTTCCCTGTGCAGCTGCTTCATTTGTGGTGGTGGAGAACAGAAACCCTTCCACCGCGGATCTGATCTTAATCATCCGCTTCCGGTGTCGAATTCGCCGCAGAATCACTTCCTTATCCAGTTTCTCGGAGTTTTGACTCGGTTTTATGCACAACTGTCTCGTCACAGACAAAGAGTCTTTCTTCTCCAACTCTCCCAATAACTCGTCTTCCTCGGTGCCCCTCTCGCTGCTTCCAATTTCCATTTTCTTGCTGCTTGACATACTTTTATGAAGTAGTTTGAATGGTGAAAAGTGGAGTTGGAATGGAGTATATAATATGAGAGGTCATGGCGTGGAAGAATATCTCGTCCTTGACACCATTCCTTTATTTATGATTTGTTATTAAAACAGAAAAAAGACGGTGGGAAAACGACGGAGAATCTGACAGTAATAATATTCTGTATTTAGCTGCTGCTGGTATGGCGGTTGGTCGGTTTTCTTGGCCTTCTTACGGTGTTTTCCACTGTCCTCAGTTTTTTGTACACTTCACGTTCACGCATAAATTCTATACTACCTTTCATAGGGATCAGATTCCACACAATTTCTTATTTATTTATTCTCGGGTATCTAGTCACTGGATCTTATCCTTAATGAATAATCTACTATACTAAGTTATTTATAAAGTTTCTATATACATTTCTTAGACGTTTGTCCGTCCGTATATTATCCCTACCTATCAATTTAAGATTTATTTACGACTGAAATTATTTTCTTTGTTTTATTATTTTGCATTTTATTCTGTTAACTATATTTCAACGTTTTATATTTTATTTTATTTACAATTTTATATTTAGCACTTCAAAAACCAAATGTTTTTTCTCATTATTTTAATAATATCACATATTTTACTTTTCTTTTTAAATTCAATACTTCTATGAAGAAGGCAAAAGATGTGAGCAAGAACATAATGGTGTTCCATTTCCTCTAATTTATATCATTATAAAAAAGAGATATCTTTGTAATTGTTTTCTTATGTCTATTTTCTTGTTATATTTTTGTATTAAATGACAAATTTATTTTCGCTTAGTTTTAATGAAAAAAATGTTTCAGTATATTTATTGGTCTTACATGGCTCATGGGTTATAGTAGAAAATAATTTATAAATATTTTCATCTTTTGATCAATAATGTATTTTAATGAAAAAGTCGTGATAAGTTCATTAAAAAGTAAAGGATTAATAGTCCAAATCAATAGTCAAACTAAATCACATTACTTCCTTTTCCTTTTTGAAATTCATTTTAACTTGATAATTATTTATTTTGAATAAAGGATGGTTAGGTACGGGTGAGAAACTTGGAATAATTATTGAAAGATAGAAACACCATTCATGATGAATTTTATTTTAGTTGAAATAGTAATTCATCCATGGTTATGAATAATTTTTAAATTGTTAGTTTGTTATTATTAGTTATAAAATAATAGTTAAATAAATATGTTTAAAGCTCCTTTTGCAAGTTTAAACTAATATATTATTTTTTCTCTCATTTTTATTATTCTTTAATATATAATTTTATCTGTGTATGTATATATATATTCTTTACGTTTGAAAGATTGAATCATACATAAACCTGGAAGAGAAAAAGTGTCTTGGTGTAAATCGTGACCAACAATGGGTTTCCTATATGATTATCGGTTCAAATGAAGGGCTTCAGAGAGATGCGTGGAATCAGAGACATGGTCAAAATGGTTTTGTTAGCATATATAGTGAACTTTGAGGAAGCAGTGCCATGAGAGGAGAGCTGATATCAATTGAGAAGAATCAAACTTGGAAAGATCAAGCTTGCTGCAAAAGGGTTCTTGGAGAAACAAGACTTACTATGATGAAGTTTAGACTTACTATGATGAAGTTTTTTTCCCAGTTACAAGATTAGAAATCCATAAGACCAGTGTGGCAAACTAGGATTTTTTTCAAATCTGATTCAAATTTGGATGCATTTTACGGATTTCGACAAATTTAAAAAATTTAAAGCACTAAATAAAATATGTTTTTTCACACGAGATGGAGATGAAGAAATTGTATCACGAAACATGAGTTCATTTTTCCAAAAAAAAAAAAAATATTGTTTTCAAAACTCGTGCAATCAAGCCTGAGTTCGTCATTTTTTTAATCCTAAAGCATGCTAAGAAAAACGTAATTCAAATTATTTTTTCACAAGACTAAAGTTGTGCACCGTGGCACTTTTTTTGTCTGATTAAAAAAAAAATCACTTTTGAAAAAACGCATGCTTACTGCAACGAGTTCTTATTTTTTTTTTTTTTGTTTTTTTTTTCAAAAAGTTTGAAATGTGTGACAGTGACAGGTTTATAGTGTGTGTGTGTATGGGCTTTGGTTCACCGTCCCCTTTCCGTTTTTCTTTGCCCCTTCTGCTGCAAGTTTCGGTGTTGCCAAGCCACACCCAACCAAATCCTCCTTTTATTTCTTTATAAGTATTCCATTTTCTCTTTCAATCTATATATCACTTAATATTTGGATTAATAATTTATCTTCAATCCGAAATATAACATATATGTTTGGAAGTATATATTTTATGTCAGTTATCAAATGTATGGATATTTTATTTTTCTATAACTCTTGGGTTTCACATTTAAAATTCTGTTGTCAATCTATCCAGTGTCAGTTTTGGTGAATTCTAAGTAAAGAAAAAAAAACAAGAACTACTTATAGTAGCATGAGTATCTTCAGAAGTGATTTTCTTTTTTCACGTGTTATTGTGCATGAGTTTCTTTAGAAGTGTTTTTTTTTTCACGTATTATTGTGCATGACTTTATTTTTAAAACATTAATAGAAAATCCACATTTTATACTATTCTGAACAACCTATTAAAATAGTTACAATTTTAAACGGCATACAATATTAGTTTTAAGAAAAAGATAAAAAAAATACAATATTAGTTCAGGAATAGTTACGATTCTGATAACATATTAGTTCTTAGCCGTAGATTATAACACTGTAAAAGTTTAAACATAACTTCTAAACATAAATTCTAAACTTTAAATTCTAAACTCTAAATTCTAAAAATTTAAACATATTATAATGGTTGTCCAACTAGTGTTTCATGTCATAATCTTTTTATTTTCGTCTCGTACAAGATAACAGAACTTGAGTGCTGTAAATTTTCTTAAATTTGTTCAGATCCACAAGAAAAAAAGTTCAAACTTATACCAAATTTGTAAAAAAAGGACAAACTATCAGTGTCAAATAGAGGAGGAAGTATTTGTGTTGCGTGAAGAATTGAAGATAAGGACTGAGGAAAACATGTAGTTGATGGTGGATAACATTCAAACCCAATTCCACGAGAGACCAAATTAGTACAAGAAGGTTGAGATTGGAAGAAGAAAAGAGTCAAAGAAGTTGCAGCGCATATGGAAAAAGAAAAGGTGGAAGAGAATAAAAGGTAAGTTTAATATAAATACAGGGAGCAGTGTTGTGATCTTTTTCACATATATTAAGGGGTGCAGTTTAAATTTACCGGGTGCAGAATTCCGAGTCCTTAAAAACTTATTTCCTATAATGAAAAAACTAAATCTTGTCCTACAAGAGTGATTTTAGAAAAATCATATCTTAATATTTTTTCCCTAAATAACTAATTGATAATCTCCTTTAGTAATAAAATATTATATCAAGATGAATTATTGTTATTTAAAATAAAATAAAAATATATTTATCACTATAAGGTGTTGTATAAATGGGTATGATTGCCAATTTATCGTTTTTCATATTTTATACCTGAGTCGTAACTTTATTCTCCTGCAATGATGAAATTCACCCTCAACGAGTAGACTTTAATTCCCATGCAAGTTGATAAAAAAGAAAAGAAAAGAAAAAAAAAAACCTCCCATGCAAGAAAATGCTCCATAATTTAACCTTTTTCTATAAAAAGGTCAAAAGTTCAGTGCACATGCACCAATTTGTCTACATGGAAGTAGTGAATTTCACTGCTGAAATATCATAAGGAACATTCATGAATATGCACGGAATATTTTTCAGAAACACGATGATGATAAAGGAGACCATAAATTAAATATTTTATAGATTTTTCTTGGACAATTATATTTCGCAATCGATGATGACTAAAGATATCTTCAATAGTTTGATTAGCTGGAGTAGGACCATTTTAGGATAAAAGAAGAAATCAAAAGCCGTTATTGGCTTAGGCTGAATCATCATTTGGCATCACATGGATGCTGTTCCTGTTGGTATTTGCCGTTTTCCAATACCGCATGGTGTGGTGGAGAAAACACCTTACGACACAAAACCTTTGAATAGAAATAAACAGAGACAAAAAGTATGAATTTTTGTTTTTATTTCTAGCTGTCGATTTCACCGGTTTCTCGCTTCTTCTCAATAATAAAAGAAAACAAATACTATTATCTGTATTTTTTTTCTTCTCATTTAAACATGGCTCATGTTAACTCTTTTCAGGAGAGTACAAACATAAGAAGAGAGAAGACAAACTAGTTATAAGTCAGGAACTTCACTAGAGAATTCGAATGCTGGAGAACGTTCATTTGTAATTAAAGGCAACGATGGATCAACTGGGATTTATGCCCAGTATGCGATGGTGTATTCATGTAACGTTTTCTTGAAAAAAAGATGTGAACTATAATTTTAAAAAGTATACTTTACCAAACAGAACTGTAAAACTAGATTCAATCGAATTTGTTACTGTTAATTTTCGTTAATTTTATCAAGGAAGTTACTGTTTGAAATTTTAAACCTACAAAATCATTCAATGTAATTATATATTTTTATAAGAAGACCCCAATAAATATAAATTATGATAACAGGTAGTAATCATTTATCTCATTATTTACCTATTAAGATATTATAAATATTTTTCTTTACATTCTTAATGACTTGAATCTTTTATTCACTACCAAGATCTACATTTGGATTGAGTAAAAAAAAATATTAATTTAATTTGGTATATAAATTAATAGCATATTAATCATGATTAAGTTCATAAACTCATGTCAAAAAAATAACATCATGAAGATTTTGATCATTAACACTGATTTGTCCTTACTTTTCTATTACTATATTTAAGATTTCACTCTTCTATTTTCTCATCTTGACTTTCCCCGAGATTCTTTTAGAAGTTAAACATGATATCATTTCTCCATCCTCCCTCTCTAATCTTTCCTACAAATTCAATCAAATGATCCTTAAATCATGAAATATATAGCCTTAAAATTTTACATACGTAGGAAAAGGTTTTATCTATTTATTTATTTATTACACCTGAAGCCAAGACTTCAATACACATTGAACACTAAAATACTTGGAAAGAAAAAGTATTCTGATATTAGACCCTTAAATGGAGAAGGTAAAAGTGGGTTGGTCATTAATACTCTCCATTGTCAACCATTTAAGCTTCATGATAAAGATGGGACGAGAGACGAGGTGTAAGAATGACTTCGAGAGGAGAAGCCTTGCTGTTGGTAAGACTAACTTGTTCAAGCATGTCCACAGGTTTTCCTCCAGGAGTTGCAACGAGAAATCCATGCAACAGAGTTGCAAGTGTTAATTCTATTACTTGAAAACCAAAGTACACACCAGGGCACTTTCTTCTACCCGCACCAAATGGAATGAGTTGAAAATGTCGACCCTTGATGTCCACGTCCTTGTGTGTTGTTAAAAATCTCTCTGGACGAAACTCTGATGGATGAGGATATATGAAGGGATCTCGTTGAAGCTTTGAAATATTAGTCAACAGACGTGTGCCCGTTGGCACGTGATATCCACCCACAGTGCAGTCTTCCATGGACTCGTGCACCAAATTGAGGGGTGCAGCTGGGTACAAGCGCAGGGTTTCCATTATGATACAGTGGATATACTTTAACTTCTTCAAGTCTGATATATCTACCATTTTTCCCTTTCCAACTTCTCTGTCTAATTCTTCAATTGCCTTCTTTAAGCTTTCAGGGTTGTTGAGAAGTAACGCGAGAGCCCAAGTCAATGTTCCCGTGGAAGTATCTGTGGCAGCTAGTATTAAGGCCTACAAAGAACAATAATTGAAAGCTTTCCATGTTTGTCGTATACTTGCATACCAAGTTGAGACATAATGAAAAAGACTGACATAGATGAATTTAAGTTTTATGAATATATACAATGGAAATGATGGTTATTTTGACATGTGCCGTAATGTACTTGATTTCTTCTATGTGACGTTTTTTTACTTGCCAAAATAGATGAGTTTTTTTTTTAAACTAAATAAATTTATAAATCAATAAATGCTTCTTGCATACTTAAAAAAGGGTAATTACATGTTAATTCCGCCATGTATGCTAGCTCTAATTTTCGAAAACAAATTAGGCTTGTTTATATCTTAATTAAAATAAATTTTGTGTTTATTTAAGTAATTCTAAACTATTGAATGTAGATGATGGTGTACTTAATCTATATATTTGTTTAAGAACATGTATTATAGATAAAAAGTAACTAATTTTAAAGGTGCATGACCAAATAAAAACTTATTAAACTAGCTGATAAAAAAAGTTAAATATAACTAATTGACGATTGAAAAAGTAACTATCTTCCATATTTATCTTCTACGTTAATATTTTTTTTTCCTTTATATATGTGTTTTACTATATTACTATTATTGAGTATGAACTGACTTGTTTAATAAAATCAAGTTCATTATTACTCCAACCAATCACTTGTTGATAATCACACTGTTTAAAATTATTCTTGATGTAAAATATCTTAAAAATTATTTTTAAAGAAAGTGTTTTAAAAATTATATATTCTCATTTTCATCGAGTTATATATATATATATATA
>Ga0099824_1000005_pt1 | contig 112025 bp, 45 predicted proteins | sample SiratrowhiteBW_FD_76837 | JGI IMG/M metagenome (GOLD analysis project Ga0099824, IMG submission 76837) | Root nodule microbial communities of legume samples collected from California, USA - Siratro white BW | ecosystem: Host-associated > Plants > Roots > Nodule | place: USA: California... | reverse complement strand
TATATATATATATATATATATATATATATATATAGAAAATAGATATTGTAATGAAAAGAGATGACACTGAAAATCACTGTACTTACGTTATCACTGCAAATTAATGTAATTAATTATTAGAAAACGGTGCATGATACTCTAATGTTACAAAGATTCTTTAATTGATAATTGATTTTCTATATTCCATTCATTATACAATTTTCAACATTGATTTTAAAATGGTAATCAACAAAGATGTCATATATATTTCAAACAATGTTCTCAGGCGTTATGCAAAGAGAGGCAACAAATGTAAGTAACTAACAATCGTCAGAAATGTTACAAAAACTCATTAACACTGTTTCTTTTTCCTAATCATAGAGCCACACATATTTGTAGTGTTGAAGAGGTGAATGGTGAGATTGCAATTCGAAAGGTAGAAGAGAGAGGAAAGAGCGCAGCCATGTCAAAAGTATCATGGCTGGTAAAAATGATAATTATGGTGATGATGATGATCATCACAGTGAGAGGAGTTTCAATAAACTATGAAGAAGCATTAGGAAAGAGCATTTTGTTCTTCGAAGGTCAGAGGTCTGGCAAATTGCCACCTTCCCAGCGCATGAAATGGCGGAAAGATTCAGCACTACATGATGGCTCGGATATTCATGTAATTAAATTCTCATTTTATTTCTCAGGTTCTGTAGCTTTTTGCTCTTGCTTCACCTTCGTATTATTTGTTTAACAAAAAAAAGTCATTATTTCAAGAACATCTTTTAGTTTTGTGGTATCTTGTTAACATGTAAAATAAATATTATTTTTTTCTACATTTAAATAATATCGAGGAACAAAAACAAGACCTTAATTTTGGGGAAATAGAGAATTCTTTTTTTTTAAGTGAAGTAAAACAAAGATTTACTATTTTAACAGGAGATAAACAAATATTTAAGATTTAAAATGATAGAAATCAAAACAGATCAAGAGTTAAAAATTAAAGTATTTTTCTATAATTATTTCACTTTTTCTTTTTAAAAATCCGTTCACAATCCTACCTATTTCATTCTTTAGAAATTTGGATTTTTCTCCCAACTTTATTATATTCTCATTACCTTAAATTTTAAATTTAAATATTTATCTTTTGTTAGATATACAATACCATTTGCCCATATACAATCTTATAATAGTCAAATGAAAGGCATTTAATATACGTTCCTCAAAGTATATTTTTCTTTTTTTAAATATGAAGTCTAATCTTATTTATCTGAAAGTATACTACTAAATAGCCTAAACAACCCATTTCCTTAATTTTTATAAATGAATCGAGTGAATGAAAGCATTCATTGCATGATTATTACTATAACTAAGCATGTTTTATTGTATAAATTGGATGGCATCAGATGAACATGGTGGGTGGATACTATGATGCTGGCGACAATGTAAAGTTCCATTTTCCGATGGCATTCTCCGTTACTATGCTAGGTTGGAGTGTGGTAGAATTTGGAGATTCGATGGGTTCAGAGCTGAATAATGCGTTGGATGCAATCAGGTGGGGAACTGATTATCTCATGAAAGCCACAAAATTTGCTGATATAGTTGTGGCACAAGTGGGCGATCCAGTTGGCGACCATGACTGTTGGGAGAGACCAGAAGACATGGACACTCCTCGAACCTCGTACTATGTCACTCGAAAGAATCCAGGTTCAGACCTCGCTGCTGAGATTGCAGCTGCACTTGCAGCATCTTCCATTGCATTTAGGTCAAACGATGCTTCCTATTCCAAACTTCTTCTTAACAGAGCTATCCAGGTATTATTTCAATTTTACATACTCAATATTAAGGCCTTTTAATAACTTCTCTTACTTAGGTATTTGACTTTGCAAACAATTATCGTGGATCTTATACTTCCAGCGTAAGTAAGGGAGCATGCCCCTTCTACTGTGGTTCTAACGGCTACATGGTATGTGTTTGTGTTTCACTCTAATATGATATTCCTAATTGTTTTCACAAAGAACCAAATACAAATTATTACTATATATTATCATGCAAAAATCAGGATGAGTTGATTTGGGGAGCAGCATGGTTGTATAAAGCAACAAATACAGCCAAATACTGGGATTTTGTAAAATCAAACATTCAAACACTGGGCGCCAATTTTTTTGATTTTGGATGGAGTGCCAAACAGGCTGGCATAAATGTGCTTGTTTCTCAGGTTAGTTTAGGGTTTAGGTCTCGTGAAATTCATGTAACTTTTGATTCAGGTTTTTAAAAAATTGTTGATTTTGATTAAATTTTAACCCTTGGAATCTTGGCAGTGGGCGATGGGTGATTCAGCCAGTGCAGACCTTTTCATTCCTAAAACAGATGCCTTAATGTGTTCTTTGCTGCCGAATTCACCTAACAGATCAGTGTACTACTCTAAAGGTATCAAACAACATTAAAAATTACTGAAAGAGTAATTAAAAATCTTTGAAATCTTGTACTATAATATTGTTAAACTTTCACTCATAATTGATTAGGTGGTCTTCTATTCAAACCTGGAAGTAGTAATATGCAGCACGCGACAGCTCTGTCATTTCTCTTAGTTGTCTACGCACGCTACATGCATGCAGCGAAGAAAACAATACCCTGTGGGAAAGAAGTTGTGGATCCGAATTGGCTGATAAATATTGCAAGAAGTCAGGTATGGACTTGGATTACATATATATGCAAGTGGAAGTAGAGGATTTGTTGCTTTTTTTTCACATTATGCTGCAATTTGTTTTCTAAATTCTCATAATAGGTAAAAAAATAATTTATTCCAAAATTATGAATTAATGAAATTGTGTCACTGAATCACGATTTAAAAACGGATTTGTTTGATTATGCATACGATACGATGATTGTAGGCTGATTACATTCTGGGAAAAAATCCACTGGGAATGTCATACATGGTGGGGTATGGAAGGAAGTTTCCTGAGAAGATACACCATCGTGGATCAGTCTTACCATCTGTTGGCGCACACCCACAACGTCTTGGGTGTAGAGATGGAGATAAATACTTGAACTCAGATGAACCCAATCTGAACGTGCTAGAAGGAGCTCTTGCTGGAGGACCAGCAGATGATGATTCCTTTCAGGATTCCCGTTATAATGTTTCTCAGTCAGAACCAACCACCTACATCAATGCTCCTTTTGTTGGTGTTTTGGCTTACTTCAACAAACCCTCTCTTCATCCTGCTACTGTTATTTAACACATTAGACCAACAAATAGCTTAATAATTAAGGATATGTCTAGAAGAAAAGACAAATGTAGTTCTGTATATAAATTTTCAATAAATAATTAATATAAAAGCTTCTAATACTTTCAGACTTCACAGCATAACATACAGTCATTTAATATTAAAATAAATTATTATTTTATTATTATATAATATTTTATTAAATAAAATAAGTGTAAAGGAACGTAATTCATAATCAATGATATCAAAGTATAATTTTCCTAATATAAATTTATGTCTTTCTTTCTCACCATTTCTTCTTATGTTTTTTTTTTTCCTATCCTCTTTTTATATGTCTTGTAGCTAAAAAGTTGGATAATTCTTAAAAAATATATACATGTTAGTGTATAAAGGTTTTTGCACTTTATTTTTGGTTGTTAAAAAAAATATAAAATACAAATAATAATTTCTTTACAATTTTTGAAATAAAAAATATATTTGATTTTAACTGTATTATGTTAGAAATCGCTGAAAACTTGTCTAGTATATGAAATTATCAACGGATCGTATGATGAAAGATAAAATTATGAATCCATCGTGTACGAATACAAAATCTTGTCTTAAATTTAAGATATAAGACAAATTATAATGTGTCAATACTTTTTAAGAGATAGGAAATGAAAAAAATATAAATATGAATACTTAGAGAAAGAAATCATATATTTTGAGGAAGGGAAATAATAAAACTTTAGCGTCTTAATTTTAATTTTTAAAAATTTGCTGAGCGAATTAAAATAAATTAAGCGAAATTAAAACAAAAGTTTTATTTCATTGTTTTTAAATTTAATTTTATTAGCTAAATTTGTAAAAGTTAATTAAACCAATTCAAGTCACAAAGTGTAGTTGGTTGTTTAAATATTATTTAGTTATCTAAATTTCATTTGCTGAAAGGAGTTATGCATTTACATCATTTTCAACAAATAGTTCTAGGATTCAACTTAACCACTTTACACACTTAAATGCACAAATATAGTTACTTTACATCATTTCCATATTCATTCCACTATAACTAAACTTGATCATATAAAACTCAATATAAAAATCGATCATATAAATTTAAATCATCACTTTAATTCTCTTAATGAATCTTAAACTTCAATTTAATTTATTCTTCCCTTAAACTTACACATGTATTAAATTAAACAAAAAGGAAATACCTACCCAAGACTCAAATTTCCCATTTCAGCTAAACATGATGAAATTTTTCATTAGTCACTTTCCAAATACATCCTTAATACAACATATGAAAAAAAAAAATCCTTAACAGAACAATATTGCAAAAATAAGTTTTTTTCTTTATTTGAAATAGTTAGGAAAGGATTGAAGATCATCTGGAGATTAATATATTTTTTTAATGGCGAAGCTGATCACCTGGAGATGAAAAATATTACAACCAGACCATGCCAAAATTTAGTCAAGAATCAAACTATTTCGAAGAATCACTTTTTCCTAACTAACCAAATTAATACTGAGCTCAAACATTAATAGAAAAAGAAATTGAAATATTAATAGCAAACAAAGGCAGCCTAATGTAATTAATTGTCCGAATGCATAAATATTTTAATATTTCTATCCATAATTAATTTTATTTTCTATATTTGACTTAAAAAAATTATGACTTATACGTCACCTTTACAAGAACGTATGAAATTAGAGCTTTAAAAGATCATTTTTTGACATATAAAATATTTCATATTTTTAAACAATTATAGTCAGAACTTTATAATTTGAATTTTAATATATGCGTATCATAAGATTAAATTTAAAATATTTGAAAATATTTTTTAAATAGAAAGATACAAAATAATTAAAATATAATTATTTTATTAGAGTAAAAATTATGAAAAGATTTAAAAGTAATACGACACAAAGACTCAAAAAATAAATAAAATCATATAATGAATTCTACAATAAAAAATAGAAAGATATAAAAAAAAACATTGTTAAATTTTGGAAAACATTTAAAATTATAAGTATTAATGAAAAAATTAAATAAATATTAAAATCAATACCATTAAATTTATTTAATTAATGCTATATATAACTTTCTTATAAAGTATTCGTTCCTATTCTGAATAGTAACCTAATAATGTCCGAAAATGTCCTCTTAGAAAGCAGTATACACCTCTCAATATCAACGCAAATATCCAGTGTAATTAGAATGATGGTATATGAATATTTTAATATTGCAAATATTCATTTAATCGATACTTTATTTGATTTTCTATAATACTTTTTTTTATTATTTATATGACGTGTGTATAAAGGGATTGTATTGCAATCCAATTGGAGCATAAAAATTAAAAAAGGTCAGGTATGCAATTGGATTACATATATGCATTAAAGTTATATGAAAAAAAATATATTAAAAACATCAACGAGTAAATAAATCATTAATTAAAATATAATTCTTTTATTAGAGTAAAAGTTATAAAAAGATTTAAAGCAATACGATACAAAGACTTAAAAAAAATTAAAATTTCACATGATGATTTCTACAATAAAGATATCTGGTAACTCACTTTAAAAAAAAAAAATACTGTATTCAGTAAATGGATGACACTAATTGACGAAGTATGAGAAATGCAAATTGCGAAATGGAGGGAGACAGCGGGACCAAGGGGAGAGTAAAGTTCAAATTCTCTTTCTCTTTTTCATGATTTGCATTGCAGCAACCACTTGCCCCACTGCCTTCTTCGATCCTATCTCATTACATCGCAAATTCATATTCCTTTTATGGATTCAAATTTCAGAGAGGAATGGACCAAACCCAAATTCTTCCCTTCTCTTCTTAATTACAAATTGTACTAGTTACTATTCATGCTGAAATTAAGTGATGAACATCAAACTAAAGTCTGAAATTAACACCATATGATACAAATATTACGGTTTAAATATAGGGACTTAAGGGACATAAATACAATACAGTAGAAAAACATAAGTTCTTGGAGCCCCTCTCTGGAAACGTATTTTCTTCAAGGGTTTAACCTTAATGTGACCAAAATAATTTAACCTTATTACGTTTATTTTCTTCAAGGGCGTCTTCGTTTCCTTCTCAATTTCAATTGCAATTGTCTGCATCATGAACAATCGGACTGTATTATTAAAAATGTGACGTTCTAACGCCTTCTGAAAAAGAAAGTATGGTGTACCCCACATCACAAAATTATTTCTTCTTTTCTGCCAAAATATCTTCTGCAGTCTCCAACCAACGATACATTATGGATAGGCTCTGATATTGAGCAATTATTCTTTCTGATTTAAATATATAAATATAATCAAGGTTTAACTAATTTTATCATCTTTAATTGATTTTTTTAAATATTTTCACTTATTTAAAGTTTATTAATTGTTTCCTTATACTGATTCAATATTAATAATAGAAAAATGAAAAGGTTGTATATAAATATAGTTTGTTAAATTAAATAATATAAATTAATTTTTATTAATATGTAAATTATATTTAAGTCCAGATAAAATATATAACAGGAAGAGTAATAGTATTTGGTTAGAAGCAAGATGCTCCATATCAGTAAGCTAAATATGATTGGCTTAGGAAGCAACCACCATGCAGAAAGTTTAACCGCCGCCATTTGTGAGTCAAACTGTACTACGTACGGCAATGTTTTTGAACCCTTATATGTTTTACTACTTCTGAGCTAAACGCCAGTAGTAAGAAGGAGACAGACACACATAAATAATTGGTCTATGTAAAGGAGTTGATTTAATGCTGGATTTCAAAATTGCAAGTTTTTACTACTACGTACTATGCAGGAAGTGTATATCCAATGAATATGCACAAACATGGGAAGAAAACCACAAGCTCAAATTCAATTCAATATGAGACGTTGCAGTCAATGTGGGTTGACATGTAAGGTGACCCACTCACATGGCAGTCATTTTTTAGACTTTAATTTGAGGGGAACCAAGAGAACCCCACTGGTCCAAATTATTGGAGCTAGCGTGATTAGATAAATCACGTCCCTCTTTATAGTTTGGGCAACGTTTTAAAAATCTTTCTTTTCTTCCCAAAATATCTGTTTGTCAAAAACATCTTCCTAACGAGTTACGTCATTTGAACTGTATGGTAAATATATATTTGAATCCTATATATATGGGATATCTTCCTTCCATTTTTTTCATCAAACCAAACTAATCATAATCGAGGTAGGAATACAATGGAGGCTATATCTTCCAAGCACCTTATCACATCCCTTTTGATAATCATTGCTTTCACAGCACACAGTGCTAACAAAGTTAGTGGAAGAGCATACCAAGAAGCGAGCACAGTGTTCATCAGAACATCGTGCAGTTCCACAACATATCCAAGACTCTGCTACAGCTCCCTGGTGAAGCATGCAGACTTGATCCAAACAAATCGCGTGGTGTTAGCTGGGACGGCCCTGAATGTGACTCTTGCATCAGCGAAACAGACATCGGCAATGATGTCGACGCTGGGAAAGAGACAGGGGCTGAAGCCAAGAGAGGTTGCGGCGATGAAGGACTGTGTGGAAGAGCTGGGTGACTCGGTGGATGAACTGAGAAGGTCTATCAGTGAGATGAGTAATCTGAGAGGGTCGAACTTCGAGATGACAATGAGTGACGTGGAAACGTGGGTGAGTGCTGCTTTGACGGATGAGAGCACGTGCACCGATGGGTTCCAAGAGACTGCGACGACTGGTGCTACCAATGTTATGAGCACTGTGAGAGGGCAAGTTTTGCAGGTAGCCCAATTGACCAGCAATGCATTGGCTTTGATAAATCAGCTAGCCAATTCCCATGGTTAACTCACACCAGCTACCCAATGAAGTCTGAACAACGTTGTACTTCATGTCTCCGTTAATCTTCAACTGTTAATGTCCCTGTCCCTGCTGTTACCGGGTTCGCAGTGTGCTTTCAGTTAGGCTCTTTTTGTATTGTCTTTTATTTATTTATTTATGTTTGTTGATGAATCACTTGTTTGATGTCAAATGTACAATATATGTAAATCTTAAATTTAAATTTAAAAGATGTACGTTGATCTTAAGATTAATATAGAAATTATCATCATATAACTTAATTTATGATCAATAGGATAGACTATCTCTCCCTGTATATTAAGAAGAATTATATATTAGGGGAGAAAATAAGTTTAAATTTAAATTAGAATTTTTAATAATAAAATATTGTGAATGAGATTAAATACTTGTATCTAGTCTTATAACGAATAACACAAATTTTATGAATTCAATTATTAAGAAAACAAATCTTAGGTGAGGTGAGGTGGTTTTATGGTATGGATATCGTTTAACATGAAACCGATCATGAAGAGAGAAGTGGTTTGAGTGGGAGAGAAATAAGCGGTTTGAATGGGAGAGAAATAAGATATCTACTTTAATGAGCGATTTTGAAAAGAATCAATCTATTTAAGAATAGAGAGAACCAAAGTGTTGGAAGTGAGAGAGAACCAGATATACTTTTACCAATTTAGGTACTTAAAATTAAACCAAATGTAATGTAAAAATATGTAGTTATAATTCGGAGTATTTAGATTTAGGGAAACAATATTATCTTTAGAAAAGCAAAAGTATGTGCTAATGAAATTTTTAATGTTATTCCATACAAAAATTGAACCTGAATCACTAATAACTATTCTAGAGTTTATTTGTCATACTGAGACACTTATATGATTGTTAAATATAGTAATATAGTAATTATAAAATACATTGATATAATCCTATTCAATAAATACACGTAATCGTAAAAATCGAAAAAGAAAATAAGAATCCGATGAAGAAGGCTAGAGTCATCCTCATATTAAAACAAGTCACCGACTTGAATTAGTTATACATGTCCCCAAGTAGTTGATGGGCCCTATATCATTAAATTGATAACCAGTAATGAAAAATATCAAACAAGCAAAAACATTTTTTAGTCCATAAATATCTTACAATTGTTTCAGAATTGACAATTGAGGATTGATAAAAACAATACAAATAATGGAAGATGCAATTTTGTTTTAATTTATTACGGCTAACAAAGGATACGCTGGTAGGAAATCAATGCGAGATATAGGAATAGAGAAGATGCTGCAAAATCATTTCTGATTAATGTTATTTATTTATTTTAATTTTGAATTATTTTTTATTTTAATGAATATTAAATTTATTGTTTTTAACTAGTATTTTATTAAGCTTGCGTATTGATTTTATTTAATTTTTTTAAAGTTTACTTATCCATTTTAATTAATAATTTATTTAAGTTTACTTTATGATTTTAATTAAAAATGTATCAAAAATTATTTATTTATATTAATGAATATATGTAATTTAATTCAATTTTTATTTGTCGAATAAAAATACAATATTGAAGGGGGGAAGGAGGGCTGGCGTTATACTGAAATCTTTTCGAATACTTTGTATTTCTTGCGAGGAAAATGGTGCTTAAAACTTTTATAAACACAAAACATATATAGATGAATACTTTCTTATTGTCTTTCCATATATTTTTGGAAATTGAAGAAAAAAAATTACCAAATGTTTTTCTTTTTTTATATTTAGATTGTGCGCATATTAAAGTAGTAGACTTAAAGTAACAAGCAGAGACAAAACGCGATATTTAAAAAACACACGCATAAGTGCGTTTGGTAGGGATGAAATGGATATGAAACAGGGGGAGGAACAGAAGTGGTTTGAATAATTGTATATCTATAGACTATATGTTACATCATAAAACTGTGCTAAGAGATTATGAGAAAACCAGAAAATTGAAACTGGTCTTAAAATGAGAAACTCAGAAGACTTTGGTAGATGAAATTGTAAAAACATTTTTGCCCTGTTTTCTGTAAAAATATTAAAAAACAGAAAGAAAAAGTTTTCTCTTATAACTTATTTCTTCTTCTCGATATTCAATTTCATGACTTGAGACTTTCCCCTCCTCACCTCAAATCTTAACTGCCTTGAAAACAACTATTATTGACAATATTACACGTTGATTGATTGGAAAACACATTACAAAATTCAATTAGATATGAACTTTTATTTCATTTTATACAAATTTTGTTGTATCATATCATTTTCTAAGAACTTCCTACATGCTATACTATATTTAAAATCCAAATTTTAAATTTTACCTCACATAAATATATTTAAATGAAGTATTTCATAAAATTTAAATCTTAAGTTTATAATCTTAATTATATATTAGAAATGAGCTAATAAAATTTGACAAAGTAACTAATTTGAAACAATATCTTATATAAGGACGATAAAGTGAGTAAATATGTTATTTTGACTATAATTTAATAGGATTGGTTAATATTTTAAATCTTTCAATCCATTTATTTTACATAAAAAATGAAATAAAATAAAAATTAATTTAAAAAATACTTTTTTATTGTATTATTGAAAGGATGGAAATATGTAATATGTTATAATTTGAATCATTAACATTTATAAATTGAGTTTCATAATTATTAATTATAATGAAGTAATTTAATAGGTAAAGATAATATTTTTTTCTCAATTATATACTTAATTCATTAATTGAAAGCTTTAAGAAAATGTTTATATAATTAAATATAAAGTTAAAAACATTATCAGCTCATCCTTTAACGAAATGAGTTTAGATTTTCAACTTGTCTAATATAGTGAAACTTACTCATCGTATTTTTCATGGATCAACAGATCAGACCAAAATAAAGCAAACCGATCTATTTGCGAACCTAATATAATCACTTATTTTATAAATCAAACTACTAATTATATTTCTTTAAAAATTCTAAATAAACCACTAAGTAAAACATAATGCACCACTAATTAAAAATAGAAAATATTAAATATCTTGAATAATTGTGTATCTTGTGGTAGTTATCTCCTAAAAAAATAATATGATGTGACATGTAATTGCAAATTGTGAAATTGACAGTGCCTAAAATGAAACAAAGGGGGCCAGGAGACTGTCATGGTATTGCAAACTATCTTGGCTGGCTAGTGCCTTATTCAATCTTATCCCATTTTTGAGTATAGAAACTTCTTTATGGTCACAATATAGTCATGCTTATGTGTCAAGAGTTCTTGATGAAGAAGGTCTTCTCATGCAGAACCTTTCATTCAGTGACATTGTGTGTTTTAATGGTTGTTTGGAATTGGTAGATAGGAAGTTGAGGGACATGTGAATAATACTAATTCAATGGAATTTCAATAATATTGACCATTTAATATAACATTAATAAGTCCAAATGCTAACCACACAAAGGGCTACCTCTTTGTTTATTGACAGCACTTTTATGTTATGAATAATTGGAAGGCATTAATTTAAAACCAGATTTTGTAACATCATTCATAGTCTCCTAAAGAAAGTACTGTAGCCCGCGTCAATTCACGTTGTACAAGGCTAGTTTCAGCCTTTTATTTTGCATATAATATCTTCTACAATCACTCCCTTCCCATGAATCATTATTGTTTATTCTGTTGTGTGATGGGTGTCTAATAAATTTCTATTCATCTCATTCATATAGATTGTAATTTTTTAGTCTAGTTAGTAATCGGAGCTATTTTATAAAGAATCCCAACTTATAAGTTTACATGTCAATTTGGACTTATATCCCATGCTAAATGAATTAGATAAAGAATATTTAACCATAAAGTTTTATTTAAACTTGTCTTGGTATTACGGGTCTAAATAAACTCTAAATTAACCACTTAGTCTTTTAACGAATTTCAAAGATAATTAATATTTTGTAAGCGCTTTTTTAGTCTTTCGATTTATGTATCTTCTTATTGTGGATCTTTGTATCTATATAGTTTCTTGTTCTCGAATTCTTGATTTTAGTCTTAGTACGTCCAAAGACGCTCTGTTATGAGTGCTAATAATTTTGTAGCTAATTTATCTCATATTTCTACTACTTTATGATGGACATTTCATTTATGACCTTGTTCAAGTTCAACTTTTTGTTAATCCATAGTTAATCTTACTCATAAATATGATAATTCCAATTACCATCATTAATCTTATATTAGATGAAGACTTATTGCTAGGCTGAAATCTTTTCGATTTTTTTTTTATTTTTTTTGTATTTTCTTGTATTTTCTTGCCTGTAAAATGGTGCTTAAAACTTTTATAAACACAAAACATATATAAATGAATACTTTAAAATTTCAAAACACAAAACCTAGTGAACCTTCTCCGCTAATATCTTGACCACATATATAACACGGTAACCGACTGGTTCTTCAACCTACAAGTTATATTGCCTTGTGAAACTAATGTGTTTCCTAAACAACTATCTAAACCCTCCTTTGTCTTTACTCTAATTATTGGAGGTGTAATAGGTTGCTCTATGACATATGTATGTTGCGAGAGCCTTAATGTATCTAACCGCAAATCAACTCAACTTCTTTGTAAAATCCCCTCTGCATGAGTGATTTGTTCTCTCTTATTTGGATATCTCAAAGTTATAGAGCAAAGTTATGTTGAACATCCGCTCTCACTCCAACAACACATAAGGGTGCTCAAATAATCCAAGTGTTGTAGTATATATATCAAGATTATTGAGAGGAATAGAAACATCTAAGGGAGCTTCGTTTAGACAGAAAATCCTAAAGATAACTAAAATATATTGTGATATAAAGTTGTATAAATTAATACAATAGAAAATATATTTTTCTCCTTTATTATATTTTTCTTAAACTTTAGATAACACCCACAAAATACAAATGGGAGTATATTTATTAATTGATTAATAATATATTTATTTAACTTAATATGCGAATGACCAAAATTATACTAACTTTTTATTTACCTCTTCACGGCATGAAACAAACAAAATGTCACGTTTCATCATGTATGTAATTGATACAAGGATTTTCACTCCTGTAAAAATAATCTCACCTTGAATGAAATGTCAGATACATGAATTTTGGTTGAGGAAAGTGACTTCAGTCGCGTGGTAGTCATAGTTTGAACTTTAAATTTTTAGGGGAACCATTAACCCCACTGGTTTTCAATTATTGGACATGAACAGAAAAATCACATCGTTTCATAAAAACCGAACTTCTTAGTTTGGGCCACCTTTAGAAAATTATTCCTTTCCTTTAATATCTTCCTATGAAGAAGTTATTTCACTTTAATTATGATCACCAAGGGTTATAGTAAAATTACGCAAGGTAGAATTTTGAGTCCTATATAAAGGCTACCCTCCTTCCCATTTTTCCTCACCCAACCAAACTAATCCAATAGGAAAACAATGGAAGTCATTTCTTCTAAGCATCTTCTCACAATTTTTTTCGTAATTATTGCTTGTAGTTTCACCACACACTGTGCCGACAAAGGCACTGAAAAACCATACCAAGAAGCTAACACAGTGTTCATCAGAACATCGTGCAGTTCCACAACTTATCCAAGACTCTGCTACAGCTCCTTGGTGAAGCATGCAGAGTTGATCCAAACAAACCGTGTGCTTCTAACAGGAGCAGCCCTTAACGTGACTCTTGCATCTGTGAAATCGACCGTAGCAGTGATGTCAACGATGGCAAAGAGGCGGGGGCTGAAGCCGAGAGAGGCTGCGGCGATGAAGGACTGTGTGGAGGTGCTGAATGAGTCGGTGGATGAACTGAGAAGGTCGATTAACGGGATGAGTCGTCTGAGAAGCTCGAATTTTGAGATGACAATGAGTGACGTACAAACATGGGTGAGTGCTGCTTTGACTGATGAGAGCACTTGCACCGATGGATTCGAAGAGAGTGGCTTGAGCATTGATGGTGCAAACACTAAGAGCCGTGTGAGAGGACTAGTTGCGGTGGTAGCCCAATTGACCAGCAATGCCTTGGCTTTGATTAATCAGCTAGCCAATCACAGTTAACCACCTCATCACCTTCAAACTCCACAACAACTATTCTCTTCTGCTATATATATAGCTGCGAAAACTGGTGTGAGTGTTATAGAACTTCGATTATACTTATTGTGTCAAGTTAAATCCAAGGGAGCAACTACGTGCTGCTGTTCGATTTCATTCAAGTGAAATATTGCAGTATGTACATAGCAATTAGTTAAGAGATTTATGTCACATCACAGCTACCAAGTTTAAGTGTCTGCATAATTCCAGTGCTGTGAATTGGGTTCTTGTATTTTCTATTTCTTCTTCTCTTTTCTTGGTGAACTATTTTTATAACTATAATAGAGTGAAGTTCCTACCACAATATAAAGAGTTTGAACTACCTGTCTTTCCAATGTTAAGACTGCAGGTAGGTACCAAATACACGTGTGTATCATCAATTGGAAATAATACACATAGATATAAGTGAAATTAATATATTACGCTAAAACTAATTTATGTGTGTGTAGATTATCAATTATATATACAAAATATGTATTATGTAAGATGTGTTCATTAAACTTACAACAATGAATTGAGAGATTGTGACCATACATTACTTAGAATCCATAGAACCTCTCTATTTCATTATTGCGACAAGTTAGGAAATCAATGCATTTGACAGAAAATTGATATTACAAATGTCACGATACGATATTTTTTGGTATTTGTCATTATCATGCATAGTTTATATACATATATATGTATGTATATACTTCATAAACTTAATCGAAAAATTGAAATGAGATGACTAATTGCAGTTAACATTTGCTTTGGATTTCTTAACTTTGTTTGGCTTTATCTACTTTTCCTTATTTTGATGTGTTCTGTTTCTAAAAGGAAATTTAAGGTTTAGTTATTTTTTATCTGTTTCATTTAGTTTTTATATTGATAAATTTTAATTAAATATTTTAGTTCTCAAAAACTCGTCAATGTATGACTTTTCTGTATTAACGACCACTATTCATATATTTATTATTATTTCAAATTAAAAATTATAAAAACATTAAATTTAAAAAATAAATCTTTATAATAGTGCCATTTCTAAACTGCTGCTATATTGATTGTTACTGTTGTTTTAAAATTAAAAATCCACTAATAAGAGCAGTATCAGATTTTAATACAACATCCTCAGATTTTGACCCCACAACAGAGAAGGAGAAACACTCACACTTAATTTGATGGAGCTAGTTTCAATTGGTTGAGATAATCATTCATTCATGGTTCATTATTGTACGGTATTTGTAAATTTAATGTTTATTTGTCATAATTTCATTTAAAGAGTTACATTACAGTTGCTTCATGTAACTGTAGGAGTTGTCTTTTTTGCATTAAAAGCTCTACGGATAACTTCTGAAACCTGAATTATGAGTCCTTAGGAACTACATTCATCAGAACACCATGAAATAAGATTCGTACCATCCCCTTTGACAATGGCAACTTTTCTTGCATCTGAATTTTGGAGGCTAATTTTTAAATTGCATAAAAATGTTGACTTTCTAAATTTAAATTTAAACTTACAAGAATATAAATTTCGTGCATGTATGATAAAAAAAAATGTGGGTAACAAAACGAGGAGCAGAAAGCAAACATTAATTTATTATTTATGTTTCAAGAGTGAATCAGAGAATCATGTGCTGACCTTTTCTTTTCCTTAATCTTTGACACTAAGCTTAGAATAAACCAGCATGTGGCTGTGGCATGTGCCATCCCATCTTGTACGGTTTAATCTGCTTATGAACAGAGTGGATTTATCAAATACAAACTCAGCACATTTTTTTAATCATTTCACATTCCCTTTAAGCTTTCACACTGATAGCTTCAAATACTGATCATGAACTTTTCCTATAAAAACCCCATTAGGGTTGTACCAATGCAATACAAAGAGACAAAATGGCATTGCACACTCTCTTTAGAACACTCGTAGCACTTCTGTTCCTTTCAATCTTTCTCCAATTAGGAGCATCCGCATCCACAAGCACCACAGATTCCCTCAAAGCCTACAAAAAGTTCATAAATGATCAGTGCAATTCAACCACTTATCCAACAGTTTGCTACCAGTATCTCTCCCCATATGCATCAACCATCAAAAGAAACCGCCTAACACTCACCAAACTCTCCATTCATGTGGCTCTAAAAGCAGCCAAGATTGCAAAAAGCACATTCACAAAGTTGTCCAAGGCAAAGCTATCACATGCAGAAAGCTCGGTGATTGCTGACTGCAAAGAGAACATCAACGACACGTTGGATCTGCTTCAGGAAGCTGCTGATGAGTTGGCCCATTTGAAGGGTGCTTCTACTCCTGTTGAGAAGTTTCAATGGGATAGCATAAAAACCTGGGTGAGTGCTTCCATAACAGATGAGTCTACATGCACTGATGAGCTTGCTGAAATGAAAGTGCGTCTCTCACTGCAGAATAAGATCAAAACTACCGTTTATAATGTTTCTGGTTTGATTAGCAATGCCTTGGTATTCGTCAACCGGCTTTACTAATAATCTATATCAGTGTTCAATCACGTAAACCATAGTCGTTCAAGGTGTGTTTCTTCAATATCTATCTCTGCAACTGCAAACACAGTCTTTTCCTTCTGGGGATACCTGTGCTTGCGTTGCTTAATTGTTTCATGAGCCACTAAGGTTATTGTAAAATTGTGGCTTTCAGATTGTGATTTCTTATGTTATATATTACATGTACGTATCATGTTCTTTTTTTTCTTATGTTATATATTATTAGCTTCTTCAACATTTCACTCCCTCATTTAATTAACTGTTGAGGGGCACGTATTTAAGTTCCCTCTGAAAATATATATTTCAAAAAATTCCTTGGACTGCAGGTTTGATTGGTTTTCCATTCAAATGGCGTTACATGGAACCAAAACTCTTCTTAAGAGAAACTTGTTCATAATGTTCAAAATTCAAAAGTTTACAATCAAATGGAAATGAACATAAATGTATTTTAGTGCATTACCAAAACGTTTAGCAAATGTTTTATGAGGTCAAATACTCGAGAATGGAGTTCAAAGATAATTTTGTTATTTATGGTGATCTTATTTTGATATATAAATATGTATGGTCTTAATTAATAAAAAATGGGACTAATGCATAATGCATTTATGAAAAAAGTAGAATGGATTGTGTTCGTTAATTGTAGCTCGTGAGTAAAATAAAATTACATAATGTTTTGTGTGATATTGTATAGTATGATATTGTATAAAGTTGGAAATTGGTGGTGTAATATACTTATCATCAATTTTATGTGAATTAAGCATACGAAATACTTTAATTTAAATCAATAACTTTTTTTTATTTTTTTCACTTGTTAGTAACTCCTTGCTTTTAAAAATGAAATTAAATTGAATACTTGTAAACAAGGAAAGACTTGTGAACAACGGAAGAGGTTCTATTTTGAAGTCCTCATTTATTGTACCTTCTGACGTAACAGTTGGTCAAAATCATGTAGACCATAAAATTATTCATTATGTAACGTACGTGATTAACTCTGAAGATGCCAATATTATTTAGTTGAACATTTACTTAATTCATTATTCAAGTCATCGTTCACAATATGCTTATGCACATGTTAAAACATAACTTGAATCTTATAATTTACATTTCTTTTTAATTAATTCTTAGATTAAAATCCTTATTTATAATCATCATTAAGGTAATTTGCGTGAGAGATCCAGCTGAACTGTTATAAGAAAGAGTGAGCAGTGCTGATTGAGAACTACCTTTAATATGAGATCAAATAGAAAATGAGATTCTCGATGGTCAAAGTTAGTGTATATACTTATGCTGTTTAATATCTGTTTTGATATTAGACTTTTATTCATAATTTTTTTTTCTGCTATATCTTTTTTACATAATCTGTTTTTCTGATTCTGATATAATTTTTTTTTCTTCCATATCTTTCTTACAGAATCGGTTTTTCTGATTCTGTTAGGACATGGCCAAGTTTTGATGTTGGATTTTTGTGATTGATTCGTTCATTGGTGAACCACAGTTTCGAAGTCAGCATATTTGGAATCTTCTTATGTTTACTTTGTGGATTCTTGAATTGAAAGCAATATCAAAGTGAAAAGTAATATGAAAATGCATGTCTGAACGTGGTTGCAATACTTTTTCAGCGTTGACCTTTGACAAAGGCCCCTCATCGTAAACTTCAGAAACTGTGTCCCTTTCTTATGATCTTTTGATTGGCATGTTTTATCAAGAGATTAGAATGACGGAGTGATTGCATCTTACAAACTACTTTACTCGTTAATCATATCTATCAGTTTTTTCATTTGCTGCAAAAGTAAAGTTATTATCAGGATTACGAATTATGTAACTTTTGATTGAGTCACCCCATTACTCCAAACATTTTGTGCTGCGAGGGAAAGGGACTTGGTTTCAAAAACAAAGGATCATTAAAGAAATTATTGGTTAAAGGTCACACAATTAGTTGTACAAAAATGAAAAAAGACAGGCAGATAGCAAGGCATCTGAAACTCGAAGGTCAAGGCACTGCTTTTCAAACTAAACTAATATTATTTTTCCTTTGACAATTTCCAGTTAACTATAATACAAAGTTGAACTTTAAATTTAGGATCTTTATCTTCATCTCAAGAAATTATATATTTTAGGGAGAGTAATAGTATTATGTTATTTATGCACGTCTCGAGCCCCACATAAACTTAGAAATATCACTTTTTTTATGATGCAACATGTGCAGGTTGCGGCAAGAATCAATTTATTGGATGAAGTGTTAGTTGATCAACAGACTTTTGTTCCATCTTACGTTTAAGCATGTATTTCCTGCATTTGACACTGGGGATGAAGGATAACAATGCCAAGTTGGAATTTGATTAAACAAGTTATGTGGTAGTGTAATGTTGTACATCAAAGAATCCTTATTGTGATCACATTTGTGGGACAAAATGGAGTGAATGAATCAAGAAAGTAGACACAGCATATGGGTTGTAGTTATGATGATAAAGTCTTTGGATGTGTCTAATAATCCAATCTTCTGTCACCAATATACCCTCTTAAGAAGGTAGAAAACTGTATTCATTATCTGGTATTAAATCAAAAAGATTGTCACCAATATCATAGGGTTAATCATCCATGTGTTACACGATAATGCCCCCCACGTAACTGGAGGACCTGTCTCAACACTTACTATTTAAGAATTTGTTCAGACAAACTTTTTTATACAGACATTATTAGATAAGAAAAGTGAAATGAACAAGTTATAATCAACTTATTTATACAGTCAAAAAGTATAAATTTAGGAAAACTGCATAAGAAAGTTTTTTCCAAGTTAATATACGTATAAACTCATTTTAATTTTTAAAGAAGTTTGTTTTAATTTAATTTTTTTCTCAAAAATTTTGAGAGATATCTAAAAATACCCTAAAGCTAACAATTTCAAAACTATGCAACTCTTTTGTTACTTATCATTACAATATATTCTAATAATAAAATATTAGATTAATATGAATTATTATTATTTAGAATAAAATAATAACATTTACCAATTAAATAATTGTAGAGTGGTTATATAAATAGGTAAGAACAAGGACCAATACCATAATACACTAAACTAAATCCGCTCATCAAGATTGATCATACCATTGGTAATTTCTTACAAGATAAAAAAGTAAAAAATTTCGAAACGGCTTGTCTTAAAGAAATGGAGAATTTGTGACTGAATGATAATGTAAGAGACTTTTACACAGTCATGTATTATTTATTTATAATTTATTGTTTTTGTCTTGGAATGTACAAAAGAATATTGTGTTGTTTGTAGACACAAACTACAACATAACTTAATTCCAACCAATTGAGCACAACATCAAAGCCCAGAAGTGAATGGCACACCAGTGGCAGGCAACCATGTGCGCCCAGCAAGAAGGTTAGCAACTGTGAATCGTGATGCCTCATTTGGGCTCGTTATGATATGAAAACCGGGCCATCGTACCCTGTTTCTGGTGGATGAACCGGGCCCAAAGTTCTTGTACTCTCCATAATACAGAGTATTCAAAGCAAAATTAGAGTCATCCCATGGAGACCAGCCCATTGGGCTCACCATGCTATCTATGAACGATTTCATCACCACAACTCTAGAATAACGTTGCCAAGGCCGGCCCAAGAAGGTGTTGAACTTGCCAACAACGGGCCTGAGATCTGGGGCGGCCCTGATCTGAGAGTTATGGATCGAAAACCCAGTGTTCTGAAATGGGTCGTCTCGACCTTGGGCCGTGATCATGTTTGCTTGCCCATTTAAGGGCCTTCTTACGAGAATGACACAGTTTTGAAAAACAACAGCGGCATTTCCGAATATGAAGTCAACCGTGCCGTAGATGTAACATCCTCGGTAAAATTGTCGCTGTGCATGGACCATGAGGGTGTCTTGATAACCTTCTATGGAACACCGATAGAACACAGAGAGATCAGAGGCTGATCGAAGTGCCACTGCTTGACCCTTCAGAGGACCAGCCGTGTTTCTGAAGGTAATGTCTCTTGCAATGAAGTGAAGACCATCAACTCCTGAAATTTCACAATAATTCACTTTCTTTTGTTGCAAAAACTGCTACTATTAACATACGTAAAACATTGATAAAAGCTCAATCAATCTATATACATATGCTTAAATCGCAAGCATTTCTCCATGTCATCATGCCAAGTCTGTGCAATACATTTATTTAAAGGCATCATTTTCCTTCGTATACAAGTTTCAAGTATTCAACATATTCTTATGAGTAAAGATGTTACAGATATATAAATTGATTCACCTGAATACTTTTAATGGTTTAAGTTTTTCTAGCATATTATATTATATTCATCAGATTAAACGAAACACAAAGAATTCACACTGCAAAAGCATACCAAAACAAAATAAGACGTATAATAATGAAGAACAGGTATGTTGAATTCATCAGATAATTAAATAGATCACAGGAAAAGAAGAAGCAGTGACCTGCTGTGGCGGAGCTATAGGTGGTGTAGCCGGCATTGACGCTCCTGCCACTTGTTATAATGGTATTTCTCATGCCATCACCCACCAACATAATGTTGTCATTGGTCTTGTCGATCTCAATATTCTCTCTATAAACTCCTCTCTTCACGCGTATAATAAATCTGCTCTTTGTCCTTCTCCTTGCAGCGGCATTGATAGCAGCTTGAACAGTCTTGAAATGGCCCGAACCATCTTTGGCCACCACAAGATGAGCCCTTACTGAAGAAGACTGCAACAGCTTCCTCTCATGCATGGAAAACCAACTTGGAAATTCAGCCTCTGCATCTTCCGTATAATGAACCTTTTCGTACTTTAGAAATGCCCAGTTCACGTATAAGCCATTGCTTATAATCTCGGTTACGTTGCATCTCTCGGTTGGGGTCATGAAATCTTGAACTCCAAGTTCCAGTGCCCCGTTCTGACATGTTTCGATGTTTGTGCGAGCTGTGCTGAGCCACGTTTGTGCATCGAAGGGTGAACAGCTTCTCTTCTCCTGAAGGCCTGCAATGGTACGGTTAAGATGGAAAACGGTGTTGTCGTAGAGCTTCAAACAATCACGGAACACTGGTTTCTGCTTCTGGGTGATTCCGTTTTGCCCCAAGTCACGTGCTTTTCTTCGCATGATCAGTGCTCTCTCTAAGGCCAAGTGAATAAGAATTGTCCTGAATTCGGATTTATGTTTGAGTTTGTGATGGTAGCGGCTTTGTTGCATGTAGTATTTGCATGGCTCGGGGTACGGGGTTTGGCTGCACCACCAATCGATGTTGCTATTGTAATGTCTCTTTGATGTGGCTATTGAGAAAGCTGAGGAAAGTAATAACAATGGTAACAATGTGTTTCGCATCATTGTCATTTTGGTAGTTTTTCTCTTTTCTTGTTTGGGGTGCCCGGCAGTTATATATTCATGTCTTCCATGCACCCTCGTAGTAGCTTAGAGTGGGAGTTTCTTAATCATGTGCAAGTGCCGACCCTTTTGTTTTTTTATTTTTTTATGTTTGATGTTACAGTAGACGCGACGCCATCTAGATTTTCTTCATGGATACGGAATCACGTGCGTTTAGAGAGTGCTGCGGAGTCAGCACGTGGCATGTGTCATCCCATCTTTCACGGTTTAAGGAATTACTTATGGGCTTAGTGGAAGTACTACTCATTGGATGATTTGTGGAGAGACAAATTAAATGGCATTGCGCACTCTTCGAGGAAGTTCAATGCCTTGCCACAATCTCTTGGGCCTTACGCATAAAAAAATGAGAAGAAATGATGTAAGACTCACCAAAATCTGTGTTTAATTGGCTCTAAAGGGAGCCAAAAGTGCATACACCGCGTTGACAAAATCTCTGTTTGCAAAGTCCCCACAGTACTCCAACCCTTCTGTGCTGCGCTGTTTGTATACTTTCTTAAGTCTCACTATTGAAAAAGGGGCAACAGGTACTTGGCTTCAAATCAAAGCATGAGAAAAGAAAGAGATTATTTGTGAATGATGGCGTTATAGTTGTACATAGAGGAAAAAGAAGTAAGTTGCTTGAATTCTAGCAGGATTACTTATTTGGCGTACGGAAGAGTTGAGGGTAGCAAGGAATCTTGAAATGAGGCCACATGTACCATTTCAGACTTCAGATATTTTTTGTCTTTAAAAATTCCAATTGACTATAAAACAACTTGCCCATAAATTTAGGGTCTCCATTTTCACCCCAAGAAGGCTGGTGCAGAGTCTGATCAAATATCAATATCAGTAGTATGCACGTTTCTTAATACCATAGTCAACAAATATCATTATTTTACTTGTCCTTGGCGGCAGCATGTGCAAGTTGCTGCAAGGATGAATTTATTGGATGGAGTGTTGGTTGAACAGACTTTTGTACAATGTTACGTTTAACCATGTCTTACTCAATTCCTTGCTTCAAAACGTAAAATGTCAAAGAATTTCCCATTTGTGGTGTTAGAAATCATAATAAGTCAGACAATACAATCGAGAACGGCATGACAAGATCAACTTCTACGAATGAAGGAACTCATATTTTTAATCTCTTGTTCTAGCCGCCAAGGTACTCAACCCAGTAATTACGTGTGGCGTGAAGATGCACAGGTGAAAAATAATATATTTTCTGGTGTACGAGGCTGAAGACAAAGCCAAGCTGGAATTTGATCAAGCATGTTACGCGCTGATACTGTATACATCAAATAATGTCTACTATAATCACATTTTGTGTGGACAAATAGGAAACTGAATGAATCAAGCATCAAACATTTCCGGTGACTCAAGAAAAACATAAGATTAGGATGTACAGCTGCCTAATAATCCAATCCTCTGTCAACCATCATCGTTCTAACTCTCTCCATGTCCTCTAATCTGCCTGCATTTTCATAAATTCCCATAAGAAGTACAAAGTTATGCTCGTTGTCTGGCTCCAAATCAAATAGCCTGTTTGCAGCAATCTCCCCTATAGTTGGGTCTCCATGCAAAAAGCAAGCATACAATAAAGCTCCCCAAAGAGTAGGACCAGCAGCATTAGAGCCCATTCCATCCATTATGATGCTATAAGCCTTTTTAATTAGTCCTGCTCTTCCATAAAGGTTAACCATACAACCATAATGTTCCATAATTGGTTTTATTTTATATTTTTCACACATTAGAGCAAACACTCTCTCTCCCTCCTTCACCAAGCCTAAGTTGGCACAGGCTGATAATATTGAAACAAACGTTATTTTATCAGGCTCAACACCAGCTTCCTCCATTTGCTCAAAAAAGGCAAGGGCTTCTCGGCGTTTGCAATGTGCAGATATTATAGAATTCCACGAAACAACATCCCTCTCTGGCATTAGATTGAATATCCAACGTGCCTTTTCTAACCTACCATGACCGGAGTACATCACCATCAAGGAATTAGCAATGGACAGGTTCCAATCAAGTCCTCGCCGAATTACCCATCCATGAATTTGGACGCCTAGATGTAGTGATGACACACCTGTAAGAATGGTGGATATGCTAACAGAATCAGGTTCACACCCTTCCAAAATCATTTGGCGGAAAATGTTCACTGCTCCAACCTCAAGACCATGATGAACATAAGCAGTGAGGATGGAATTCCACGAAATGGAGTCTCGATGAGGCATCTTGTCAAAGACCTTTCGAGCCTTTACAATGTCACCGCACTTAGAATACATGTCAACAAGTGCATTAAGGACAAACCCATCAGTGGCAAATCCAGCACGAACCAAATGGCGATGCACTTCTTCCCCCACTCGAACAGACCCAATTCCCGAGCAAACTTTGAGAACCCTCGGGAAGGTGAACAGGTCAGGTTCAACACCCTCTTCCACCATTTGGAAGTAGAGTGCAATGGCATCGTCGTAGAGGCCCATTTGGGCATATCCTGAGATGAGTGAATTCCAGGGAAATGCGTACGTGTCCCTCTTAGCCATTTGATCAAACAGCTCGTGGGCCTCATCCACAAACCCACACGCAGCATACAGCCTAAGAAGCTTGGAAGAGATGCCAAAATTTCTGTGCAACAGGGATGTTGGGATAAGGCGGTGGAGTCGTATACCGGGACGAATGGCCTGCAAGCGATAGCAGGTTTCTAATAAAGAGGCATATATTTCAGGGTCGATTTTGATACCCTTTTCAATAGAGTCTTCAAGGTCTGTGATGACTTGTTCAAGTGCTTCCGATTGGGTTTGGGGAGGAGGTCGGCGATGGATAAGGAGTGGGGTTGATTTGGGTTTTGGGAAACGAAGAACGTTTCTTCTTTCTTGCCTTTCCAAGCGTCTCTCTTTCCAAGTTTTATTTTCGTTCCCATTTTTGTTCTTATTCTTCCTCCGTGAGCACAAGCTCATGGCATTTGGAGGGAACCTTACTAGCATGCCTATCATTCTCATTTCTTGAATTACAAATTGGGCATTTCGATGTCATAATCACAATATATATGTAATTCTAAAAACGAGGAACCTCATTTGTGGAGGATAGTGATCTCTATCTCTATTTTAATGACACTCTTTAACATATTTTGTTATTTGACAAGATACATATCATTTCCATCTAAAACTTTGTTGGTCTTGATGGAGAATAGATTCTCCTATTCAGAGACTGATACTCGGAGACAAAAACACTTTTCTAACAAATTTATTAGTGAACATTCAGCGAATTGGAGACCTTGTTATTATGTTTATAGTTCATAATAATTACGAGATAGAAGATAAAGACTAATGTCACGCACTGTTAGACGGGCATTATACATATATATATTGTCAAATAACACAATACGTTTAGGAATGTCAATAAAATAGAGATTACTGTCCCCCACAGGATGTAGTTCCTTCTCTTCTAGGATTAGCATGAAGTTACATGAACAAGAATATATTGAAATTTCCACAATATAGAAATAACAACGTGGGATTTATGATTTCCACTGCAATTTCATGAGGTTTGTTGACCTAAGAAGCGTGACTTACAACAGTAACAACGAATTTTTTCTCATTATCATTAGGAGATTATCACCTTGGCTTATTAATGAGACAAAATTTAGTTAAACGAATTTTGTCTCATTACATTAGGAGATGTAATTTTGAATTTCATGTCCACCATATTTTAGGGCACACTTTTGCTAGTATCCCAGGCTATGTATATGTATTTATCCCATATCCTAAACAGTCTTAAACGTAATAAAGTCATATAAAATCTTTAAAATATTAAATATTCATCAACTTAGTCTCCATTTATATGTTTTACTCACATTTAAGGACTATTTTGATGGCATTTTTAATACTCGATTATTACCTATATAATTTGCTTTCTTTAAAGACTATTTAAGAGAGAGAATAATATTTTAGGGGTGAAATCCATGATTAATTCTTCCTGCAAAAGACCAACTTGCTGGCAAAATGTATAGATGATAAAAGTCATGAGACACTTGAATTTATTGTTACAAACATACATACGGTACTAAATCGCATATTCTGCGCTTTATAAGCAATTCCTATGCTGTTGGAGACAGTTTAGCACCACCCGTAGGCCTTTCTCTCAAGGACATAACGCATGAGCTGTTTATTGCCCATTAGGCATTATAACGAAGAAATCAAAAAGGTAACAAGAGCCATCTCCTGTGAATGGTGGACATGCAAATACTAGAGCGGATGAGTTTAGAGCTACCAAATCCCAAAAGACAAACCGCCAGGAATTTGGAAAGATCTCGTAATCAACTGGTAACAATGTTGGGTTACCACTAAACCCAAAATTTAGTCAACTTGACAGTGCTCTCAGCCAAATCAAACAGCTTTCATTTAGCCTCGTGCTGCATGGAATGATGCAAGTCATTAGAGCTATTAAAAAACAAAATACATTATTTTAATCCAGATAGAGAGAAGCCAAGGTGGACATGAAATTCAAAATTACATCTATACAACAAATATGGTGTTTTAGATTTCTCCTAGTTAAAAAGCTCAAACTGAAATAAATAAAGTCATGTTTAACTAAACACAACATACCGACGGCTGTTATGCTCCTAGTAAATGAAGTTAAAATCCAGTTACCAATAAAGAACTGCTAGTAAGCATGACCATAAAGAGGCAATTGTGTACGAGAATAATGCTTCCTAAGCATTTAATTAACGTTGTAGAAATAATAAATAAATCTATACCTCACACGCCTCAAAAACTGGCCGAACTTGCTCAAATATTTCATCCACTGTTCCTACTGCGTTGACCTGCAGAGATTAGGCTGTCACATAACTACGGTATAATTCATGTAGGGTACCATGTAAAGTCGAAACCAAAATCGGTGAGTTAAGCAAGAAAGGCATAAAATACTTTGACCAGAGGCTAATTTTTTCTCAAATAATTTCCATTGCATTTAAATCCTATCCTTGTATAAATTATACAATCAGACAAGTGAATCCCAAGGCCAATCATCATTCAAGAAAAACCCACAAAAGACTATACTGTGAAATTTCCCACTCAGAAGAACTAGCATCACACTTGGAAGGTAAGTAAATAAAAGACCTCTAAAAAATGGTAAACAGAAACCATTTCAATTTTTGTAAGTAAGTTGTCATGGTGAAATTCTCTATATAAGGCCAGTTCTCCAAGATCCAATTGAACATTGAAACCAAATATAGTTACCCTGTAAAGTTTCCCCTTCTTAGCATAATAATCAATAACGGGAAGATTTAACGCCTCAAACACTTTAAGACGATTCTTCACTGTATCTATGTTGTCATCAATTCGACCCTGCAATAAAAATATGTAAGAAAGCAGTTTGTAATCAGCAGCTGAATTTAAATGTCCACGGATTTAATAGGAACCTCATTCCGGCTCAGCACACGTTTCACCATCTCTTCTTCAGGGCAATCAAAGAAAAGTACAAAACGTGGTTCCGCTCCAATCTACATAATGAAGAGTGCGCTTATTTATTCAAAAGAATACACAAAAGAATTTACATGGGATTACTATTTTGTTCTAATACCCTCGAATACAATTTTCTACCACGACAATTTACTTCGTTCATCCATAGATATTGTCATTTGAAAACATATTCAATGCACAGAATATGAGGCAAATATATGGTAAATTAAATGCATATATATCAATTTATAACTAGAAAGAAGAGGTACAAGGAGGGCGGACTAAACTTCCTTCAGCTCAAATTGAAGAGGAGCAAGGTTAAAAGTCAAACTTACAATTCGTTCAAAAGCTATACGGTTATCCTCGCTTCTAGGGAAACCATCAATAAGAAACTTTTGGTTGTCACTAGCTTCCATCTCTTTTAGAATCAATTTGACAGTAACTTCCGATGGAACAATTTTTCCTTCACTAATTGTATTCAGAATCATTGAGCTGTTTTGGTGTTTTTAAAGTAAAAATCCCAAAGAAGCACCAACAAAACAAAAACAAAAACAAAATTAGGATAAGACAACATCACCCATTCCCTATCACAAATCATTTTCCTTCACTAATTGCATTCAGAATCATAGCTGTTTTGGAGTTTTTAAAGCTAAAATCCCAAAGATGCACCAACAAAACAAAAACAAAATTAGGATAAGACAACATCACCCATATTCACTATCAGAAATCATCTCCCTTCTCAAAAGTTCTCCAGCACTCAGATGCTTAAATCCAAAGGTTTCAACAATTTTTGCACATTGTGTACCTTTTCCACTACCAGGACCTCCTGAGTGCGAAAGAACAATTTTAATTATCATTTATTTAAGGAAACCCCCAAAAAGTAAAAAGGCATGGATAGCATCATGAATAACTTGATGCATTTCTTTAAATGCATTATATCAGTTTATTAAAATAATAGAGCCCAAACAGTTTTACTCAGTTGCATAACATGAGAAAAACGAATAAAATAATATAATAGCTTAGATTCTCAACTTGGCAATTGTCACCAAGTTCATCTGCATGATCTATCCTTTCTGCCAAATAAGAGTACGCAATTTCCGACAGAAATATATATATATATATAGTCTATCAAAGTATATGTGGTGTTTTAAGGTTCACATTCACATATTCTAGTACTTGACAAATTCATTTAGGTTAATACAGTTTTCTTTCAAGCTTCAAGATGGGCGAATATCTAGCTAGATCATGAGAACAATCAATCAAGTACTTAGTTTGAACAATTTCAATTATTTTATGTGCTACTTCCACTTACTTTGGACTATTAATAAGCTTTTCAGGATAATAGAGACAAGCAATTGAACGTTCAACATCCGTAATGCCTCAGTTCCAATACTAACCCTCCGTGATTATACTTTTCAATATCCTTGTTTCTTTGATATTAAAATTCAGTTACACAATCAACATGCATAAACTAAACTTCTATATCTGGGTGTTGAGATTCCACAAATTGTACAATAAGAGCCTTATCAACCTGAGCAGTGCACTTTCCACTGTTAAATATGAATAAAAGCCATCCATACACACTGCTAACCGAAAAATAGAAACACGATAAATGCAGAGAAGTGTGGAATTCAAACTCTGAGGCATTCACAAAATCAGTATTCAGTTATCACCTGGACTATCGCAGTTGTGATGGCATAAGACTTACATAATGATTTCACAACAATTTAAGAAACGTGTGATTACCTAAAACAAAAGTTATAAATGGAGCTACTTTTTTGGGGGAAATCCCACCCTTTTCCTGCAATGAAGGGAACAAAGAAACACGGTGATCATTTAAGAGAGTGTGTGCGTAAGAAAAGAAAATGAACCCTAAAAGTAGAAGAGATGGTAAATACCTGGAAGGGGGCGTGGAAGGTAAATCCAGTGGTGAATCTTTGGGGAAGCGAAGCGTTGGGTTTAGGAAGTTGCTGGAGTGGAGAATAACATCCAAAGAAAGTAGTGAGTGTGAGAATATGCATATATTAAGAGAGAAAGGAAAGTGGAGTAGAACATTTTTACCAGCAGCAGAGGAAGAAACAGGGATGATTTGGTTGCGCGTCTCCACATTTCTGCTTCTGATTCTGTATTTGATTATTATTGAGGTTTAGGGTTTCTTAAACGATGGTTTGAATGTGAAAGTTACGGTGGTCTTAGGCTGCTTGATCGGTGCCGGGCGGAGGAGGCACAAGACACATGGGACGCTGCTTTCCCTCCCTCTGCTCCCTCATTTTCCTTCTTTTTAATTAACTCCTATGCCATCTTCTCCTAATATTATTTCTTATTTTTTTAGTAATCTACAAAATATATAATATCAAAATTTATCTTTTATAATATTTAATGGTAACTTATATTATTTTTTAATTTAAAAAATGCAAAAGCAAATGCATTAGAAGAACTGTGATTTGCCCCACTACCCTCCCACCCTTTTCTTGGTAGATGCTCCCAAGTACAATATGCTCTTATTTCTAATCGCCATCTCAACTTTCTTCTATAATCATTTCTTTCAATCTAATCTCTGCTTATTTCCCTTTTTTTATATTCAGATAAGGCTTTGTTTACGTCTCTATTTATTATATTTATTCATTATGATTGCATCTTTAATCTCGTGTATTAAAATAGTCTAAATGTCTAAGCGCCATTCGTTTATTAAATTTAACTATCCTATGTTACTTTTTATAGGTTTGATCCATAATACTACATCTTCTGTTTTTAAACTATAACCAGTCTTTTACGAGTATTTTTCGTGGACTTTCATTATTTTAAAAGGATTGATTTCAAACTATATAACTTTATCAAATTCATCTCATTTTTATATTTTAAATAATTTTGAAAGAGAATTAGTTATTATTATGTTTAATTGCTGATTTAGTTCTTATAATTCTATAATTTTTTTCATTTCAAACCTAAAAATCATCTAATTTAATTTTTTTATAAATATAATCTTTTATTTTTTTAGTCTCTATCGTATAATATGAAAGAAATAAAAGAAATAAAAGAAATCGAAAACAACGCATACAATCGAAAGGAATAAATTTTTAATATAAAAAAAAATTTATTCTAGAACGAAAATAAGTAATTATTGTAAATAAAGTATTGTAGAGCAAAGCTGTCGATCATTTCATAAGCAAAACTTAATAGAGAATACTTATAAGTGTTTTTAGACTAGTGAAATAGTTAAATTAATAAAGTTTTCTGTAAAAGTACATAAGATTTAATGTTATCAATATTTTCTCGTTATAATTTTTAATTTTTTAGCAATACTACATCATGCCACGGGCAATGTTTGAAACGCTAACTATTAAACTGCAAAGAACAGTTAATAACACCCTGAAAAAAAAAAACTAAACATTCAGCCCACTGGGAGCAGAGTAGTCATAGGAGGAATAAATAAAAGGTAGAAAGAAGAAAAAATAATAATAAATGTGGTGTGATGATAAAAAAGAGATAATAAGATATTAGGCAAAGAAAATGAAATATAGTAATTAATAAGCCACAATTTTAATGGTGAAAGTTTCTCTATTGGGTAACAAGACACTATTTACTGAGGCAACAAGATAGAAGAATAGTACAAGGACTCTTGATCTATCAAATCCTAAAATAAATAAATAAATAATTGTGATTCTAAACTGAAAGTGACAGAAGCCAAGAAAAACCAACTATCGGACCATGTCGCATTGCATCTAAAATCATATCAATACAGTAGAGTGACTACTAAACATGCCCATACTTTTTTACTCTGGAAATCCAACTATTTGAGCCATGTTACAATCGTCATTGGCAGTGATTTCCTGGAGTCATTGAGTTGATTCCCTGGTATTCTTAATCACCAAATCGTAATTGATAGAAGCTAGCTGAGACAAGTTCTGTAAGAAAACAAGCAATAAAAGAATTTTCTTTAATCCACGTGGAAAAGTACGAAATTATCTTTAAGATGGTATTTGGCCACAAGTAATGTGATGTGACAATCTAGCTAAATTGATTGCTATGCATCAATGTTTGTTTAACTTTAGGGAAGGATTATATTTCTTCTTCTGGGCACGGTTTCAATGAGCATTTCCACTTCCCCCGACCTCCCAGTAAATTTGAAATCAAGAAAGCAAAGGAGCAACAAATTGAGGATAAGTAACATCCAATGGCAAAGCCTTACATTTCTAGCAGTAACAAATTGAGGATAAGTAACATTAGAGGGCAGGGTGGTGAAAAAGAGACAAAAGAGGCATTTCTTCACCCAAAATAGCTGAGTGGACCGACTCTTCAACACATAATAAAATTACGGCGTATTGATATACCAATACCATATTATCATTTCCGTGCAACTTGTATCACATGTCGATCGTTGTGTAAAAAACAATGATAAAAATATAAAATTTGACAAGAAATAATTATAAACCTCAACGGACATATTCTAATGTATATAAGTAGAAGTAACTTCTTGATACAACAAATGGAATTACTTGTACGTAACATAAGGAAGTATATGGAGAAAAGAGAACATCAGGCACGGCAAGTATTACCTTAAATGAGAAATTACTAAATGAGTACTGCACTTCAAGAGCTGGACCACCGAACTCTGCTAAGCTACCACACTCGTCACCCTAATTAACAAGTTCCAAGTATAAATGGTCAGAAAAAATATGGTCAAACAAGGCTGCTAGAAAAATATAATAGATAAAATTGCTATCACACGACAGATTAGAAATTTAATGTTAACTAATCCAAATTCATATTTTATGATGAAACGAACGGAAACATTTCAGCTACTTATGAAGCAACCATTGGAAGTACTTAGTATTACATCTATGGTGAAAGTAGAAAGTATTCTTACATCTTCATCTAACATATCGCTGCCTGAACCACTGCTGCATGTTTCAGTAATCTCATCAAAATCACTACCTCCGAGACAATGTTCGTCCTCGGGATTCCAAATGTAGCGGCTCATAAAATAACTTGTATCAAGAGCTTCAGCCGATGGAATAAACATAGCCTACAGAAAATGAGAGGAAATACCGGGTGACAAAACAAAAGATATGGCACAAACATATCAAAGCTCTTATAGAATGAGAAAGAACCTTTTGTCTTGCTAGTGTATCCCAATTAATATCTTTGAAGAAGGCGTGGCGTTTAACCTGCCAGAAAAAGTATATTTTTGGTTGCCTTTTACCATAATTTGCAGCTTTACTAAGCAATAAATAACTCACTTCTGTAGCTCCTGTTGCGCCTAATCTTTGGACTGGATTTTCGTTCAATAATCTAAAAGAGAATACACTGTCAGCCATAACCAACATGAAAGAATCACAACATTCCAAAGTTAAAGAGGACAACTTTTTCCAACTATTGCATAAATCTTTTAGAGGTATCATAAAAGCCAAAAACTCCAGAAAAAAAATTGTCTATACTGTTTCGTTACTTCTTCCATATATGTTGGCTTATAATACGTGTTTTACACGATTTGCTCCATGTGCAAGTTTCATGCAGGGATATTTTCCATTTGCAAGTTGATTAGCTTTATAGAAACTTTGCATAACATACCCAAAACAAAATTCTTTCAGTGAACTTGCTCCATGTGCAAGTTTCGTGCAGGGATATTTTCCATTTGCAAGTCGATTAGCTTTATAGAAACTTTAGATAACATACCCAAAACAAACTTCTTTCAGTGAACATGCTAAACACTGTAAAACAATTAATGCACAAAATGTTTACTATGGTCATAATTTTTCGAAGTGTACACTAATAGCACCATTTTTTCCCTATCACCAAAAAATTCAATACAAATCATTCTTCACTGGGATTTTGAATTTTAGGGTTGGGATGTAATGCACCTCTACTCTGTTAATGCTTACTTATTTATCAAATCATATGCTTCATAGCTGATCTCATCAGGAATCTTGGGCCATTGTATGTCTCTGTTAATTATGTTATCAAATATTTGCTGCAAAACAAGCATCCATGAGAAAGTGTTCAGATATGCATCCAATTTCTGAATAATTAAAAAATATATATATCGACCTCTTTAAGTTCCGACAAATTCACAGGAATACATATGATGAACTTAAAATCCACAAAAACATAACCATGCAAAGAGCATTGAGCAAACAAGCAAAATATGGATGTCCAAGAGTAATGAACCTAATAAAAATGACGTAGATAAAAGCAAGTTAAGGAAAAAAAATAACTATAGAAAATTCTGAGGTGATTGACAAAATTTAGAAAGCTCCTCTGTTAACTAGCATAAAATATGTCCCCGTATATGAATTGACATATATGGTGGTTATAAAAGTAAGCAGGTCGCAGGGAATTGACTTGGAAATGATTGAGCAAGGCTAGAAGATTTATAAGGATGCTGTGTTAGATCCTACAGGAATAACCGTCCACCGTATAAACACAACTCCCTGTTAAAGATGAGAGGAGAACAATTGAGCTATGGTATGCTCCAATTTAAGCCTAGAAGTATTTTAAATGTGATTCCAACAGCAAAAGAAAACGAGAAGAAAGTGAACGCTATCATAGATAGTTTTCTTTCATCATGAGTTCTGTTTCAACAAATTATTTTATAAGAACTTTCAAGAAAGAGAAAAAAAAAAAATGAAATTGAGTTGTCTAAATTAGTGAAAAAGCCAATTTCATTTTTTTATTGTTTTTCTCTTCAAGAAATTTTTATAAAGAATTTCGTCCAAATTATTCTTTCTAGTTATCAGAGTTAAGGACTCAACATATCACAAGAAGCTACCTGTGGATGTTCAGCATTAAATGGTGGAATGCCCACAAGAAGCTCATACAGTATGACACCCACAGACCACCAATCAGCAGTTACACCTACACGGAGAGCACAGTAAACAAATTATTTATAAAATAAATAATTTTGAAATAGTTTTGAAAGCACAGTAAACAAATTATTTATACAAAAAATTATTAAACAAAAGCATTTTTCGTATAAGATGTACTGTTTAATCAGCGGATAAACTGCAAACCATGTCCCATGCCAAGAAGTATTTCAGGTGGCAAGTAATCCGGAGTGCCAACCACCGATTGTCTTTGACGCTCTTCCCGTTTTGAAGAATGTCTAGCTTTTGGTTCATCGTCTCCTAGGATGGCGGAAAATGATGGCGCTGATAAATCATCTGTGCTGTTGATAAGACCAACCTTAGAGAGCCCGAAATCTGTCAACTGTAACAACAGAAATTAAGCATTTAGAAGTGACAACTAATGTTTTCGTTGGAACATTGTATGACGATTTAAACAACGTAGAAAATAAGGATATTAAAACCTTTTAAGTTTCCAAATTAGCCCCCGACTTACAGCATAACCCTTGGAGTCTGGAGTAATAAACTAGTTGCCTTAAAACTTCTGCTCGTTCAATTCAACCAACATAGGATGGTTCATTATACCCCAAGTAATAAGAGGGGACTGCGGTGACACGTCAGTTAGTAGTTATGTTAGTAATTCAGTATGCGTTATTCAAAGAAATACAAAAGGGGTTATCTTAGAAAGAATGAGAACGGGCCTGCAATTGATTAGGTACATCAAGGGTGATTTTACGTTAGCGGAGCAGAAGCCGTTTTTAAAGAGGAAGATGCGTTGAGAGGGATTTATCTCGTCATTTATGAGAGAAATGAGTCCTATGGGCATTCGGTGCGAGGTTAAACATTGTTCTTTGATCCAGATTCCATCAACCAATATAAGAGCTTGATCTTGGAATGGTGGAGGATGTTGTGGAAATGTCTCAGATTTATTCGAAGATTTGACGGAAGGGGTCCTTTTGCTGGCTGATCAAGGTAGACAATATCAGCCGATTGAGCCCATGAAGATATAAAACTATTGAGATTTATGTGGCCATTAGAAGGAGAGGCTCTCAAATGTGGTTTTCTTGCAAGGAGAACAAATGGAATGCAACCTCACGGGCTTTTCAGAAGGAAGTACTCAAGAAATTCCAACCTGAAATTTGGATTTGAACTGAAGACTCAGAAACGGGGATCAAGAAAACAGAAGCTGAGGAGAAGTAAAGCCAAGAGGCTAACGATGAAAGTCTCCAACAAAACTTAACAAAAGGCTGAATATGGGACTGAGCAGAACCAGTTGCTCAACGGCACGGAAAGGATACAAGAAAGCTTCAAAAATTAGTAGAAATCCGATATAACTGTAAGTTTCATATCGCATAATATAAGATGATATCTGGAGTATTTAAATGTTTGGTTCTTATCCTTTAATAGTTAGCTTTCGCAGGTAAATTTTGTAAGTGCTTTACTTATCAAGTGTCGTTAAGTGTGTCTGGGTGTCGTAGTTTAAAACTCCTGGAGTGATATTCTTGGTGGAATGAAGTCCTCGAGATCATGCTGCCTTAGGGATGACATAAAGATGAGTCTATTTTGGAGTCCATTTTCTCTTTGTGATCTTTATGAATTAGCAAAAACTTCTTGAATCAATCTCTTTTTCTTCAATGAGATTGAATTGATCATTGTGAGCTTGAACTTATTCAACTCCCTCAAGTTTCTAATTTATAGAAGTTAGTTTAGCTATCTTCATTATTTAAATATAATAACAAAGCCTATTTTAGTCTTAACCAGTGTGTCCAGAGGTTATAAATTGATTGTAATCCTATATACTTTATGTCGTAGGCATAAAGGACTGCGAAAACACCCCAAATGTCTATGAACTTTATGGTCCAGAACTAGTGTTAGACAATGACTCGGACAATTCTCTCCCCTTGAATTAGCTTTTAAGAGTTAATCCAAGTCCATTCATAGAAATTGAAACATAAAAGTTCAGGAAGAACTAAAATTTTAAAGGCAAATTTTCCAGCCCCAAATCAGGTATACATAAATACCAAATTTATAAACTTTTATCAACATCATTAAAAGCTTAATAAAATGCTTCTTTGAAGTTCTACTTTCTGGTAAAAATGCAATATGAAAGGACACAAGGAGACTTTCATTCAATATAAATGGACGAAAAAGATCAACAACTAAAAGAAATTTTGTGTTGAGGTGTCCTTTATTAATTGGAGAGATAAGGAAGAGAACAAGTAATTTGAATTAATAATGCTGACCTTAATATGGCCATCTTGACCAATCAGTAAGTTATCTGGCTTCAAGTCTCTGTGAATCACATTTAAGGAATGCAAATACTCCAATGCAAGAACCTGTAGATCGACCAAGAAGATAGAGGGAAAAGGATAAAGAACATTAACACAATTGTAGAGAGAACTTATTAGTATCATGGTGAAAAACTAATGTAGTTAGTATGCTTACAACTTCTGCAATATATACACGAGCCATATTTTCATCTAAGCAACCTAGATTTCTCAACATTGAATAAAGATCTCCACCATTCAAATACTCCATAACTAGATAAAGATTTTCCCGGCATGTGAAAGAGTAGAAAAATCGGACCTGTTCAGAGTTACATGAAAATTAGACCAGTGTGCCAATATGCAACAACTTCATAAATGAGCAGTACATTGCAGGTCTGCTTACCACAAAAGGATTTCGAACAGATATAAGTATGTCTCGCTCTGCCAAAATACTTTGAACTGCATTTTTACGGATCATATCTGCCTTTTTCAGAACCTACAAAATATATCAAAAAATGGTTCCAACTCATTCTAAGTAATCAGTTAGTAAATTTAACAAGACTTTTTAGCAGTTTCTTTAGCCATCAATAGCCAATTGGCAGTGGTCCACAAAGAATGCTCTTACAATTTTACAACTTAAAACGGATAATATATTAATATTTTTAAAGACTACATCGGTATAAAAAAGTCTTACAGATTTTCAAAAGCTATACAAGATTGCTATAATTTATCACATTTGTTCTAAAAAAGACTTCTATGATTAAAAATTTTGTAGTTTGAATTTTAGTAGATTTATATTGTAAGAATAAAAAGATTGGAAAGGACTTCAGAGATTTATGTTGGGAAAGGCAATCCAAATTTCCAAACGGTAATGAAAGCAAGTCATCTAATAATATTGAAAATGAAAATTCATCGTAATGCAATTTCTCATGAAGAAAATTATCAACTACTCCACATCAATGTCTTTACCGCCTTCTACAATGAGGGAATAAATTATGTGATGTAAAAAAAAAGCCTGATAATCAACGTGACAAGATAAAGAATGAAGAAAGTCTAAAGACTTTGGATGAAATTGTTTGAAAGGTGTGATACTTAAACATTTTATTAAATATCACATAAAAGTCAACAAAAATCCTTCTTATAAAATAATTCAAATGTATATATTTTTGAATGCTTAAATTTTTATAAGTTTGAAATTTTTTAATTGAGTAACACCAAGATTTCAATGTTATCTTTAAAAAAGTATAGTGGTAAAACATAGTACAGATTCAACATCAATCAGTCTATCATGGGTTTAAATCGGGTCGAGTGAAAGCTAAAATATTTTTACAATGGACCAAAAATTTATACCTAGCCCACTACCGGCCCACTCAGATTGAATTTGTGGTGGGCTGGGATGACCCACCAACTAACCTAAAAAGAAAAAAAAATCACATAATTGCAAAGATATTGATAAATTAAAACTTTAATTATTTAATTTACTGTATGTGAAAAAATTATAATTAATAAAAAAAATTAACTTTAAAACACAGAAAACTTAAGTTTCTGAGAAGTTGGAGTATCACTTTTAATTCTTAATTTATTACTAGGGAAATCACATGCATGTTACTTATATGTCTTCTCATTTTAGTCATAATATCTTATTTAATTATGTTATAATTTAATATTAAATTTTGTCTTAATAATTAATTATTTTTTATTTTTCTTTTAGGATACATGGAATGTTGGAATAATATAATTATTTTTCATTTAGCTTTTTTTAAAAAAATAAAGTAGGAAATTATTTGTTTGAATCAAAGTTGAAGAGGGTAGTAGCTAGAGATTGGAAGCTTTTATCCATGTGGACAAAGATAACTTTTGGAAAAAGAGATATGCACATTCCTTGGAATAATATCCTATGAACTCGTATTTTTTATGTGTTATATTTTGTTAAATATAAAAATTTTATTTTTAAAATTTAAGAATATTGATCTATCTAGCGTACCAGCTTGTGATGAGTTAGATCATCCTACTATTTTAACTAACTCGTTTATAAGATAGGTAGATGTTGACCAAGTTAAAGTGATCAAATTTTGACAACTATATTAAAAATGTCTTGATTATCCCAATTAAATATCACAATTTCTATCATTTAGAAGTTTTTATTGAATACTGGGACTTGTTTTATAAAAAGAAAATTCTCTTAAAATCATAATCTAGTTGGCCGCCTAAGAATAGATGCTACTATGTACCCTTTACAGCAGAATTTATGAATCTATTTATCTCAATCATGTTTTAGCTCTCTGCAAAGAAATCGTTTAATTTGATAAGGAAACAAACCTTTATAGCAAATAAATCACCAGTTGCTCTTTTTCGGGTGAGAAAAACTCGTCCAAATGCACCCCTACTTATGGGTTTTATTATTTCAAAGTCTTCAATAGAGGTTCGGTCCTTGGAACAAGCATTAATAGGGCTAGCACGAAGGCTACGAACTGTATCATCCTCCACTGAACTCTCTTCATCAGCCATGCTATTTGATGAGTCCACCTTTTCATCTTCTATCTGCCCGCAAAGAGCTATATATTTCTCCCTGCAAAATGAAGTAGCAAATTCAAGGTTAGGTTTAAGCACCATGCCAGTACCAGAAAATGAGTTAGAAATGCTAGAGCAAAACAGTGGGTCTATAAAAATGCTAGCAAAATCTTACAGGAACTTTTGAAATAGAATAAGAAAATAAGTGGCTGTTCTGGAGCAAAACAAAAAAAGTCACAGGTGCTCACTGCAAAAGTTTCTCTATTCGTCGTCCAAAAGTCTCCACAATAAGTGCATCCACTTTTCTGTCTTGAATGGCATATTTCAGGTCTTCTAAGCGATCAAGCATATACTCCAGAGCACTGTAGTCACAGGTGTTCACATTTGCAACAGCACGGGCTATTTCAACTAGCTTGCTTATCTGTCATTTGACAGTAAAAATTCCAAAAATAAATGTGAAGAAAATAGAAAAATTAGACTTTTCATACCGTTCTTTTAATAATATAATAATATATATTAATATAAGTTTAAAAGATAATTAAAATATTAATATAATTGATGGTTGTCAAAATATAATCGTCCTTTCATCTAATTTAATGTTTCCTGTGCAACGATATAAATGAAGAATTACAACTACTGGTAAGTGTATACCTGCTCACAACTTTCAAGTTCAGACAATGTTCTCCGTCCACTTAGTAACATTTCCACCTGAGTGGTTCGTGGTGTTACCAATGGTGATCTCGGTGTCAAGCTCCCAGCTGAAGATACCTTTGTTCCATGATTAGGTTTTATGAAGATGCGTGCTTCGCATGATATTCTGGGTGAAATGTTCAGATCGTCCATGACAAAAGTATTGTCAGGCTCCGTAGTAGAGTCAAGCATGTCTTCAGAGCATCTATAAGTCAGGTTATTTCTCTCTAGAGATAAATCGTTGAACTCTTCAAGCACACTTGAAGCGGCAAGGTCAAAGCTTTCTCCAGGAGTATCAGTGCTTTTCGGTGTGCTTTTTGGTGTCCAGGATTCCAGTATCCTTTCAATGGTCTCAGAAACTCTTTCAAGCCGCTCGTTTACAGTTAAACCTTTCAAATCACATCTATCCGCAATTGTGCATATTCTTGAATGCTCCTCCACGTGTACAATCGGTATTTCAACCTCACAAATCCTGCATATCATTGAATCCTCGTATGTAAGATTTTGCTGGTCTCCCCAGAATCCCCAAGAAAGCTTTCGCGTTCTTGATGATGATTGTGAATGTTCAGGATGACAAGAGGAAGTATCCAAATTTTCAGCATTTTCATCTTTGACTAGCAAGTGGTCCACTTCACGTTTGGATGGGGTATCTACAGCATCTTGACCTTTTCGCTTTTTCTCAGCAGCAGATGGAAACTTTCTCCAAGAAGACATCCTATAACTGCCAGAAGTTGATTCAACACTCTTGGCTGTAGTAACCTCCGGGTTGGCCATCGCAACACTTACTTGTTGGTCAGCCTTACTCTGTGTTTTTGTCGGTTTGTCTTTCTCTTTACTTTGCGACGTTTTTAACTGTTTCTCAGCTGTCTCGTGTCCAGCTGGAGGAATACTTGAATTCTGCTGTGCAGCCTTCAAAATTTGCTCAGGATAGACCCCAAGGTCGCTGAGTTGGTGAAGACCCAGAATGTGGTCTTGTTCATATCCGCTTTCCTTATGAAATTGCACTAATCGAGTGCAACGTGTGAGAATAAACAGTAGACGTGTATGAGCTTGCTTGAGTATCCCCACTGGTAATTCTTGACGTTTGTCATCTAGATTTTGAACAATAGATTCGCATTTGATCCAAAACTGGGTAGGAGACATCTTTGCACATTGTTGAGCAACAACCAACAGATCCTCCAACTTCTCTCTCCATTCACGATCACACACTAAGTTTTTTTCAAGAATATCCACCAAATCTCCAGCGAAACCACCCAAGTCAGAATCAACTTCTTCCTTTAATTTTTCAAACTTAGCTCTAATCGCCGCCATGACTTCCTGCAATATTTGATTTTGGGGGAAACAAGTGTTGAAGAATTTTATCTATTTTAAATTAATGAAAAGTAACATATCACAAAACTTGAACAAGTTAAAGGGAGTACCTCCATGTGGCCAAAGGCACGATGCTTCCAGATTGGAAATGGCCTAACTCCCTTGGAGTTGAGTTCATGGGAAAAGCTTTTGATATCAGGGTTTCTCTTCTTGCGTCCACTAGTAAGTCGCAGAATTTCCTGAAAACGTGGGGATTGCATTTCTTTGGCGAAAGCTGCATGATGACCCTGTGCAAAACACATGCAATGAACCTGAGCAACCTACATTTCTCCAACTATCGATCATAGAAAGGAAACAATTAAATAAGAAAAACCATTAATTGAGTAAATATGATCATGCACAATAATACATCATGTCCATCACCTCAAGCACAGGAATGAGTTGCGACTGAGCTCTGAGCGATTTGGATTGATTCAAATGACCTTTTCCCCCTAAAGCAACAACTATATTAGCAAAAGCCAGCACGAAATAATCACTAAGCATTTCGCTAAGTCCCAAATAGGAAATGAAAGTAGAATCGAGGGGAGATTTAACAATATAATTGGATTTTGTAACCTGAGAAAAGGAGGAGAATAGGTAGAAATGCAGACCTGGGTCTCTTCTTGAATGGGAATTAGATCTGGATTTAAATCTGGCGTCATTATTCTGTGTGAGGAAGGAAGGAGCGCCAACGGAGGAGGAATAGCGAAGAGGCGAAGAGGAAGAACGCGTTCGAATGTTATTCAGCCCTAAAGAGGAGGCGAGCAAGATGGAAGAAGAATCGGAGCGTTCACCTTCCTCTTCTTCCTGCTCCTCATCGCCTAACTTACTCCGACGAATCGGAATAGGCGGAATCTTCTGGAGTTTAGCTCTGCCGGCGGGCGATGTCGGTATCCCCGACGCCGCAGAATGGTCTTGGGCGGGTTTGTGCGAAGAATGCGGCGGGGGAGGGTTGGACGACATGGAGGCTGATGAGTTTGGAATTCTTCATGGCATTGTGAGTGTGTGTAGTGTGAGAGACTGAAGAGAAAGAGATTTGAATGAAGAAAAGATGAATTGAAATGAGATTAGAAATTCACGGGAAGAGGAACCAGAAGATGGAGACAGCAAAGCGGGATTTTCAGTTAAGCCCAGTTCTTTGAAGAATAAAGAAGGAAGATCAATCAATCGTGCTTCCCGCGAACCAAGTTTCTTCAATATTACGTGTCGTCTCTGTGTGTGCGCGGGTGGGAGGGAATCTGACCGCTCCAACTTCCTTAACCGTCCCGTCCCTATCCCCAAAATTTTTATTTATTTTTATTTTATACTAACAAAATATTTTTATATTTTATATTTTTTCAAATTCAAGAGAATTTTACATACTTCATGTCAATGCAAGACCAATATTACTAATCAAAGCATAATCTTTACATAAAAACAAATTTCAAATTAAAATGATATTTAAAAATAATCATAGGTCACTTTTTGGATTACATGTTCACATTTCTCTTACTACTGTGGCATTGCATATATAAATTACATAATACATATTGAAACCATGATAAGTGTTTGGCACGCACTTACTTGTACGTATGTCACAATTATTATTTTAATGTATCTACACTTTCTTCCTATACCTTTGTTAGAAGCCACAGAAAACTGTTTTTTCCCTCATTACATGAATTACCAATTTGCATCTCACAATTATTATTTTAATGTATCTACACTTTCTTCCTATACCTTTGTTAGAAGCCACAGAAAACTGTTTTTTCCCTCATTACATGAATTACCAATTTGCATCTGCACAACATTAACGTCACAGCTCAAAATTTCAATTTCTTGCATATATAAACTTACATCAATGTTCCTCCCACTCAAATTTGATTTACAAAAAGAAACACATGGTTGCCCCCACAAGTTTGGTTGGATCATCCACTGCCTTATTGTCAGTGTCAATGACTTAATGTAACAACACTTCGTTGGGTTATAGGAAGTAGAAAAAAGGGGGCTTGACGCGACTTAAAAATAAAAATTACTCGGGAATGCGTGAAAACAGAACACACAAGTAACTATGTAATGAAAATAATAAAAGCCGTTCGATTTGACCAACAAGGAGAAGTGTACACCTTAGAACAAGGAACCCATGACTGAGTTAAGATTTTTGCCGCGGGGAGATTAACTCGGAATGAGTTGAACCGTGCAATAGAAAAGAAATATATCCTAAAGATTCATCTTTTAACCTGCTGGGGAACTGAGAAAATTTTCACAATTGACACTAAATGAATATTTATCTAAAGATTAAATGCAAAAATTATTCACTTATATTTGTCTCTCCTTTTATCCTTTTCCCTTCCCTTCTTTTCACCTTCCCCTTCACTCTCACTCTATTAATGAAAACAAAACAAAAATCTGGGGGAAAACAAAAACAGAGTCAGCAGGAAACGAAGTTTGCACAGAATGTCAGTTGATTATTTCAAGTCTTCTTCGATCTCTTCGAACTCCCTTCTCTTTTATCAGCCTCTGCAGGCTTCTTCTTATCTTTCCTTTCTCTCTTCTTTAGAGCAGTCATGTGGGCCTTCAATATAGTTGCATAAGAAGCTTGAAAGCGTTGGTGATCCTTCTGTCCAACCTTTGCAATGAAAATCCAATAATATAAAATATTAAAAGTGGAAACAATTTATATCAACATGAAAATAAGGGGGGAGCAAATATAACCAGGAAGGTCTAGGAGAACTCAAATTTCTATAACACCACAAACATACATACGTACATATACATATATATAAATAGAATATGAACTGGAATCGGAAGGTCAACAGTTCACACGCAAATAATTTTTTTTCTTCTTTTGGCCTAAAAGAATGTGGAAAATCAGCTGGGGCAGACAGACAGGGTAAATCATTAAAGAGAAAAACCTGGAATAAGCCATCGCTAGAGTGTAACAAAATAACTAGAATTCTCCCTCGCCTTCAAATCAATCGACATTTTTTACAGATTACTATAATTTCATATTTTTCTTACTTAACAAGTCAATCCCAAATTTTAAAAGAAAATAAGACTTCCTTACATTTTGAACTTTGAATTGTGGCCTTCCCGATAAAATAAAGTTAATGCTGAGGATAAACTAAATCCTGATTAAATTGAATGACTTATACTCTTTTTGTGGCACTAACCATGGTTTTCAGAATTTTACTATTCACGATTCAATACGTTCTAGCGATCTACACATTCGTACCTCAAGATGAATCTTAATGACTTCACAGATACGTGAGTGAATCTATGTAATTTTTTATTACCAATTAGATTCAACAATTCATATGCTTTACATTTACAACAACTCGAGGGGAAAACAGTCATGTGAGCTTAAATTTTAAATCAAAAGGAATTTGAAAAAACACTTGTTTTGTTTTCAATGACTTCTGCTTAAGTTGTTTTATCCATTTCTAGTTTAAATTATGAGTTGAACACTATATATCATCTATAAGATATACTTGAACTAATTTTTTTATTGCATCTAAATCTAACAATTCGATACAAACTTACAATACACGGTTCAAAAAATAACTCAACAATCATAATTTGAATATCGATTGGATAACCTTGGCACAAACAAGATAAAGATTTAACAGCAAAAAATCTAGCAGGATTTAGGATAACAAGTTTAACTACTCAGCAAACTACAAAGTTTTCCACACTAGCAAGTTGTATTATAATAGATCAAACAAGTTCCACAACAGAGGAAACCCCCGCTCACAACTAATAACATTTGCAACAGTATTTTCCAATCTAAAAGAAAAGAGAAGGGATAATCTTCCAAAGAACTCATACAGGAAAGATTGAAAGGAGTATGACGTTGACCTAAATCAGTATTTAAGTTAATACCAGTTTCATAAAACCATATAAATCACTCTAGAATGGATTTCTTGAACCATTTTAATATCAAATCTTGTTTAAAAAATCTTAGTGAATCTGTTTTGATTTCTATAAATAATATAAAAACAAAAAAGAGGATAGAAATAAGGAAAGTTTTAGGTTTAGATTCAGATACGTACCGAAGTAGATATAGTCTTTTTCCCATCAGTGGCACGTATAAGGCATCTGTACTCAATTGCTTCCCCAGCAGACTCCAGTTTATTCTTTTGCACCTTAGATTTCAAAGAAGCTAAAATAGACAGAAACGAAATCAGTTTTGCAGGCACATTAACCACAGAAGTTTAACCCAAGCTAACAAGAAGAGAACAATTAACACCAACATCGTTTAAGAGTAACCCAAACGGAGCCCTTCTCAGTGCTACGCTCAAACATGCTGGTGAGCTCATTGAGAAACGGATCTAGCTGCAGAAGAACCTAGTAAAATCGGAAAACAGCAAGTAGATGGACTCAGAATCATTCGAAATCATTCATTTCTCTAGCAATTAGCAACACTACACATTCCCCAAACCACTGAAACAATTATACATCAAGACAACACTAGTTGAATCCTAGTCCAAACTTTCTAAAATTAAAATAACGAATTAACATTACGGCTACACTAACAGAATTTGCGTAACAGGATGGTGAATTTTGGAGCTGATAGTGCGAATGATTAAAGGATCGATTATTCCGTACAAAGATCTAATTTAATATAAAATGCAAGAATGAGAAAAACGGAGTAATGAAATGGAAGAAGGAAGAAGAAATAGGGGGATGGGATCGAGAAACATGTTTAGCTTACCATGGTTGAGACAGAGAAGAAGACGCAGTGGTCGTCGTTTAGGTTGAACGAAGGGAAAACGAAAAGGAAAAGAAAAAGAAAAAAGCACAAGAAGACATACCGGCGAAGCTGGTTCAGCTACTGAACTGAACTCAGGGCCCAAAGCCCAAATCTTACTATACTACAATGCAAGAAGGGCCCAACAAGTTCTTTTATTATCAAAAGCCCAATAACAACTACTTGACGCTAGGACTTCATATTTGCATAAGAGATTTTCGACTATAGGTATTACCAAATAAATTAACAAATCTAAAACTTAATTTTAGAATAGTTAAAAATATTTTAAAATAATTTTGACCAAGTAATCTTGTATTTTAAATAAAAAATATATGAAATATTTAAAATAATTATCAATAGTTTTCATTATTATCCAATTTACAGTCAATAAAAATAATTTATTTAAATAGGTGTTTGATTCCCTTCAAATAATCTCTATCATTTTCATTTTTAAATACTAAACATTTTGTTAGTGTTTTTTATTTTTATTTTTAATTATAATTAATGCAGTGCAAAAGATATAAAATATTATTACATATTTTGTAATATATTATGAATAAAAAATTTAATATATTATTAATACTTTTGTAATAACATTATTACATATTTCTTTTAATATATTATGAATAAAAAATTTAAATTAAACGTCACGATATTTTTTGAAATGAACTTGATGTGTTAATTTTTTGAATGGGGTAGTAATTTTGAAGAAAGAAGAAGATGTGGGTGAGATTATCAGAAACATTTCCAGCCACATATGAAGATGTTGCTGCAAACGCGATTTCTCTCGCCGGTTCAACACACCCTCCTCGTCTTCTCTCCCATTCTCATCAAACCTACCTTCAGAATCACCGTTAGATCCCAAAAAGCTTCTTCTGAATCCTCCTCCGATGACTCCACTCCGAAAGGTTTCGGCTTATCAGACACCGCCACCACTGCAAACAGTAAAAAGAAACAGAAGCAGAAACAGAAGGGGCAGAGAGAAAGGGCCTCCGTAATTCGGCGAAATCCAGTTGAAAAACCCGCCTTTGTTTCGGAGGAACAAGAAGGTAAGGCCAAGGAAGAGGGCAAGAACGAAAGCGCTTTTCTTCTTGCAATGCTCGGTTTTGGCATCGTCATTTTCGTTGAGGGCATTGGTCTCGCAGCATCTGGTAAGTTATCTATTATTCACTCTTTATTACTAATCTTAGCTTTGAGAGAATTTTTAAAAACAAACAGCTATTAGTGTGTCAGTAGTAGATTCAAGCTATCAAACTGAATTCAGTTTCTTTTAGCTTCTTTTAGTAGCTCACAATTTATAATGACAATGACTTTATCTGTATTAGAATATTGTGCAGCTTCTCATGTAAATCAAAATTGAGTACTTCCCATGACCAAAGTGCCTAAGTGTTTGATATGTGATTCAAATGCAATTTGGATAACCTCTTTCTGTATCTTTTTTATGTGATACTATGAATATAGGGAACTGTCATTTTTATTTTTTTTTTGTTGGAAAATTGTGTATGGATACGTATAAAATATGGTGACTGAATTGGTAATGTCTACTTGCAGGGTTCCTACCAGAAAAGTGGGACCAGTTTTTTGTTAAGTATCTCTATCCATCGTTCACCCCTACAGTTCTCTTGTTTGTTGCCGGAACAGTTTCATATGGAGTGTTTAAGTATTTGCAGAATGAAAAAATCACAGAGCAGAAATAATGCGACATGTATAATATAAAGAGTCCAATGACAGCAATCATACTCTGCCTTCAGTTTCATTCTATTCTGCTTTGTTGCTGAGATGAAAGATGGGAAGAAGGCTGTGTGAACTCCTGAAAAACTAAGCATTTCTATTGGATCCCTAGTACCAACATAAACATTGAATCATAGGGTCAAGTAACAGAGTTTTTTGAAATGGCTTTGTTCCTTGTAATTAAACGTCCTTTTAGCTATGAAACCTACTTTTGCATTGGATTTTGAACTTTTCTGAGGTAGGTTTCATCGCGAAACACTAGTACATCGTGCTTTAAATCATTTACCCACTGGTTGTTGGAATTTTGTCTTGAAAATGTTGGATTATGTTATACAAGGTAGTTACTGTCATAGATGAAATTGGGCCTTTGTCTGACTGCATGTGCTCAAATAAAAGAGAAAGCAGAGGTTTGGTGGTATGCTTGTGAACTCGGTCTTCCTCTTTTCATTACATTATACACAAACAAACACAAAATAATCTTTTTTTTTTCTTTATTAAACCCTCGTTGTTTCCTTTAGTAATAATATATCGCACGTTATTTCTCCTGCTGGAAACTTGCGATCGGGAATTTCAGTTCCAACTTTTGACAGGGCCGTGGGCTTTAGGCCTCAAATTCTTCATATTGTTATTGCAATTTATTATTAATCTCTCAATTGAAACACCTTGTATTTATAGTACCCAAGTTAAAAGTGATACTTGTTCTTTCTATAACTCAATTCATAATGTCATTTGTATAAATTATTCTTGCAGCGAAAATAACTAAATTTGAGAAGATCATTCAAAGAAATTTTTCAAATCAGATTAAAAAGATAATTTCAAATACTTGAAATCGGTCTCACAGTACATCAAACTTCCTTATTTACTAAGCTAATAATTTTATCCCGAAGAACAACAATAATGTCAATTAAAAAAACAATAATGGCAGGATTGTTTTTGAAATTACAAACAAAAGGAGTGAAAGTAGAAAATAAATAACGTTAAAAACAAAATTATCCTGTTTTATTTGTATCTTCATCCATCTGTTTGAGATTGACAAGCAGACAAACCACTCGTGTTTGCCAGATTCTTGAATGTGAGATGAGATGACTAATGAAATGCAACTTGAGAAATTGAAAAAAAAAAATGTTATAAATTTTGAAGTATCGGACGTATATGTAGAACAAAGTATGAGAAGGACAAAAGACATGTTGGTACAACACTAGACTCCTATGCAAGCAAGCCATCCAGGAAGATCCCTGTGGTCCTCATTGGTTACTGTATGGATCATCTTCTTTCTATATCTTTTCTCATCACATCATTTTTATACTTCACAGTCTATAATGGGAATTAATTACCATACCCACTTATAAATGCAAATATTATATTAATCACTGTTTATATGTATATAGCTTGAAGTTAGTCAGAATATGTCAAATTTCTGTGAAACTCGTTGATGTGTTGGTCACTTAGTACTATCGCATGTGAATTTTTCTACCTAGGGAATTGTTTTGAAGTATAAGTGTCTTATATCTATACATATAAATAAAACATTGACAAAGTAAAAGAGACATTTCTAAATGTCTTAGTCTACAATCTCCTAACGATCCTCGACTAAAACACTTATAAATGGTAAAGAATTATTTCTATAATCAATATACTTTAAGGACATACATTATTGACTTTCTTTATCCACATTTCATTTTATGTTAAAAAATTACAATTATATGCATAGTTTTTGTATAGTAGAAAAATATTATCAATCGTGACGGAAGGGCAGATAATTTATTTTAAAAATAATAATTACTAGTTGAAAGAGTATCGTTTAGTTTTCTCGTAATTTTAATCCTTTTCCTATGACATTTATTCTAGACTTTTACTCATTATTTTTGTTAAGAATATTGTTATAATGATGTTAAGATATTAAAACAGTTGCTGCACTATAAATATAGTGCTAATTAAGATTCCTTGATGAAAAAGAAGTGTAAAGAATATAATGTCATGCCGTGGATTGAGTGCATGACTCTATTTTATAAAGTAACTCACGATATTTAAAGCATGTCCAGAACTTTAAAATAATTGAAGTTTGTAAATTTTAAATCTATTTACTTAACCTTGATTTGGTGATTTAAAAGTAAGTATAATAATTAATTTTGTGGTGAAGTTAGAATATCTTATCGTTAAAAGACAAGGATTAACTTTACTTGAATCCAGATAAGAACTTTACCTCTTTGAATAGATTAAAGGGGTAAAGTAAAGTTATCTCACAATTATGTAAACTCGTACTATTTCTAGCATAATAATTACTTTGACACTATTGGGGTGAAAATTGAATAGTAGTTTATTTTTCACTAATCATGTCAACCATGGTTGAGAACTTGCTCGGAATAAAAGCCGTTAATCTAATGAAGTGAAATGGTAATTTACACAGCATTGTAATATTACAATGTTGTGCTTCTGAAAATAGTGTAAAATTTTGTTGGAAATAGTAAGACAAAGAAATGCAAAGCAATGTAGTGGGATAAGATGTGTCGTTGTTTTAGAGTTTTTGTAAAGAGGACCACTGAATCTTAGGTTAAGATGGAATGCCAAAACAAAACAAAACAAAAGCCATTAAATTTTGCATTGCGTGTATCCATCCATGAAATTGAAAGAAAGAGATGAAGTTTCAGGTGAAGCAGTTCCTCCTCAACTCACGCCAAAATATTCGCAGTAAAGTAACTCTTTCCCTTTATGTGGGTCACACTTACTAATTACTACAACACACCCCTTTCACTGGGCCCACATTCTTTTAACCCCCCACCCCTAATATCTACCCTTTCATAACCAATCAATGTATAAAAACCTACCCTTCATCAGTTATAATTTCTCATCCACACCCCTTTTTCATAAACCATTCCAAGTTTTTTTTTTTTTTTAATTATCCCATCCACCAACCCTATCTGTGCATGAAAATTTATTCCCCTTCTAAACCTATCAATATTGGGCATTAAAACTGGCAAAGTTAGTTTAGTTAGATTTTGAGGCATAATATTATAGAGGTCAAGATTTTAAGGATATTTTTTTTACATGGTACTAGTGTGTTTGGTTTGGAACATATGGTGATTGTATTTATGGTGTAATAAGTTGCAGGAGGCAGTGGGCTGTTGACCCCATTAATGAAAATAAATGGCCCATAATAACACTAGCTTAGAGTGATGGGGTGCTCTGTTTTATGTTGGCTGGGACAACACTCTATTTAATTACTTTACCAACCTTCAGAAACTAAAGTCTTCACTCAGTTTCAACTTCTGCTTTTATCTTTTTTATGATTTCTGTTCTTTTTCTTTTTCACTTATCTGAAAACTACTGTTTAAAAGCTATTTTTGAAGTAATTTTAAAAATATAATCGAACATTAATTTGCTCGCCAAACTTTTTTAAAAGCTATAAATGTTCACCAATAATGTGGAATAACTAAAGATGCTAATTTGAGTTGTTACTTTTATTATGATAGAATTACTACATTAAATAATAGGTCTTGGAAATTTTGGACCTCTACAAAGTTTTGGATAAAAATCTACTACAAAATAGTATAAATAACAAACCTTACATGTAAAAGATTTGTGGATCTTTGTAATAAATCATTAATATAATCGTCCGAGTATCTTTGCAAAATACTTTACACTTTTTAAACAACTATGAAGACTGAGTAGACCGATATCAACTTAATATACCGTAAAAGAGAATTATAACGTGGAGTAATAATATTGTCAGATATAAACACTTTAATTCAAACATAAGGTTTTATATTTTTATTTACCAATATTCACATAAAATTTCTTTACCATAGGAAGTGTTTAACTGACACTTCCTTTTATTAAATTAAAATATTTTTAAATTAACTTTTTTGGAAAAATATTTCCACTATAGCAAAATGGTTTTACTAATCCAAAACTGTTTCAATGAATTTAAAATAGGTTTTGAAATCATTTTAAAATGTAGGTTTGTCCTTATCTCAATCTTATTAAAACAAAATATCATACTCTCATTCTCTATCACTTTATATCTATAACTTGTGTAGGACTTTTTTTAAAATAATACAAATTAATTTTGTAAATAAAATACATTCTCAATCGCATTTAAAAAGTCTTATTACATCACATTATTTATACATTGAGATTAAAAGTAATACAATATATATACTCATTAAGATATTTTCTAAGACAATAATCAAAGATTAATCATTATTATCATTAATCAACCTGTTAAACATATTTGTACTGATAATAATTATCTGAAAGATTGAGGAAATGACAATTGGATTTACATAAATAATCTTTTCGATCTTTATAAATAACTTAATTCTCGAAATGAAAATTACGTTTACCAACCAATTGAAAACTTCAAATATCGAATACTAATTTAAAGATATGAGAACTTTTTGTAAATATTTATCTCATCTTTTGATTAAAGATTGAAAATCAAATAGTAACACATCAAAACTTAATTACAACGAAGACTCTTTATAGTTTGTAGAAAACAATCTTCATTACAGCCAAAAATATCAATATACACAACAACGTTTATTCTCGACATGGATGAATATAAACTCACATTGAATAAAGCATAAAAAACACGATGAACAGAATAAGATCCACTTCAAAATAAATAAACAACGACAGGACCTGCTTCTTTTGCTTCCTGTATGTTTCTATCACTTGAGTAGAACTGCGAATGGAAAAGAAAAAAAAAACAGAAAAAGACCCAAGAAACCATCCTCCACAACAAATTTAAAAAATATTTTTAAGTATACAAAACCAAAACTTAAAATCTGCTTAACTACAGTAAATGATTAGTAGTTTTATCATTTTATTTTGACATGGATGTTAGATAATATATTACATGACAAAAGATTAATGATATATTTTATTAAAAACGTTATAGTGAAGAGTGATTAAATTTATTGCATCAACTTTTTTTTCAGTGGTAACAAGAAGTGGAGAAGGTTGAATAAAGGTGATTATTGCATAGGCGTGCAATAATGAATAATTGTAATAATGATAAGAATGAAGTCACAGGACAGAAAGTATGGACTAAAGTATGGAGTATGTAGCCAAAATTCAGGCGCCGCTAATACCACTTTTCAAATGCCATTGCTTTTGTTGCCTTCAATTTCAACAAATCTAAATCATTATCGATTACAATATTTCAACAACATTAATATTTATATCAAGAAATGAAGAGTGGACAGTGTAACCAATTGGACAGGAAATTTAACTTCTTGGTTTGATCAAGTTTCATTTGATTTCAGATGAAACTAAAAGAATACTAAGATATCAATCAATTTTGATATTATATTAAAAATTTAATCCAATTTTAAAAAATTGTCAGAATGATTACAAAATTAATTAGGCTCATTAATATAAATATGCAGTATAAATCTATAAATAGATTATTTTGAAAAAGATATTTATATCTTAAATAACATTTTTATTATTCTCAATTACCAAAAGTGACTCGATGATTAAAAGATTAACTTTAGTGTTAGAAAATATTTTGCAAGTATAATTTGTCTTATCTCGAACTTAAAAGATAATTATAAAATGAAACAGCGAGTTCATTAAAAAAAAAAATCTTGCTAAAATCTTAGGAAAACATCTCATCCATACAAGAACAAAAATATTTTAAAGAAAAGTCAAAATGTTAAGTGAACACTACTATGTAAAAGAACAGTTCTTTTGTTATCTATTTACACTATAAATCCTAATTGCATGATCACCACCAATCATGTTCTTTCACCCTAATCCTAATTGCTACTTGAGGCATTATGAATCACTCCTTTACTGTCACTTGAAAATACAACGTGAATATCTTATTTTTTGTTAAAAGTTTTCTTACTTTTATGACTTTTGTCTTTTAAATTAACTAGTTTCTATTGCTTTGCCTACAAGATACAAAATTAGGTACTTGAGGTCAAATTTAGGAAAAATATTCCGTTGATATCATAAAAATGATAAAAACCAAGTAATCATAGAAAAAGGAATGGGAGAAACATATTTTATATTCTGGGATGGACGACGGTGTGGAATTGGGCAGTGAAGAAAGTGGTGTTTATATGTTTATTTAGTGTGAGGGAGTGTGTGGTGGCTTTGAGTTAGCTGAAAGGTGCATTTGACTCTGTGTTTGTGCATCTTCTCATGGTTTAGGCTGTTTTTTCCAAGGATTTTGGGATGTTTCAAGGTGCATGTTGGTTTCTGTTGTATATTATATGTTCTTCTGTTGTTAGGGCATTTCATAGTTTATATACAGTTTTGTCATCGTAACTATTTCATTAACATCGATTTAATAATAATTAAATTATTAATCCCCAACTTATTGTCTTTTCCAGATTTAATGACCAGGGGTTTCGAGAACATCATATAAGAGTTTGTTTGATTTGTGTGATTGTGTTGAGTGGGAGTTGTTTCCTATGATCGTATTTTGTATCTACCTAAACTATGTCTGTCCCTGTGTCTATACTTAGCTGCTATGTTATAAATAAATAATTCTTCTTAAAGATGTTAAAATGCATGAAAAAATATACAAGCTAAGTTAACAAAATAAAAAAGAAAGTAAAAATAATTATAAATAACATGTATAAACATTAGATGATTTTTTTCAATAAGTCACTACAAAATAAGTGATTTTGGTCTAAAGATGGGGTAAAGCGTGGGTGCATTCTTTGACTTAAGAGGCATATCACACCCAAATGCTTACACCTACTCTATATAACCCTACATATCTCTCTTCTCTTCTCAATACTAAAACTGTTGTTTCTTTGTCTGAGATTGCAGTCAAATGCAGAAGTGAAATCCAGCTTGGCTTCCGGAAATTGCGTTATTTCATGACCAATGATCTTCTAATTTTTCACACTTTTGGGTCAACCTTTCATATTTAATGCCCTCATCACCTGCTACTCAATCAACTCAAATTTTTCATTGATTTTTATCTATTCTCTTATTTCATAACATTTTTCACAACAAAAATTCCGCAGATTGATCTGCCAATATTAAGTTTTGGGTACTATTCACAATTGAGAATTGGACTCTTCATAAATTAAATTTCAAACACTTATTTAGAACTAGTAATACTATTTCACATAAAATTGTAAATTGCAGTTGCAAGGGGTGTTGCAAAATGCAAATATAATTTGTGATGTGGTAGTGTAAAAACGAGGGTGTTTTGGTTTTATGGTTGGGTTTGTAAGGAGCAACTGTGTTCTTTATTTGTCTAGTACAGAACAAAACTTGTCCCAGTTTTTAAGAGAAAAAGATCCCAAAAGCATTCTAAGATTGATTTTGAAAAAAAAAATAAAAATCATAAGCCTCGCCGCACAAATCCCCATAAAGTTATCTTCAAATTTTTAAGAGAGGGGCCCTAGGTCCTGTCGAGGGGGCCCTTCACACGCCTCATCATTTCTAGATTTTTGTGCTTTCTTACCTCCTTTTAATCAATTTCTAAATTTTCACAAAAGCATTTATCTCATCCACTTTACATATAATATGAAGGAGACATCTTCCATAACATAGATTAGGTCAAAGATTTTAAATATCTTTCATCAAAAAGTAACGTCATTAATAAAATAAAACAAATAAAATACAAAATTGAATGAGTATAAAAAGTATAAAATATATTACTACCGAATAAAATAACAACCTATAAACTACACTAGTTAACTTAAAGTAAATTGCCTTAGATGTAAAAAAATCACATACACAACTATATTTGATTTTTTTTATTAAGATATTCAAAGTACATTTTCAGCGATGTTGCGTATAAGTGTAGGCAATGGGAAGTAAAAATGGAAACATACGTTAAGTACAAATTCAAGTGTTTGTTTCCCTGAGAAAAGTTGGGTGCTTCATTATTGAGAATTTACTTGTCTGATTCGATTGTTCTTTGAGATGAGTGAGAATACAAAATCAAATTTATCCTTTCACAAAGAATAGGATTATTAGGTAAGCTTTCATAACATGTTTAACTAACATATCAACACTATTGGGAATCACTTTTTAAGCCTCAGAAGCATTTTAATGCTTACCTTTCCACATAACTTTTATTGGTGTGGAATCTTATCTTAATAATGCATATTAAGTTGGCATATATTCTAAGATATCTGTAGAACAATTAAGTTGTAAATAAGTATCAAAATGAAATAATGGAACAAGTATTGCACACAAATGAATTAGCAAACAGTGAAATAGAAATGCATCAATGTCAATAATTGATGCCTTCTTTTCCCAAAGGATTAACTACTGATGCTTAATTAAAGTAGTAAAGCATTATTGATGATTCCCATGATTCCTAAAGTGATTTTAATGATAATTTCCTCAAGACAAGACACCATCGTTGTCACATTTAAGAGGTTATATGATGATGAGTTACTTCAAACATTTTACCTATTGTCTTAAAAGAAGTATGGAGTGTAAGAGATAGGATTTTAAAATATTATTCATGTAAAAGTTTATAAATTTTAAAAGAGAGAATGAGAATATTTTAATATACTAACATATCTTTAACTACATTTATTTATATCTTTTTAAAATATTACCTAGGCATCACATTGACTTTTATTGCTAATGATTTTAAAAATTTCATCCCATTATTTATTAATATAAATATTCATAATATTTATAGAGGTATATAAGAAAACTTCTAAATCAATATAAAAGAGTGTGATTTTCTTATCATACTTATAAGATTTTGTAATTTACTTTTTGAATAGATACAGCTCTTAAAAGCTTTTGAAATACGGGATTAATATAAAACGTTGAAATAAGTTTGGAGATTTTATACCAATCCTTTATGAATGGACATTTCTTATTTTTATTATTAAGTTTGAACTTTATCTTTGAAATTGTGATTTTTTTTTTCTACTAAGTAAGTTAGAAAATTTATTAGAACGAAACTGTTTACAGAGAAAAAGTTATCAAGTACTACTGTGCATACATGTTTGCACTACCTTTGAAAAAAAAAATACACAACGAAAGAAAAATAAAATTAAATCCAAAAAAGAAATAGTGAATTTGAAAAAAAAATAGACTTAAAAATGTAAACAGAAATAAAAGGTAAAGAGAGAAACATAAATCGGTGAATTGAATGAACGAAGATCTAATAATGATTTTCTTGTAACATAAAAGAGAAGAATGAACGAAGATTTAATAATGATTTTCTTGTAACATAAACAAAATTTTTAGTAAACTATACAAAATATGATTTATTGAACATATACTAAAGATGACGAAAGCTATATATTTTTAAGAAAAAAAAAAAAAGAATTAGACGAGACCTTATATGGAACGAAGGGGAATAAAATAGGTGTCTGATATTTGAAGGGAAATATGAGAAAGCATGTGACTCATTTAATTGAAATTTATTGTTTTACATTTTGAAAATATTTGAATATTGTGATAAAAGCTTTTCTTAAACTAAGGGTAGTTTGGTCTCTTACTTCTTATCAGCCTTTCTTTAATGGGAATAAAAAAAAAGGAATTTTATACCAAAAATTGACTTCTTTAATCTGGTTTCCGTCTAGAATATAGTTTAAATTTTCTTTCAATACCAAAGTCTGATAGTAGCCAACCCATAAAGAAAGAAACTTGTCCCATAGAAACACAAACTACTGTCCTTTCTCATCTCTTCGTTTTGCATCCACTCAATCAATCCAGTGATAACTGTGATTTTGGATTGTGGAATATGAATTAGAAAGTAATTTGAGTTGGGGTTATATATAGCATGGGACCCTACCCTGATAAGGTGTAATAATTGCAATATTCGTATTTCAGTTATTTTGTTTTTGAGTGTAACAAGGGTCCTTGGTAGCTTTCGAAGGACAGAGAATGGCGAAGGGTGGGGTGCTACACCAACATCACCTAAAGTTCGCTAGTTGTAGGAGAGGATCTACCAAACCAATTTCAATATTCATCCATTCACTCATTCATAATAATTTCCGCCGTTCTACTTCCTTCCATGGATGAATCAAAAATCCACCTAATTCTCTTTAATTCCATTAATATTGTTAGGGACTACTCCTACTCTCTTCAATTCCTCTCCCAATCTTCAAAACACAATTTTACCCTAAACAAAAAAGGTTCATAATCCATATACTATGATATAACAATAATAAAATTACATTATTTGCATAAATGAACAACCTTAACTACCTTAACAAAATTAGCAGATTCCTACAGTACCACATGACCAAAACAAAGGAAACAGAAAGGAAAAAAAATAATAAAAAAAGAAGAAAGCGGTGGTGACGGTAGAGCAGAAGGCGTTGAGCGACGAGATGATCAGTGATCAAGTGCGTTGGGTCCGGTGCAGTAATTGAGAACGTGGCTCCAGAGCCACTGAACAAGGAACCTCCGTCTGATCCCGTTCATGTTATACGTGGCACCATCACGAGCGTCCAAAACCTGACCGGTGTAGGATCCACCGCCGCCAGTGCCGTAAATGCCCTCACAGAGATCGGCGATCTCGACGGGGAAAGAGGGGTCCTGACCGGCATACCAAGCATTGGCCAAAGGGTTGGTTGTGACCTCCGCCATCTCGTGCCCAATCACGCTTATCATGCCGTCCACCCCAACGTCGCCGTTTGGGGACTTGAAGGGTTTCAGGTTAGGGATGTAAGCGGGCACGGCAAAGGGATAAGCACACTGCCCGGGGCAGAGCTTAGCCGAGTTACCCACCCAGGCGTACGGAAGAGTATACCCAACCAACGACGGAAACGTGAAGTAGTGGAACCCACACACCGAAGTGCAGAAATCCTGAACGTACACGTCATCAGCAGTCAGCAGCAGATACAACCCGCTCCGCGGGTTGATCGGCAAGGGCCGGGTTTTCGCTGTGATGGCGCTTTTTATCACGGACTGAATGGACAATCGGGTCAGCGATTTCCCGTGCGAGTAAAACCGGTCGTTTTTCTCTTCACCGAGTCGAACCGTTTTTGAAATGTTGGCTCCGGTTTGGTCTGTGTAGAGCTGGACGGTCCTCCACCACCCCTCCACGGAGGGGTGCGGCGCGTTTTTGGCGGAGATTGAATTGATGAACTCGCGGATTATCTTCTTCTGGGTCCGCTCCCACTTGCCGTACCAGATTGTGTGGACGGTGATTTTGGTGGTGAAAACCGGTCCCATGTGGTACCTGAGCTTCACGAACTCCGAGGACCCCTCGTATTTCTTGGAGTCCCCGAAGGCGTAGTCCGTGACGTTCATTTGGGCATTCTGGGGCCAGGGCCGCCATGCCGAGACGGGTCCCCCGGCGAGGAGGAAGGAGAGGAGGAGAGCGAAGGATAGAAGCACCGTATACGGCGGCGATGGGGCGGAGAGGCCCGGGCACATTTTGGGAGGAATAAGGGTGTGGGTGACTAGTAGCTGGGTTAGTGAGCCGAGAGAGCTCCCAAGTACAAAACGTGATGGTTTAGTGGGTGAAGCTTCTTTATATTATACATCCAAAAAAGCTTTTCATTTTTTTATATTATATTATGTGGGGAAGTCTGTGAAAGGAAAAGAACAGTGTGAAAGTGATTAAGCTGAACGGCGTATTTGATTTGATTTTATTAGAAGGTTAATTGAGAAAATGTATTATTATGAAAGAAAGAGAAAGGAAATTGTTGGTAATTTTGGTGACATTGATTTGCGGGTAATGGAGGACAGTTAGATTCTTAAAGTGAAGGAGGGTGTGGGGCCCAAGGGAGTGAGAGGGAGAGAGGCATGATTTACATTGATGATGATGATGATGGTGGTTGTCGTCATCTGATTTCAGATTTCCTCATCCTTTGCGCGGGAAAACGAAGGGTAGGGGTAAGTTGGGAATATTATATTGTACCTTTACTACATTATCATTACATTTATACATACCAAATACAAGGGCATACTAGATAGAGTAGAGTTGTGGATAGAACTTATAATAGCATCATGGGTGGTGGTTTTGTTTGGTTTTTTTTGTTTTGAGTTTGAAAAATTAAAAATTGAAACTTGAGAAGGGGGACCGCCATGAAAGCAGAGTTTGAGTATTGGGTGCTGCCATGTTGGATCGTCCATGCTCCCATCCACATCTCCTACTTCTTCGATAACTCTCCCTGTCTGTCCTTTCTGTTTTTCTCTTTTCTTTTCTTTTCCTTCCTATACTCTATTTCGGACATGGTGGAAAAGAAAAGAGATTGGCGATGATTAAAGTGAAGATGAGATTTTGGTTTTGGTGAACAAGCTTTAGATAGTTGTAATTTAGATTGGTTGGATTGGAGGGGAATGTCAGTAGCCTTCACATCACTTCCTGCTACTTTGTTTACATTGTGTGTTACAAAAACTGGATTGCTTCCAACATTCACTGCAATAGGGACAGTCTTTAAACATACCTTATAGTGCTGCTTTGTCTCTTCCTCTGTTTTTTACGCAACTCACCATCAATACTGAGCTCAGCCTTCATATTCTGCATTTTGAAAATTAGTTTCATCGATTTAGTAGTCATATAATTCACTCAATTTTAAATAAGCATGGTGTTAAGATTTTGAACAAACCTTTGTCGTTTTGATTAAGGTATCGAACACGGATGGAAGTCAAACCGCTTAATAGAAAGCAGCATGAATTGGTCAGAAGTGAAGGAACAGCTTCGAGCATAGGCAAGCTGCAAACAGTTTTCATAGGCTGTTCCCACCTAACATTATGGATTCCATTGAACTTTACACTTTTTTGTTTCATACCTCTCCCCCATCATCTGTAAGTTCTCAACTATTTACCATTTTATTCAATTTTTTATTAAAAATACTACAAATCTAACTACTCATTTTTCCTCACTTCTCTTTTTCAATTACGCTCCTTCATCCACAAATTTAAAACTTTCACGCTTCCAAACTTATCTGCACCCATATCCAGATAATAACACTCCACTCCCAAAGGTTTTGAGTTCATTCATAAGAAAATTATGCATGCTGACTCCTACTAAACACCCATCTTGTGTTTCGATGAGTAAAATAGCAGAAACAGAATAAGCCACAATGTTAAGAATATCTGAAAAAATAAAAATATTTTATTTCAGTGGCAAAGTTATAAAGAATGAAAGAAGAGGGATCCCTCTGCATCTTGCCTAATTGAACAACTGAGGCATAATAAATAAATAAAATTGTATGAAAGGAATTTTATACTATTTTGAAATGGCTTTTTTCTGACATGTATCATGTAACATCTTATTTTCCTCGTGTTCTTCACTTATAATTATTCAATAAATTAGTATTTGGGTTTAATTTTGTTAACTATCATTATTCGATGTTGGTTAAATAATTTAGTAACAATTATATCTGATTAAGCTAAAATAAGTCATGTAATTAGTTCATAAAAGTATTATGAAATTAAATACAGTAAGCATTCGTGGTTGTGTTGAATAGGATTTGAAGGTGTTGACATTAAAAAATTGCAAAAAAAAAAAACTTGGAAATTATCCTAGGATGAAAACAAATAAGCAATATCGAATGAATGATATGTTAATTAAATTAAGTAGAAGAGTATATAAATAAAATAATTAAACAGATGAGTGTTAGATTTAATAAATTAAGGGATGAGATTAGTATTAGATTAGTTGGTTTAACTTTTTCTTTGATGGACTTTTTTAAAATATCGGGCCCATATGTTTCTTAAAGCGTGTAATGTTTTTGGTAAAATCTTCCAGCACCCTATCAATTTTGAAAACACTAAAGTTATGTTTTAGAATATATTTTCTGAAAACTGTTTAATTAAAAACTAAAAAATATTTTAGTCATTTCCTCCTCCTTCATGGAGTATAAGTAAAAGATGATGGGGTGCTTCTTTGCCAATTTTTTTTTCTCATAAACTGGGTCCAAACTCATTGGTCTGGTCCAAAATGGATGACAGGATCAATTGTGGATGCTTCTTCCTCTCCTGCTCTGCCTTACTTAGGGATCAAAAAAACTCCTAACTTTGTACTTAATTTTTTTATAATCTTTTTTCAAACTTTGTACATGTTTAATAAGAGGTTAATATCTATGAAAATTCATAATCCGATGACTCTACCTTATAAGTTTGAAACAAAATAAATTACACCAAGAAAATAAATTATTTAAAAGCTACATGAATCAAGATATAATATAATCTTTTAATCTGTATTATTTAACCTGTAAAAATGAGTGCCCTTGGTAGAAAATTTGTTCAATTTAAACCCATAAGTCAACAATGTTTTACCTGAGAATCATCAGTTTTGCCATGTGCAGTAGCACCTTAAGCCCTACATTGAAAGTGTTCATTTTTACTTGTTGTCTGAACAATGTATAATACGAAGATAACGGCAATAAGAAGTTTCATTATTACAATACTATTTTTTTAAAACAATGGTAATGATTGTGGAAAATAATAATTTGTTTAGTTTCTTCGTAATTAATATATATTTATAGAATACAATGTAATATTATTTTTTACATAAAAAAGTTGTTAATGGATGAATTTTTATCAAATGAATTAAAATACTTACTTGGAATTGTTGGTCACCTTTCATTAAAATAATTGCCTGCACTGGAATGCGCACTAATGAAGACCAAACATTAATTATTTGCAAATACATTATCAATAAATTATCCATACAATACTCAAAATCTCTGGCAGCTTTAAACTCGGTAGTAGCTGCTTTCAAAAAAAAAAGTCACAGATAAGCACTCTAAAACAGGTCAGATTTTCATAACAGGTTTACCTATAGAAAACCAAACTACACAACAGACAGGTACAGACACTCAATGATGGGTGCCATCTCCATTATCGTCCATCTCTTCTGCATCCTCAAATCTTTGATCATTGATTTGAAGCTGTAATAAATTAAACAGGATATAAGTAGATGAGCACAGAAAAAACAAATTAAACAAACTTCAAAGAACGTGGCTTCCCCGTTTCACAGATCATTTAATGGTTGATACATTGGTTCTACAAGCATTGCAAATATCGACGTCAACTAAACAAACAAAAATATTGTACAAATGTGAAATAAGCTTCAACCAGTATATATTGTTTTTGTATTGTATTACTTTTAAGAATTATATATTTTTTAAACATCTCAACTTGCAGAAAATAATATTCCAGTTTGTTCTCTTGTTACCATAGAACTTGAAATTCAAAAGTAAACGTTAAAAATATATAAATTGGGTGAAATTTAACTGCTGAATTGGCTAACTTCTATTGAATGTTATTAAGTGGTGTAAGTACAGAAGTTTGACACCCAGTGACAATTAAATCTGGTCCGTAGATTATATTTACAAGTTACAATATGCTTTTATCCAAATGCATAATCCAAATTCCTTATTCTCATTTTAGAAGTATAACTTTAGAAGGGCTATATCCATGTGTCAGAATCAGACTGCACAAACAGAGGTAGATAGAGAATAACAACCAACCTCAAGTATGGTACGAGCTAGGTCATGATTTCCATTTGACTGACCAATAGAGTTGACTGGATTGTGAGAGATATAACCTTCGTCCTCTGAAAAAAAAAAAAAAAACAATATTTTTAAGAAGGATATAGTAAGCCTATATGATGTAATAGGAATTAAGATTAAGGTATGCACACATACCTGCTTCTTCATCTACCATCTGATCAGCACTGAAAACCCAATTATGTTCTTCTTCCTCTGAAAGAAGAGCACAACTCAGATAGAAGAAAATGCAAGAGTGAAGAAAAAGGTATCTGTATGTATAAAATAATATTTACCATCATTCGGTTCTGGATTAAGCTCTGCACACTGGCAGAATATTGCAAAGAGAGTGTCCACTGGAAAACAAATAAGACACAGATAAACAACTACTAAAAACAAGCAAATGTGAAGAGTGGTGAAGACAAGAAAAAGATACATTGAGTAGGATCAGAGGGAATGAGCCTCATTTCTGTGACATTGGACAAATCTTGTTGGATATTATTGGATTCTGAATCAGAGTGGTCTTCATCGGCTTCTTCAGTATCAATCTAGAGGAATAAGAAGAAGAATGAGAAAGATGAAAGGGGAGACGCGTGAAAAATAATAGAATTACAATATGTACCTGGGTATATAAACAAGGAAGAGGGTAGGCTTCAGGGTCTGTAGACACAGCATGGAGAGATATAGATAAAAAATCAACAGCATACCCTTTAGTCTTGTCTACATCGCTCACCCATATTACTTGCCTGTATGTAAAACAAATTGTGAAGAATACTGAATAGAGCACCCAACAATACAAGAGAGTGTGAATGAGGAGAGGAGAGCGTACTTAGTAGTGATGTAGAGAGTGCCAGGGGATTCTCGAGGAAGGTTGCCAAGGACTATGTCCGTGCCAGGTTGCACCCGCATCAGCTCCTCCCCATTCTCATTGTCAAGGACGGGTTCTCCACTACAACGTATCTCTCTCACTCCTAACACCATTTCTTTTCTCTGTTCTGCTTCTCAATATCTGGTCAAAACCAACTCCAGTCACACTCCACGATGCATTCGGATAGAGAATTTTAAAACTTTAAATAATTTAAAAAGCGTGGAAATGTTAGAATACAAATTCAAGGACTCAGGGGAAGCACCAGTTTCACTAAAGAAAAAGGCTAGAACATTACTACATCTCAGTGTAAAATGAGAAAGTCTAATCACTCACCACAACCACTCCTTTTATTTTATATATATAAAAACAATAATATACAAAAATGAAAATAGTATATGACCTTTGATTGGTTAAGAAACATGCTGTTAGCCCAAAAATTTCAGCAAAAGTTAACTATTTGTTGGTTTGGAAACTACAGACAAGGGAAAAGTGAAGAGTCACGTATATTAGACATGATCTGCTTGATAACAAAGACGGTTGAAATCTAAAACCATCAAAATTTCAATTATAATGAAGACAATATATTGATATTTACATATATCATGTTTTGACTACTTATGCTTGAGTTAAGCCTATAGTTCTGCCTCTATGACAATATGTTTACTGAGAACCACCTCCAAATCTTGATAAGATGTTGAGTGTTTACCTATAGCATATGTAAGAAGGTCATTAATAACTAATTTAGACTGTTATTTACCCATATATTACCTATAGCAATTGTAATTGTCTAAATTAAAGATTAATGACCTTCTTACATATGGGGATGTGTATTTACAGACGGTTTGAAGAAAAATTGTGGATAAAGGTGTCCTGGATGGAATAGAGACTTACAGACCAGGCTCAAGGTGTGGGGTTTTGTTTCTGGTAATAAAGGAAATGCTAGCAAGCATTTCATCAAACAAATTGAGGTAAGTATACAAGTTGGTTACATACTTAAATCCCAAAATCCTCAACTAACCCACTACAAGGAATCAACTACCATTCAACATGATATAGGGAGACTCAGCGACTGACACAGAGTAATATTACGAAGCCTCATTTCTCAGATTAGAAGCAATAAAAATAAGTGAGAAGCACAAGTCAAAGACCAATATTACAAAAGACTACTCGAAACGGGATCCCGTACTCAGACTTTGCGTCAAACATATTATGAACATGGTTTCAATAGTAGTGAGACAATAGAACAAGCCAGTGAATACAATAAAATTCAAACACCACATCAAGGTTCATAGTGATGTGATGGAAAATAAACTTGACCGAAAAAACTAACAAATGCCAGCGAGGTTGGGAATTTGAAGAAGAAGCGGTAATTGCAGAGGCAAAAACATTGAAAATTCTTTGAACAGAAGCTAGAAGATTAGAGCAACCAAATCATACGAAAACAGTAAACGAAAGGAAAGCAAAATCTTAAATGTGAGAAAGAGATGAACCTGAGACGAAGATTAGTGAAGACAAAAAGACCTGCAGTGAATGCGAGCAGAATTTCGAAAATGTTAGGGTTTTAAGGGGGGTTTGGTTTGGGTCAACATTAAAATTCAGTTTCACCGCCCAAAATTTAGATAACCCAAGGCCACGCCCAAACATGTTTCTATCGATATTATTGGTATATATATATATATATATATTCGATATAAAAAAAGTAAATCGAATTTAAACAAAACACTAATGTGAAATTAAATATTATCAATAGAATATTGATACAAATAAATAACTAAAATTCTTATATCATATGGCACATTTTTTATTATTTAATTCAAATTTTGTAAAACTTAATTTATAATTCATATTTTAGGACACAAAATTCAAATACATATATATATATATACACACGCACAATTATACTTTGAAAGAAAAATTAATAAAACACTTAATACTGTAAATATATTTTTATACAGATATATAAATAAATATATTGTATCACGAAATTTCTTTTATTTAATTAAAACTTTATAAAAAAATCTTATAAAGAACTTTTTTTATAAAAATACTACTTACATATACACTCACATAATTATATATGTGCTATCAAAGTATGCATGATTGATATAATATAAAAATTAGTAAATATATAGTGTTAAAAAAATATTTAATATTAGATTTGTATGTTTCACTTTATCCATCTTGTTTAATTTTACGTTAACGTGATTTTTATTTGACTTCATCATTATTTACATACCCGTATATACAAATAAAAAAAGTTAATTAAATCTTAAACTTCTTGTAAGTTTATGTATTTTAACCAGATTCTTATTTTAAAAAAATTTGTATTGAATATTCATATTTTTATGTATTTCATCTAAGCTTTTATATTTAATTTTTTCGTTTAATTTACGTAACCATCTAATTTTGCATATGCAAATACATACTATAAACTTAGAAAATAATAAAAACAAAGGTATAAAATTGTAATTGTCTTTGTAAAATATGATAATCTTTTAAATTAAATACTAGTCGTAGCAACCATGAAGAGACATCAAATTATGCCTTTTTATTATAGACGTAGTTAGAGTTTTAAAACTTTATTTTTATCATTGTTCAACTTTATAATAGTGTGTTAGAAATTGTAAATTTAAATTGTCACACCATTCAAATTAATAACAAAATCAAATAATATAATTTTAATTAAAAATTATGTTTTTTTCATATTTAGTAAAATGAAATTTTTTAATAAAAAATATATTAAAGATGCTTTCATTTATGAGAAATTTATAATTTAATTACACTACCTTCTATTTTTCATATAAGAAAAAATAAGTAATAAGGATGTAATATAATTGTCACATCACCCGATGGTAGCAAATAATTAATTGAATAAAAAAATATTTAATAAAAATTTGATTAAAATATGCAAATTTATAAAGCATACAAAATTTAATTAAGTCTTAATATTAATACAAGTATTTTCAGATACATGATTTAGTTGAAAATATATTCTTAACACGAGTGTGTGGATTGGTTAAATATATTGTTTTAATAAAATAATTACTTTTAAAAACTTGTTGTCTCATAAATTTTAAACTTAATTTTAAGTGTGAATAAATAAATAGAAACAACAAAATATATTTACAGTGATTCTATTTTCTTAAAATGGAGAGATAGTTTGAATCCGATCTTTTCGAAATTTGTTGTTTTATTATTATTAAAAATCAACAAAAGATGCATACAATCTCGTGGAAACAATATACAACACACTCAATATTATTATTTTTCTGAGAAAACTACTTGATTACAATCCTAAAATGCTAACCCACCAACCTTAGGTGTGCAAAACAATTTAACAAAAATGAGAAATGAATTAGAGAAATATCATATGGATTTGTAAAAAGGTAAAAAAGTTATAACACTTTTTTTGCCAAATAACTCCCAAGTACAATTTAGTTTGATAACACTCGTTCATTCATTGAACTCATGGGATATTTTAATGAAAGTTTATCGTCTTAAAAGAATTATTGAAAAATTGTAAAGTATTTTATCAGTTTCTTTCTTTTATGCCATTTACTTGGAAAGATAACTAATATATTTTTTTTGAAAAAAAAGTTGATGGAATATTATTAATCTATTATATTAATTTCCAATTTAAGACCATTAAATATTAATATAATAAATAGATTTTTCATATTAAGTCATAAAGATTGTTGAAGTACTTTTTAAATATAGTGTTAATTTACGAGTTTAATGAAAATACAAATTATATTGAAGCAAATTATAGTTGTGTTGCCTATTTTGAGTTTGTGAAAAAAGTTACAAATCATTATATTAATTTTAGATAAAGTTTTGAAAACAAGTTCGATTTTATGGTAAGAAGTTAATTTTCTAATATTTTCATTTAAGTAAAAATATAGTAGAAATTTAAACATTTGTTCACAGTACTATGTTTTTGCTCAAATCAAAATAAAACAATTACTCAGTATTAAATGTAAAATAAAATATTTAATTACATATTATTTGATATATGATTTTATTTAATTAAGTCGTGTTATATGAAAAATGTTACTAAAGATAATGAAAAAATATATGTATTTGAAATCATAAATTTAAAATGATTTATGAATAATTATTTATTTTTTATATAAAATAAAAATCTATCTTGTAATATAGATATTTGACTTTACTGATAGTTAAAGTCATATATACTAAGACATCATAGAAATGAAAAATGAAAAGAAATTTATTATATCATAATAACACATGTTGTAAAATGTAAGTATGAATATATTATAAACTCATCATAGTTTATATGGTTGAGGTTTGTAAACATAAAAAGACAAAAATAGAATAAATGATATAGTGAATATTAATATGAGTATATTTATAAAACGTTTGTATACATTTTTTGATAAATATCGTGAAATGTATCAATCTTTGTGTAATCTATAGGGTCATGTAGTTTGTATTTAATGAAATTATTATAAATTAAATTTGTTTATGAAATTGTTAATTAAAATATTCTTTTCATAAATATTTATATCATGTTAAAAATTTATTTTCATACTCTAGTTTTGTATGCGTTGTTTGTATATAGATATTATGATTATATTATTTACATTATTCTTTTAAAATGTATTTTGAAATTTTAGTAGTTTAAATATATCCTGTAATTGATTATATTAAATTATCTTTTGCTTCTATGGTGGTGTAGAAAAAAAAAATGAAGTGAATTCATTTTGCTCACAATTATATTTAACATCCTCGAATTAAGATATTGAAGGAATTATCCATGTACCTAAAAAGAGGGGATGGTTCCATCCACCAATGGATAAAACTAGTTCCGTAGTGTCCCAAAGAGGTTTCATTAGCATAGGCAAACAAAATCCCAAGAGAGAGAAATTGATTTGTATGCTTTAGTATTTCTAAACCTTACCTTTTTTGAATGCTGGAATGTATGTCATCCTTGGACAACAAATTAATATATAATTAAATTAGGATTAATATATAATTAATATATAATTAATATATAATTAAATTATACTCCGAAAACTAATATCAAGATGGACTTCAATGTTATTAACATGATTGTACAAGATAAAAATAGCTTATAAAATACTCCGTCAAAAAAAGAATTAATAGTAGAATAAACAAGTTTAAAAAAAAACAAGTGGTACCAATGTCTTCAGATAAATAAATTAAAATATTTTGGATAAATTTACTTATAAATACTTATACGATGAAAACCATTTTTATTTAAATTACGACTAGTTTATACATAAATTAAGCAGTAAAACTTATCTGATATATTTTTGACATCTTTTATTTTGTTTTATAAATAAAACAATTTTAACTTTTAAAAAATTAGTTAATTATTTATCTTTTTTTCTCCAAAAGTATATTTACAAAATTTTATCCATATAAACTTTTAGTTGAAGAAGATCAAAGACATTTTTGGTGTGAGGTCCTTAATATTAAAGGAATAAAGTTCTCACATATTCAAAACTTAGCCAGTAATCTAAATTTTTGTATGCAAAAGAATGATTACAAGTATATAAATATTAGCTTTATATGTTTAAGTTTTAAGATGGTAGTTTTTTTAAGTAAAACAAGTGAGAACCACAATAACTTACCTTTTACTATTTAAAGACGTCTTCAAGATATTAATTAACATTTATTTTATTTTAATATAATTATTATTATATCAACACACATTTTTTTAATGCAAACAATTTTTTTTTTTTGCATTTTATACTTCAATTATTATTTAAGCTCATAACTTAATTTCAGCTTTCATTTAAAGTATGTACTATATTATAAAGTCATATTCTCCTTGTCTAATACTATCATCGATCCAACAAAGAAACAACGAGGACACGCAGACGCAATTATGCATAAATTTATTATATTTAATGATTAACTTTATTATATTAATAAAATTTATATTCATTACAGGTATTTATTCAATGAAAATTAAATATTTAGTAATTATATTATCACTTATTAAATTTAAAGAATTCACATTATTTTATTTTAATAAATAATTAAATATTAATTTTTTTATTTGTTGACTTGGAAGGGATTTGGATTTAGCGGCAATGAAGTGAAGAGAAGAGAAGGAGGGTATCAGCTGCACTAAAAAAAATATCCGTTTTGTAGAGATATCTGATTAAATATATATAGTAAATACCAAAGTGGAAGCCATTTGCCGAGTCCACTCACCACACTCGCAATTCCGGTGGTAGCTTCTCTCCCACCAACTCCACAGAGAAACCCTAAATTCTCCATGTTTGCGTGAATTGGGAATATGCTGTGTCTGGGTCGATTCGCCGGGGTCTCTTACCCAATCAAATCATACTCTTCCGCTTGGAGGGACAACGCCAATAACAGAGTGCTGCCGCTAAATGCGAGCAGGCTCAGATGGCGGTTCACGGCTCAAGAATCCGACTCTTCTTTTGCCCCCTCTCTCGACTCTGATGCTTCGGATAAAACCGCTCCTGCAGGGTCTCTTTTCTCTTTTTTTCTATGCCTCTCATTTTTAATTTCGAAAACTCGAAGTTGTTCCTTCTGTTTTCTAAACTGATTTACTTTGTTTTCCCCTATGTGTACAGATTCTGCATCATAGAAGGCCCCGAAACAGTGCAGGATTTCGCTAAGATGGAGCTTCAGGAGATTCAGGACAACATTCGGAGCCGGAGGAACAAGATTTTTTTACAAATGGAAGAGGTCTCATACCACATGTTGCTATCTACTACTGAATATTACTTCTCACCACTTTATTTCCGTGCCTGAAGTTGCCGATAGCATCATATGATATTACATGCCTCTTGAAATTTTTTGCGGTCAATTTTTCTTGCACGTCTTGTTTTCATCATCTAACTTTTGGCGCTAACTACTAGATAGTGTTGCCGGAGAAGTCAAAGGACTCTGATGATTTAAGTAGCATATAAATATAAACTTATATTAGCTTCACTTTGCTGAAACTCTGAAACTCTTCAAGCCCAATTACCTTCAGGTGGTTCTGTTACATAGTTCCCCGGCTAACTGGCCTTTAGTATTGATTACTGTTTTTCTGAGGCATTTGCAACTTTGACCCTGTTTTAAGTGACTTGACGAATGGATGGTGGTGCTCTGTATGAGATTTGATTTATCAAATTGCTGTAACTATTATGTAGAAGATGAAGGTCAGATAGAAATCCTTCAATAACATATTTAATATTGAATGAAAGATTGTTGGAATTTTTAACATGGAAGTGTAAGATGTGTTTTCTTTAATTTTATGTAATATTTCTGAATCTTGACATCTCATGTTTGGTGATTTCATGGATGTAGCTTCTATTTAAATAATATAGGCGAGATATTGTATAATGCTGGCTTTTGTGGGAGCATTTCATTTCAAAATGAAGGCCACGCAAGAAAAGGATTCTTTATTTAGATATTTTATTACTTGTAGTTTCGCTCTACTTTTGTATAAAAGTTGGATATTTCATTACCTATAATTTCTGTTCTTTCTGTATTACAGATATTGAGGTGATCTTGTTAGCTATGGCTCTAGTCTCCAGTATCAAAATTATATGGATCTAATATTTTCCTTCATCGTTTCCAAATTTAATACAAATAATCTGTTAGAAAATCAAGTTGTCATCGATACATTATACTCTCTGGCTGGCTCTTTTCTCAAACAATATCCTCTTATTTTGTAGGTTCGGAGGCTTAGGATACAACAAAGAATTAAAAGTGCTGAGCTTGGAATTATTCAAGAAGAACAAGAGAATGAACTTCCTAACTTCCCATCATTCATTCCATTCTTGCCTCCTTTGGTGAGTTCTTGGAGTTAGACTTTGCTCTGAATCGTCTCAATTTTTGCATTTAATAACAAGTCACATGATTTTGTCGTTGTTGTGATGATCATGGATAATTTACTTTTCTTCGCAAAGGTTTGGCAAACTGGTAACTGATACATATATTATTTGCAGACTTCAGCAAACCTCAAGCAATATTATGCAACTTGTTTTTCTCTTATTGCTGGGATAATTCTTTTTGGTGGTCTCCTTGCACCCAGTGTAAGATTTTCCTGCACCTAGTTCTGTGTTTTCAATGTCGAATACGTTCTCAAATATAAATTAAGGAGGAGATTTATTTTTTGGTTGTTCCGTTTGAAATTTTCTCTGGATTAATAACTTGGAAGGGATTAAGTATAATTAATATTATTTTTATAAAACATTATCCTCAATGTGAACCCAACTCTTTGTACTGGTTCAAGAAAAGTACATATTCTACTTCATTTTTTGCTTCTCATTGATAAGAAAAAAATATGAATGTCAATCACTGTTGAGAAGGGGAAGACATGAGCAAAAACTTGCAATATTTCACAAGTTATTCAGAATATTTCAATAAATTAGCTGGCCCTCTACCTCTTTCTAAGCTAATGTTGGAAGTGCTTAATCTAAACTCTATAGGTGCATTAGGAATAACTAATTACTTCTGCATAGCGCTGTCCTTAATTATGGTTTTGCTATGATATACATACTATGCCTAGGAGATACTGCAAATTGATTGTTACTGTTTTTTTTTTGTTTATTTATTTATTCATGTTTTTCTTTTAATATATCATGCTTAACTAAAGAGTTATTGCTATATGAGCTATTAGAAAATCATGAGCTTAGAGAACAGAGAAAACAGAAGAGAGTTGATCACTAATCTGAATGAGATACAATATAACTTATTCTGAAAATGAGAGGATTACAAAAGTATTCTTTGCATTTAAGAGAATGAACTTTATATAGAGCATCTGAAGCACCAAACTGAATTTGTAAGTCTGTATAGCTGTAATAGGCTTTGGTAACAAATGACATAGCAAAATATTATAGCTATTAGTAACAACAAATAATGACTTTAGTAGAGACTGCAAGACACACTAACATACGCAGATGAAAGCTATACTTCATATTAGAAAGAACTGAGATTTGATTTATACATTTCATGTTTTTATCTATATTTCATGGTGCTTTTTAGTAAACATGATTCCATTTTTTTGCAACATTCAGTCATTGCAACTCCTTTTTTTTTTTTTTTCAGCTGGAGCTTAAGCTTGGACTAGGGGGCACGTCTTATGCAGATTTCATTGAAAGTGTACATCTGCCTATGCAGCTGAGGTAGTGCCCTTTTTCTAATCTGCTGTTGCCTTGTATATTTTCTTCTCAGGAGCAGCCATGGAAATTAGTGTTATATTCCCAGAATCGGAGGATATTAAAGTTTTATGAATAAAGCTGGATGTTAATTGTCTGTATACGGATATATGATTAGTGCTAGTTCATTGCTGCTAAAATGATTCCCATTGCATTTTACTTATTATATCCTAACAGCTAAATTCTGTTGAATATTGTAGTCAGGTTGATCCAATAGTGGCATCATTCTCTGGTGGAGCGGTTGGAGTAATCTCGGCATTAATGGTTGTGGAGATAAACAATGTAAAACAGCAGGAGCAGAAAAGATGCAAATACTGTCTTGGTACTGGTAAGATTTCTAAACCCCTTCTGATATATGCATTTTAGGGTCTAATGTCTTCATGATGGAACTGAAGGATTCTATCACTCTTCTTCCATTTGCAACCTTTCCTCTTCTTACTGCATATGGTTCCTACTTTCTAGTTGCAAAGGAAGAGGTGGTCAAGCAAAGTCTTCGACTATTGCAATTAGGAAGGAACATATAAATCATGAAACGAAATGAAGCTTGGGGCGTTTCCTGTTTATATCATTCTAAGTTGTATTCACAATAATGCTCTTTATTCTCAGTTTAGAGAATTCCCCTGATATTGTCTAACTCTGATCCATTGTCCAGAATGTCAGAGTGTCAAAAAATGACATCTTTACTTATTGTAAGGCTATCTTCAATGTAAGGGTTATATATGATGGAGTCTTATTTTATTTTTTTGAATCTCGTCATGCCACATCATTTTTAGACCTTGAAAGTTTGCTCCAACACAAGGGTTTTATAAGACCCACACTTATATATATATATTATTTATAATGTAAGTACAACTTTTGCAAGATAAAAAAATAATCTTTTATTCTTATGATGACATATGTATTGTACTTTTGCTGTCAGGATATCTTGCATGTGCTCGCTGTTCAAGCACAGGAGCTCTTGTTCTGATTGAACCAGTATCCACAATCAAAGGTGGAGATAAGCCTCTTTTACCCCCAAAAACTGAGAGATGTGCAAATTGCTCTGGATCTGGCAAGGTTGGTCATTTAGAAGTATTTCATTGCCTGCTAGCTTTACGCTTGTTATAGTAGAGAACAGCCATAATCTACTTATCTAAAGCTCAACACCTTTCATTTCAAACACATTGAAATTGTTGCCAACAATAGCATTAAAGTTTCAAATCATTACATTAGATGTTTTTCAAGATTTTTGGTTCATTGTTGCTTCCTTTCTTAAACAGGATTTTAGCTATACTTCTAACCCTTTCTTCAGGAGCTTTGGTTTTGAGTTGAAATTTTTCACACCAAGTTTTAATATAAACTTTTAAAATAATCATTTTCAAAAATAGTTTACTTCGCTTCAAATTCGCCTTTGATCAAAATCAATTTTACAAATCAAAATAATTTGAAATGAAGTATACAAATGCTCACCTAAACTTTTGCACACCTAGGTCAATTGGGTACAAGTTGTTTACATGCTATAGGTCCACAGCAACAGTGGTTGTTGATACTTATTTTGTTACTGTCATGTACTCTGATTGCAGGTTATGTGTCCAACATGCCTTTGCACTGGAATGGCCATGGCGAGCGAACATGATCCCCGAATTGATCCTTTCGATTAGAGGTTAAAAAATGATAGTGTATTCTTAGCAGGCAATTTGAATAGTTTAATTTGTGTGTTATTTGTTTCCGTGGCGGAGAAGTGGAATTTCTGTAAATATTTATAAACTCCATATAAGAAAAAGTGGTTAAGAATATATAGACAGCTTCGATTTTTATGAGGAATAAAAAGTGGTGCAGCGAGAGATATCATATTTTCTTTTTGTTGATGGCTGCATTATTTTTAATTTGTAGATGTTTGACTTATTTATGGTTGTTGTTACGCCCTTGTGCTCTCCACAACATAACCAATTCCTTACTGTGAGGTCTTCAAGGACATCTTTTGGGGCCTTTAACCGTGGGAGAGAGGGGCTGTGTCAAGTGAGAGTCCCTTGTTAGGAGCACCTGGAGAAGTATCAAAAGTCTTTTGCTGATAATAATACTCTAATGATGTTGACATAAATAATTATATAACGTCATTTGCTGATAATGTAAATTTTTAATAATAATAATTTGTAATTTTGTTCTCTAAAACTGAAAAAGAATAAGACTTGAAATCACTTTTAGTCCTATAACTTCTGTTAGTTTCTAATTTTGGTCCTCATAAGTTTTTTATTTACATATTTAATTTTTCAATTTTCTAAAAATTACACATTATGATCTATTGCTAAAACCCTTTTCATTTGTAAAAAATAAAAACTTGGAAGTATTTCATTATAACAATTTTAAAATTACTAGTTTCACAGAATATTAATGTTTATTTTTTTATATTATTATCACAGAAAAATGTTAGTATTATTTTAATTAGCGACTACATAATATATTATATTTAACCTAGATTACTTAATTCTGAAATTTTGGGAACCAAGTATGTTATTAAAATTTTTATAGGATCAAAATTGCATATTGACGAAACTTTGAATCCAAAGTGAATTTAAATCAAAAGAAAATTAAGACATTGACTTTTCAAACTAATTAGATGTGATAAATTAAAAAATGAAATAATTGTTTCTTTTATCATGCAAAGATCACTGCTGCTGAGACTTCAGATCAATTTTAGAATTTAGTTAAATTGTATCGCAATTATAGAGATCACGCAAAGAACAGTGCTGTTGAGACTTGAGAACAATTTAAGAATTTGGTTAAATTGTATTGGAATTTAAAAGATAATTAGTTAAACCATATTGCAGCTATAAATTTTTCGCAAAAATAATTTAAAACGTGTTGTGATATCCTTTAATGAATTTGATATAGAAATAACATGAAAATATAATTTATTTTCGCATTAATAGTACATTATTATTAAACTTTTATGTAAATTGTATTGTTGTGACGAGGAAAGAAAAATGGATTTTGTAAAGTAGTTAAGTAGTGATATATTTTGAAAATACAAAAGTGTTTTATTGTTAAATTTATTCAAAGTAGAATGGTGGTGGTATAGAAATGAGGCTATAAAAAGAAAGTAGAAATAGAGATAAGTGTGTTGAAAATGTATTTGAATCTGTTAAATAGGAAGGAAAGGGAAAGAAGATGGATAGAAATGTTGATGCGGAGATTGTGATCGTTGGAGCTGGTATATGCGGTCTTGCAACAGCCCTTGCCCTTCACAGGTTTTCTCTTTTCATCTCTTTTCTTCATCATTTTCATTTTCCCATTCAATTCGCAATTCATTATCATTCACCTCTTCAACAATATCTTTTGTCTTTTGCCATTTCCATTCCAGAAAGTAAATAATGTTGCATAAGCTTAGATAATTATATGAAAAGAAAGAGCTCTAATAACGCTACATGATGTTTAAATATCTATGTATAAATTTCTGCATAATATTTGTTAAGAATGAAGCGTATCAGTTTTCTTACCATAACATTAGTACAGATGCATTGTTCAAGAAAATGATAATGATGCATAATCCTTTTATTTCGAATTTATATTTAACAAGAAATTCATTTTTGTATTATTTATTGATCATTTTTGCAAAAGAAAGATGTAATATCCACATTCTCATTCGTTTATTCTATATACTCTATTTGGCTTCATTTTTAATTCCTAATCTAAAACTGTTAACACGCTACTTTTATGTCATGGCTGATTATTACGATTTCCGATTCAGAAAGTAATTTAGGAGTTGAATCATGATTTGATGCATGAATTGTTTGTTCGATGGCATACGAGATTCCATTTGCAGAAAGTAACTAAATTAGTTTTAGGAAGAGGATTAAAAGTGTGGTGTTAGAAAGATCAGAGACTGTACGAGCAACAGGAGCAGCTATAATAGTGCAGTCAAATGGGTGGCGTGCTCTTGATCAGCTTGGCATTGCTTCAACACTTCGAGAAACTGCTGTTCAAATACAAAGGTAACATCTTCCCATGTTGCATCCTCGTAATGTTTACACACAATATAAAATTTATATGTTTTTTTTTTTTAATCTGAGCAACTTAACTCGCCTTTAATACCAACTTATATTACACAAATTATCCGTATAAAATCTAACTTTAATTAAAAAAAAAATACAAACACCTAAGCAGATCTATATAAGTTTCTTACTTGTAAAAATAGGTAAACCAGTTTATGACAATTTAATGCTGTTTAATGGGCTACGAAATGAGAAATGTTGACACGTGTGAACTTAGCTTAAAAAACGTTATCATCTCACTGCCATTTTTGTTATATTGTATTTGCATATTAGTGTGATAAATATTGAATAACTCTACTTTTATCCTTATTCTTACATATTAAAATAACCAATTGTTAACTATTGAAATTATCCTTGTTCACACCAAAAAGGATATGAAGTATAGTAAAATTACTTCCTTCTATATTATTATTGATGTATTAGAAACCTAAGACCTAATTTTTTTCGAATTATACACTTATTTTAAATAAAATAATAATGATTTTGTGTTGTGACTTAATATATCGTTTAGTTGACAATTTATAATGCAATTTTGGTTGGAAACTTGGAAAATAGGATTCATAAGAACATTTTAATCCAAATATATGTTAATTAGCTTTCCTTGGTCTACACACTTTTTTGTGAGATTTCTTAATTAATGTACATTAAACATCAATATATATGGAATGGAGGAGTATCAAATTATTATAGATGTTATAATAATTAGTTGAAAGAAATATAGCATAATACTTTTGTTTTAAATGTTCAAACCCTGCCTATATTTAACTTACTATTTCTACTTATATATAAAAAAAAACTTATCATTCTTCAGTATTTAATGCGTATTTTAGGTTCTAAACTAAAGATAAACGTAAATTTAATTTTTGAACACGTATAAAAACTAAAATTTTTAGTCCTTATTGTTTGAACTAGATAAAATTTTCTGCTACGTAAAAATTACTTAAAAAAAATTCTGATGACGATGAACTGTCAAAGAAAAAAAAAATCAGCAATTCAAAATTATTATTATTTTCATCCCTTGAGAATAACTTTACGAATCAAGTACATAGTTTAATATTTTATAATTAACTGATATTTGCACAAATCAAATCAATTTTGTAACAAAGAAGTATAATGGAACATTCATAAATTGATATACTACTATTATATGTGAACAAGTTTGTTAGTTAGAGTTGACAATTAGTGTGAATCCAGGGCACTGATATATTATATATGTGACAAAAAAGGAAAATATTTTTCATCTTGAAATTAAAAGTATATAAAAACCCAAGGATATATACCTTTACAACTCATAAAGTATATCATCATCTCGTATCATTTAACTAATAAAACAACAAACTGTATGTTTTCAGGGGAAGATTCATATCTTTTAACGAGGCTGAGCCAATGGAATTTCCATTTGGGTGAGTCGTAGTGTAATACAAGTAGAAATTGTGTGAAATAAACATGTTATAGTTAACTTGTTTTTGCTGATAAATGGAACAGGGTTAATCAGGAATTTCGTTGTTTAAAGCGCACTGATTTGGTGAAAGTCATGGCCGATAATTTACCCACAGGGACTATACGTACCAACTGTCAAGTGCTTTCTGTTGAATTAGATCCTGTAACAAAGTTTCCACACCTTATGCTCAGCAATGGAAGTGTCCTTCATGCTAAGGTATATTTGTGTCTTTTCTACATTAACATTTTGTTTCTTGTTTGATGCTGAAAATGCTTGTTTTATCATACACTTAATGCTGCATCATTACCGACAGACAAAAATTAGAAGCAACATTGTGCAGTAAATTGATGTAATGCAATTACAGACCAGCAAATACGCATGTAACATGTTTATGTATGCCGGTACCAGGTTGTTATTGGATGTGATGGTGTGAATTCTGCCATTGGAAGCATGTTTGGGTTACACAGAACCACACTCTCCCTCTTCTCTACATGTGTTGCAAGAGGCTTCACAAATTATCCAAATGGTCATCAATTTGCCAGTGAGTTTGTTATGATGAGCAAAGGACAAGTTCAACTTGGAAGACTTCCAGTGACCGACAAACTCGTTTATTGGTTTGTGACAAGACTAAGGACTTCTAAAGGTCACTAACTTTTTTTATCTTATGCATACATGTTAAAGGTTCTTCATCTCATTTTAATTAAATGTGATAATTATTTTTGCTTGAACCTACAAATTAAAAGCAGATTCAACAATTTGGAAAGACCCGGTTCTTATTAGACAATCGTTGATGGAATCAATGAAAGGTTTTCCAGAAGGGGCTATGGACATGATCAGAAATTGCAAGCTGAGCTTCTTGCATCTCACTGAGTTGAAGTATAGGCCACCATGGGAATTGCTCTTTAACAGCTTTAGGAAAGGAACGGTGACAATTGCTGGTGATGCAATGCATGCCACAGGTCCATTCGTTGCACAGGGTGGCTCAGCCTCCATAGAAGATGCCATTGTTCTTGCTAGATGCCTCTCACAGAAGATGTTGAATAATACAAAGAAGACCGAAGAAACGGAAATAAACAGTGCAGTGGCAGGGGAAGCATTTGATCAATATGTGAAAGAAAGGAGGATGAGAAACTTTTGGCTCTCTTTTCATTCCTTCCTTGTTGGGAAGAAGCTTGACACAAAATCAGCCATAATCAGATTCATTATCCTTGCAATCATGTCCACTCTGTTTAGAGACCCCGATTGGCATTCCCGCTATCACTGTGGAAATCTATAGGAATATCAAGCTTTAAATGTTCATCATCTCAAATACTATTCTATTGTATATCTATCATGATACTTTAATATTTTCATTTCATATTTCATATTACATTGACTCCCCAAGCCCATAACCTTCTCATCATGTTAGTTATGTTAACAAAGTAGTAGTTTTTAGGTGTTATTACTTATGGCATCAAATTTAATGACTTCTAGGTGATGTAACATATGGTTGGTATCTTTTGATTTCATGCATGTTTTGTAAGGTTAGTATAAAATGTAAAGCCATTTTATTCATGGTTGGTCATAAAGACCAAAAGGCTATGCTTATGAGTAATCTTCTTCCATCTGAGAAGTATTGACATCTGGTAGAGACAAGAATTTTTAGAGTAAGAGATGGGTGGAGCCCACAAAAGCATAAAGAAAAACCATAGAAGAGTAGTGAATAAAAGATGAAAAATTGAAGACATACTTTTCCAAGCTATCATGGAACCATCATGACTACTAACCTTGATAAATAAAAATGAGGTCAAAATAACATGCTTTAACATGAATAAAAATGCTTAGTTTTGCATACTTTAGTAAAGAAATTTGAATTGTTTTATATTCTAGGTGATGTATGTAATTTCACCAGCAAATTAAATATTTAACGCAGTATTTGATTCTTTAGTTTCAAAATTTAATACCAAGAAAAATATAATATAGATAGGAGAAGGTGAAAGTGAATTTAATAGTAAATTATTTATTTAATTAAAATTCAATTATTTAGTATTGAAAACTCACAGTAATAGTAAATTATTTATTAAATTAAATTTATAAGGTAAACAATTGTTTTTCTCTTAAAGTTTGTGTTCGTTCTAAAAATTCAATTTCAGATTCTACTAAATGTTTTTTCAGTTCTCAACTTTTCATATATTTTATATTTATGTTTCCACTCTAATATTGCAACTTATTTGTTGAATTATTTACTTTCATATGTATTTATATGAAATATTGTACTATGTATTGATTAAAAAATATTGAACATTTTGATTGATGAACCCCACAGTTAACGTTCCTTCAATATCATACTTAATAATATAATATTAGTAAAAATAATGGTTAAAACCTAAATAAACATAATTAAATGAATTTGAATTAAAACAATATATTTATTACTAATTATGTAAAAAAAATCATAATTAAAACTTTTAATGTGATTGAATATGCATATCAGTATGGTGAGAGATGGATGGTGAATATTTTTGCTTGAATGGTAACAATAACAAATTAGACAAAACGCATTGAGATTTTAATGTCACTATTGCTAAATTTTGGTAACCAACGTTCAGACTAAATTAACTCCTGAATAAAATAGAAAAAAGGGTAAATGTTATTAAGATAATATTATTTATGATCATCAAATCTTTATATTTAAAAGTCATTAATCTAAACGTTTGTAATATGGTTTTTTTTATCTCGACCCTAAATACTGTAAATATTTGTGATGTATTTATTTATACTTATTAAAATATGATAACAAAGTAGTAAATACAAAACACACGAAATTATCAAATAGGAACATATTTTAAATAACTTTTTATTATAAAATATTAAATATTTTTAAAAAGATTCATTTAATTTATAAATCTTATGTTTGATGAAAATTGTTTTTATGGAATCAAACTCTGGCCAGCTACTGTAGTTGTGAATCTAGTTTTCTTATTTTGTTAAGCAATATTTCTGTCAAACTTATTCTGTGCACTATACTATCAAACACTAAATATGTGGTATATTGCTAACAAAAAATTGATTTGTTACGTTGTGAAATTAATCTCTTATGTATGGTCCAATTCAATATATTTTTTATATTTGAAGTCGAATATGATATATTAAATAAATATATCATTTTCAGTTATTGAATTATAACTTAAATCTTAATTAGTTTAAATCTTCAGTAATTTAAAAGATACTAACTGTAAATTTTAAATATAAATTATAATTTAAAGTATTAAGTTGTTAGTATAAAACATTCATTTATTAAATTATTTTATTATAATATGATTTATATAGACATATTTATTTATTAAAACTTTTATTTATATAAACCTAGCATTTATTCAGTACCAAAATATTAATTTTTTATAAATTCTAAATGTTAATAAGATATTTTAAAATATTTATTATAATAATTTTAAATATTTATTTTTTGTAGTGTGTCACTTTATTTAAAACATTGTTTCAAATTAGAAATAATACCAAAACAACAATAATAATAATAATAAAAAAAAGATATGTGAGTTTTACTAGGTAAACGAAAGAGGCGGGTTTAACGTTTTAGTTGAGTGGGAGAATGAAATTTCAAAAAATTGTTGAGAAGACGCCCATTCTCAAATATAAAAAAATACTAATCCGAACCGCCTTTCATTCCGATGTTATCGTCACCCGCTATTTCTTTTTATTCTTTATTTCACCCGTGACACGTACACATGTTACAACTGCATTGATATACTTTATCATCACACCACGTCTAATTTAAATATTACTCCCATTAACTTTTCAAATTCAGATTATTACTAATAATATTTTTTAAATATATAAATAAAGTATATTATAATTCATAATTTAAATACACAAGTAAGTTTAAATATAAAATTACTTTAATGACTATAATTTAGATTTATAATGACTATTTTCAATTATAATATAAAATTACTTTTAAATTCAATTAATAGATAATTAAGAAAACCAACTATATAAACAAAAAAAATATGTAAAATATTTGAGAAAAATATTTTATTGGTTTATAATATTTGAACTAAATGTAAAAGTATTTATATAGAATTCAGGATATGTCTTGAATTGAATTTCTATAAGAATTAATTTAATAAATAATGTATATAAACATACAGTGGAATATAAGAAATCAAATTGTAAATGTGAAATTAAAGACAATTAAATCCACCTTTGATGCATGTAATAAAATCTTGATTTTTTACCAAAAAAAGTTTAATAACATATGTTGCCCAGGTTTTTAAAGGTTACATATAGAAACATTAAGAATCAAAAGCAAATTCAAGTTAAATTTTTATTCAAATACTTTAAATAAAAACTATAACAAATCAAAAAAATTTGTTCAATAATTATTTAAGTTTTAATTTATAATATATTATTTATGTCAATATTATTATAATAGGATGTTGAATACAAACTTATGTGATAAATTATAAACTATGCATATAATGGTGGAATAAAAGTGGGTAAATTGGGAATCCCATTGTAATATAATTTGTGTAATTAAAATATTTATTTATAGAGAACAGAGAAATAGGAGTAAAATAGAAACGGAAAAGAATGAAAAGGTGTGGAAATTGAAAAGGCAGTTGAGAGAGAGAAAGGGAAAGTGAACCGCCATGACTAAAGGGAAAATGACAAATATGCCATCAGAAAAAGTGGATATATGCAAAACTAAACCAACCATCTAACCCTAGTCTTCTTCTATTCCCTCCCTCCAACCCTCACTGCAGCCTCTTCTGTTTCAGTGCTTCAGCTTCCATAGCCTCTCTCAAACATACTTCTCACCCTCTCATCTATCAGATCTCTTCTCCCTAATCTTCACTACTCAACTCTCCACACCCTACCATGGTCGTCAACGAGAGACCATCCAAGAGGATGAAGAGGAGGGTCACAGCTGATCTCTATGATTTTCTCACTTTTCCGGCTACCGCCGACGCACCCTCCGGCCAACCCTTCAGGACATGTGTCCAGCGCTTCCTCTCAGACCACGCACGCATCACTTTCCCTCCCTCCCTGTTTCCGTCTCTTATGACGTGGCAGATCTTGTTCCGAGTTGGAGACCTCGTCGACGGACCCGATCTCTCGCCTGCGGTCGTCACTCTTGACATTGTTGAGGAGGATGTTACACGTTCTCGCACTTCTGTTTATTGTGACCAGTGCCGAGTCGTTGGTGAGCCCCCACTCGCCGAGTCTCTGACTCACTGACTCTAGACCCATATATTTCTCATTAGTTTAAAATAAGATTAAACGGGCGGATAATTTTATTTTTTTAATTCTCTTTACAAATTAAAACAAAACTTTATTGTATTTTTTAATTATGAAAATTAGAACAAAACTTTATTGTATTTTTTCCCTACTCCCTTGTATGCCAAATACAGTAAATATATTTTGTAATGTTTTATTTATGTATATATATATATATATATATATATATGTATTATCATTTAATTTCTTTATTTATAATAATGTAGTATTAATAATTTAATAATTGATAACAATATTGCTTGTGGGAAAACATATGAATATTAGTTATGTAGATTTTTATATGGGACCTGTGGAAAATATATGTTTGTGCTATAATGCTGACTTTTGTTGAAAAAAATGAAGGGTGGAGTGGGCATCCGGTGTGTCGAAAGCGATACCATTTCATAATAAGGGCTGCGAGTGATGCAGTCGAACCATATCAAAGACCTTGTTCAAGATGTGGAAACCTTCTCCAATTATCTGAAACAAGGTATGCATCTTTTACATTTTCTCATTAAAACACTTATTTGTGCGATATTTAAATGCAAAGTACCTTGTCTTCTACATGTATGCAGGTGTAAATCGTGTAACTTTGCCATCACCGTGGATGACCTTGAGGACTGGGTGTATCTTCAGATTGAAGATAACACCCATCTTCTGCATGGTGTGGTCCATTCCAATGGTTATGGTCACCTGCTTACCCTTAGTGGAAGAGAAGGTGGTTCGAAGCTTCTTTCTGGATCTGATATTATGGATTTCTGGGATAGGCTGTGTACTTCAATTTCAGTGAGGTTTGAATCACTCTTTTTTTCTCACATTTGGCATGAGCATGGGCACGACCCCTTTTTTAAATTTAATTGTGTTGTATACTTTATCAGGAAGGTTAGCGTGATGGACTTGTCCAAGAAATTTGGGCTGGAATACCGATTGCTTCATGCAATCACGAAAGGGCATTCCTGGTACGGCAATTGGGCTTATGAGTTTGGAACAGGTAGCTATGCTCTCACCCAAGATGCGTACAAAAACGCGGTGAATACACTGTCAAGTATGCCCTTGTCATCGTTTTCATTCCACGGTCGGGGACCACGAAGCCGCCTGGAGTGTGTCATTTCTCTTTACCAGTCTTTGGCAGAAACGGAACTTCTAAACATTCAAGATCTATTCTCTTTTTTGTTGATGTTGATTCGTGAATGTCGTAAGCCAATAGCCATGAGAACTTTTAAGCAGACCAGTAATTTGTTGTGTACGTGGACGGGAAATGATGTTGAAGAGGTGCAACATGCTCTTGTGAAGGTATTGCTTGCATCGGGTGCGTGTAATGAGTCCAAATGGGTGACAAGGCGTGCTCTCAAGGGCGCAGTATGCAGGGGTGTGTCATCTCCAGAGCTTCTTGACTACTGTCTTAAGCACTTGCCTGGGAAATTAGCTGCCAATGGAATGGTAGTTTGTTCACGATGTAATCCCATTTCCAGTGCAATCGAGTTCAGGTGAGATTTAAGATGACATGGCTTTTGTCAATTACATTAATTAATGTATAACTAAAGCGTGTGTTAATAACAGGTTGGGACCAAGGAGTAATGGATTAAGTACAAATTTAAGCTATCCCACAGAAGGGCAACTGATCTCTGACTTGACATTTTTATTTGATTCAATAATACATCCTGACAAAATGATATCCTACAGACCAAAGATTATGAGGAAAAGGGTTGCTGATGCAGCCAGGAAGCTCCTTGACTGTAAACAATTTATGAAGGGTTATAAGCCATATGAAATGGCCGTCGAACCGTCTTCTGTGATTAGGTTGTGGTGTCATGTGGAGCTTTCTGATCAGCCTAAGGATGATCCATCCCCACCTCCAGAGCTTATTGTGTTGCCTTTGAATGCCACCGTTGCTGAGCTAAAGAGCGAAGCCACTAATGCTTTTCAAGAGGTGTATGCAATGTATAAGAGGTTTCAAGCTGAAGAACTTCTAGGATATGGGTCAATCAGTGATTCGCTCACCGTAAAGTTGTTGCTTGGAACAAGTGGATCGGTCCGAATTCAAGGTAAATGCCCAGCCAAACATGGGCTAAGCAGATTCCGAATGGAACGAGGAACTGAGGCGTGGAAGGTTGATTGTACTTGTGGGGCTAAGGATGATGACGGAGAGAAAATGTTAGCATGTGATACCTGTGGTGTTTGGCTGCATACCAGATGCGCTGGAATTGATAATTCTGATGGCATGCCTTCTAAGTTTGTTTGCATGAGGTGTGTCAACTCGTACCGTGAGGAAACTAAAAGTTCACCAGCATCTGGTGAGGAACCTAACGCAACCTGTAAATTTAACTCATCTTGCAGAGACGAGGCAGTGGCAAGGGATTGCCCAACAGTTTCATGTAACATAACTGTGAATTTTGGTGTACGTTGAGTGTATAGCTTTTGTATATGTATCTGTATAGTCTTTAGTTTGTCTTCATCTAGGATTTTATGTGAATGGGGCCGGTCGAATGTTTTGTAGCCTCTTTTTTTTGGGAGCTTAGGCCCTCCAGTCAGTACAGCTTTGGCTTTATCGAGCTCAACGTATATGAATCGAAAATGACAACTTTGTTTTATGTTTATTTTATTATCTTGCAATTATTTACGGCATCGCTATTATAACATAAAAAAGATTAGTCCATAAAGTTATCTTCTAAAAAGTTCGTTTTTAAAATGGTTTGTTAATAGTATTTCAAGTTCAAATATTACACATTAACTCATGAATTAGGTAGCCTACTTGAATCGCATATAAGAAGACAAGATTTTTATCACTTGGATTTGATGACGACGGAGTGGCTTTCTCTACGAACAGCTTCTATCTGGCTGGAACAAGTGGATAACAGTGGTTAGGTTACAATAATTGTTATAGGTTCAGAAAGTAATAAATCAAACATTGCAACAATTCAGAGATATGTTAAACCAGCCTTTAGTTTCAAGATTCTTATTCATTTGCTTCAAGATTCTTATCCATTGAAAGACATTTAAGTCAACCATAAAATCCAATAGCTGACAAGATTTGTGAAAAAGTATGCGGTTTCTGAGGTGAGTTTTGCTTTGCCATGAGTTTGTACTTAATGTTAGAATGCAAGGGGGAGAATTGGCCTGAAGATGACAACCCACAAGGTTTTCTTATAAGAATATTTATCTTACAACATGGCAAATTAACAGAAGAAGAAACTCACTGTGATCCATACAAGAAAACTAACGAGGAAAACCCTAGGTAAAGAGAAATGCCTGTCTTCTTTTCATGCAAAGTAGGCCATTCGTGATTTATTGGCTGCATTAATACACACACACAATAGTGAAAAGAGTACCTACAGTAGTCTAAATATTTTAAGTTCATACTGTAAAATGGCAAAGTTTAAACATACATTGTCCACAAAAATTAAGCAATACCGAAGCCATGATGAAGCTATACAAAGAAATGTTACAAGCATATGAAGACAAGTAAAACCCTCCCTTTATAGCTACCCGCTAAAGGAGGAGAACCAAACCATTTAACTACTTCATGGAACATCTCGTACTATTTAATATGAACCTTAAGCAGTCTATAATACCCAAGTCTCTATTGTTGTCAATCTCTGCATCTTCAGGGAAGAAGCAGCGTCAAGGAGAACTATCTAGTCATTTTATATTTATGTAGACCTTCTAGATATAACACATATGTGGGCAAATGTTTGACTAAAAGAGAAGAGGAAATCGGCCATTGTGAACAGGAAGCAAATAGCTCTCCCTTCCATAAAATAATCGGAAAGACTGTAGGTTCAAAACATGAAGTATCGACATCGATAGTATTATCATAAAAACTTAGCTTAAAACAGCCATATAAATTATAAGTTTAATATTTCATTTGGTTCCTATAGTTAAGAAAACTCTTTTTAGTCCCTATACCAATAAATATTTCCTTTTAGTGCCTACACATATAATCATTAATCACTTTTAATTCTCATTGAAGGGATTGAAAACAGTATGTGTAGGATTTAAAATATGATGTTTCTAAATAGAGATTAAAAGAAAAAGGTTTTTTCATTATAAGAACCGAATAAGCCATTAAACATAAATCATATTGAAAAATGCCATTAGGTTCTACAGCAGTCATTCCAAAAGAGATCATCACTGTTTTTTAGATTTATACGGCATAATGTTGGATTCAACTTTTGGGTGCTTCATTATGGATGGAGAAAGTCTCAAGTTGAGTCCCTTTATACAATTAAAGACAAAAATGACATGAAATGGGTTAGAAAAGACATGTACTTAATGTAATTTCTTTCCCTTGTACCAATAGCCAAGGCAATTTTCCTAAAAACTTATACACAGAATGAAAACATGAAATTATGCCATATGTAGCGATGTAGCTCCACAGTCTGTTGCACAGAACAATTCCAGATTTCGTTTCTCATCACTTTCAGGATTGGATGGGTAAAGTAGAATTGATGCAATGAAGCCAATAACTAATTTAGATTAAGGTATACGATATGCAGATATGCATAAAAAATCAAATAGTGTTCAGAGGAAGCATCCTTAAAAAGCAATAAGAAATCACAAAACAATGAGCTAAGCACGGCTTTTCCAAATACGCTTGCAAAGCAACTCTTGAGAATTGTTTGGCAGAGCGATTTTCAACTAAACCATCATCATGTGTGACAAAATAGAACAAACCACAATCCTTTTCAAACAAATAAAATAATAGCAAAAATATTAAATATCGACAATGAAGCATGTAGAACAAGCTCTTTATACCAGAGAGGGAGCATTAAAAGATTGCCGTGACGACATTTAGATCTAAATATAAACTAACCAAATAATTTAACTAACAATGAAGCTGGTAAATATAATTACTATACATCTCGTAATTATAATTACTATACATCTCGTAACTACATCTCGTGACTCGCCACGGCATTGCATTGAAATTCACATTGAAATTCACGGAATCAAATCGGTCAAATCAGTAAAAACAAAAAAGGTTGTGGTGTAGTGGCTCACCTCTAATTCAATGGATGAAGGAGAGTGAGGGAAAGCCGATTGCTGATTCCTCGAAGTAGAAGAAACGAAACTACTCCGTGGTTTGTGAATGAATTCACAGATTATGTTGACAGAGGAATCAATCAGAATTAGGTTTCGCAGAGTGCAGACACGTTAGGATTAACGGATTAACGCAGCTCCTGATTTCGATTATAGTTATTAGTTAGAAGCCCTAACCCAATGCTTAAGGTAGAGCTGCGGAACAAGTTGAAGTGGATTTAAACAAAGGAAATGTTCTTGAATGCATTCAAGGAAAAGGGTGACTAGGGAAGACGCTTTTTAACCGATTTGTAATAAGTTGTAATCTTTCACTATATTTTTTTGGCCCATTGGGTCTCCTATAAAACCCATCTCCATAGATCTTCCATTAAATGAAATCAGTGAGGATTTTTTTTTAAGACGTAGTAAGTTAATTTTTTTCATTAGATTATACATTTTATGAAATTTTACTATAATGTATTTTATTAAAATATTATAAACTTTTTTTTATCTCTCTAAAATTAATTTTAGATGCTGTTTAATTATGTTTTACATAGAAGTTTATTTAAATATTTTTTTTCTTCTTGCATGTTTTTCCAACAACTAATTTACAAGTTTATACAACTGAGTATCTAATTTTTTATAATTTTTTTGTTAGTTCAAAATAATTTTAAGAATGTAAAATTATTTAAACAAATACTTATCAATGTTGTTTTAATGTAATTTTAAAAAGGCAAATTATAATTTAATAAGTTTATACCTAATTTAATTAATTTTCAAACTTTATCCTTTTTACAAATAAATGCTTTAAATTATAATTTAATTTTAATTAATTATTGAACTTTTGTTGTTTTCATAAATAGACATATAGAATTAATCATATATAAATATGTGTCATAGTAAGTTTGAATTAAATTGTTTGGATCAAACGCTATAAATTTATTAATTTTTATTCTTTTTGTTATAATTCATTTTATAAATTAAAACAAAAGCGTAAAAGATATAAAATTCTTTAAGAAATTATATTAAATAGTTATAAAATATTTTTTGTCAGTTTTAATGAATGTGTAAATATTGTGGTGCTACTAAAAAAAAATATAAATGTCATTATTTACTTTTTCATGTTATAAATACAACGTATATCATTTTGTGGTACATGTATATTGCTACAATTATTTTCTACAATGTTAGAAAATAATTTAGCAAGTTAAAACAATATAAAATATTTAAAAATAACAATTGAAATGGTAATGAAATATATTCTATTCAGTGTTTAAGTAATGTAATTTTTTTATCCCAATACGTTTTCTCTCTATTCGCTAAGTCTAAATTAGTTACGTTTGTCTTAATGAGAGTTAGTCCGACATTTTTTCTCACACAAATAATGTAGTTGATTTAATTAAAATAGGCCAAATAAATAATGATATTTTCAAAAAATAGTTATCTTAATCTTCAAATAGTCTAATTACGTAGGAAAACATATTTTAAATTATTTTTATAAATTTATATCAATAACAAAACTACGAAATGTAGTCAATTGAAATTTCTATATACTTTTCCACATAAAAAAATTCTGTAGATTTTATAAGAGATAAACACGTATTATGTTAAAACTTGATACTGAATCCTTTGTTTTACTTGTTTGTAAGTTTGTCTCATAATTAAGAAATCAATCTAATATATAGATAACAGCTGTTTAAGACATACGTTGGAAAAAAAAAAAAATAATGAGAGTTAAAAGAATGTATGAAATTCTTCAATTTTAATAAAGAGTGTATTCATAGTTGAAAGATTGAAGCATAATCTCTTTTAACACCTGTCAATATTCTCATAAAGGTTTCAAAGTTATTTTTGATTTTTTTCTAGTTTAGGGTGAGAGTTTGAACTCATATGCCAAATTTAACAAAATTTCTAACATATTCAGTGAATTCTTACTTCAAATTTTTGACAATCACACACAATGCTTATCACATATTATCAATTATAATTTCCCACAATCAGACCCACAATGCTTATATTAACAATTATAATCTTCTATTGATACCATCCATACTTACATTATTTAGGCATATAATCAATTTTTTTATTGAGTGTATATAGTAATTAATTTCTATTGTCTTGAGATAGGCGATTATTGCCAAAATTTTTCTTCTACACTTTCAGATATCTAAAATTTCTTGTAAATCTCTTAAAATCAAATTTCAAATCAATAATCTAATTAGCTACATTCGATTCTCACCTTTTACCGCAATAAAACTACACTCAGATAGCATAATAATATTTTGGTTATTCTTTAAATTTAAAGAGATTTTAAAAAATTAAAATTTTAAAGAGATAGAATTCCAACAAAAATAACAAAAATTTATAATTTACTTATAATTCTTTTATTTTTTATCCATTAAAATTTACTTATAAAAACCTAGGTTCTTATCTTTTAAGTATGCCATACAAGAATTGGTTTTCGTATTCTATCATATGCAGATATGTTGCAGAAATTAAAGAATATTGACACAGTGGAAAAGAAAAAACAATCAGGACGCAAGGTTAGGGAGAAGGAGGGAGCAACAGGGGTGCAAAGAGAAAGTGGGAGGGGGAAGGCAATGTGTTCATTTACCAGTTTACCCACCCGTAATGTGTGAATTTCCATTGATGGTGCACCAGAAAAGATTGTGAACTAAAAGTTCAATTTCAAACAGCTGATAAAATTGAAGATGTTCATAACATTATTAGAGGAACCAACTGGGTCATAAGTGATTGATAATCCATTGTGGTCCGGTTTATTTACTGTATTAATGTTCCAAATTTTTTCTGAGATTAATTAAATAATTTTTTACAGAAAAATAAAAATCATAATTATAAAATATGATATTGTAAAGAATTTAATATCGAAAGATATACACATTTTCTTTTTCTAATGTTAAATATAAGAAATAATAAAAAAATATAATTTAAATATTAAATATGAATATCAATAATAATTAAATAAATATTAAATAATTATAAAAAATAAAAAAATGAATGTATTTCTTATAAATAAGTGATGAAACTAAAGATAAAAATATATAAAAGGAACAAGATAAATACATATATATTTATTCTTCTCTTCATAGTTAATTTTAATGATAAAATATTATGCATATGCATATCTATATCCATCCTTAGTCAATACAATTTTTTTTTATAAAATTGAGACGGGTTTATACACTAACCGCTTAGTGGTAATAACAAATAGTTTAACTAACTGTTTTATTTTTAAAGAGAATTAAGTTTAATATTATTTTTGGTCCAATATTTTTGGCAATTACTCAATATAGTCTCTCAATTTAATTTCTAATTTTAATAAAATAACTCTATTTAATCATTTTCATTGGAAATATGAAACTTAATTTGAGATATTTAATGATCATAAGATTTTAAAATATATCTTTGATTAGAAAGAATTGAACATGGGAGACAAAGAATATGGATAAAGGGCTATGTCTTTCAATTGATGTACCATCAAAGTAAATGCACTACGATATACACTCGGTAGAAAGAATATCCACGTACTTCTCTTGTCATGATGGTAGAAGAATTGGAGATGTTAGAGAACTTCAAAGACATGAACCTTGGAATGAAACTCTCATTCATGTTTGTTGTGGCATGCTCATCGTAACTAATGAATATCTTTTTTATGATCAGAGAAAGATAATTAGTAGATATGAATTTATGGGAATCAATTTTAGTTTTTGGTTAATAAGAGAGAGTGAGACCAAAAGTAATAAAAAAAAAAATCTCATATATATATATATAAAAGAGTGAATGGATAAATTTTTTTATTTGCGATTAACCTCACTGCAGCTTTAAGATAGATACTGTATAATAAACTTATCATACCTAATTTTCCCCTGATTATGAGAAAATACATTAAAATAGTATACAATAACTTTAATTGAAAAAAAGTTGTCATTTTAGTTCCTATATTTTTGTTAAACGTCTTCATATTGATGAATTTAATTCTCAAACTTTAAAAACCAAATTCATTAATTTAAAAATTAGACAGCATAACAGTGTTTAGCCAAAAGAATATAGAAATGAAAGATCCATTTTCTATCTCCCTACAATCACCAGGAAATAGTTGAAAAAATTTCCCCCAGATTTGAGTTAACAAGTCACGGGGAACAGCTGTCATCAATTAATATAAATAAATATCCGGTCTACAGGAGAAATATATGCATGCATGAACGAATGCAGATACACGGACTTTGAGATTTCATGTTTCCATGAATTCACCAATCATTTCTCCGAAGATTACCATCAACTCATGTTATGAATCTATTCAATTACCCCTTTTGCAGCTTTCATGCTCCGTTTTTTATTCATAATTAACTCACTCAAAGCTTAGTGATAAAGTGAAATCAAAAGAAGTTACCCTACCATACTCTGCATGTAATTTTTTTTTAGCAGCAACTCTGCATGTAAGTTTTTTTTATCAGCAACTCTGCATGTAAGTTGAACATATCTTTTATAAACATTTCGTATATATGGTTGATATGCAAAATCGAAAACCCCATTGGGAAAGATAACAAATCAGAAAAAGTACAAAAGAAAGCGTGCAATTGAATCAAGCAAAGCAATCTGAATGCGCTTCAGGTCATACCCACATGTGCATGCCCCAGCTATGGCGACTGCGTCTCTAGCTCTCTCTATCAACATTTAAGGCTAAACCCAAAATTTGTTAAAACTTTATATGATTGTCAATAATTTACATAAAAAATTCTCCATGAAGAAGAATTTTATTAGTATAAAACTTCGGCCGTCCAATGAAATGCGGAAATCCCAAGAAGCTTTAGTACCGTTTTTCCTAACATTGCTTTAAGAACAATCAAATACTAACCTATGAATTATGTTAGTTTTTAATTCTCGGGATCATTTACGGATTTAAATATTTCCACAAATTAGTAAACCAATATTTATTTCAGCTTAGTCCACAGTGTTTTCAGAAGCGCGTGGAATACATTATTAACAATTCATATAGCAACACTGCCTCATTGTATTCACAAACTGCTGTCAATTCACATAAACACTATCTTCTTTTTTTAAGAGTATTCGAGATACGTTAATAGTTTGAATTCAAACAGTATTTACATATTGTATTAGTCTTAACAATTTCGTTAATTAAATGTTACACCTAATTACAGATCACAAAAAGGAAATTAATTTCGTATGTGTACTGTTATATCCTTGAGTGTACCACCACACGTGTGTGTCTATATATATATAGATGTCTCACCACACAGTATCTGTAGAATTTGCAAGGTGAAGTCTCACGTACGTAGAAGGTTTTGACATATAAGTTGTTAATTCTGACTTGGTGATGTTAGTGACCTTTAAACAGCTCATAATCATGATTGTGTTTTATCTAAGCTAAGTAACACCACAAACAAACCCTTCTCCAGGAAAAAAAAGTCAAAATCACAAACTAGGGTTTTGACTAACATTATCATTCCCTAATAACCACAAATTAAGCATGCCCATTTTGCAAACCTAGTTAAGTGGGGTTTCTGTCAGATCAATAATGAAGTTTGGACAGCTTCGTATGGATCACTGACAAGTGCAAGATATGTAAGTTACAGTAATTAGTGGGAAAGAAGACCGCAAGTTATGGCAAAGAACAATTAATATGGCACACCCCTCTATTTACATTTGGCAAATTTCAAAGCTTCTTCCATTAACTATTTATATTTTCTCTTAAATAAAAACGAATGGGATATATTTACTTTTGGGCTTGAATTTGTGAACGTAGATTAATTACTAGGGATAGGAAAGTGTACCTTACGCTCCCCATACGCTTGTGGGGGCAAACCCTAGGAAAAATATGAAGAAATGATCGAAAATAATAAATAATAACAATCATACTGGTCACATTCATTCCGTAAACTTGCTTTTTACGATAGCTAGCTTTAACCACTCCCGTCGGCGTAGTCACCGGCCGTCAACCCTTTCTATAGGGTCAGAGTGTGTGATGGTGGCGTTGACAACCAAGAAGGTGTATAAGAGCCACGCTTGCAACACCACGTACGAATTGATTGCTTTAGTTCTTCAAACTCATTGTGTTTAGAGAGAGAGAGAGAGATAACTACATAGAACCAGCTACTTGTGAAGTGATTGAGAAGTTGAGTTTGGAGGTTAGATGGCTTCCTCTAATGGTGGTGTGCCGCCAGGATTTAGGTTTCATCCAACGGATGAAGAGCTTCTTCATTACTACTTGAAGAAGAAGGTCTCCTTTCAGAAGTTTGACATGGATGTTATTAGAGAGGTCGACTTGAACAAGATGGAGCCTTGGGACTTGCAAGGTAAATTAAAGTTTGTGTCTGTGTATGTATATAGGATATATTTGGATGAATTAAAGCTCTTTTCTGTATGCTTTTTTGTTACCATTCTTTTTTTCTTATATATTTTTTACAATATGTTCTAAGATTAAGAAAGAGATAAAAGTAGAAAAAGAAGAATTACATGTTTTGTAAATCAAGCCCCTTAGATTGCTAGTACTTAAAGTTAATTGTAAAGAACACCATTAATTAGTTGATCACTTTTCCTATGACACTGACGAGCCTCTCAAGTTCTGAATTCTCTCGCACTTCTTCTTTTGAGTTGTATATCTCTCTTGGGATTTTAATGTTCAGGCACACATCACATGTCTAATATAGGATCTTTACTTATTTACATAATTGTAAATGGTGTCTTGTTAAGCCAAATCAATGGCTAACAAACTTATTGGTCATAGTAGTGAGAAGAACACGGTATAAAATTAATTTAAATTCATAAGATGAAACGATTATCTCACGGGCTCTTTCTCTAGCCATAGAAGTTGTATCAGTGGCTATGTTGCACATGTATACATACGAATGTAAAAGTTTCTCAAGTGTTTAGATCATATAATTTCTCCACACCCAGCATAAAAAAAGGAAATATTAGTTAATTATTGATTTAATTTAAACATACTAACAAGTACACACGAGTCTTTTAAACTATTATTCAGTAAATATCATATGAATAGTATTGTTAATATTTATAATAATCACTTCAAATATGTATTTATATTTATATATGTTGCATAAAATCTAAGCTCGACAACTCTTACATAACTATGTGATGAGAGATAAATATCATACTCTTAAATTCTGCATATTTAAATAAAACATTTTCATCAGTTTGTTACATATTTTTGTTTTAACCTTGATCGTGTTAAATTTATCATGACAAACAGAAAGGTGTAGAATTGGATCAACTCCACAAAACGAGTGGTATTTCTTCAGTCACAAGGATAGAAAGTACCCTACAGGTTCAAGGACTAATAGAGCAACGAATGCAGGGTTTTGGAAAGCAACAGGAAGAGACAAGTGCATCAGGAACAGCTACAAGAAGATTGGAATGAGAAAAACCCTTGTGTTCTACAAAGGAAGAGCTCCTCATGGACAAAAGACTGATTGGATCATGCATGAGTACCGTCTTGAAGATGCCAATGACCCTCAAGGAAGTGCCAATGTATATCTCATCCCCTCTCACTTGCTAATATCAATTTCTTACTGAATTATCCTTCACCAAAATCAAATCAATAAAAAAAAGTTTCTGCATAATCAGTTTTTAGCTTTTCTCTCTCTCCGAGGTATTGAATAAATAAAGCCATTGGGACTACTACAAAGACTAATGATTTATATGTGAATGTGTTTGTAGGAAGATGGGTGGGTGGTGTGCAGAGTGTTCAAGAAGAAGAATTTATTCAAGATTGGAAATGAAGGTACACATAATCCAGATCAACAAATGAACAATTCCTCAAGCACTAATGGACGCTCCTTCATGCATAGAGAAAATCATTACTTGCTACACCAACAACAAAATCCCAGAAACTCACCAGGGCTTGAGCTTGATAAGCCTGAGCTCGCTCTCCATTACCCTCACTTGCAAAATCCACAATACTCACTCTTTCAATCCCAAAATCTTCTTCAAACCCCAAAGCCTATGGTTTTTGATTATTCATATGCATCATCTCTACCTTCAGACACCCCTATAATGGCAAAGCAACTGATGGCAAACCCTAGGGACTGTGAGAGCGGCAGCGACGGCCTAAGATATCAAGTTTCGGAGTCTGGAATTGAAGTTGGATCGTGTGAGCCAAATCAAGAAATGGGTGGTGGAAGAGGTGAAGGAATAAACGAATGGGGGGTTCTTGATAGGCTAGTTACTTCTCATCTTGGAAATGAAGAATCAAACAAAGGGGTGAGGTTTGAGGAGGCAAATCCTCAGTCTGTGCATCAGATCAACCAACTTTCATTACGGGGAGAGATGGACTTCTGGGCTTACGGAGGAAAACAATGACTTCCCTTTCTTACAGTCACAACAATCAAACAAATTAAGTGCTAGGTTGGAGATAATTAGATGCCTCTAACCATTTTAAAATGGATCAAAAGGACACTATTTATATATATATTTTCATATTGATTTAAATTGTTTCTCATGTTTCAAGACTTCTTTAATTGTAATATCAATCCATTTGTTTCTCAACTACTATCATAGTGACAATTAAAAACAAATGCAACTATGATGGTGTTAATTGATTGTATGTCTAAGATTTTATTATATTTTTGGATTGCATTTTTACAGTTGCATGGTGCATCATCTACCAGAGGATTACCAATTATGATACATGACAAATTTCTCCTATGTGCTATCAAACAAATTTGTAACACTCTTTTCATTGTTTAAAATTATACAAATATGATGAATCTCACATTTTATTTAACAAATTTCTCTCTTTAATTTTATAATTTTCACTATATTTCAATAATCAATATGTTTCTAAAACTTTTTTTAATATTTTTTTATCGACAACGAGAATATTTTTTTTAAATCAGCAATTGACAACGAGAATATATTACATTGAAGTAAAAGCTAAAATTAAAAACATAGTTGGAATTGGATAAATACAATTGTAAACTCTAGCCTTTGGTGTGATGACAATCATCAATTCATTCCCAGTCAAATAATATGGTAATATTATTTCTTCATTCCCTAGCATATACAATGACCTTATGAGCTATATTACACAACTCTGTGACAAAATAAGTTTCCAAAAAAATGAACTTGCCCATGTGAATCCACAAAATATATCCCCATGTTCAAAGGTTACAAAAGGTATAACTTGTAGTTTTAAGTTGTCATAGTTGCACATTCAACATTTATAACTCCTTTTGTATTTATCTTTTTCAATAAATTGATAGTAAGTCCTGTGTTATGATTTTTACCGAGTCATTCCTATTACAGCAAAAATTTTAAAAAATGAAAATGTAGACGATAATAAACCTTTCTCATTGTTCAATAGGCCACAACTTCATATAACTAGAAAAACTAGAGTAAAGATGGTAGTATGAGTTGATAATAAATTTAAAATACATATGACATCGAAGGTATTGATGATAAAGACTAGTTCTAAGATGTAGATGATGAGATAATTCTTATCTTATTTTTTATCATTCTAATAAATGTATATGGACAAATATACCAATTTGAAAATAAGAATATTATTTTTTTTAGTTGTGTTTCTAATCCATACCTAGGTTTTCAAGTGAGCCGTTGCAAAACAAATGAGAGATCAATCCATTTAGTATACATAGGTCCCAAACCAATCATTTGGTAATACTTTTTTCAATCTATTTGTTAGTAATGTAGAGACTTTATATATATCGTATCATAAATGTTGTTTTATAATCCTTTTAAATGTTGAGGATATTCAACACTTTTATCAAAATTAAGTGTTATCTTGATAAAAGAAATGTATTCTACTCACTCCATTGTCCCATAAGTATCCCTTAAAGAAATATTTATGAAATTTATATAAAAGTATTTAAGAATAAATGAAAATATTAATAAATATTTCTTAAATTATTAATTTTAAAAAAGTAAAATAATATTACACAGATATTTTTGAAGAGTAGGTGTTTATAAAACAAATACTTTTGATGAAAAAGTTATGCTAAAAAGTATACTTAGGAGTGTTTAAGTAAATTTCAAATGGTAGTTACTTGTGAATTTTTGCACTTTGCTACCTACTCTCGTCCCAATAGTAAGTAATTAATAAATAATAAGAAAAAAATTAGTTAAACCTTTAATAATCTAGGTATTAATTAACATCATGTGATTATGGGGTGATACATATGATGGGTCCAAGCAAAGTGGGCTTAATAAGGACTCGCTTGAGATGCAGAGGAACCAAAAATCAATTCTGAGGTGAGGAGCAGTAAAATCTGTACGAGCACAAATCAGAAGTGAAGGAAACTTAATTGGGGCGTAGATGTTCACATTGTCATAGAATTTTAATTAGGATTGTGGTGTTATTAAGTGTATGACATAACACTATTTTAATTAATTTTTGTTATTGATTAAGAATGATTAAGTTGATAACGTGTTTTAAACGTGTGCATTGCCATTATATTTTGATAGTTTTGTGTATTAACAAGTTTCCAATAAATGTGTGACTTTGTCTGATAAAGATCTGATATATTATTTTTATCGGAACATTAGAATGTGGCATAACTTGATTTCACATAAAGTTTTGAATGTTCCTCAATTTATTTTAATTTACTCTCCGTTTGTGAATGAATTACTTAAATTAAATAAAATCAATTAGACATCTATAAACTTTTTAAACATTGTTCTCTGGTCTAAGTTGCAAATGTCTATATGAACTATATTAATAGGTTATATTTACGCTTTTATTGTAAAAAAGAAAAATAGATAATATACAATGAATTCTAAAATATGAAATATGGAAACGTAGATTGTAGATTGAAAAAGCCAAAGAAAAGGACGATAATGTTTTTGGACGAACAAAGTTAGTATCCTCAACAAAACTATAACAATTTTGATTAAAGTAAAGGAAAATGCAATAAACTTCACTTGATGCAAAAGTACTAAGTGTATGTGATTTTGTGAGTCTGAATCTGAGAATCAGAGTTCAATGTTCCAAACAACTCCGTCTCCCTCACCACAAGCTTTGTGTATATCTTTCATTCTCTCCACCGACTTACAGATACCGCTGCATGACCAATCAAAAGATGCCACACACACATTTCCTGTTCTTGCTTTCCAATCACAATCTGCGTACAACATAACAATGAAATTCTTTTTATAATATTACAAAAAAAGAAATTTCTTAAAATGTGAACTTTGTTGGAAAACGTACCTGGAGGGGTTCCGCAACACATGGAGCGTTCATCCACATGCTCAACTTCTAGCCCCAATAACCAAGATCCTAAAGATACATCTTCATTTGCATATTTGTGCAATATTGGCCTGGAATGTAAGTTTGAATGTGTTAATTATCATAAGTGTTCGCCTCATGTACTGTACAAGATAATATGATTCTACTTAAGAATGATGAAATCACCAATTGATGGATATGTAAGTGGCGAGATCCTTGGAGATGGCATATATTTGGCCCGTGGCATGCCTAAAGTACTTGTTTCCTTCCTCTCCAAACTTCCAGTGCTCAGCCTCGTGATACTTCACTCCTCTGCCATAGATGATTCAAACAAGGTTATGACAATATGAAGTAAAATATTATTCGTTTTGATGGTTTAGAACAGGACCAATTTGGTTACAATAATGAACGGAACCTCACTTTTGATATAGAACAGGACCAGATTTCATGCAACCAATATAAACCCTTGGTCTTGATCGGTACTTAGCAAGGGTGCTCACTAGCATACCTGTATAACAAAGAAAGAGATGCAAATTGTCGAATTGGTATTAAGAAATATAGATAGATAGTTTGCATTGCATGGTAGTAGGTAAATTTGAAAGACATACCTAGATTTAAATGGACATCATCGTCTACCTTGACGTAGAAATCAGCATCCCACAAAGAAGTGATTGTGGAAAAGTAGAGGCGAGTCTTGGTGGATAGCTCATGATAGCCCTCAACGTGGTCTAACCTGAGGAAGTCCTTGTGTTCTGCCTCTTCTGCATCAATTTCTTTGTCCAAAACTCCTCCTGCTGTGGTGCTGTGCCCGATCACGAACCTTACAACAATACCCTTCTCTTTTTCTAGTTCCTTCACCTCATTCCCTGCTTGTTTTCACACATCAGATACATTTACAATCATATTACATCACATGCATGCAGTAGTAGTAATGCACCTTTAGGTAACCATGTTTCGCGTATAGAGTCTCTTCGCCTTTTGCTGCTGAAAGCTGTGTTAATTCCAATCACCACAAAAGCCTTTTGCACATTATGCTTTCTCATGTGCTGCCCACCACTTTGGCTTCTCCTACCTGCTGTCAGTTCCATTTCCAACGTTGAAACTGCCTTATCTAGAGACCTTCATTTCACACATATATTAATAGTAAATAAAGAGATGAAAGTTAGATGTTAAAATTTAGAAAATGAGTGGTGATTTCTATCTCACTTGATAGCTTGATGAGTCTTCACGACTTCCTCCATTACATCACCAGATCTTCCTTCAATCAGTTTCTGTTGGAAAAATATGAAATTAGTTTCTTCTTGTATAGTACATAGTTTGGAATAGTGAAACACAAGAAAGTTATATATACTGACTCGCTTGTGATCACAGTCAGGTGTGGATGGTAGCAGTGCATTTTCATGGTTGGAGGGTCGTGTCCACATCTGGCCACTAAAGAGTGATCCTGCAAGAAAGCATGCAATGCATACAAACAAAATTGTCTTTCCTGAAGCTGCTTTTCCCCTCATCTTTTCTATCTCAACAAGAACACTATAATTGCTTCACGATATATCCACCGATCTTTCTAAAGACACCACCTTCAATTTAAATTCGCCCTTCAGGACAGTTTATTGTACTTAAGTTAGATGAGGTTTAAACGTTGTATTTATATATGGAAAACAATTAATCATGGGCAAAGATTAATACGTGGCATTTCCCATGTTAATTAGGTCCCAGGAATCAAGTAAATGCAACATTTTAAAGCAATGCTGGTTACTGTTATAAGAAAAAGTCTTGTGATCTACGTTTGTTGATGTAACTGTTAGTATTGTATTGGAAGAATTTGATTAAGGCAACTTTCTACACATCATAGCCATGAAATTTTGGTGGGTCTTGGGCATATCACGTGAGCATGAGTGGGGTGTTCATTGCATAAGGCAATGAATGTGTGAAGCAAAATGTTTATCTTGCTTACAAACAGTGAAGAGATAGCTAACTTTTATGCTATTTGCCCATCAGATACTGAACAACAGTTTGGAAATCATTAGCAGGTGACAAAATTGCTATTCTTGAGCTGTTTGGTTATTTATTTATCATTTTCTAAGATGAACAGAATCAGATGTCAATGAACTCAAGCAAATTGTACTTTTTACAATTTAGGTAGATCGGACGTATGGAAAATATGAAGTTGAAATAAGAAATGATTAATGAACAGAGTGGTATAAAAATAGAGTAGATGAGTGAATTTACCTAAAAAGGATGTGCTTGGTGATTGCAGGATCATGTCACTTTTGACTGAAAATCCTTAAAATAAAAGAATAATAAGTGTGATTGGAAGAGATTTGTCTGAGAATGTGATGTTCCATCCCTAGCTCTCTATAAAAGGCATTATGGTTACATGGTATGTTTTGATTGCCAGAATATTGGTAGTTTGATCATGTGGTTTTGATGATGCAACAAATTGAGGTATTAACAAGAAAATAACTACATTCCTCTGTTTGTGCGGGCAATCTTTCTAACACCATTTAAGTGTGTACTAAAGTTTTGTTGGCTGCCTAAACTAACTTTCGTACGTGTTAAAATGGAGATGAGATAGAGAGAGCAACACATTCTACTGCAATTCACTGATTTCATCAATATTCTACGGTTGGATGGAAACATAAACCACAAATCGTGGTGCTTGCAATTCTTGTTGCTTTTGAATATTTAAATTCGTAAGTTAAATTAGTACCAATGTTTTCAAGAAACAAAACCCCGTGATTGCGTACATATTGGCAAGTGCCGCAAAGTTTGCCTACTAAAAATACAATTTAAGTCTTAAAAGTAAAATTATAATATATTTATATGACTCAAATTAAAATTGATTGGTGAGTGCACATATTGCAAGTTGATAACTCACACCCAACGAGTGACATAGTAAGCGCCTCATAACTTTAATTACGATATTAATATGAATTATTTATTATAGATGTAATGATTAATATTATTTATAATAAAATAGTGAGTCACATTGTTGAATACACTGTGAATTTTTAAAAACTTTTTAATATCAAGTTTAACTCTTTTAAATGAGTAAACAATTTATTACTTTTGAAATTTGTTGGAGTATTCGAAAACCCAGTGAGATCAGCTTTTACCGATGTAAAACCAAATTTTTATCCTAAAAGCTTAATAATAAAATTTTATTATTAAAGTATTTTGCCACGGTGGCAGGGTGAGCATACCTTCAATTTAGGGAAAATTGGGTTCTCTTCTACACTGTTGGCCCATTATTTATGGAGAAAACAAGGACTTCCATAAATCATTATAGAAAAAGAAATAAACTTATCTACATTTGCTAATCACCTTAGAACTTAATTATGTGGAAAAAAACATGATAAAAGTAATACTCATTCCTTTTAAAACAATATTATTAAAGATATAAATAATTAATTACATTATCACTATCATTAAAGAATCAATAAAATAACATTAATACTCAAATTACACCAGCAAAATAATTAATAACGTTACTTGTATTTTATCTATAATAAATATATATTACGTTATCACAGGCTGCATTAATAAAAGAACTGAGAGTTTTATTTTCTAATTATAATTGAAAAGAGTTATAATTTCGATATAATTAATTTTAATATATTTTGTTTTGATTGTAATCTCAATTAAATAATGATAATAATTAATGTTATTAGTTTTACTGGAATGTACCTATCATACTAGAAAAAAAATAAATCTAGTAAACACTATAAATTAGTATAATTTTGGTTCTTAGTATTTTCTTTAACATTTTAAACAATTTTTTTCCATACTTGTAAATATATATAAAGTGTGTAAGGATGTTTTATCCTATGCATTACCTTTTGAAGAACTTGTTTACTTTTTATTAGAATATATCTTATATTATATCGACATATGAACTGACCTTGTATTATATTTACATTTTATTCTAACGTTTCTTGCGTATTGGCATAGTATTTTTAAAAACATATAATATAATCAGAAGTTATTTATAGTTTACCTCAATAAATTTTATAAAATAATGTATATAATTTATTATGCATATGAATCTAATTTAACATTTTTTTCTTCAATTATAAATAATTATTAAGAATCACTTACAATATAAGTAGGGAAAGATTAATCGATTCCAAATATTAATTAAAAATTAAAATATTCTTTAATACATTTTCATATAATTTTAATAAAAATTATAAAATTTAATTAATGTTCATGGTGTTTTAATACGATAATGAACAAGATCCATAACGGATTGCTTATTTTTTATATGGATGCTTAATAATGGATGACTTTACTTTGTCATAAGTTCTGCTGCTGAAAGAAATTAAAATTTTGTTGTTTTATTACATGTTTCGTATATATGAAGTATCTATTTAAGAAATATTGGTGTATACTTTTTACTTTTTATAAATTTTGAATATTTTTTAATTTGTTCTTTAGAAAATATAAACTAAAATAAATATAAACAAAATAGCCTTTGTATAAAATAATTTTAAATGAGTTACACCGTGAAATATAAATTTAAATAAATTTCTTTTAAAATAACTTTAATTTCATAAATCTAAATAAAAGATATAAATTTATAAAATCTCATTTTAACTGTTAATGTATCTTTCAACAATAATTTTATTTTGATAACTTAATTCTTATAAACTTATTTAAATGACAATTATTAATAACAGATAATATGTATCCATGAGTTAGAAATCATGTACATATACATATGTTGAAAGTTTTTGCTGTCATTCCCAGAGAGATTAAATAAAAAATGTTAATATGGCATGATTATGTATCAGCATATACAAACTTGACCATTTTGATCTGCTTAAAAGAACTAAAATAATTCTAAATTTAAAAAAGTAAAAAAAAATGTACTTTTTAATTTAAGTTATTTAAATATAAGTAATTTTAATTTTTAAATATAGGCTACGTCCCACTACACCCGTGTAGAGGAGCAAATCGGTCCACTTCAATTTAAAGGTTGGAAGAATTATTATTAGTAAAATTTTGAGGAGTTAACAATTTGGATAAATTTTAGAGAAACTCGTTATTCAATCCAATAAAAAATCTATTTTTAAATGGGTTAGATTGTACTATATCAAAATATTGGAAAACTTTCCCTTTTTATGTTAAAAGTTATAATTTTTAAATATTATTTAACTAAAAAATAATATATTTTTTCAAAAATTAATTAATACGTTAATAATTTAATATAAGTTTGTTTCAATTAACTAAAAACGTAAAAAAAAAATCATAACATAATTTATTTATAACACAAGTACAAGTATAATAGTGATGTTGATGCTAAACTCATCATTCAACTAATACTAATCGAATCCAAGTAACACCATAAAATTAGTCCACTTCAATTTTGAGGTTAAAAAAAATCATTTTAAGGAGTGAGTAGTAAAATTTTGGGGAATTAACAAATTGGATAAAGTTTAGACAATCATATCCACTAAAAAGATATTGGATTGAGTTGCAACAACTTGATTTATTATTAAGTGAATTAGATTACAATAAGTCAAAATGTTTTTTTTTTATTAAAATTTATAATTTTTAAGTATTAATTAAATTAGAATACAACATAATATTTACAAAAATTAATTAATAAACTAATTAGTTTATTCAAATTAATTAAAAATAAAATAAATAACATAATTTACTCATAAACAAGTATAAGAATGGAAATAAAATGATTCGTAATAAACTTATGATTCAGTAAATATAAAAGTATATTAGTTTAATTTAGATCGAGTGAAATTTAACTTAATTATAAAGAAAGCTTAATCTAATTTAGTTTGATTGATTACATAAATGGACACCCTAAAATTAAGTAGACTCTTGTGTATGTACAGTAGTTTATTATTGGTTTGGTTTAGAAGAAGAGAGTGTGGGAAAGGTAGGGAAGAGTTATTGACAGAAAGTAAATAAATAGTAAATAGAAGAGTTAGGGAGAAGACGATTCTGAGATATCACGACATATGAGAAAGTCATCGTGGTTGAAATGCAAGACTTGGTTCCATGAGAAATCTCCAAAACTCAAGTCCAGTCTAAGGGGGCTCATCAGAGGCGCCTCCTTCACATCCTCAAACGACGTCGTCCAATTGTCGGATTCCTCTCCAATCTCCTCCCACCACCGATCAATCTCCGTTTCCGTTTTGCCGTCGGTGTCGGTATTGAGAGAAGGAAAGTGGAGAGCGGCTTTTGCGGCGGCGGATTGAATGTCTCTCCGGGAGGAGGAGAGAGGGCGGGGAAGGGTGTGGACGAGGTCGGGGAAATTAAGGGTGGCAGCTGTTCCTTTCAAGAAGAAAGCGGCGGAGTCATGAGCCCTCGCCGCCATCTCAGGCGAGGCGAAGGACCCGAGCCATATCCGGGTTTTCTGACCCGGCAACCTTATCTCGGACACGTAACGTCCCCAGCTGCGCTTCCGCACTCCGCGGAATGCAGTTTCCGCCTCACGGCCGCGCTTCCTGGCGCCGCCTCTGCCTTCTTCACTGACGCTCATCACCTCAACAACAAGTGTTCGCTGTAAGAGGCTTCATCTTCCACCACCCCCCAACACCCTTTATTTATTTACGGACTCAACTGTACGATGTACCATGAATCTAGCTGGCATTGTTCCTGTTCCTTTTACCCTCTAACTAACATTGTTAATCATTTTTAGTTTATTAATTCTGAATTAACAACATTATGCCTTCACACCAACCATCTTCTCTTCAATCATCTATACTTCTAAACTGAAAAGGACACTCATGTAATTTACCACCGCTTCATGTTACTCAAGAACAAACAAACGTCAAATATTTCTCACTGTATCTACTTCAGTATTGGAATTGTTACAAAGACACGCCATTAACCACTGTGTATGGACTTCCCATAATATTTAAAACTTAAACCGATAGTTTAATTCGTTCGTTCAAGAACAAGGTAGTTTTATATTTAAGAATCTTGTACACTAAGTGAATGTTTTGTTATTATTTTTTTTTATAAGTACAAATAAAAATACGTTTAAATAATTTAAAATTATAAGATGGAATGCATTTACTTAATTGATAAATGAATTTAAAGATTTGAAAAATAAAGTGTCGCGGTATTTTTTAAGAAAGGTTCCAACTTTCCCTAATATATTAAAAATCTACGGAAAAATGTGCTATAATTTATTAAATTTCATTTTTCTGAAGAAAAATATTTTTTTATACCGAAATGTAAGTTTAAAAAGTTATGTTTCAGTTATTTAAATAATATTTCGTATAACTTAACATATAGAATTTTTAAGTTTGAACAAAGAGTGGTCTTTGATATATAAATATCGAGTTTAAAGTAGTTAGTTTAAAAGTATAACTATCTGATAGCCATGGGAAAAAATTATGAAAGCGTTAAAGGCGATCAAATCAATTATTTGAAGAAAAGTGATGTAATTTTAAAATTTAAACTAAGCAACAAATACTTTTAAAAGTCAAGTTATATATCTAAATATTCAATAAAACTGTCTTGATTTAAATATAATGATTCTATTGTATTACTTTATCATCAATCTCACATTATTTATTTTTTCAGGAAAAATAATGAAACAATAAAAGAATTTTGTAAGCTGAGTTATGCATTTAAATATGCAAGAAAGGGCATATTACTCTAAATTGATTTCAACCAAACTCAGGGGTGGCAAGAAATTAAGGGAACATAAATGCAGTTATAAATTCTAACAATATCACGGGGAAAAAAGTTATTTGATTTTATTACCATACCATTTAATATTTTGAAGGTGATATACACTTTTCCAAAAACAAGTACACTTGATAAAAAATTATCATTATAAGTTAGCATGTAATTACAATTTATTTAAGTATTTAGATCAAACATTAGTATATAAGTGAAAAATCTTGAAACAAGTAGTACATTTGTTATTTTTCAAACAAAAACTTGAAAAAAATAAGCAGTGTGAGGTGAAAGAGAATATAAGATAATTTAGTGTGACATAAACTTGCGTGTCCTAATTGATCACTTAACCTAGGTTGAAGCTAGTGAGCAACAAAATGTGAAGTATGTTCATAGATTCATGAGCTAGGCTGAATAGGTTTAATTTGTTTCTTCATATAATAGGCATGTCTTTGCTTGTCATTTAATTGTAATTTGCAACAGAAGGTGCCACATACCATCCTTTATTTGTCCACTTGTTAAAGTTTTATTATTTCATGTTTGTTACGTTACACAACTGACACACTGCAATTAGTGTTAATTTTGTCAAGTAATAACTTTCTACTCCGTTCTTGGCAACTTCATAACACCAATAATAACAACTTGCTGCCACATTTTTGCCTTTCATCCATATAATGTTAAACTGGTTAGGTTTTTAACAGAGACGGATAAATATTATATTTCACCATCCCAAGCTTCTTGCTAATTACCAGTACATTGTTTAAAATGTACTGCACCACCAGCTTCTTATCAAAAACACTGCTCAAAATAAAGTACATAAACTTGATTGCATCAAAATCATGCTAGATAGATCGTAAAGTTTGATTACGATGAAAGGTGACAATATTTTTATTTATACACGGCAATTCATAGTTAGATAGACATGTAAACCATCATGAATTTTAATTATATTCTATTTTATAAAACAATATTAGATAATTATATATTTTTAATTATTAACATTTCATTTTGATCAAATTCTGGCAGAAGGAATGGAGAAGTGATCCAAAATGTCATGCTTACATCAGCATGACGCTGAAGAGTTAAAAGACAGCGTTGGAGAAGAAAATGAAGAAAAGATATGAAGAGAAGGGTAGGCTGGTAAATTGGGGGCTAAAACGGAATAAAGAAATAGAAAAATATGATGTAGTTAATTTTGGGGGGGTGTGGAGAGAGGGAAGTTGGAATGGTTGCAGGCAAAGTAAGTGGTGACACAAGACAATGTTGACTTAGTGTCACATTCTTCCCATTTGTACTCCCAAAGCTGCAGGATTATTACTACCACAACAACTCTTATCTACTTCTTTCTCTCACTTTTCAGTTTTTCATTTTTCCTTCCTGGTCCAGGTAACAATCCACATTTATGTCTTACTTTAACTCCCACATTGTTGATAAATATCCTGTTCGTTTGAGTGTGTCCTATTCGTGATCAAATAAAAGTTTGAATGTTGTTTATTTAAGAATTCAGATTTGAGGGTGAGGATGTGTGAAGTCTCATTGTTCATTAGAGAGGATTATTGAAAATAAAGCCAGTTAGACATATGTACAATTACAAGTGTCTCTCTTTATTTTTTCGTGTGCATGACAAAGATTTTTGTTCATATAGAGATTTGTAACCATGCTTGTATAATGTAGAATTTTTTGCCTTTTGAGTATGGTAACTTGAGTCATTTAACATGACACTAAAAACTCGTAATGGAGTGGTTGGCTAGATGTATTTTTCTTTTGATTTGGTGTTATTTGTGTTAATTGTATTTCCTTTGGAGTTCAATAAGTACTAGTGCCTTTTTGGAAAGCTAGTAATGGATATGTTTTTAGTTGTTAATAAAAATCGTAGATGTTAAGATCAAAAAGGTAAGTTTAACAATATATAACACTATGTAGAAGATATTTCATATGCACAGTACATAATCAACTATGGGATATACATAATTGATTATATGCTTCCAAAAGAATCATATAATTAATTATATAATCTAGTGTAATCAATTATTTGTTTTTTTATAAAAATAATTGATTATGTGTATTTATCATAATTAATTAACATGTATGTTTTTTTTTTTTAATTTCCTTGCATTGATTAGATTTGACTACAATATCGTGCTGTTTAAAGTATATATATATAAGTCGCATAATTCAAGTTATGCATTAGTGTTGTTATTTTTTACATTTGAAGTGGTTTCGTGGTCTTTCACTGGCTAGTTATGTTGGTTTGCTAGTGACATGGTTGGTTGGTGTATTTTGTAGTTAGTACATATTTTGAGTAAAGTCATAACAATTCATTAATCATGTATTTTCTTTTAAAGCATAATTAATTATTCATATTTATAATTAATTATTCATATTTATATGTTAAAAGGCCTGTTAGTGTTGATGTTGACTTATATATAAAAAAATGCATTTGCCCATGAAGTGATACAAATTCCACTTCCAAAATCACCAATATAAAAGGATGTATATAATTGAATTCATGAAATAAGTTATGGTTTATGTAGTTTAAAATATTGTTGTTGGCATTTTAAATTATATAATTCATGCATCAGATAAAAAGACAACACAATTCCTCAGTTTAGAAAACTATTAAAGTAACAATTCAAAAACAACTCAAACTCAAAAACCAATAATAGAATACTAAATGCTTCCTTAAGAAACTAACTAACTCGAATCTCTACAAAATCTTGATCTTCACCAATATTATTTGCCAGACACAGTATGCAAAAACATGAGCCGAAGTTAACAAAAACGACATAACAATGGAGTTGGAGCTTGAAGGAATTATAAATCACAAAGGGCAATATAATTATTTAAGAAAGGTTGACCGCGTAGGAAAAAAATATAAGGGGTGAAAAAAGTAATTGCCTAGTTATATTAACATGATGACCCAACTCTCTCACTCCCCTATCCGTACACATCCAATTGGGCTAAAAGAGCCCAGGTTTTTAGCCATTCCATTTATGTTATGTTCAATATTGAATACAATATATTAAAATGTTTAAAAACTAAAAAAATAACAAAGTTAAAAATTAATTAAAATAATATATTATCTTAAAAAATCCGACCTACGGCTTGATTCGTCCGCAAACTTTAATTCATTCAAGTCAAAGTTTGAATGGACCGAATCTAACAAGTTGATTATAATTTTCATTGCAGTTTGTAATATATATATATAGACACACACATATTCCTCTGTATTTATTTCCTTTGATGACTCTGTATTTTACTTCGGAAAAGGAAACATGCATTCAAGAATAACGTTTTTGCATAAATTTAGGTCCAAATGACAATTTCTCTTTTTCATACAACCATCAAGAACTATAAGTAGTATATATCTTATTTATATTTTTATTATCTAAATATAATATTTTATTATTAGAAAGAGTTATAAAGTGGATGTTAATGATAAAAGTGGGAATCAAATCATAATTTCCCCAAATATTCATACTGATATAGCAAGAAACATTTTCTTTTATTCCTTTCAGACTCACCTAAACCCGCTACATGTTAGTATCTCAACCTGGTGGTTTATGTTTGAAAATCTACTCTATACGCTCCCCATAATGTCACTACTCAATTTTATCTAATTAATAAAATTCAAATAACCCAAAACAATTTATTCACTGCATTCCTTGATGGTAAAAAGAAGTCAAAGGTTTTTCCTTCTCATCTTCTAAAAACCTTGATATTTAGATTGATGAATTTTAAGTGGAGGGTGGATTTTTAATTTGGTAGTTAATTCTCACATTTCACTCCTTAAAACTATCCACACACGGAGTTTTAACTTAACCATGGTTCTCCTGTTGAGCTGCTGATATGCTCATCTTGTAAACTCACGCACGCTACCAGCATCGCGTTCTGCTAAATCCAAATTAGCCAGCTACACACACTTTAACGTAACCATCTATTTTGATTCATTCATAAATGCATATTAGATCAACACAATCACTTCACACGTTTTCTACTTATTAACTTACGTTTCGTGAGTTTAAAAAGCATAAAAAGTGATCTCACCGCGCTCAATTCCCGTCCTTAGAGACAAGATTTCGATAACTCTCATCGAAAAACGCTGGCTGATAGATAACATGCATGAGAAATAACGTGAGTAAGGCACGCCAGCACAGACTTAACGGGTTGGCTTGTCTTTTTGCAGTAAACGTTCATGAATGGACAATGATGAATACTAATTCATCGCCACCGCTACCTGACCTTTATATATTCTGCGTTGCACTACGCGTGAACCTTCAGTTTTCACTCATCTTTTGTTGAGAATTCTATGAGGAACATGGGGGTGTGGGAACATGCAAGCGCATCAGCATCAGCAGCAGCAATGCTCCTACTGC
>Ga0099824_1000004_pt1 | contig 118514 bp, 54 predicted proteins | sample SiratrowhiteBW_FD_76837 | JGI IMG/M metagenome (GOLD analysis project Ga0099824, IMG submission 76837) | Root nodule microbial communities of legume samples collected from California, USA - Siratro white BW | ecosystem: Host-associated > Plants > Roots > Nodule | place: USA: California... | reverse complement strand
TATATATATATATATATATATAAATGAAAACTTAGAACGTTAATGGATTTATAGATAAGAAATTCATGCATCAAGCACAATTTCTAGAACTTATGTTTGACTTATATATTCAAGTATTATAACCTATAACCTAGTGTACATAAACTCAAATCAAACTTTATTTTTTGACAAAATGAATTACGTCTCATTTTCATAAAAGTCTATTTATTTGAAAAAAAAAATTTAAACTAATGATACCTTGGCTATTTACGTAAACATTAAAGATACTATTGTTATTGTTAATACATTAGATTCATATGTAATAGGTAGACATATTATGTTGGTTGGGAGATCTCAATCGACATAGTATTTCTTTGTAGCGCGTGAGTGAATTTTGGGACAAATTAGAGAAAATTTGGCCAAATACTATTCTTATGCTTCATTCTCTTTCATTGTTCCCTGTCGCTTTGTCTTCTACTTCACTATTGTGCATGCCATTGTGTCATTGTTTCAATCACTCCCCTAATTTCTTTCACTCTTCAAGTTTTGGTTTGGCACTCCTTAAGTTGACGTTTCGGTTCGCATTTTGGGTGCCTCGCTTTTCGGATTCACTCTCACTGGTACGTCACGTTTGTTCTCCCCCATTTTTCTTTGCTCTATTGTCTTTGTGGTTTCATTCACTCTATTTTTGCATTTAGTGGTTTTGGTAGATATTATATGGGTTTGTGTTCACTGGTTTGCTCTCACTGTCCTTAAGAGGTATGTTTTCTTATCTGTATTTGCGTTGTATTATTTGTATGCTTGGATTGTTTTCTATATGCTTGTATCATAGATTTTGGGATTCAAAAATTTTAGGACGAAAAAACTTCAAATAATCATAACTTTTGATAGAGAGCTCGGATTGAAATGCTCCAAAAATGAAAGTTGTTTGAAATTGGGTAACGAATTGCACCTTCGAAACTTTCAAAATTCAACTGTTTAGTGTTTCTTTTTTATTTTTTTGTTATTTTTCACCTATTTTTTAGATTGTAACCTTTGATTTCACATATCTATACTTGTTAGAAAATTCTAAAATTTTTGTAGTGTTTTCTTGTATCGATTAGAGATTTATCAACCCATTAATTTTTTAATAAAAGAGACTTTTTACGTTGGTTGTAAGCTACAACTGAGGTAAAAAGTCCTCTATTCCACCTCTTACACTGTAATTTAGTTATTTTAGTTTGGTATATGATGTCGGTTTCTATTTTCAACCGACGTAATGACATACATATTACATTGGTTGCATAACTGACGTTATATATTCAAGACTTTCTACGTCGCCTAAATTTATGTCGATTCCAGAACCAACATAGAATATCTTCCAAAACTGACATAGAAGACATTTTTCTACTAGTGTCTTTTGAGATGTTCATCCTTTTTTCAGTTTATTCAAATAATATATTAAGAGACAAAAAAAATTAGGATGGGCAATTGAGAAAAACAAGAATAAGAAATAATAGAAATAATAGAGGAACTTCATTTTCAAATTCTGGATATTCTTTTATTAAATCACAAGTAGGACTAAGAATAGAATTACAGTATAATCTTATAAGTTATTTTTTCACTAATAATTTTCTTAATTAATACAGATTCAGAACATGTTATAATTTTATAAAATTAAACCCAACATCAACACAAATAAATCTTTATCTTATGAAATAATTATTAATAAAAAATGATATATATATCTAATCTTAATTACCATATTGGTTGTATCTTTTTCAATAAAGTCAAGAAATTCTAAATATAAGAACACAAAAGGTAGATGAACTTTGAGGAGGTTGAACGTGTTACGGAAAAAGAGAAGAAAGTGAAAGAAATGAAGAGGAAGAAAGAAAGTGAAAGAAAGAAATATATAAGATATGGTTTCTTAACTTAAATCTTATCTTCATAATAAAATAAATATATCATTATCAAATATCTAGTTTATTAAAACTTAAATATATTTTTATATTAAATAATGTGTAGGATCCATACACGGGTGACTTAAGGCCTAAGCAAGTAAAGCAATCACTTTAAGTTTTAAGGTATCGAAAGACTCAAAAGAATTAATATTACTATATTATTATAAAATTAAAAAATATTCAATTTTAAAATTACACTAAAAATTAATTTTTATTTAAAAATTTAAAATACTTTAACTCATTTTTTAAATTTATATCGATACTATAAATACTTTTTAGTGACTTTTAATTTATATTGATACTATAAATATTATTTAATGAATAATATTTTTAGAATTTTCTTATAATAAATTAATAATATTTAAAAAAAATTGAACAATCAAGAAATCCTATGTATTAATACTTCCTAATTTTCTTTCTATCTCTTTACTCTATTATATCAGATTGACATAATTTATTTATTTTTATATGTTCTTTCATTCTCTGTTTCTTCCATTTATCTTCTTCTTTTATCTGACTTCTTTATTTATCTCTTTCGCTTATCTGACTTTTACATAATATTGTTTCAATTTGAGTTTTTGATTATCATAAGGTCACTTTTCACTCATCAGTGTCTTACAATATAAGCGTATGTCTTTATTTGGAGACTTGAAGTGGTAGATTGAGGAATCAAAGTTTGTATCAGGTAAAAATAATATTAGATTGACGAATTGATCTCAAATTTTTTTTTATTTTTCATTATTGTTTAATAATTTTAAAATAATTTGTCCAAATTCGACAAAGAGCATTAGAAATTTAGAATTTATAAATTAAATTTAAAGACTTACCAAATGACAATGTTGAAAGATAGTAGGAGACTTGAGACTTCAAGCCAAGATACAGCGATGAAGTTTATTATTTTGACAATCAGGTTTTATCTTTTTAACTTAATCTCATTTTACATACTTTTAAGTTACATTCAGTGTTATATATATTATATATAAAAATATACAAATATGTCAACTAGAAGATACAAATCAGGTTATTCAAAACTTCAAATAAAGAGAAGAGTTGAACTTCAAATAAATTCTAGATAAAAATATCATAATTTAAATTATTTTACTAATTTAAAAAAAGACCTATTTTTTTAATTTGCTTTAGGCCTCCTAAAGTTTTAAGCCATCTCTGGATTCACAAAACTATGTAAGTTATTTTTCCACCAAAATGGTTAATTTTCTTAATTAATTTGTGAAATTTTATGGATTTCGGAGTAATGATAATATATAAAAGTTTTAATTAATTTCAAATTAATAAATTGTACTTATTTATATAAATAATATTTTTATGGTTTACATTTAATTAAATTGTGTTTTAAAATTTTTTCTACAGTATTATAACAATAAAAATATGTAAAGTATGTGTTTTTTTTTCGGGAAAAGGATTTTGTAAGGAAAAAAATTTTGTTGTTAAGAGAATATAAATATTTAGGTATATGACAAAGTGGTTAAATTAAATATGAAAGTAAAACATAAATCTTTTTCTAAAGTATTTAAATATTTTTAGCAGAAAAATATTTTATATTTATAATAAAATTTATTTATCTTAAATTTTAATATTATCTACTTCTAGTTTCGTGACCTAATCCCTTATAATAATATAAGAGGTGAAGAATAGAATAATATGCACCAAATATTTTTTTAATTATAATTAATATTTAAGTATTATGTTGAAACCTGAAATAAACTATAAAAAAAAAAAAACACTTGAAAGCTATTTTAGTATATTCTTTTATTAAAAATTGTGAAAACTATTTTAGTTACTTCCCACCTTATGACAGGTTATTGAGCACGAATTCAAACAGGCTGTGAATGTCTCAACCTTTTAAAATAATATATCCACGTGTCATGAATAAGGTTGTTTTCTATAGATATTGATATTATTATCATTATTATTATTATTATTATTATTATTATTAATGATGATGAGTGAGAAATGTACAAATGCAATTGATGAGTGATTTAAGAAAGGTTCTTTTTTAGAATAGAAAGACTATTTTCATTTAATGTAAGAGTTACATGAAAACAAGGAAAATAACTGATATTTAGCAAAATTGGTAGTGTGTAGAAGCTATTCTAAACTTTTCTGTACCCGTACTAAATTATTATAAATAAACAAAAAAATAAAAAATCAATAATTTATTATGTTTTTTTTTTTAAAAAAAAAAACTTTCTGAACCTTACTAATCCAATTTTATTTAACTAATGGGCTTCCACGGAAATACTTCACCCTACAGGGCTTATTTAACTTAAGAATTTGCATTATCTTAAAATAAATATCTTCATTTTCACCTCGACACAGATATTTCCAGCATAGAAATCATAATATAGGAATTTTATTTAATTTTTTCCAGTATCATTATGCCGCCTATTTTTAGAATCTCTTATTTACAATTTTTCTTATATATCCAAAAAATTTATAAAACCTAATTTAATAATATGTTATTTATACTCAGCTTATAGATATTTAACTTTAATTTATTGTTATTGATAATTAATTAATTAATTAATTGTGAATTATTTTTCTTATTTATTACTAGTGGAATATTTCTTTGAAAATATATTGTGAATACTCTAATGCTGATTTAGATCTCAAATCTATAAGACTAAATATGACCTATTGAACATGCCATTATATTATTGAAATTCCGATTGATTACAAATTTGTAAAGAAATTGGTTCAAGATTTACTAGTTAAATTATTAATTAAACCACTATTAAAAAAATAATATAAAAATTTGAATAATATTAAAAAACATTAAAAAAACACGGGGCTTACTATCATTGTCATTTCCCCTTGTTCATAAGTGAAGTAATATTGTTTCTACTTAATTATTGTTCATATATTACAGGATTCAATGCTTGAGCAAGAAACACAGGCTCATTTGTTTCTTATGGTCGAGAAGATATTTTGACGACTATTGTAAGGAGACCAGAGCACCTAAGATGTGTGCATGATACTAGTGGTTCATGGAGACTCTAAGATTACTTTAGTTCACCATCATAAAGAACTACCAACTCTAAAAGTCAAGATGCTTGCATAGGATGAAGATGCAATTTGAAGATAAACTGAATAAAATTCGACAATCCTTGCAGTAAGAATTTGTTGAGAAGTTAGAGTTCATTCATTTTTAGCAACAAACTCATGAAACACCTACATTTCCTGAAGTTATTCGAGTGAGTATGAAAGATAGTTGGGTTGCTGTTGATGTAGATCTCTAAGGGGGTCATTTTCACACTAATGAATAATACCAATGTGAGTTATATATCGAAGATAATCCTCGCATCTAGTCGCATTTTGAGGAAAATAGAGGGAGGGTTAACCATCCATGGTATCTCTCTGTAGTCCGATTAGATGCGAGTGGTGATTGATGAAGCTCTAACATGTTATTGTTTGAGTATCTTTGTCCAACGTAGAAGTCCAATTGGTGGGAGAATCTTTAGACACATTTTTTACTTAGCCTAAACATCTGGCTAGATTAGTCTCAGCACGATCACATGTATATTAAATTCTCTTATTTTTTATTCATTTTCTTATTATTATTATAATGTCCTTCAATGTTGGACTAACAATTTATCTTTTGTTTATGATCTATCCGTTATAATAATCACATTATAAAAGCACCTACTAGTGATGATGAATGGTAAAAGCTAAGAATGATAAATTTTAAAATTTTTCCTTTAGAAGTTTTTAAGACAAACTTGAAAATCCATTTTTTTTCTAAAAACTTGTTACTTACATCATATGTCATCTCATTTATGATTCTTTAAAGTGGAGAGAAAATAAAAATAAAAATAAATGAATAAAAAATGAAATTATCTGAATTAAAAAAATAAATAAATAAATAAATGAATGAAAAATTTATAACTAAGATGATAGAATAAAAAATTAATTGATTAAATAATATAACGAATGAGTATGAATTAGAATTGAAAGATGAACTAAAAATAGTTTGTCGTAAAAAAGAATTTAAAAATATAAATTAAATTAAAATTAAAAATTAAAAATTATCACAAAATCTTAATGAATAAAAAATATTTTATAATAAAAATGTTATAAAATTTTAATAAATAGAAAAGTTATATTCAAAATAATAATATTAAAATAAATTATTTTATAAAATACCAAATTTAAATTATTTTATTTTATTTATCATTTTAATATTATTTTATTATAATAAAAATTTAAATGTTAATAAAAGTTAATAGTATAAAAATAATAAAATATTTAAATTATAATCAGTGTTGTCTGACATCTTTTGACATCAGATTCTTTTATGAAGTTATCCATAGTTTAATCAGTGCTTTAGATTCAATAAAAGCTTAGGTTTAGAACATGGTTCAAGACTAAGATGAGTAGTACTAACATGGGTTAATTAAAACGATCTAGGAAAAAAATCTTCATATTCTCTTACTTTTGGATTTTTTTTGAACTGAAGCAACTTAATTCTGAATTTCTGGTGCAGTGCTCTTCCAATTGCTGTGAACTTGGTGTGGCAGAGGCCCAGAAAAATGTGATGGTTGGCCTGAATTATATATATGTGGGGAATATTCTGGTACGATTCTCTTTTTGTCTACTCAGGCAGTTCGTGAAAGACCTTGGATGATTGCACCAGTGTGTTTGCCCCCAATGAGATTCCAGAATTTAATGAAACTGTGGCATTCAATGTTAAACAACTGTAGTTTTTTGTGCAGGGGTCTGTAGATAAAGTAAGAAGTTGCATTCTTGGTTAGAATTTGTAGTTGCAATTTGCCAGTTTCAGATTTTGAATACTTAATTGATATTTTTCACATGATTACATGTAACTTTTACATTAGACAAGTTCAAATGATAAGTTAGATACCTAGCAGAATTAAAAAAGTTTTTAGTTTGTGTCATCCCATGAAAACCCATAGAGTAAATAGAGTAATTTGTAACAGACATCCCATGTCAAAATATCTAATTCTTGTACATGTTCTTTAATGAAGCAGGAATATAGTTGCATGATATAATTGGATGGTATTGGTATACATGCGTTTTATGTCATCCACCTTGTTCAATTATTTGAAGCACTGAGTGTTGTGACAGTGTTTACTTTGATGTGTAGTGGGCCATTTGAACTGGAGTTAGACTAGGATTGAGACTAAGCGAACATTCTTGATGTGAATAAGTTATTTGCAAAACTTCAAGAAGATGGAAGCATTGTTCATACTTCGGTCTGATAGAGAATGGTTTGATGATACAAACAATAGGTTAAGTGTCCCTTTAGGGGCATTTTGGAGCACATGGGGAGGCCTAGTTAGAGCTCCTCAAAACTGTACCCTTCTTATCACTTTCCAAGAATCCATGTCCTGAGATGAAACTGAGGTACCTTTCATGACCTGATCTGTTGAAACCTATACAATTATGGCACCTTATAGGTCAGAATATACGATGTTAAAGTTTCCTAATAGTCCGGAATATGTCTTGGTTTTCATTTGTGTTGTGCTGACACAGATTAAGCAAAGGAAATGGAGAAAACCATGTAGCAATGTTGCAGATAAAATGAAATGCAATGCTTGATCAGTGCCTAGTCTACCACTCTAGCTTGAAATCCTAATTTACCTAGTGACATATGGCTCACGTCATTTTGAGCAAGTGACCATGTTTGACATAATATTTTTCTTTCAGTAAAATTCAATTATTCTATGGTGGGATGTTGACAAGTTCCTTTTGCTTCTCTTTTTGTGATTCCTGAGGCCACATTCTTCTCATCTTCTTTCACTGCTTTTGGATTTGTGAGATCTTCCTTGATGGGTCCATTAAAAGAGTAATAATTGATGAGGCAACTTTGCTTAAATGACTTTTGATTCACCGGACCTTCTCCTACTGATCTAATAAAAATACCGGGGTCCCTTTGGATTTAGCATCATCATGGAATCTCCTTTACCTGTTGTGGAATATATTAAAGCAAGAAAGGAGCTTCAAGTACACCAACTGTTAAAGATTAAGCTCTTGCAATTACTCTCCCTCCTTTTTCCTTCTCTTTCAAACGTTTGGTCCACTCACCACAAATACGTGTCATCAATAATAATATTCCTTTCTTCCAATGTGAGCTAAGTTTGCCACTAAGGTATTCAGTTGAATGTATTTCCATACATACATACATACATACACAAGCAGCATATGCTTACATAAGAAGAACCTACCCTTAGGACCCACCAAGATCATCCTTATACTTTACACTACCATTTGTTGTAAACTTATCTCAATTCACAACTGTTGCTTAGTGGAATTTTAAGTTTTTTACACCAAAAATTGTGTCTTACACTCCACTAGGAGTTGAATTGTGCTAAGTCAACTAATCAGGGTAGTGCATTTTTGTAGAAGTGTTGCTCTTCCAATGGATAGCATAAAGTAAATTCGGGTCGATTTTCCTCAGTTTTGCATCATGGTAAACAGTTGAGTAATTCATGGGATTTCGTGGTACTGGAATGGTAGTGTTTCTAAGGCCAAATAATTGCATTTTGATTATGGTGATCAAACTCTTAACGCCACCCTAAGAAAAATGTGAAGAGTGGCTTGCTTGAATTGACTTTTACAATTTGTTGTTGGCCATTATAAACCCCCTTTGCCCTTTTCTTTTTCCCTTTATTTTTGGCCAAAACTTCTTTTATTCTCCTCATTTTGGATGCATATCACAGCATTAAAGCATGCATGCCCTTTAGAATAAATTCTTTATGGGGCTGCTATGATGAGTGAGCCCTGTAGATGGCTTGCTTAATAATTCATATTACAAAGAAAAGTTAACTGCACGGCCACATATGTATGTTCTGTCCATCTCCTTCTGACTAATAATTTTTACTCACTTGCATTAGTTAGTTTGTTGCCTTGCCTCTCAACACCAACATGTGGAGAAAATTGTAAGTACAATACAATTGGAATAGAAAACTTCATTCTATTAATTTATTGATTTGTGTGTGTTGTAGTCTTATATTATGCATGTTTTGTTAAGGTTTAATTTCTTGATGGAATACAGCTTCACAATCAATGATGGATTTATATATACATGACCCTACCGATTGATTGGGTTAGTGCTTAGTTATGTCATGACAAGCACTGAACTGTGGTGATGGTCCCTTAATGAACTTGGGGGTTGCGATTCCTTTGCAAGGATAATGTAACAAATTAATTGTTACCTGTTAAGTGTCATGAACAAGCAAGTATTTTATTGGTTTCCTTTTCATAGTAACTCCATCTTGATCTTTGAACAGGCCTGATTAGTTCTCTTTCTTCTACATTACTTTCTTTGTACAAACATGGGGACTCTGGGTCCAAAAATCCAATCCTAGATTCTTTGATTCCTCTATCCCTACATGGAACAAAAAGAATCTGCCAATGGCACCACAAACAAACACTACATGAAAGAAAAACATAATTAAAGTATTTGACTCCACTTCTTTGTTATTTTAAAATATAAGTTTGGAATAATATATTTAAATAAAAGTTAAATTTTTTACATACCATGATCAGTTTTTAGGCTTGAAGAAGCTATTATTACTTCATAGGAAAAACAACTGTCAGAAAATCTCCTGTTAAAAATGAAAGTTGAAATAAGGTTAGTTCATTGAGTTTTCACTTTTGATCACAAGATGAAAATATCCTTAACTAGTTTACAGCATGCCCATGATTTTTATTTTATCTAAAAGTTTCTCACAGCATTAGGAAAGTAGTACCCTATTATTCATTATGGTGGGCCTACCTAATGCAGTAGGGAATCAAGCATAGAGTTAGATAGTGAAGTGGGAAAACAGCAAGATAAAAACAAACCACACACTTTCCCTATTTTCTCTCCTTTTAAGACTCAAAATTGGGCTGTTTTGCTTTCCCTGTTTTTGCTGCATCAGAGATTCTCTCCACCCCATTCAAGTCAAAGAAGAAAGAATAGAGGGAATTTTCTTTAAAGAAAAAAGAAAAAGTTGGTATGAAATGGGATGAGAGAGGAAGAACCACATCTCATGGCATATATTCCCCCAACATAGCCCCACTTATGTTTCCTGATATGGAGTGAGATTATAGAACAACACAACCAACTCCAAGTTATAAAGAGAACTATAGCTGGCACATATTGATGCATAGCTAAAAGGATCAAAAGACGTCTATTTTTCAGTCCTTTGCCAGTAAGTAAGTAGTAACTCGTCCATAAATAGCAAATGGATCTACAAAATATGCAAAATCAAAGCATGCATTTTGTGTTGTCCACTGATGCCAAACCAAGGCTAAAATGGACTCCTGAACTTCACCAACGCTTCATTGAGGCCACAAATCAACTTGGAGGTGCAGATAGTGAGTATAACACAAACTTGATCAACCTTAGTATTTCTTTTACCATCATTATTATCATGAGATTTTATAGTACATCTTAGCTGATACTAATTTTCACACTGTGGCATCATGTGGCAGAAGCAACTCCAAAGAGTCTTATGAGGGTGATGGGGATTCCAGGACTTACTTTGTACCATCTGAAGAGCCATTTACAGGCATTCATTCCCCTTTTGTAATGATATTATAATTCTTTGTTTTTCATTCACTGAATATGGAAATCAGGAGTTGTGACATTTTTTTGTGTTTCTGATTACAGAAATATAGACTTGGGAAAAGCCAACAACTAGATACCAGCTCTGACAGCAAAGAAGGTGACTTGTAATGTGTCTACTTCAACAGAAAATAGCATGATTAATAATTATCTCACTTGGCATAATATCTCCTTTTGGTGCAGATTACATAGAAACCAAGAGCAGTGATGGCCATTGCAGCAGGGAAATCAGTCTTGGGGCCCAGAATCAAATTACTGAGTAATAATTTGAAATTGATCAAATATTTTATTTTATCTTTAAAGACTTCGTGTCTCATATAGAAACAGTATTTCCGAGAGAACTAGTTCATCAAGTTCTGTGTCTGTTTACCAGAAACATGCAGATAGCTCAGGCACTCCAAATGCAAATGGAAGTACAAAGGAAGCTTTATGAACAAATTGAGGTAGCACATTAGATATGACTACGAATCTAAACTTGTTCTTATCATTGTTTTTAAATTGTGATCATGATCGCAGTTTTGTCATGTTCCTAGATAGTTAAAATCACAGTGTGATCATATATACTAAAAAAAACTTTGATGTTGCAGCTAAAATGGCTATTGCAGATCATTTTCTAAAAACCTTACCCTTGTTTCAATTCTGAATGATGCATAAAGACATGTTAATCAACTTGGATGGTGATTTCAGGTGCAGAAACATTTGCAGCTCCGAATTGAAGCTCAAGGGAAGTATCTGCAATCAGTGCTAAAGAAGGCACAGGAAGCACTTGCTGGATACAACTCTGCCCCAGTGGGGATAGAACTCACAAAAGCTGAACTTTCTCAGCTAGTTACCATCATCAACAATGCTTGTCCGAGTTCTCCCATCTCAGAACTGACAGAGACAAGAGGGTTGAGTTTAAGCTGTGGGGACAGGAAAAGAGACAGAGGCACTATGTGTTCACTGGAAAGTTCCTTAACATCTTCTGAAAGCTCTGGGAGAAAGGAAGAGAAACAGTCAATGGAAGAGATAGAGGAGTTCAAAAGCTCCAATAATGCTTCACATGAATTGCCACTGATGGGCATTCACACTGAGAACAAGGCGTCCAAGGGAGGCTCAAACAGTGAGGGTAGTGGGAGAAAGAGAAGTTCAGCAACAAAATCTAATGATGGTAGGTGTTTTGTTGAACAACCATGTGGAAAAAGAAGTGCCAACAAGTTGAGGAAACCAGAAATGCTTGACTTGAACAGCATGCCAGAGTGACATGGACTCAACAAGTTCAAAAACATTAGACTTAAATTGCAGCTTAAACTTTTGGGATCCATGAAGATGGTTTTTACATACTCCCTAAGATTATATATATGTATATGTATATGTATACATATATATGTATATGTATAATATATGCAGCAAAATCTGTCATAAAACAAATCTGTTAATATAGTATGTATATTTTTTATTATTATAATGAAAAGAAAGAACAATTGACTGTATATCCTGGTCAAGGAAAAAGGTATAAGGCATGTATAATCCAACCAGTGATCACCCTCTCTCTTTTCCCATCTCTTGGTGCTGCTGATATTGGGCCACAGAATAACAAATTTCTGCTGTTACAAGCTGGTAATGGTACCCACTGGTTTGGTTTAATTATTAGCCTTCTAAAGGCCCTACCAAAATGTGTTGGTAACGTCTAACACAGGTCATTATTATTCCAATTTGAACCCATTTTTACCTTCAAGTAACTCACTTGGCACATTAGCTATGTTGTTCATATAAAGTTAAATTGATGGTAACAGATAAGTTTACTTGAACTGTCTAAAGGGAAGAAAGGAACTTATGACCTATATAATATAATGATATATGGTGAGCATAAGTTGTCGACAAAAGGAAACAATTAAGGAATGAATGAATGAATGATGAGTCAAAAAAAACTCATGCAGATGAAAAATATAATTGATTTGATGAGGTCTAACTTTAATTTATTGGTATAATGCTGTCGATTTTTAGGAGGCAACCTTGTTATTTGAACAATTCATTTAGTTAAATTATATGATGTTCTTCCTTAATTCTAAAATGAATGCATTATCCATGTCATGTTTATATGTGGAACACTGCTATTAAACACAGCCCTTTGGTTTTCTTATTTGAAAATTTGGGTTCTCTCTGCCTTCACCCTCAAGCTAAGCCATTAGTATAACTCACTTGGATGAGTCTTATTTGCCTCTTTCACTTTGTGGAGGAGCTTGTTTAAATAAACCATAAACAAAATTAATTGAAAAAGAAGTTTGATCTCATGCATTGACATTTACTTCTTACATAACTGTTTCTTCTTTTTCAACACCATTTAAAAGGCAATAGATAAATCTCTTGATATAACTTCTTGCATAAATGATTTTATTGGATTATAAGATTGTGTTCTTTTTATAGTTTTTCTTTTCATTTTTATGTAATTACAGACAACATGATTGTTAGTTTTATAACAAAAAAACATTTGTTAGGGCATTGTCAATATAAATTTCTTTGAACTATAAATAAATATATAATATGATGTGTGATTTTAAGATAATTATTATAAAAATTATTGAATTTATTGTATATTATAATTTGTAATTAGATGGTAATATAAAAAAATAACATATGAACTTTTTATTCTATTAAAAAATATTTTAAAATTGTTTTTTTTATTTAATTAAAAATGTAAAAAAAATGATACTAACAATATATCAAAATTAGAAAAAAAAAATCAAAGAAACCCCTCGGAGTCTATTTTGGATCATTCTAAAACTCTCATGAGATATTACAAAATTTATTATTTTCGTAAACATTTCATCTAACCTTTTTAATCTGATTTAATAACTCTAAATAAATTCTTAAATTAACCTCAACCTATCACACACCTCTAAAAGCAGTATATAATTAAAAGAAATGCTTATTATTTTTTTATTAGCAATATGACCGCATTAATTATTGAAGAAGAACATAGAATGTGGAATTATTGAGTTACTCTCCCATTGCCAATAATTAATAATACTATTATTTTTTATTTCAGTTGTTTCCTTTAAATAAGTGATTAACTATGGTTAAAGATGATCTTAAAAAAACTATGGTTAAAGTTGTCCTTATTAGGAACTACATCTTCTCATTTTCTCTATAGTGAATGGAACATACTTTTCACCTTTGTTAAAATAAAATTTTATTATGTTGGTTTCTAATGATTAGCTCTAAGGAATCCAAGATTTAGCATTTATGTGGATTAAGAACATTTATATTAGAATACTCTTTCACCCATTTTTTTAACCATTTATGCACAAATCACATGAGAAACGAGAAAACAATCAGATCCAATTAAACACCCAAATTAACTCCATATAATACAAGTAGAGTTAGTAGATTAGCTTAAATCTACTTATCTAATATTTGCTAACGATTTGCAATGTGTAGTGTTTATCCGTTAATTTTGATGCGGAACTTTTATCGCATCAATATATATGTTAAATATAGATGATAAATAAATATTGATATTAAAATTGTCTATTTTTTAAATATATAAACTAAAATCAAACAGGTAATACAAAGATTAAAGTTGTCTATTTTTTAAATAAACAAACTACAATTAAAGAACTAAAACTACAGAAACTAAAATTACCCGCCCAATAAAATACCAAAAATGCATTTAGGTATATATTCATTTTCTAACAACAAAATCAGCATTAAGATTGAAACCATAACAACGACAAAAGAAAGCACAACTCAACAGTGTCTTACGATGGTTGTTACGAGTGTTATAGTTTTACTTAATATGTCACGTAATAGACAAATTATCATTTAATAAAATTTAGGTGAATTAAGAAAAACAAAAATAAAAATTTTATAAAAGATCAATTAAGGAAAAATATCATGGAGAACTGCAAACAAAATCCACAAATTTACAAACACCAAAACTAATAATTATTATTTTAAAAATTCTTAATATCAAAAATATAAATAAATAAGAGTATAAATAAAATATATCATAATATGAATTTAATTTTAATTTTAATAAATATAAAATATTAATCAAATATAACAGGTTTACATCTAGAATAAAAACAATAGTAAATTAATATAACAAAAGTATAAAAAGCAAGATATAATAAATCAATATAAACGAGTAAACGGATTTTTTATAAAAATAAATAACAATTAATTAAATTATGCATTTATATTAAATGTGATTTTATTATTTTAAAACATTTTATATTAATGTACTACAAAACAATGCAAAAAAACTAAGACAAAGTAAAAACTATTAGAATTAGATACTTAAACTCAGTTATCTCAATAATTAACTCCTTAATCATTTCATCACTACTTGTATCAAAAGTTATAGAAAATGAAAGAGTCACACTCACTCCTTTGGGTCCCTCCCTTCGCTATCATATTGATAGTCAACAATGGAATACACATATGGTCGTGTGCGAGGCACGTGACATCTTTCTCACTCACTTTTTTATTTTCTTCCAAACGTATTATCATGGGCCATATCACAATTGAATACTTATAATGTGATTAAGTGACGTCTAAACCAGATCATTAATTATGTCTACATGCATAATTATTATTGTTATAAACCAGATCATAGATTATTCCATTTTTTACCTGTGTGCAATTATGCCCACAGCTTTGTAATAATTTTCACTTTGTTTAACATATAAAAGTCTCCTTGACCATGCTCAGAAAGCGAAATTTTATGGACTTAGAAACTAAATTATACTGATTGAATGGAATCATTAGCCTTAATCTTCAAAAAACTGTGTGGACTTAATTCACACGACATATTATTTTAACAAAACCTACTTATTTTTTAGTGTTTTCCTTTTGGGATATCACAACAACCTATGAAATTCAAGGTTAGACAAAGACATCATGGCCCTAACAGACAACGGTTGTGGCCAACAAAGGAAGAAGGAATTATGAGTAACACCATGCGCATTTTTTATATGTTTTTTGCAATGTAAACTTTAATCAATTGGTGTCACCAGCCAAGGAAAAAAAATGATTTGCATAGCCCACATTTTGGCAAATAAAATCATCCACTTCCTCTACTCACTAGTCAAGCATTAGCTGATTGCAAAATGGAGCTTCCACAAATTAACCAAGTTCATAAGCTTCTCATAGCATTTGTGTTGTTTTTGCTAGCAAGTTTGGTTCTGTCTTTTCCTATAGAGCCTCCAGGTAAGTTATATGATTTCCCTTTACTTTATGATTGAGCTTGAAACAATGTTTTGAAGGGTCTCACTCAGCTATCAGTTAATTTTCCTTTGTAGGGAATACTAGGCAATGGCACATGACTTCTGAGGTTAAGGAAGTAGCAGGGAAGTCTTATGACTATATTATAGTGGGGGGAGGCACATGTGGTTGTCCATTAGCTGCTACTCTATCAGAGAAATTCTCTGTGCTACTTGTAGAAAGGGGTGGTTCACCATTTGGGAATCCCTTGGTGATAGATAGGAGATACTATGGCATTCCATTGCTTGAAACTGACAAATACTTGTCAGTGGCACAGAGTTTCATTTCACAGGATGGAGTTGGCAATGTGAGAGGAAGAGTTCTGGGGGGGTCATCAGCTATAAATGGGGGGTTCTACAGTAGAGCAAGTGAAGAGTATGTTTGCAAAGCTGGTTGGGACAAGAAGCTGGTCAAAGAGGCTTATGAATGGGTGGAATCAAAGGTTGTCTTTCCTCCTTTTTATCTCTCTCCATGGCAATCTGTTGCTGAATTCAGCATACTTGAAGCAGGAGTTTTACCATACAATGGCTTCAGCTTGGAACATATCAAGGGAACCAAGATTTCTGGGAGTGTGTTTGATGAATTTGGAAAGAGACACACCTCAGCAGACCTTCTCAATGCAGGGAATCCAGAGAACCTCACAGTTCTTATAAATGCCACTGTCAAGAGTATCATCTTTCGTCACAATAGTAAGTAAAACAAAAATAAGTATAAAGTTTTGCTGTAAGTAGTAAAAAAATTATCTTATATTTACAAATAATTAATGCACTTTATTTTCAGTAAAACTCTCTTAATAAAACTTTTTCTGAAGCATTATAAATGTTTAAAGAAGTTTACATAAGCAGAGTCTAATTAGCATTTTTCAGTGATCAATTCAGAATTTTGACCACTCAAATGCTGTAGGTTACAGGAATGAAACCAGAGCTAAGGGTATAAGTTTCATGCAGAGCAATGGCACATTAGATGAAACACACGAAGCCTACATAAAAGAAGTCAAGAATTCAAGTTCAAGGGGTGATGTTATATTGGCAGCAGGTGCATTGGGTAGTCCCCAACTTCTGCTGCTAAGTGGTATAGGGCCAAAAGAACAGTTGAGAAGGTTCAACATATCGTTAGTGCGTGACATGGAAGGGGTTGGGAAAGGAATGCAAGACAATCCTTGCATAGCAGTTTTAGTGGATTCTAAGCCACAGAATAGGCTTCCTGATCCACCCCAAATAGTTGGCATAACAGATGACTACAAATTCATAGTTGAAGCATCAATACTTCCTCTAAGTTCCAATTCCACAAGGGTTAATGTTGCTGCCAAGATAGCTATGCCTACTTCAAAAGGGGTGCTTCGCCTGAACAACACAGACCCCAGGCTGAACCCTTCTGTGAGGTTCAACTACCTGGATAGTGAAAATGACATGGAAGAATGCGTCAAGATGACAAAACTGCTTGAAAGAATTGCAAGGTCAAAGTCTATTGCATTTTTTCTGGGTGAGTCACGGCAAGAAAAACTGACATCTGCTGATGTTGATCTAAGAAACTTCTGCAAGAAAAATGTAAGAACAATCTATCACTATCATGGGGGTTGCACGGTTGGATCAGTGGTTGATGAGCACTACAAGGTTTATGGTATAAAAGGATTGAGAATTTTGGATGGCTCAACTTTTTCAGAGTCACCAGGCACAAACCCAATGGCCACCCTTCTCATGCTAGGAAGGTACCAAGGACTCAAGATCCTGAGCGAAAGGAATGCAGTTTCTGACTCTAATGTCAATGATAAAACAAAATGATCTCTTCTTTATTACCTTTCAAGCAAAACCAGCTTGTAAAAATGAATAAGGAAGTGCTTAGAAGCCTAAAAGTGTGTACCATGCAAATCACAATTCTGCTTCTACAATGTAAATTTATTTCATTTCACTTCATTCCGTTTCATTCCAATTCATTGATCAACTTTGAACCAGAAAACAATAATTTTTTTCCTTCCTTTCTTTCTTTCTGGGTAATCCTAAAATTGTATAAATTTGAGCTCAGCACGTTTCAAATAGCAATTCCAGAAATTTGTATCACGATTATCAACATCAATGCAACAAAAAATTAGAAAAATATGAGAAACAAAATGAGATATACGAGTAAAAAATCATTTATTTAATGCAAGAAAATATAATATAATAACAATTTCGTGCATTTGTGCCTGTACATATTCTTCAATATTCCCCCAACTTCAAAACCATCAACACTCTATATACCCAAAATCAAAACATTCTCTAACTCTCTACAGCATCATTTCCATGACTTGATGGAGAATCATCATTTGAAGCAGCTTGATCATTATCCTGACCTCTCCTAATCCTATTGTAAGAAAAGCTAACCCAAACTTCACCACTAGCACCACCATCCCTTCTCCTCTCTCCCCCCTCTTCCTCGCTCTTCTTCCCCCAATTCTTCTCCACCGGCATCTCATACCTACACACAGGGCAAGACCCATGCATCCCCAACCACTTCTCAATACAATCACCATGAAACTTGTGCTTACATGGCATCTCCTTCGCAACCCCACCAACCCCAAACTCCTCCAAACAAACCACACACTCCAAATCCTCACAACCCTCTGTAATCTCCACACTTGGCATGGCCTCAATGGATTCTTTCGAAGCCGGAGGTCTACCACCTTTCCCGCTACCGAGCTCGCGAAACAGAGCTTCGAGGCGCGAATCGGCGTCGATGACCACCATGCCCTGAGTGAAGGGATTCACCAAGATGATTCTTTGACGCTGGGGGCCTTCAGTGTTCCCGTTTTCCTGACGTGGCTCGTCGTTATCTCGTTCTGGGGTGGTCTCCGAGAGGCCAAAGAGAAAAGGCAGAAACAGAGAGATGTCTCTGTTTCGCTCGAACCTCTCGAAAACAGATGTGTCCGGCACCTCAGTCCCTGAAGCCATGAATTTTGTTGAGAAAGGTGCTTTGTTGGGTGAGAGAGGAAGAGGGTGTGATGAATAATTGAGAATTATTGAAAATTTGGTGAGAATGGAAAAAGGAGGAGAAAGGGGAGTGAATATAAGGGGAAACAGGGGAGGGAGAAGGGTGCACCCACTGATATGACTCACAGAATGTTGTGGAAGGATCTGGAACTTGGTTGGGTTGTTGTGCTGTGCTGTATTGTGTGTGCCAAATGAGGTAACAGGCCATGTTTATCTTCAAAATTCAATCACTGTCTCATTCATTAGACCAAGATATTTAAGGAAGAATTTGGGTAAGCTATGTGCAAGCTTTGCTATTGTAAGGTAGAGCTTTTGGGTTTAGACAGATCATGAGGTAAGTTCCTACAATAAAATTTCTGATATTCCTTCTGTCATCACAATGTTTTTTACATTTCTTTTCTTTTTTTAGTTCATTTAAATAATTTTTCTTTGTTAAAAATTAGGATTAAAAATTGTAATCAATATAAATATGATTTCTATATTTTTATTACTGCAAAAAATATTTATTAACCTAAAATTTCTCACATTTTTAAATTTTTGTAGTTATAGATAGTTAGTTTAATCATAAAAGTAAAAAAAAAATAGTAATATAATTATAATAATCTTATTTATTTAACTAATATACTTAGTTTTAATGTGTATTAAATAATTGTGTATTAATTTTATTTTAATTTAATTATTTTTTTATAATTTTATTTTATTCAAAAATAATTATAATTTATTTCGAAAGTTATGATTTATTTTTATATATTAATTTTAATATGTTAATTTTGAATTATGGTAAAATTAATTATTTTATAATATATTATAAATAGAGTGTTATCACTAAAGGTAAAAATAATAAACATATTTTATATTTTTCTAAACTAATTATAATTAATAATAAACATTAAAAATCAACACTAACAAAATGTAAGAGATTTAAATAAAACAAAAAAAATCAAGACATGACAATATTTAGACAAATTTAAACTAATTATTTTATATTAGTTTTAAAGTAGGTAAGGTTGAAAAAAAAATTAATTATTTTTTTATAGCTTTAAAATAAATATTTTTAATATGTCATTGAATTTTTTTTTAATAATATATGTAAATTTATTTAAACAGTGATTAAATAATAAAAGCAAAGATATTTTTACTTTATTATTTATCTATTTTATTAAACTTGATCTCTTTTAATAAAAAGTTGAATCAAGTTTGATGAGAAAAGTCATTGTCATTTTTAAAAGTCGGTGACATAATTGAATTTTTATTAATAATACAACTAAATAAATAAATAAACAATGACATTAAAAAGATAATTAAACCTAAAAATATATTAATGAATATAAATACTAAAAGAAAAATTGTAAAATTACTAATACTTATATATCTTTCAAAATATCATTCATATATAATCCTTCAAAATAGCAATCATATTAGTTATATAGTTAAGTAAACATTTAACTCTTGAGCCTAAGGTGTAATCATACTAATAAAATTAAATATATTTCTGTAATATTAAATAAATCTTTAAACTTAATTACAGATTTTCAATTATATAAAATATTATTATTAAGCCATCTAACTTTTTTAAATTTAAGAATAAAATAAGTGACAAATTTTACTTTTAAAAATTTTCTTAGTTTTCTTATTTTTAGGAATTATTGTCACGAATAGCAAAGCATCTATGGTGTCAAAGCAAAATGAAAACTATATTTCATCAAGAGAGGCATGATCGTTTATGTCCTAGGCATAATTAATTTCCACTCAAATCATGGATCCAAACGTGAAGAGTGCTTCAACTTTCTCCACTCTCATTTTTACAACTACAATAAATCATGTCATCCAAATACTCTTAGGGATTTTTTTTGGTTTAAAATTATAATCACCAAAATTTATAATTTTTAATAAAAAAATGTTTTAAAAGAGTATTACCACTTTTTTTTTCCTAAGATTTTCACTTATAATATATTATCATCTAACCTCTTCTGACATTGATATTGATTACAAGGATAATTTTAACTTTCTTAGGCTACCTGTTTACCTTTTCGTAACGTGTATTATTTTTCTTTTTGTTGTAGTAAGGTAGTGTATTTTCATAACATTAGAATTGAAACTATTTTTTTATTTAATTAATGGAATTTTAAGTTTAATTTAATCTAATAAAATGTGTTTAACAAGATAAACTTTGTATTTTTTTATATTATGATTTAGACATTTTTAAATAATATTGGATCTTTAATTTTTTTTTTTTATAAAAATACAAGAATGTCAATGACCAATATGAAGTGACATAATAGGTTTAATTAATTTAAACTAAGATGAAATCTTAATGATTTTTATATATATTAAAATAGTAGAATTTGAATATAACACAAATTCACATTAGTAACTTACTATATATTATAATTTAATCATATTTTTAGGTAATATCATATCTTCGATATTATATCACTAAAAATCTATCATAGTTAATATAGATATATCTCAAACTTTCTTCAATTTTCATATTCTTTGTTTTTAGTGTAAACACTCAATATTAGTGTAAAAAGATGTGTTAAAAATTTTACATTAATTAAAAATATAGACAAATTATAACATATAAGTAAATATAAAATTTATCATATAAAGATATTAAGATTGAGTTAATCTTAAATTTTGCTCTCTTAATAGGTTTGAAGAAAAATAATTTGAAAAGTATTATATGAAATCTCTTTATTAAAAGTTTTGTTAAAAATTTTAACTCATTTATTTTTATTTATTAATTTTTTGAAATATAAATTTAAGTGGAATTATTAGATATTTGTAGTGCTGTTTTATTAAAATTATAGCTTCGTCCCCGTAGTTTTTATACAGATCTTTAATATATTTTTTTAAATTTGTAGATTACTAAAGTTATATTCTTATTTAGTTAGAAATAAGAATAAAATTACCTAAAAATCGAATTTAGTGTTATAAGAATATAAAGATAGATTCAGATAGGAAGTAAGATTATGATAATGTACTTTTAAGAATTCAAATAACACAAAAGGTAAAGAAGAAATATTTTTTTTGTTTTGATAATGAAAAATATTTTTGAACTTTTTTAACAAAAATCGAATCCTGTATTTTTTTTTTGTTTGTTTTGATAATGAAAAATATTTTTGAACTTTTTTAACAAAAATCCAATCCTGCACTAAAAACTTACATTCAATTTTTTTCTATGAAATGGAAAGTTGTTCATATTGCTACGCGATAAGAAGCTGCACTAAGATGAATTCACTGGCCATTGAACAACCAGTATAATAATAAAATATTTATGTAACAAAACATGCATATTTTAATGTTAATAGTTTGATCACATGCTGATGTTGCATTTGTGATACATTCAATGCTTTTAATTATTTGACAATTATTAATCTTTGTGGACAGCTGGGTGGCAAATAATAAAACCAGATGGTGCCTACCAACTATATTGAAAAGCTTTGGTTAAGTAAATAAATCATACTTGTCTTCTTAACTTGCTATATTATTAAAAAATTGTGAGATCAAATTCCTGGCTGCAACTTGTTATGGTTGAATTCAATAAGATTGTTCTTGCTAACTTCGAAAAAAATCTAGGTTTGTCTAGAACTTACACTAATTAGGTAGACACAATCTTTATAAAAATTGTCAAAATTTCGTGCATGTGTTATAGCTTACCTCAAGAATCATCAAGATTTTTGTGGACATTTCCAACAAATATTTACTTCCACAAAATATAGATTGTGTAACTCAAGGATATTTCTATATTATATATCGAATTTGATAATTTGTTTTACTACTAATAAACTTTTACACTCATGTTTTCTTTATTATATTATTTTTTAATTTTTTTTAAGTTTATCTCCAATATATATTTTATATTGAAATATATAAATATTTATAATTAGTTCAATAATTATAGTGAATGATACAATAAATCTAATCAAATTTTATTATGATAGATTATGAATTTAAGTTTAATTTATTTTTATAAAATTAGTTTATAAAGGAAGAATTATTTTTATTTATATATTTTAAAATTAGTTTTATTTTTAAATAATGTATAATTTTAATAAATATTTTTTTTTTTTAATTTCGATTATTGCGTTTGGATTAATTTAAAGGTTACTTATTTTTACACGCAAAACGGTTACTACATTATACAAAATACAAATTTTGAGAAAAAATGAAAAGATTCAAAAACCGATGAGAAGACTGCTTCAACAAAGAAACGAGGAATTACACTGTACGCTCAAAACACAAATAGCCTATCACAAATTGCAGACAAAATCTAAGGGGACCTACATCCTTTTTCCAAAAAAGTTGGATGAGCCAATCGTGACTCTTTGCGGGGTCTTCAAAATTCAGATATTTAAAGGATCTCAAACTCCAATACCAAAACTCACGGGTCATCAAGGACGGAGTGTGGTGCAAAATATTTGTAAGAGCTAGTTGGGGTTTTTTCATCAAAATGAAGTAATTTTCCCTACTATTTATCAGAATAGATAAAAAAAAAAATAGTCATGTTTGTAGATAAGTTTTGTGTGACAAGAAGTGTTACTTAAACTCCATGACTTTTGGTGTTTAGAAATATTTAAACTGAAATCTAATGAGAAAAATACGATTTTGGTGTTGGATGGAACTGTTGGGTTCCAGCATTTATTTTTCCGTTTTAGAAAGCTTATTTTTACATTTATAAATACTGTTTTGTATATTTTAAATAATATGTGAAATAAGATAACATTTTTTACTGTTCATCATCTTGCTCTTTACTTATGTTTGCATGAGTGTCTTTATGAGATTTTTGAATTTTGATTTCGAGTTACCGCAGTAACATCAAACTTAATACGGTATCAGAGTGGATTAATCATGTTCTGTTTCTTCTCTTTGCATGCCTTCATTGTTGATTCCTCATCTAATCTTTTTTCTATGTTATATCCTGTTTTTGTTCTTGTTTTTTGTTTTCTTGAATAAAGCATGGAATCGTTACAAAATCCAGCCAGTCTATATTACTTGCATCCTGGAGAAAATCCAGGGATGATTTTAGTTACCCCAATGCTAGATGGATCAAACTATCACACATGGAGTCATGCGATGAGTCGAGCGCTTCTTTCCAAGAACAAAATTAAATTCGTCAATGGCGGAATTCAAGAACCAACGAGAGAAGATTCACTTCACGATGCATGGGAAAGATGTAATATGATGGTGATATCTTGGATCACACGCACCTTAACTGCACATATAGCTCACAGTACAATATATATTGATGGCGCTGAAGATCTGTGAAATGACTTAAAAAAGAGGTTTTCCAAAGGAGATCACTTTCGTATCTCTGACTTATTGCAAGAAATTAATTCATTCAAGCAAGGGGAGAGAAGTGTTTCACAATAGTTCACAAATTTAAAGGTTTTATGGGAAGAACTGGAGTTCTTGAGACCCATACTAATGTGTAAGTGCGAAATTAAATGCAAATGTGACGTGATAAAGATCATCACTAGTTACAGAGAATCGGAGCACGTAATGTCGTTCTTAAAAGGCCGGGGATATATATACAAACGTCAAAACGCAGATATTGCTTATGGAGCCTAACATCAATCGTGTTTTTCTCTTGTACAGCAGCAATAACATCAACTTGCTGGAGGAGGAGAATTGGTCGAGTCCAAATCTCTCGGTAACAGTGCTAATAATCAAGGATGGATGGAAGTTTCAGAACAATCATGGAGGATATAATCAAGCTAATGCATGGAGAACACAGGGAATAGGCCGATCTAAAAACTATGGGAAACAGTGCAACTTTTGCCATAAGATGAATCACAGTGAAGATGAATGTTATTCAAAGCATGGCTTTCCACCATGGATGAAGCAAAGATACAAAGGAAATATCAATCAAATGGAAGTGCAACAAGAACCTTCAAGAAGTCTGAAAGATGAACAAATAAACAATGCAGACAACAAACAAGTTAGTCAGTCTCTAACAGGCGAACAAGTTTAGCAATTACTGAAGATATTGCATAACTCATAAGTGAAGAATGGACATATTAATACTATAGGTGGAACTAAGTCAGTGCAGAATGAGAAAGGTAAGTCTTTTTTTTATCCTTGTTACGGGAGCTACAGATCATGTTACATGTTTAAAAAATACATTCATTAGCTTTCATAAAATTAAGCCTCTCAAAATTAGCTCACAAAATGGTACATACGTCTATGTCAATGTCAATTACGCAGGGACTGTTCAGTTAACCAATAATCTCATCATTTATGATGTTTATTATATATATGCTTTTACATTAAATATTGTTTCTGTTTAGAAGTTGATTAATCATTCAAATATTCAGTGTTTGTTTTCTCACACCAAATGTCAGATACATGATATCCATACTTTGAAGAAGATTGGGCATGCTAACCTTGTAGATGGGTTATATCGAATTATTGAAGAGAAGGATCAGTGTTGTGTGAATAATATGACAAGCTTCAAAACTTCTGTTATTGATCTTTGGCACGACAGACTAGGTCATCCATCTAATGAGATTCTGGACAATATCTGTAAAAATAACAACTACATTCATTACAATCAAAGTAACATTTGTGAATATTGCTACTATGTTAAACAACGCAGATTAAGTTTCAAAAATAGTGAATCTATTACTCTAAATGCTTTTGATTTAGTGCATGTTGATATTTGGGGACCGTTTAGCATTATCTCTGTGCATGGACATAAGTATTTTCTCACTATCGTTGATGACTTCTCTAGATATACCTGGATTTTCTTATGAAAAATAAAAGCGAAAGTAGAAACCTTCTAAACAATTTTGTTACTTACGTAAAGACACTGTTTGGCAAATGTATTAAGATAGTAAGAACAGATAATGGATCAGAGTTTAATTGTAGAGATTTTTATGATAATCTTGGCACTGTACATCAAACTTCTTGTGTTGAAACACCCTAACAAAATTTAGTGGTTGAAAGAAAGCATCAACATATTCTAAATGTGGCTAGGAGCATCATGTTTCATTCTAATTTGCCTAAACAATTTTGGTGTTATGCTGTGTCACATGCAGTATTTATTATAAATAGGCTTCCTTATGCAACTATGCATTTCAAGGTACCCTATGAACTTCTCTTTAAACAGAAACATGATATATCTGATTTTCAAGTTTTCGATTATTTGTTTTTTGCATCCACCGTAATGAATAACAGAAATAAATTTGATACCGGAAGTAGGAAGTGTATTTTCCTAGGCTTTAAAACCAAAGTAAAAGGATACATTGTTTTAGATACCAAGTCCAGAGAAATATTCATCTCCAAAGATGTCATTTTCTAAGAACAAACTTTTATTCAATTAGATGACAACAATGATCAATTGAACTCAGAACAAAACCAGTTCTATTTGCCACTTGAAAATGCTAGTGAAAACACTAATGTAAGTATGCAGCGTGAAGAAAACACTCATATGCAGCTGGAAGAAAACGCTCATGAAGATGGTGACTTGAGAAGGTCCAACAGATTGAGAAAAGCTCCTGAGTGCCTAAAAGATTACCATCACCAAATCTCTAGCTCCACTAAAGTTAACTCCAACAACAACCAAGTTAAATATCCAATAAGTTCATCTCTTTCCTATGAATATTTGGATCAAAAACATTTAAATTTAATTGCATCTATTTCATTGCATGATAAGCCACGATCATATGAGGAGGCTATTCAGAAATCAGAATGGAGAAATGCTATGGAAGATGAAATCGGTGCTCTCAAAACAAACGAAACATGGTATATCACTGATCTTCCTCCTGGAAAAACACCCATAGGCTGCAAATGGGTATATAAACTGAAGCTAAATGCCAATGGAGAGATTGAGCGATATAAAGCACGCCTCGTCACAAAAAGATATACACAGATTGAGGGGATTGACTATCACGATACATTCTTACCAATTGCAAAAATGACCACTATGCGTCTTCTCGTTGCCATAGTTGCTGCCAAAAATTGGCACCTTGATCAACTTGATGTTAATAATGCATTCTTACATGGTGATCTGAATAAAGAAGTATACATGAAACTGCCTCAAGGACTACATACTGAGAAACCAAATCAAGTTTGTCATCTAAAGAAATCTTTATATGGCTTGAAACAAGCAAGTCGTCAATGGTATGCTAAACTCACTAACGCATTACACAATGTTGGTTTTGTTTAGTCTTCTTCTGATCATTCCCTGTTTACAAAGAAAACAAATTCTGGCTTCATGGCTATACTCATATACCTAGATGACATTATTCTTGTTGGAGATCATGTTGATCAGATGAATCAGGTTAAGAAATTTCTGGATGAGAAATTCAAGATCAAAGACCTTGGCCAACTGAGCTTTTTTATGGGACTGGAAATAACTCGCTCAAAGAAAGGGATACATATAAATCAAAGAAAATACGCGTTAGATATCCTAGCTGATCGTGGAATGCTTGCAGCCAAACCTTGTTCCACTCCCATGACAAAAGATGCGAAATTTGTCTACGAACAAAGCGAACTCATACATGAAGAAGAAGCCTATCGCCATACTATTGGGAGACTTCTCTATTTGACAAACAAGACCCAATATAAGTTTTCCAGTTCAGTTCTTGAGTCAATTTGTGCAATCCCCGAATGTGCAACATCATCAAGCTGTGAATCGCGTTCTGAGATAAATAAAAGGATCACCTAGCCGTGGCATCTTCTTCCCAAGTGAATCAGATATGCAATTAAAGGCATTCAATGATTTAGATAGGGTTTCATGCAATTTTACACGTAAATCAACCACTGGATTCTGCATCTATTTAGGATCAGCCTTGATATCATGGAAAACGAAGAAACAGAGCACTATTTCTCGATCTTTTACAGAGGCAAAATACAGGGCATTGGCATCAACTGTGTGCGAGCTACAATGGGTCACATTCCTTCTTCAAGATCTTCAAATCACCATGAGTAATCTTGTAATTTATTCTGCGACAACCAAGCAGCAAGACATATTGTATTGAATCCGATTTTCCACGAACGCACTAAGCATATAGAGATTAACTGTCATGTAGTTAGAAAAAGATTGCAAAATGGCTTGTTTCATCTTCTACCAATCAAAGGATCAAAACAACCTGCAGACACTTTCACCAAGGTGCTGGACAAAAATGCATTTGATCTTGCTATTGGCAAGCTTGGCATGATGGATCATCATCATGCAACTTGAGGGGGGTTGTTGGGTTCCAACATTTATTTTTTATATTGGGCCGTTTCAGAAAGCCCATTTTTACATTTATAAATACTATTATGTACGTTTCAAATAATACGTGAAATAAGATAACCATTTTTACTGCTCATCATCTTGCTCTTTATGTATGTTTGCATGAGTGCCTCTGTGAGATTTTTGGATTTTGATATCCAGCTTCTGCAGCAACAGCAAACTTAATAACAGGAAAAAAGTAGCCTCAGCACAAGTTTAATTAAGATGAAAGTCATGAGTCCCTCTCATGAATTCAATGTAAAAGAAAAAGGAGTGAGAGTGGTGAAACTCTTTCACGTGTTAGGATAGGAATGAAGATCACGATTAAGCAAATTGCCCATACAAAATGTTATATGTAACATTGCTCTACTCTCTTTCTCACAATTTCTTTACTTTATTTACCACTTTGTTTTATTTTATTTTATGTCTAAAACCTACAAATCTTAATAATTCCTATACATATATATTAATAACAAATTACTTAAATAATTAGAAATATTAATTTAGTATACTACACAAATTTTATTACAATTTTTAAAAATTACTGAACTCAATTAAATAATTTGTTACATAATTTTTGTGTCAATTTTATTTACTAATTTTATGAATCAAAAAGTAATAATTTTATTAATTCTTACAATTTTTTATTAATTATATTTAACACTTTAATATTTAAACTTATATGGTTTCTGTTTTTGTATTGGGTACTTGAACAAGGTGGAGAACTAGACCAATTTTAGGTGTTAGAATTCTTCTCTTCAATCTCGGACTGGATGGAGATGCCTTTGAAGACATTCTAAAGCTCAAGTCAGAATAAGTACAAGTAAAGATGTATAGGAATAATAGTCATATCTGTGGAGACACCTTTTCTATTTATAGAGATGGTTATAGACTTAATCACTATTAATGAAGATTTACAATTATCAGTATAATTAGTGAAATGATTCTATATTTAATGACTTGAATTAATAATCACGTTATCATAAGTTGTGTTAAGATTTACACTTCTTAGATCGTCTTTAAATAATAGGTTTGTTGACCAATAAAGAGAAGACTGAAAATAAGGTTATGAACTGAAAGAACGAATAGAATATAATATATATATATATATATTTTTATATTAATCTTTAAATTTATTTTTCTAATCATTCCTAAATTCTGAACTATTAAAAAAAATAAAACAAATAGATAGAAGTCATGCATGTATACCATAACTTCAATATAAAAAATTATACAACTGAACGTGTCACTCTATACATAACTTGTACGGTTTTTAGATTTAGAACTTCTCATTAATTTTATTTTACTCTAAACTCATGAGACGAGACTTTGACATTAATTTCTTCCCCCTTGAGTTTGAGAGGTTTTAATACCGAATTCATAAAAAGTGCTCACGACTTTTACTTATTAAACTCATGTTAAACGGCTTCGCGAGAACACTAATATCATGTTTTTCTAATATAATTTAATTTTGTTTAAAGTTGTTTAGCTTCAAACATAATTTATCTAAAGACGTTAAGAAAATTTTTGTTTATTCTAATAAATTTTGAGAAAATTTTAGTACAAAAACAGGTAGTTGGTATCACCGGTAACCAATTATATTATATATATATATATATATATATATTATTTATATTTCTAATATGATTACATATAAAAATTATTTAAGACTACTTTAAACGTACTTCTAATTTTATTTTACACAAAAAATAATTAAAATAATTTTAGATACACTTCTAATTTAGTTAAATACGAATAAATAAAAATCAATCTAAATACATTTCTAATTTAGTTATATACATATTCATAACACTAGTGCAGCTGTACTTTTGATTTGGATTTTATAAAAATAAATAAATTAAACTTTAAAAGTAATATATATTTAGAGTTCTGGCACTCAAAAATATTTTTTAAAAAATTATATAACTCTAATTATTTATTGTATATGAAGAAACATAGAAGCCATCTTTGTCGAGCTAATTAATTAAAATATATTATTCTTTTACTTTTATAATAATAGGAATAATAATATTTGGTTTAACAAAATAAATAGAATGAATATATTTAATAAATAATAAATTATTGTTGGGCAAAACAAAAGTGTTTAAAGTTTTGTTAAACTTCCTCTGTGTTTAATCACAGACAATCGTTTTTAGAATTAATGCAGTGTGCTGATCACTGAGGTACCTCAATCATGAATCTGAGGATCATTTTGCAAACATATCTATTTTACAGGGTGCAAGTGATGAATCTGATTCGTCCAATAAAATGTTATTAAATCCAATGGTTCACATTAATGCCACACGTGCCTGCAGTGTGACCTCAAAACCTTTGATTCACACAAATACTACAAACCAAATAACCTTCTCTAAGAAAACTGTTCAAGGGTTTGTAACTTCTTCCTCTGTCATCTCTCTGTTAGCAAATCAGGACCCATTTGAAAAACTACAAAAAAATAAAAATAATCCTTACATAGCTGCTCATCAATTGCCGTTTTGAACTCAACATAGGTCAATATTTCCTTCAATGTCTAGCCCAACTGAATAAGATCGTTGCTTTTGTGAACCTGCACATAAACTATTTGCTAAAATTCCTGTTAGAAACCCATTCTTGTTTTATGTATTTGTGACACAAGTTTTGGTCTTTTTGCAGTTCACGCAGTCCTTGAGACATGCACAATATGGCTCTAATCAATGCTCCAGTGCTACAGTTTAAGAATTCTGCTCTCTTTGGAATCCATCCAAAGTCGTTTGTTTGTTTTCAGGCACTGAGTAGAAGTAAGTTAAGCAACGTAATTTTGCTGGGTTTGTTATTTTTGGGCTTTTTTGTGTGTGCTTGAGAATGTAATTTCTTAGCAATGCAACGTGTTAGCATCTATGAAATTTGAATTTATAACGTGGATGCCAGCAATATGCTCATAGAATTCATCACAAGATAATACCTATACATGGACACAAAGTTGAGCATGACTTTGGTATTGATTACTATGAAATTTGAATGTTCCTACAGGTATAAATAAGAAACCATTGCTGGTTGAAGCCAGAGGTAGAGCAAATACTAGAACAGAAAATGCGAAAGTTCGGAACAGAAGGATGCTAAAAAAGGTATCTATTTGTTATATAATTCACCTTTCACCTTTAGTACTGCCATGTCTATTGTAGATTTGTAGCAATATTTTGCATGATTGCGGTGTTCTGCTGACACATTTCACATTCCAAATCGAATGCATGCTTGCTATGCCGTTTGCCTTTTTCCATGTAATCGTTAGTAGAACATGTCATCCAATTTTTCCTAGTCAGTTTCAGATTTTAGTAAAGTCTTCCTGTGAGTTCTGTCTCTCCAAGAGTCCTTGAATATATAGAGATACACACTGTATTATGTTTTACTCACAGACTATATAACATAAAAGGTAACAAGCTGTTGCAGCATTTTTAAATGAAAAAAACTTGATCAAAGTTTTAGAGTTCCTTCAGTTATATTGCACCCTACTACTAACTGCCAAGTACCAAGTTTATCCTTATCACTTACTAATATCATGCATGATTTTTTTCTCAGTATAATGGAACAGCTACACATCCAAGGCTTTCTGTATTTTGCTCAGATAAGCAACTATATGCAATGCTTGTAGATGACAAAAATAGGAGTTGCTTGTTCTATGGAAGCACTCTGCAGAAATCCATCAGACAAGATCCTTCTTGTAGCACTCTCGTAAGTAGTATCAGTAGTCCACATTTTCTTACAAATGAACATTGCATGAGACAGGGAATGCTTCTTTTACCTTTAATTTTCGGGAATACGAGGGTGAGAATACCCATATTTGGTAGGGGGTCGAAAATATATTCTTAGTTTTGATTATAATTTTAGTTCCTATAAAATAATTAAGTTTTGATTATAAGAATAATATTCTTAAGGTTTAAATATGTTGTAGTTCTCATAAAATAAATGAGCTTTGATTTTATCCTTGAAAAAACTTTTCTTTATGTTTGATTGCTTTGTAAAATTAAAAATTAATTCTTTTTTATTCCTATTATTATATGACACTAATAAACTATTTATGTATTGAACAAAAAATTAGATGATTATTCTAAGTAACACATACTAGTTTTGTTGTAGTGTAATGTCATATTAAATAAAATATTCCTAATATTTATAAAATAAATGTTATTTATCTATCTCAAAATAAACATTAAGGACTAAAAACATAATTTAAAATTTTGAAAAGATGAAAATTGAAAGAAAATATTTTAGATACTAAAACCAAAATTCATACATTTTATAAGAGTGATTTCAAGTTGTATAGAAATGAGAAACAAAGAGAATTTTTTATCAATACCAAAATTGAAACTCATTTATTTGATGAGTACATCCTTTGTTTTTCTTAGTCTCATAAGTCTATGCTTTGGATTTTTGTTGTTTTGTTTTGGCATAACATGATTTCAGGAAGCTGCCCAACGTGTTGGGGAGGCACTTGTGAAAGCTTGTGATGATCTCAACATAAAAGAAATATCATCCTATGATCGCAATGGCCTCAACAGACATGGAGAAAAGCTAAAAGCCTTTGAGGTTGCCATTTCAAGTTATGGATTCTTGCCAAGATAAGTTCTTTGTTCTGGGTTTTCACTTCAATCACATCTACTGTCAAATTGTTCATCCAATGACATGATCATTTGACTACATCCATCTTTTATGATTAAGTTCATGAGAAATGTGATGTGTAAAACACCCTCTCAAAATTTGTAAATCTTGAACTAGTTCTTACTATTGGAAGTATGGCTAATAATTGCTCACAACCTTTGAATTTACAATTTTCTAGTTAAGAATGATTTGTATATGATTACTCTTTGAATCAATGTTTGGGTAACTACAGAATAAAGTAATTGAAATGAAAAACATAATATTGTTAAGAATTTATAGGAAAAGAAAAAATACATTTTATTATTTATAGGGTAAATAAAATTGTTACAAATTAATCAATAATTAGTTAGTTCAGTTTCATAATTTTTAAATTAAAAGATTAAAGGCATTGAATTGAATAAATTTCAGTGGAATAGATTGCATTTCATTATATTTTAAATTTCTAATCCATTTTAACACATTGGTTAAAAAGGTGGGCCTTCCACGAATTCAATAGCACCGAGAAATGTGTTCTGTTTTTGTCGTTTTGTGACATAATGATAAGTGGTCTTGGTTTTTATTTCATATTCAATTTTGATTTGGATTTTGGGATTTTGTTTCCTGTGCATATGCATATTTCAAAGTATAATTATTTTCCTAAATATCGCTGTGCGTGCCATCATTAATTAGTTGATTAAAATATAAAGATAGTTATGAAAAAAATTATCAAGTTTTTGTGTGTGTAGACTTGCATATTAATTAGTTTATTAAATATGAGTATGGTTGGCACTGATTCTTTTAGCATATTTGTATAGTTTAAGTACTCTTGTATTAAAGAGTATAGGTATCTGTATGAAAATATTTTTTTTTAATATAAAATTAGTAAACCCTAAATTTTATTTTATATTAGCATATATTATTTGAAAATATTTTTCTAATATAATTTGTATTATTTTAAATATATGAGTGTTTATATCATCTTGTATTTAATATTTAATTATTTAAAATAAAATAAAATAAAATCATATGAATAAAAATGATCGTTTTAATATATGAATGTATGTCTAATCTCATATTCAATTGAAATCTTACTTAACAATTAAACTGAAAATGTTGACCGTGTTTTAGCTCTAAAGAATGAAAAACAAATTAGTTTGAAGTTTTGTAGACTAGAAAAAGTAAAAAAATATGATATTAGATAGTCCATTTTTAAAATAATGAAATCACATGTCTCAGTTATTAAAATTCATAATAACTTTAAAATTTATATACATCAAAGTTACTAAAATCCACAATAACTTTAGAATTCACAGTATCACAATTATGTATATATTATACTATCTATATATAAGAATTCAAAAAATAAACGAGGATAAAAAGTTTGATAATGAAAAGAAAAGTTATAAGAACCAAAACTTTTTAAAATCCTTCAATTTTACATATTTAATAACAAGAATGACATTTATAATCTTAATAAATATAAAAATAAAACAGAAAATTATTCACATAATTATCACAATTGCTTTTAAAAATATCTCTACAAATTGCAAAACACTTTTGTGAAATCTGACGTCAGATATTAAACTGATTTAAAATAGAAAAATAAGAAATATAATTTGACACATGCTTTCTAAAAATTTACTTAAATCCAAATCCAATCTTTTATAACACATAGGTTAGTCACAATAACTCTTCGTATAGCCTAACTTGTTTTAACAATAAGGTTTTATAAACTAATTTAAATATTATAAATGTTCAGTTAATATTGAAATTAATAATGTACTGAACTCGTTGTTATTAATTTGGCGAATATGTTTTTAAATTTCGTATGAATAATTGTAATATTTTCTTATTTTAGTAAATTTATTGAATAATAACATAATTAACAGTACAAACTCGTTAATGGTATCATTACAAGTTTCAAGAAAGAGATTATTAATACAAAATATAGAAATAATTTCCCAATAATAATTATCATATTAACTCATGGATAATAATATACTAATAAATTAGTTATCAATAATAAATTAATTAAATTACTTTTGACATGACAGAAACATATCTTAATTTTTAAAATATTTTCAGTTTATTAAAAATTTAAATTTAAAATTATTTATTTTTATATTATTTATTTTAATTTATTATTTCATAATTTTTATTTTCACTTCTAAAACCTGATTTAAAAGATTGGAAAACTAGGGTCAGGATTTAGGATCTGGACCGATTCTGACCCAGTTCAGAACAGGCGCATTTGGGTAAGATTTGGGGTACAGAGTGTACTTGGATAATTTGTTTTAGGTAATCACACCTCTCCATTTTTTAACCTGCATCCTATCATGATGTCGGAATGATTAGAATGTCCTCCACATTTATAATTAAATATCTTTTAAAATATGTTTTCCATAATCTATTTTTTAGAATCTATTTCTAGACAAAATTTTTTGAAATGTTATTTTCTAAATATATTTAAAAAAAAAAAGATGTCAGAAAATATATTCTAAAACATAAAATTTACATTCTAAAAAGTAGTTTTCAAAGCATAAATTTTAAATTCTGAAATATGTTTTCAACCAGAAAAAAAAATATACGTTTAAAGATATTTATTCAGAAATAAATTTCAAAAATATTTTCTGAAATATAAAATTTAAACCTATTTCAACAAAAAAATTTCCTCTATATGTTTGAAATAAAATATTAAGAGTATTTTTTTTTGTATTGATGGGTGCAAAAAGTTTTAGCCATTGTTTTACTTGGATAATTTGTTTTGATTTTAGGTTTATTCTGGAAAATCAATTCACAATTAATTCGTTCATTATTAATTTAAATAACTTCACTATTTTTTCATTCATTTTTTATAATTTTCATACTAATTTATTATTCGTTTACACATGTTTTCTCATCAACATAGTTGTTTTAATAATAAATTTATATAGGCACGAAATATAAATAATTGAATTAAAATTACATATATAATTCATGATATTTATAAAATACTATTTATATTGTATAGTATTTAACATGTTCTTTGGTCCGAGATAATCATTACCTAATAGCGTATGACATAATTCACGAGACAAGAAACTAAAGTAGAGAAATAGCATTACGGAACATGTCAATCAATTGTCATGTAATTATCTTTAATTTTAATATATAATTATATTCATAATAAAAGAATTGCCAACAGTTTCAGCAAACTCGTTGGTTAGGTGGAGTGCAGAGTTATCTGTTATAAAAAAAAGGAGAAATAAATCTCTCTCTCTCTTTCACTCACTCTCTCTCTAATATATATATATATATTATAATAGAGATAAAATCAATTGAGGTTTGTTTGTATAATGACGTGCTAACAATGAAAAAATTGATAAAATGGCAGAAAATGTGGTAACCTATTTCCGATTGGTGGCTCTATACAAATCTCTCACCCTCTCTACATACAAAATCATCAGATTTACTAAAAAGTAATTGATGACTGGGAATATGCCCTACCATTAACTATTTCTAATAATGTGTAGCTAAGCTAACTATTCTAATCATCATACAACCTCCCCAGCCACTCAAAAAGGGGATTTTCTTTTTCCTTTTCTGTTGAAACCTTGTCAGTCAGTAATCATTTCCTATCACCACAGCATTTTGCACCTTTTCCTTCCTCAAGTTTCTGCCACAAACACAGCATCTCCCTAGGGCCCTGGTAATGGGCAACCACATAACCATCCTTACAACCCTCCGGATACACTCTGTTCTCGTTCTCATACCGAACTTCTACACCTTCCTTCTTCATGTCTGCAATCCAAATTCCCATTGCAACGTCTTCTAATTTAAACATCTGTCAGACAGTTCAGATTGAATCGTTAGGATGTCACTGAACTTGAGGTCAAAACAAAATAATTCAAACAAATTTTATCATATACCTTTAAATGGTTCTCTCTGAATTTCTTGGCCACCGTTCTTGCTATATCGTGTGAGACCACATAGCCGGGACCATGTGCCCAAGGAGGATACGTTCCTTCGCTCCATTCCTTTCAAGTAGCAAGCAATAAGATGATAACTACTTAGTACGACGGGGTCGGTAGACAACCAAAACAAAAGCCAATATATATATATATATATATAAGACAAAGCATATGAAAGCAATAATTTTGAAAATAGAATAGCTATGGTTCAAAGAATAAAACGGGGAGCATGCTCAAAAATTCAGGACTTCTAAAAGAATGGCAACTAGCAAGCAGCAATTCAGTCTAGTTTTTAAGTGTTATTTTCAATTGAGTTCTGATAGACTAACTATAACAATTCATGTCTCGTTGATGAATAATGAAGTTTCAATACTACCACCGGAAATTATAATCGTTCAAAATGAAATAGATACTTGCACCGAGACCAACACTTTCGAACAATATCTATTTACAAGCAAGCCTTATTAACAAAGTTTCATATCACATAAGCTAATAATAACAATTTTTAAAATAAAGGTAATAAAATTATAATCAGAAACTAAAAACATAACAACAAATGGAGCAAGAGAGATTTAATTCTTAAATGATGAAAATATCTCTACCTCTGGGCTGATGTACCATTTGCTATCTGTATTTCGATGAGGTCTAGAATCCGAATTGATGAGTCCATACAGCAAGCCGTGATCAACATTGATCCTGTGCAAAGAGTCTAGAACTTCATCAACCCGGACAAACGCATCATCATCCGTCTTCATGACAAACTTTGCCGAAACTTGTGTCTGTTGAAAGTATCATATGAATGAGTCGAGGAAGGATTCTCCAAATCAAAGGGAGAGACAAGACATTACCCCAAAAATGCAGATTGCCAAAGTCTTCCAGGTGATGAGACTGTAGTAGTCAACAAATGGCATCAGCTGCACGTCTCCATAAGTTTGTGCTTCCCTCCACAGCTCTTCATTAACTATTGGGCTTTTATGCTGCATGAGCTCAAACAAAAAGACCAAATTCAGTAAAAATCTACATGTAACACTGTATTAACAGAGAATTTCAAAAAGTAGCAAATATCACGTCCATCTAGATCTTTATCGGAATGAAAAGGCTAAGACAGTGAAAAAATATTGAAAATAATGCTCCAGTGCAAGCAACATTTCAGCAACTTACTTGGTAAGAAAAGTTTGAAGTGCTCTAATTTTAGAAAAAACCGAGAAATTAATTTATACATGAAGTATTTTTTTCTCCAATTCCACTGACATTTAGAATCATAAGAGAAAAATCACAAATAATACCCACCAAACCAACAAAGAAGCGCACAGCTGTCATATTTGATCGAACAGCATTATACTGCATCCAGGTTCTTCTAACAGCCATTCGACGCTTAAAATTGTTAGCAGTAGAGAAAACACCAATGAAGAGATCCAATGGGGTCTCTGCAGATATAGGACTTGATTTCAATGATTCTAGGTCAATAATATGCTCTGAATCCTCTGATGTGGGCAGACCACTAGCAAGAATAGATATTAATTTGAGGTCCCCTGAGATTTTTATTTCACTGACAAGCCATGGCTCCAACGTCTGACATGTAACCAGCGGAGTCAGTCAACACACTAAAACATACAATTATTATATTTAAAGAACAAGGGAGAAAGGAAGTACTTCACGAAAAGCAAATGAAGTTACGTGCTTTCCATCAACTGTCATCTGGATTCCCTCAGATCCCACTCTTAAAGTTGCAACAAATGGGTAACCCTGCTTAAAAGGAAAGTATTTCCTATTCATCGATTGTTCTTCAGTTGTTAAAGATTGTCTTGAAGTGTGGGAATGCATGCCAGCGGTGTGAAGTTGGCTAATGTTCTTCCCTACAATCTTATTACACTGCTCCAATTCATCAACTGGCAAAAGAAACAGCAATATTAAACAAAGTAGCTATGCAAAAGCAGTTTATGGAATTATGCTCAACATTTGGATCAGGAAAAACCACACAAATAAAGCTTTAAACACAGCAATTTAATAAAACAGAAGAACAAGTTAAGATAAAAAAAAATCTTATCACAAACAATTGATTTTCATATAAATAGGATCCAATTCTATTGCATCTATCTCCAAATCAATAGCATGTGAACACTTAGCAAAAAAATGAGAATATCTTTGACTCAAGAATTCCATATTGTCAACTCTGTCGTTGAACAAACACACTGAAGTAATCAACGGGTTCAAATTTTAAGAAATCTGATTTCAAAATTGTCGGAAACTTCCCTTTCAATTATGAACACAAACTACTATGGATGCTGAACCAAAAAATGAGAATAGTAATTTCACCTTTTTGGACCTTTTCAGGAGTAGGGGATGGACAACGATCCTCCTCACCCCAATCATGAGCTATTGTCCAAGTGTTTTGGACAATTACTGGATCTTCAGTGATTTTATCTCCATGCAGGCGAACATTATAGTGTAAAATAATTGGTGGATCGGGTTCCCCAGGAAGTGGTTCTCCAGTCAAGTCAACCCGAAAATTACCTAAAAGACCGTTCGGAATGCCAATTACAGTGATGGAAGAACCTTGTGTCAGGCCACAAGGTACTTGCATTTTGTAACTACTGTTACCAAGTTCAGTGGAATTCATTTTATTAAGAAAGTGGGGACACTGCTTCTCTTTAGTTCTTGAACTATCATTTGCACGACCTTGTTTTTGCTCTTCAATTGAGGAAGTAAGAGAATTCCATGCACTGGCAGCCTCCTTTATAGCTTCTGTTGCACTGGGTAAACCCTGAGTGTGATCAATTAAGTGGTTCAATTGGTTCCATGTCTGCAGAGCTTGTTTCTCGTCTTCGGAAAAGTTGCTGCCAGCAAAGAGGCTAGATACTAAAATATCAGAAGAAAAAACTTGAGAATGATCATCTGGATTTTGAATAGCAGGTGGTACTGTGGGATTTATCCATGCTAGAGGATTAGTTCCATTAACCAGGATAGGAATAGTCAAATAACCTTGACCAATAGAAGTTTTCATGATCCCATTTCGCAGGATCATAAGCATAAACAACATAAACAGTGAAGCAACCAGAACTCCTCCATACAACTTTTTCATTTTGATGACCCTATGAACAAACGAATACTCCTGAATCTTCACAGTACTAGATCAAAAGGATGCCAAACTTGTACTGAATTGGTCATTATCTTTCATAAAACTCATTGACGTAATTACGGAGAAAAGAGAGGTGGAAGAAAATATGGGTTGCAGATAGTATAAGTTTTTCTTATCAGATTTGAAGGAACATCTGCAGGAGAACTTTCAGAATACCAAAACTAACTACCAGCCCTCGGAAGCATGTGTTGAAGCAGACACATCCACTATGAGAATTACTTGGAATGCATAGTAGATTTAGCTGGCATGCCAGACCTGTAATCAGAGCAAAACAAAATTCTTTTTAAATACTGTGCTTGACGTTGCATAAAAAACTGAAGCACATTGTTGTGTCCATGTGTAGAAAACAACTCAAGCCCAAATTTCTAGGAAACTAATACTTGCAACCGAAGGCAAACAACACACACTGGTGACGTTATGTGTTTTTAAAAAAATCTAAAACGTAAAATTTCTAGAGAGAGAATTTTCTACTATGAAGTACATATAACATGAGTCATATCAGGTCCATTAACAATGAGCGGATTCAAGCATCATCTCAACCGTTGAATTTTTATACCCCCATGAAACAAGATGGATCATGCTCACAGTTTTCTTTGCAAAACAAACTTCGGATTTATCACGGCTTCAGGTATTTCCTTGGCTAATATCACCTATGGAAAATATTTTGCATGTACCCGATTAGCATTTTAGTCAAGAAAAACGCTTCCAATTCATATAAAGTATCGGAAATTAACATCCGTTCAACGCACCATGCCCTCACTAGGCAAACATTCAAACAAAGTAACAACCACCATTAGGTCAACATAACACTGCAATATTCGGTACCTACAAAAAGTTTAATCCATTTGCATCATAATTGAAGCCATAAATTATAATCAGGAGGAAAAGAGAAAAAGGAAAAAAAAATCAAAAACACCAAGGACCACACTAAACGTTCCCTAAAAGTATAATCATAGACAAGTAGAAATTCAATTTAACTAAAACAACGCATTAATTACAATTAAATAACCAAAAAACTCCATGACTCCGTCAACTCATATTATAATTTCAACTCAGATCATACTCCATCCACCGTTTGGCTTTATATCAATTAAAGTAAAATCTCCTTAAATAATAAAACAAAACAAAAAAAATCATGAAAAATCAAAGAGGTCTAAACCAGATAGAGTTTGAACTCCAACCTCAGTCGGTGTTCTATAGATTAAACGCCGACAAAGTTAAAGTATGCATCGTAAGCAAAATTGGCAGAACAAAGAAAATGTAAACGAAGTCACAAGCAATTATTATCACCGAAAAATCAAACAAAAAAATAACAGTGTAAATCGATATCGGAACGAAGATTACAGCGTGGAATCAAAGTACAGAGGAAGCAAACACAGCATCACACAGATCGAACGGCTGCAACACAGAATCTCGGACAGAAGAAAGCCTAAAAGAAAGGAATCAACGCGAGATGAGCGGGGAGCGAGACAAAACCAAAAAGCGTGGCAATGTTGAACGGCGGATGGCTACGGCGCAGCAAGAGAGCGCGGTTTTAGCAGGCGAGATTTTCTCGGGAAAATGGCGGAAAATGTAGAGCGAGAAAGGGAGAGAAAGAAGAGAGAGAAGAGAGAAAGGGTTTTGTTGAAGCGTATTTGCTTTGTGTCTCTGTTTCAAAGAGAAGTTTCACTTCTTTGTTCGTCTTTGCCTTTGTTCACCTTGTGTTGAAGTTCCTTCTTCAACTTAATTAGTATAAAAGATTCAAAGACGATGACAGAGAAAATAAAAAAGAAAAGCAATTTGAAAAAAGAGGAAGAGAGAGAGAGAAAAGTAAAAACACCAAGGGTGACATTTTTTTTTGCTACCAGAAGGATGTAAATGGATATTTTGATACATGTGTAAAGGGTAAATGTGTAAATATATATTATTTTTTTACAATAAAAATGAATGGAAATTTTCCTGATAGATTCCATGAATAAAATTTATTCAAATAATACCTTTATCTTTCAATGTCAAGATTTGTCTCCTAACAAGCTAGCACCAGAAATTTGTACCATCATTTAATTTCTCTTGATTTTACCTGTTAAAAGTGTTCTTACATATTTTATTTTTTTTATCAGCAAGTTCTTGTTTACTTGATTTCTATGTGTTTTTTTTAACATTTTGAAAGAATTTTAAAATTTTTTCATTTTATTAAATATCTATAACGTATTTATAATCTATAATCTATATCTTTAATAAATAGCATTTTCTCTATTTTCTTACTATTTTACTTTCAAAGTATAACCATTTCTTAAAATTAAAATAACTATCTATAATAAAAAAATTACCTATAGAATAAATAAAATTTACCTACAATAAAATTATAAAAATATTTATATTTATTTTATGATTACTTACAATAATATCTTTTATTTTAATAGTTATATATTATATAAAAAATATCATTTGGTAATTTTCTTTGTAATTAGTTTTACCCTCTAATAAATAGAAAAAAATTATTTATTTATTTATTTAAATAATTGGATAACTTTTTTATTTTAAAATATTTAAATATATTTTTCTGTAATTAATTTTATCCTCTAATAAAGAGAAATAATTTATTTATTTTTTTAATAAAATAAATAATTGAATAACTTTCTTTGTTCTAAATAATTAAATAAGTTCTCTTTTGAAAAATAACTATTACATAATTTTTAATACTATTTTACAAATTTGTATAATTTTTTATTTTTAACTAATTATTTATAAAAATAATAAAATTATATATATTAATATAATAAAAATATAAATTTAGTAAAAGGATTAGTTCTGTTAAGTACTTTTTTTTATACAAATTCTTACAGTTAAAGAAACCCCCAACACACTAAAAGTAGAAGTAATGAAGTAAATAATTAGAGGTTATAACTCAGATTAAAGTAACGAAGTCTTCTCGAATATTAAAAAATTCCTAAAATTTATTCAAATGACTTATATTTGCATTGAGAACTTATTTTTTTTTTTTCATTTTTTTTTACCAATTTACACATATTTTTTTTAAAAGTTGATCCTAGAATGAAATATATAATTATATCAACAATCCAAGTTCAAAGTAATGAAATAAGTCACCGTATCTAAAATCTGTCCGAAAGTACTCAAATGGCCTGAATTTACACTGAGAAATTATTTCTTCCACTTTTTATTACTAATTGACACATATTTTCAAATATATTTTGGAGTTAGAATGGTGTATCATTGGATTTGTTGACATAAAAATGAGAGGGAACCACTCAACTTCAAAACAATGAAATCTCCCACCATGTCTAAAAGATTGTTATAAAGTATTCTTAATGACTTAAATTTAATCTAAAAACTCTTCACATTTGTTTATATATATATATATATACATTAGTTTCAAACTTCATTTAGTTGATTAAAGGACATGTACATTAGGTACGTGCCAAGTAATAAAACAAATTAAGAAAAAATAGGAAATGAAATCATATGTAGTCAACATATTTAACCAAACAAATTTTGATGAATGTAAGATAATAAATAAATTGATTAGATAAATAGGAAAACACCAAGATGATAATTAACATTAAATATAAACAATATAATTGAAATTTCATCTTTGTTATGGAACATACAAGTTATTCTAATTCATTCTATCATCACTTGGAGGTAGGTGTATAAGTTGTATAAATTCATTAATAGACCTTGAAAGTATAGCATACAACTCAATCATGGTGTCAAAAAGAAATGCAGACTTTCAACCAATCATGTGTGACATATCAATATCACTTGCTAATTTAATGCATCATACATAACAAAATCATTTTTTGTGATGAATGGATGACAATAATAGAGTTTATTTATGTGTTTGACTTCACTAACATCCACAAGCTCACAGTTTGCTTCAAATTCAATAACATGCAATCATAAGAGATTATGCCTAATTTAGGAGATTCACATTAAAGTAGTACCCTTGATCATTTTGTGTCATGCTTTCATTACAATACACACAACTACAAGAAACAAATTTTAAAAATTAAGAATATTTATGAAATGTTCCATATTTTTAATGATACTAATAAGTGAAATGTCTAATTTTTTAACTATAGACACTCATTTCATCTTCCATTTATTTCAATTTATAGATCAATCATAATCGTATGTCATGGTAACTTGACGCACTGCTTATGGTCATTATTGATGGTCAAATTCCTTAGCAGCGTCACAAGTCCTTGTCATATTTGACGTTAAAAAGCAAGGGTTGGGATTACATTTGACTTGATATAGCATTGGATTCACCATATACCTTTTATAGGTGTGTGATGAGGATACTTAGATTGTAATAGACTCCAAGAGTTGTAGTATTAAACATGAAATCTAGTAAGGAAAGATCATATGCTTTCATGATGATCTAATATTATAAATAAGACTTTGGGTAGTTAAAAGTTGAAAAAAAGTTCTTGTATCATTGTTTTTATAACAAATCACTACAAAAAAAATAGTGCAAATAATGGCAGATTTAATATGGTAGTTATATGAAAGTGTCACATTTATCCTTATAATACAACAATTCACAAATCATCATTATTTTTCATTTAAAATATGATATTTATAAACATAATTTATATTATTTTTTCTTTTACTATTTTTTAATATTATTTATTATTTAAAAAATATGTATAACATGTGTGTGTCAATAGGTGTATTTAAATAGGTAAGGTATTCAAACAATCATTTTCATTTCATTGTTTTCTTTTCTTGTCATGGTCTATGACTTTATCAAAAAATTTTGTTCCAAATTTTATTATTCATGTTAAAATGTACCTTAAAACAATTTCAAAGTTTCTCATTTGTGTTGTAGTTTTGTCAGTTCTTTATGTCAATTGGTTGGTGTTTGTGTACTCTCAATTGTTAGGGTGGTGATTGTAATTTTCTTATTTCCAATTTACTTTCAAGTGATTGTGGACCATTTAGAATTGCATGCACATTTCTCACAAAAAAAATTACAAAATTACATGGAGTTCAATGGGTGCTTCCTAATTCATATTTGAATGTTAAGGAAAAGGATATCGAGGTAAACTTCATTGTTTTTGTTGTCTGCCTCTTTATGTGCATTTGATGTTTGAGGTATGGTTGTTGTGACTATACGTTTTTAGTTACATGAACATTTTTTTGATAACATAAACATAATGGTACATGTTATGGTTGTTAGGATGTTTCATAACCAGTAAAGATGTAAATTTATGCCTCATGACATATGTTTTGTGAACTTTTTTTTTCTCTCTATCCAGGTGAGTCTTTTATTAACAGCGAAGCAAGAATAAATTGCAAACACAATGACATGATAGAAGTTTTGCACCAAAAGAAAATCTGATGAAACTTCATCTTAACCATTTACCAATTGTTATGATTTAACTAATATAAAGACTATTTCGTGCACAACTATGAGGACTCTTTATTACTAATGGCTTTTATAGAAAATTTGGACCGATGAAAAGGAGGCAACAAGGAAAGGAAGAGAAAAAGTATAATCTAGATGATAAAATAATAAGCAAAATGATACAACTAAATGTAAAAGCAAAGAATATCCATTTGCAACTCGTGTTATTCTTAACATAACTCTTAATAAATCTAAGCAATGTTATAGTAAAACGTAAAACGAGTTAAAGTAATAAAAGTACTACCAATGATATTACAACCACAAGTCTAACACTATATGTAGAGTGAAAGTAGAAAAAGAGGAAAAAAATGATAATATGACGTGACCAGGAAAAGAGGAAGAGTGATATGAATTGTATGATGTATGTTTACAAATATATTTTATAGATATTTAATTGATTGTTCATATTCAAATAATTTTTATCAAATATTGTAAATATATATAATAGTTATTGTATACACTTTTATTTATCTTGAACCAAAAAAAGTTAATAGAAATTGTTAAGTAATTATGATTGTTGTTATATTTTAAAACTATAAACGTTAATTAGTTAATTTAAGTATTTTTTTAGTTAGTTAATTTAAATACCTTTTATAATTAGTTTCTATTGGCCATTGTTACTAAATTATGAGATTATAAGTGAATGTGAATTAATATAAACTAATTTAACGTTTAAATTACTTCAATAAAGTAGGTACTATATTTCAAAATTTATTAGAATAATGAATTATTATTTTAAACGTCATATTATAACCAAAATAATAATGTTTAGGTCTATTGTTATTTGCATTAAAAGCAGTTTATACTATATTTTGTAAAATGTGACTTTATACAATATATTAAATGGTAAGTACTGTTACACTTCGAAGTAAGATTATCATCTTATATTTTATGATAACAAACAAGATATATATAACTGTATGCAAAACCGTCACATATATATAATGATGTTTAGTGATAATATATAAAAAATATTGTTACTTAAAATATATTTTTTTTAGTAGATATAATGAGTATTTTAATCTAAGAAACTAAGATTTTTTTAAATATAATGAATATTTTAATCTAAGAAACTAAGGTTTTTTTTAGTGATGTTTTTAAGGAATTAAGTATTGGTTTTTTCTGGACTTAAATTAACAAATCAAATATAACAAATTATACTATTTTATTAATATGGGGTTGATAATTTAAACATTTTAAATAATAATTTTATTGTATATGTGATATGTTTATATGTTGATAATATTAAATGATTTATATATATTAATTATTTTATGATATTTCTCTAAGTTAATTTACCTTAGATAAACGGTTATAATTACATTTATCGTAAGAAGTTAATGAAATTTTTTATTTCTCGTACTTGATGGTAAATCTTTATTACGAACTTAGTTGTTAAAAGAATTACATATATATGATAAAGAATTACTTCAATTCTCTTAAAAACCACTTTAAGCTAAATCAGGTGAATTTTTTTTGTTTGGACAAAAAAATTAAAACAACTTAGCCAATTTTTTAAATTTTAAAAATATCAGAACTTGTCCTTAATAAGACAATTACACATTTTACGCCATGAATAAAATAAAACTAAGATAAATATTTTACTATAATGCTAATATAAATAGTTTTTAACACATCTGATTTCATTTTTACTTATTTTAAATATTTTTATATTAATTTATTTTAAATTTTAAATAATGCTTTCATTTTCAAGTGATGGGTCACGCGGAATATTTTATTTTTATTCGAAGAGAAAGAAAAAAGGGATAGGTAAAGAAAAAAGAAAAAAAAAAGGGTCAACATTTGTTTGATACTATTCTCTTATGCAATTTTTTTAATATATTATAAATTATGATAACAATGTATCATTAATTACTGCAAAAATAAATAATGAATCATTAACAATTAAGAATTACTTTTTAATATCTTAATGACTTTCAATAAACAACGTTTTAAATATTAAGTATATTCAATAAATTCCTTTAAAATTGGAAATATGACTATATTTCTCTTAACAAAATATTATAAATATATGTATTAAAGACGATATCTAGATTTTTTTCACATAAAGAAACTATTAATTTATTAACAAAAACTCACCTCGAATAACTTTTCATCATATCTCCTAGAACATCAAATTTCAATTCCGTGAGTGATTTGAAATGTAGAAATGGTCAGACTTGTTTGTGGTATTTACTTGACTAAGTAATAAGACAAAAAAATTGAAAGACCCAAATAACTTCTCCATTTATTAATAATTTACTAAGAAAACATTCAAAGAAAAATAAATAAAGTAAATTTAGACTGAAAAAAGTAATAATTTTTCTGCAAAGTTGCGTGTTCTAAGCTCCCAACTCACAGTGATTGATTGAAAATGAAACCAACACTGAATAGAATAATAAAGTACTTCTCTCTCTTCCAACCCCATTGAATGCCAATTAACTCTAGTCCAAAATATGTTTTGTGCCCAAAACAAAGTTTAACTTATGTTTAAGGGTCCTTTTACAGTAATTAAGTATGCATAATTGATTATTGAAATAATCTAATTTTAGATTTTTCCGTATATTATTATTTTTGACTGGGCATAGGAATTGCAGGAAAAATATGCATTTATGGTGTGGCTGTATTTAGCAGAGTACGGGCGGCAAGAGATGACGAAATTACAGAAACACCCTTGAGGCAGTTGTCTTGAAGCAAAAGTGTGGGTGAAACGTAATTTTCGCGACCGGCTAACAGTCACTCATTTTCGTCAGATGAAAACAGGAACAGTGGCAGACATTATAAGTAACAACCAAACACAATGAATGTTTTTTTTCGTGAGTTTTTATATTGAGTTAGGCGACACAAATTGTTGGTACCTTTCATCATTGTGTGTATGGATTCTAGGGTTTCATGAGAAGTCAAGAATTGGGCTTTGTCATTGACGTCTCACCTAAGAATGAGTCTTGGAACAGACCTAAATGTGCAACATGTCCTAAGTTTTATCTAATTCAGAGATTTCAAACTAGATCCAACATAGGTTGGTGTGGAGATCAAAAGATGAGAATGATCTTTATTCATCAATAGTTTTTGTAAAATTGGAAAACCTTAGTTTCTAAAGTGAAAGTAAATACGAATGAGTTCTATTAGGTACAAAATGTGATTTTTTTTCTCTATTTATTAGAAGTAATTTACGAGTTTGAAAAATAAAAAAACTAGATGGAAAGTTACTCTTAGGATTCTTTGAAAATCAATATAAATTTAATTTGAAAAGAATGAAATATAAATTATTAATTTTGATTGGTTTATGCTTTTTCATTCATTTAAACAATCCAAATCAAATCGATTCAATACCAAAAAAGAAAACATGTAAGTTGAATTTAGGTTAATAGGATTCTTCAATTATAAAATTTATATTGTCAAAAAAAGCATAAATGTTATAAATTGAAAGAGGTAATGTTTTGTTAGCTGTAAATAATATTTTTAAGTTGAATTTTAATTTGAGCTCATAGTTCTAAAATAATTTTATAACAATATATTCCTTTTAAAATAAATAAAAAAGTTAAATGGAAATATAATTCAACTCTTTTTTTTTCATTAATTCATCTACTTCATTTCTAGTATGATAAAATATTAACAATTCATCACTAATACAAAATACATAAATAAATTATTTTTCTTTACTTGATTTTAAATTATTTAAAAAAATATATTTATATACAAGTATTAAATGATAACAAAAATAAAAACATAAATAAAAATAAAAATTAGACTGTTCAGATTTTATGTAAGTGCAGATTGTTCTATTATATATATATATATATATACATATATATATACATATATATATATATATATATATATATATATATATTAGTGTCAAGAATATGCAATTGGGATTGCAAAAGTTCAACTTAAAGATTTACTTTGAATGTTAGAAAATGAATAAGTTTAATCACTAAGTATGAAGCTTGACAAAAAGAAGATATTTGATAAGTGAATGAGATTATCTTTAAGTTTGTGTTTGAATAAAGGACAATCCATTATGATATGTTATATAAAATAATACAATCATTTTAAGATATTCAAGGAAGAAATATAAAAAAAAATGTAAAAACAAGTCAAATATCGTGTATTAAATTTGCAAACCTTGTAAAATGATTAACCTTTTTTAACATTTTTATCAATTATGTTATATAAAATAATACAATCATTTTAAGATATTCAAGGAAGAAATATAAAAAAAATGTAAAAACAAGTCAAATATCGTGTATTAAATTTTTGCAAACCTTGTAAAATGATTAACCTTTTTTAACATTTTAAACAACAAGTTGATAGTATGTAATTTGAAAGAATTAAAGGATGAGAAAAATTTATGCTTTGGATTTTTACATTGGTTTATCTATAAGCTTTCGTCCTATCCTTGATTAATTTGATCAAATTTTACTATGTAAATTCACACTGCAAGATATAAATTGAGTATTCTTTGAATTTTAGTCATTTTTGAACAAACTATATTAAAACAATTGACTCTAAAAGAGAATTAAATAGAGTTTGTAGATTTTTTTTCTCATAGCACACTTGACTAGATCATTTAGTAACAAAACAAGCACACTACACAATTTATAATACTTCACCTCAACACACGAGCTACATTTAATTCTCTCTTAAACAAACAACTTAAGAGATTCTACTAATAAAATGAATGATTACAACAAGTACATCAACCCTTTTAGATTATAACGAGTACACAAATCTCTCTAGATTACAAAGAGTACATCAACCATTCCTGATTTAACATGCCTTAGTTTGTTCTTGAGGTTACACTACAAGAGAAAAAGGTATTTAGAGACTAATTTTTAACTATCAAATGAAATGGTTGCTAATTATGACTAAAATAGTTATCAAATTAGATTTTGGTTGCTAAAATAACTACAAAATAAAAGTAATGATTGACTTTAGTGACCAATTAAGTCAAGATAATTGATATCTAACATTAGCTATCAAGATTTTAGTGACCTATATCATTAGATTATAAATTAGTGTTAATTTCCTTCAAATTAAACACCTAATAAACCAAAACATTTCATAAATATTTTTTTTATTTAAGTTTACTAAACTGATTTTAGTATAAAAAAGCATAAAATATTATTTTCCTTACTTCTTTTACAATCCCTCTCGCTCTCTCTTTATATTTATATAATAGAACTTATTCAAATCCTCGTATAATTGTTATTACTAATATAAGAATTTATAAGTTGTAACTTTAAAAAGAATCCATTCAGTAGTATATAAAATAACTACCCTTTATGCTTTCACCTATCACAAAGATTATTTTTGTGTGTTATTAAGAAAAAAAAATGAAATTTTGTTCTCATATTTAATAAATTTAACTAGCAAAGTTTGTGGTTAAAAAATTAGTCAAATTAAAACAAAATGGTTATCAATAAAAATCCTTTTATGGCAAGACATATGTTAAGTACCGGGAAAGATCAGCAGGATTTTATCCATCATATTTTAAAGGTTGATAGTGGAATTACAAAAATTAATTAACATAAATTGTTTTTGAATTTTTTAACAATATTAATTTGTTAATTTTATTTAAACTTAATTGATAATTGACTTAATGTTTTTAATTATCTCAATCAAAGTTTAAACAAAACTAACATAATTAAAATTGTTGTATTATTATTTTTTATTTCATTAAAAACTAGATATGTCAATATTTATTATATTGAATAAACTATTTATTTAATTTAAATTAATTATAAAGTTCTTTATATGTTTAAATACCTATAATATAAATTATATTTCTCTTAAAATAAATAGTAAAATTCAATTTTGAATTTGTTTGTAATCAAGATAAACACGTTTCAATTTTTTCAATATATTTTTGAGCGACAGTATCTATGGTTGATTTTTCACAGTCAACTCAGGACCTTTTTGTCATTTCATGAATTCAATTATTTCAAGAAAATTTTAAACATTCCTATTTTAAGCATTTTTCTAAATAACTTAAAAAATAATTTTAAACGCTTTTCTATATTTTTGTTATAATTACTATTTCTAGAGACGTAATCCTATCCACAAAACGTTATTAAAAATTAAAATTAAATAACACTAACTATTCTGAACTAAAAATTGTGTATCTATAAAATTTAAAACTCTCATAGTTTCTAAATTGGCACTATTTTAACCAATATAAACAATTTCTTAAACCTCTTAATATTGTATCTAAATTCTTGTCATTATTTTGTTTTCTTCCTATTTTCATTTGGACAACTGTTATATATGCTCATTTTTGCCATTCAAATTTTAAGCTTTACTTCTGTCTTCAAGCATGCAACTTACCACAACATTGATTCCATCTTGTCATTTTCTTTAAACATATAAGTGTACTCTTCTCTTGTCATTGTTATTTCTTTTTCATCACTTGTCTGTTTTCTTCCTTTTCCAAATGGTAATGACAAAAAACTGCAGAAAAAATGAAAAAATTGACAGAAGAATAAAATGACAGAAAGATGAATGAGTTTGTTTTTCTGGATATATTTAGAATTAAGAGTGACATTACCTAAATATTTAGGTTGTATCAATCTAAAACTTATATTTCATATAGATGAAAGAAAAGTCAAGTCCATACAATTGAGATATTGATTGTATTTTAGGTGGATTTTAAGGTGGACCACCTCTATATTATTATTAACAATCAACATATTTATATTAGCTTTCAAAAACATAACCATTAAACACTTCATCAATGGTTTAAATTCAAATTCGATGATTGGAGCTCACAAATATTTCAAATACAAAACACTAAGTTGGATTTCTCACACTTTAATAGATTTAATGTGTCACAATGGATATTCAAGGTTGAAGAATTTTTTTGAATATTACTCCATTACGAATTTACAATGTTTAATTATTACAACCATGCACATGGAGAAGACGTGGTTTAATGTTTTAGGGTTTCATACATTTTAATCATGGACCACATTTATTCGAGTATTATAGTTAAATTTGATTATTCTCCATTTAAATGTTCTTATTTTACTTTATTTAAGCTCTCACAAATAGATGAGTTAATAATTATATATAAAATTTACTATTTTTTTGCCAATAGAGTTATAGAGATTGGTGACAATGTATTACTAAATTGTTTTATCATCAGTCAGTTAAACATTAATATTATAGATTATGTCGATACTTATGGTCTGTTTGCTTCAACAGACAGTTGACAGTTTTACACGAGCAGATAGACAGAACGAATATGCGAAGAAAAAGTTCGAAAATTAAAGCACAAAAATATAATTAAAAATTAAGAACGGAAGTGAGATACTTTCCTAGCAAAACTGCGAGGATTCAAGAGAAAAATTGTTTTTTTATTATACTTTTATATAATTAACTTTTAACATTAATTTATTTATATTTATATTAAGATAAAATAAATATTATTAGATATATAATATAACATAAATAACAACTATTATAATAATAATAATTGCTAAAATAATAATATATTTAATAAAATTACAAAATAATAATAAGAAAATATTACTAATAAATTTATAAAATAAATATAAAAATAAAATATTAATGATATGATTAATAAAAATAAATAATAATTATAATAATATATAATATAATAAAAATAAATATAGTTATTAATAATAAATATTAAAAAACAGTATGGTATAAATTTAGTATAGAAAAATTAATAAATTTAGTTTAATAATTATATTTATAATTTAATAATATTTTATATTAAATGATATTTAATCTAAATTAATTTTATTTTTAATTTTTTAAAATTATTTTATCAATTATATCTATCACATCACTCACAAACTTTTATAAATTTTTCCTACTTTTCTCACCATCTATTCCTTCTTCCAAACAACTAAATTTTCTTCTCCAATCGACTACCTCAAATCGACTCTCTCAAACAAAACATTAGAATTCTAATTTCCTATTCAACGTATTATATGAGAAAAAACAAACACATATTTAATATATAATATGATACAAAATCTCTTTTCTCATCAATTTGTTCTCAACTTAATTGTTTCATGTGAGTTTTTAAATTGCTTCGTAATTTACTGTTTTAACTATAAAATTTTGAATTATTAATAACTTATTGGATGGAAAATAATTTGTCAAATTTGTGACTGTAATAAAAAATAATTTATTATTTTATCATCTTAATATATACATAATGTTTTTATCAATTTTTTCTTTTAGGTTAAGTATATACGTAAAAAAACTAGGCACTAAACACAATTAAAAGAAGTTGATAATCAATCAATAATAATAAACAAAGGATTTTGAATTTGATCCGGTAGAAACACTTTAGAGTCAAATTGCTCTTTAAGATATGAGATGTAATAAACCTACAACATCTTGAAGAATAAGTGAGTGTGATTAAGGTTGTGACATCATGTAATTAAACTTCACTTGATAATTGACACTCTCAAACTAATCTCGACCTCTTTGTATTAATACATCATTGACTTAAACAAATTGGGAGAGCCTTTAGTGCTCCAAGTGAAACACATAATGAACATTTATTACTTTGAAGACTATAAAAAGGAAAAACATGAACTAAATTTTCTTAAAACTTGGGAAATTGAACTTGTTCACCACATTTGCTCCTAGGAAGCAAAGGACACTCAATGAAATCTGACCCATTAGTGTTCACACACATGTAAACTTGGTAGAGTTGAGTGTTATGAGCTGAATCTCTGTTACACTCTATCCCTGGGGTAAACCCAGTGCCCTCTTTTATAGCATTTGTTATGCTATTTAGGGTGTAAAATTCATCATCTGCTTCAATCCCTGAAATTCATTAATTGCTATTAGAATTAGTGCTCTGGTTATATTTTTCTTTTCATCTACTTTTAAAAGAAATCATTTCTGCTTATTTGTTATTTTTAAACTTCAAAAATTTAATCGCATATTTTGCCATTTAGTTATTATTATTTTGTAAATTTTGTCATCCAGGTATTATTTTAATATTTTACTATCGTAATTTTTTTTTCAATTTTACCAATGTTACTTATCTGTTAAATGTTTAAAAGGGTTCTGAAGTTATCAAATTATTTTACAAACATTATATCAAAACTGATTTTTTTAATTTTTTCTTGATAATTTAAAAGTTGTCATAAACTTTGAAAGATTGGTAAAATGCAAGAAATTTAAAAACATAATAGTAAAATGCAAAAAAAAAAAAAAACGAATTTGAGTGATAAAATCTATAAATGATGATAACTCAATATACAACAAAATTTTAATGAAAAAAAAATATAAACAATAGTATATTAAGTGTCAAATTAGTAAATAGGATGAATGATACAGTAAATAGTTTCAATATAAATCGAGAAGGTTAATTACTTATAAGAATAAGATGTTATAACTAAGAGTGTTAAAAAAATGAATTGAATCAAATTCATGCCAAATTGAAATGCATTCTATTATAAAAAAAAATGAAACTGTTTAAAGAAATTAAACTAAACTTTTGTTTTAATTTAATTTTAAAAAACTGAATTGTTTCTAATCTAAAAGTTTGAAATAATTGAGTATATATGATTCAGTTTCCACTCAAGTTGCAACATATATAGTTTAATTCTGTTTATCTTTTACCATTTAGTTGGGTTACCTTTAAAGTACAATTTAATTTTAAAAATATTTCATTTTTGTTCATGTAATTTGTGCAATTTTAATTATGACTTCAAACAACATATATAAGAAATGAAAAAAGGTGTGTACCTGCATTCTTGAGGATCTGAAGGAGGTTTACTTTCTGCTTGAGTTTGAGAGCTGCTTCAAAGTACTCACTTTGATCAAGCTCAGATTGTGCACAAGTGCCATGCTTTTCCCATTCGTGTGACCAGAACCTCATTCCATTGCTACTCGGGCAGCTCAGGGATGGCCAATTCTTCTCCATGCTGCTTATAAGGTCTGAGATCTGCATCAAGTTTAATCAGTGTTTCAGTTCAGAAATATTCCCTAATATCATAATCACACACCAATCAGTAACATTATCAAATGTATTCTTAGATATAATAATTATTGATTTGGTATATTCTTCCCTCCTTTTTTTCATTTTTATAAGTTGAATCTTGTTTAACTTTTTACTCTAGTTAAAATCCAAGATCTGGATCCATTCTTTAGCTGTCTAGGTGTTCAATTTCAATCACACTAATGAAAAGTTGGTTATGTAAATGAATGTCGTAACTACTTATAAGGGTCATCATCACATGACATGTATATAAACAATGTGGATAGCTCTTGTCATGTCTTTTCCAACACCAATAATGTTTCAGATTTATAACACTATTAAAAAAAAATAATTTATTCTTTGGTTCTGAAAAATTTTTATCCTCACGTCCCGAATCAATTGGAGACGTTGAAAATAACGTCGGTTAAACAATCGACGTCACGTAATTCACCATTACGTCGGGTTGGATAAAAAACCGATGTAGTGCTTTACTGAAATTCACAACACCACGTTGATTATTGGACTAAAACCGACATAGTGGAGTTTGGCTAAAACCGACATGGTGGACAACACACCACGTCAGTTTTAACTAAACAACTGAAGTGGTGGAAACACCATATTGATTTTAGCTAAACAATCGACGTGGTGACGTCATTTTAAAAAATATATATATATATATAAATTAATAAATCACAGTTTTTAATTAATTAATTTATTAAAAGTTCTAAACTTTTAGATAAAAAAACTTTATAAAACTTTATGATTTCATTTCACCTAATAAGCAGACATGCCAACTAACTAAATTCATTTTTTACCTTCAAGCTTGCTATCACATATATTTTTGAAAGTACCTGAGATTTATCAAAGACACTGTCAGGGTCACAGTTTGAGGGCCATGAGCCATCATTGTAGTTTGGCCAAAGTCCATGAATGCTGAAATCTGCTGCAGGTTTCCCAGTCTTAGGATAACAGCAGCTCTGCTTTGTGTCACAGTATGCTCCTGGCCACTGCATGCATCATAAGTCAAGAATCATATATAATACACAAAATGTCAACATTAATATAAATAATGACTCCAAGTAAAAAAAATAAATTATATTGCAGAATTCATGACTTACCTGCTGAACAAAGTAGAAGAAATCAAACTCCTGAGAAAGGCATGCAACTGATAGACATTGCAGTATCAAAAGCTTGATAGAAAAGTTGAGTTTCATCTTTGATGCTTCCTAGTTTTTGGTACTTCACAAGCAAACAAAGTAATGATTTTATAGGCCAGAAAATATTATATGCTTACCATAAATAAAATGATGCTTGAGCTTGCAAGGCATGTTATGGAATATGCGAATCATATCCCACTCTTTCTCTATAACTTCAAGTACTTGTATAGTGGAAAGTGTACAAGGGTTTTCTAGCAAATCGTGCCCACTAAGCTGTCATTAGTTAGTTAATCAATCAATTCATTAATTAATTAACTAATAATGTGGTTAAGTTGATCTAATAAAAATATATGTCCACTACTATTTCACCACCTATATCAATAAGTTATATCAAATGTATTTATTAACAAACTTCCAAACCTAATAAATATTTGATAATTCACTTTGAACAATATTCATTGGTTTATTTTTATATCTAATATTTCACCTTTTACATGTACTTTCTGAAATCACAAAAGGACTATTTTATAATTTATGAAATTTCCAAATGTGAATCATTAAAATAATATTTTTATTACTTTAATATTAAATTGACCAATATCTAGAGCCAATAGTCTTTAACTTATCTACAATAACATATCCATCAATTTTATTTACTTTTTCAGCCTCAACAACACGGCAAGTTTCCTAGGACTAGAATTTATTATATGTGCAAGAAACCATGTTTGAAATTTTAGCAACAAGCTTAAACTAAGAAGAATTTAGTTATGGATGTAAATTTTAATGTTGTTTGGTTGTAATGTTAAAGACGTAAAGTCAAGTTTAAAAGGTTTGTTCATACAAAGCTTTGTGGCAAGGGAAGTTTGGTGGTCTTGCTTGCAAGTAAGTCAATTTGAGGGGCTTCTTGATTGTGATTTTAGCAACAGTGGCTCAAACCCTTTTACATTGCAATTTCTTATCAGTCCCTATCACTCACAACTTCTTAGAAATTATTATTTCCTTGTCCAAAGAGATTTTAGATTATGTTTTAAATATTTTTCTTTTTTTTTTCAATTCTTCATGTTTTAGATTAATCTGATCATTTCGAACTAGTTGATGAAAAAAATAAAAATACAAATTATGAAAGTAGCACACTTAATTTTTTATTTTTATTTTTGCATAGTTGATTGCATAATAGACTACTCAATTTGTTAATTGATCGTTGAAACCAGAAAATAATAAAGAAAAACTTGAAAAGTTTTGACCAGATCAAATTTAGATTAGAGACTAAAAAGTTTAGAGATGAAAAAGTATTAAACCCTAAAATAAGTTATATGCTTTCAGACGTACACATTAATAAGATTTAGAGATAAAAATTCAGTTTATTAGACGGACTTTGACGTGTTCCAATTGAATGGTTCTTTGTTTATATGCTGGTTATGGATCCAGATCTAGAACTTCTGAGAGAAAGCAACAAAATTTGTTTTCAACCCTAACTATAAGTGATAATAATAAACTAATGATCGGAAAAATCATCTTATTAATCGGCAAATTTTCACCTAAATAAATACAACTACTTACTTTTATCCAAATTGGAGGAAATCAAACTCATATATACTACACTAAACTTAAATATAAGAAAATGGTAACTAATTAAATGTATTTGATTATTTAAAAAAAAAATCCTTATCTTTAAACGTCCATATCAGATCTAATAAATATGATTAAAAATAGTTCAGAAAACTATATTTTTATATAAAGTTTTGAATGAACTTTTTAAAAAAATTCTTAATTAAAATAAAGTTAGATACCTTTACTTAATTTTGAATCAAGAGATAATTACATATTAGTTGATTTCAAGAAAAAAAATCATAAACACTTTTAATAGAAATGCAAAATAAAAAGAATTACTTTTATATAAAATAAAATTAGCTTATAAGTGAGTTAAAAAACAAAATTTTGGAAAAGCTAATAAAAAGTAATTTTTATAAATTAACTCATAAATAAATTACTGAGTTTATAAAAAAGAAAACTAATTTCACTTTTTTAATCTCTTTTTTACTTTTACAAATATTTACGACGAATTTTCTCAGACGAGTTAAACAAAGTTAAAAAGTTATAATAAAATAATTTGTATCCACAATAACTTTTTTTTTTTGCGAATTGTTGCTGCAATTATCAATCTTAATAATCTAACATTTAATCAACAAATATTTTACTAGTCACTTATATTGTTGTCTACAAATTAATCAATTAATAATCTTAAAAAAACTATATTGGGTACAATGATCCTTGTTTTGTAACTAGTTCTAACTAGGATAGTTATCTAACTTTTAATTTATTTTTCCATCATTAACTGTATTTGAAAGCATTGAACTAGTGAATCTTCAAAGTTTTTAATCGTTTCGAAAGTACTCCATAAGTATTGTTATTTTTATTTATTTTTATCAGCTATAAGTATTGTTATTTAAAAAAGAGTTACATAGCTTTATTTTAAATCAGGAAACTGAAATTGTTTTTTAGTGAATATTATGATAACTCTTTGAGTAATATTTTTATTAGGAGAATCAAATTTGGGATTATTATTGGCAAAATCTTCATAATGAAGTTTTGATTGCCGTTACACTAGACTTATGTTTGGCCATCTAATGTTTATTTTTTTTTTCTTATTATAAAAAAGGATACATTTGTTTCTTTAGGTGTCTGATTTCAAAAACTTTTCTTTAGTTTTCACTTGATTTTACATTTTACATTTTTAATTCTTGATAAAGATATAATGTGAACGCATATCGGATTAAAATAGTGCTATATTTAATTATTGGCATCTAACTTAAAACGTTTAAAAAATAATTAAAATTAAAAAATGACTACGAATAATTATTTTTGTAAATTTTTTGACAGTTTGTTCACTTTTATAATATAACCCTTCATTCTTCAGTTTTAAACAGCCAGTTCATTTTACATGAATGACAATTTTAAACAAACAAAAAATAAAGGTGATTAATATATTATATTTAAGTTCAATTTACTAAAAAAATGTGTGTTTTCAACCATTTTTCATTAATATCACAGATTCTCATCTGCACATTGAAAAAAAAAAAAGTTGCACAACTGTTGGCTATAATTGGATACACCAATTTATTGAACTAAGCACTTTCATATGAAAAAGACAACAAGTATTCAAATTTATGGTAGATTAACTTAGAGAGTAGGAAGATTTTGTATAAAGTTCTACTCATTCTTAGAAACTAAAAAGATGGGAACTGAATTTCTGAGCCACATCTTCCCCTGGGGAACACAGAGCAGTCAATGAAATCTGAGGCAGAAGTGTTAACACACAAGTAAACTTGGTATAGCTGGCTGTTCCCAGATGAGTCCTCATTGCACTGAATGTATGGAGTGAACCCAATTGCATCCTTTATAGCCCCTTTTATGCTCCTCAAGCTGTAGGATCCCCCATTTGGTTTAATTCCTGACAATATACAAAGTCCAATATCAAGTTTGGATACTTTTTTTAAGTGACATATCCTCCCATATCTGATATTTATCGGATACTGACACATTACACTCATACTATACTCGTATTATATTTATCGGTGAAGTGTTCCATTCAAAAGACATCCGTATTTTATATTTTAACGATTATACATATCTATATATCTTTCTGTGTATCGTATTCGTGTTTTATATTTTAAAGATTATACGTGTCTATATATTTGTCGTATTCATATCCGTGTCAATATTCGTACAAAATAACAATTTCTGATTAGAATATAAGCTATGTTATTTATTGACATGTACCTGCAGTTGTAAGAGCTTGGAGGAGGTTGGCCTTTTTTCTAAGGCTAAGAGCTGCTTCAAAATAGTCATGTTGTTTGAGGACTGACTCTGAACAAGTCCCATGTTTGCTCCATTCATGGCTCCAGAATGTCATCCCATCCCCACTTGGACATGCAAGTGTGGGCCAATTACTTTGCAAGCTACTGGTCAGATCAGATATCTGTCATCACAATAAAGACAAATTTTGTGTCAAATTAATCATCATTCAAACAAAATACTTCAGGAATAAAATATTTTGAGATTCTGATTTGAGGGTTAGAAGAAGTGTTTTTTTATTTAAGCTTTTCTCAACGTAGCAGTTATGGTATGACCATGTAAACTTTACAATAAACTTGGAAAAGGTTCCATCACGACACGTTCATATGACATAGGCTTTTAACAATAGTACAATGCACTATCTTCTTAAGAAAACATTTGTTATTTGGTGGGTTCCACCAAAGAAAACATTTGTTATTTGGTGGGTTTCACCAACATAAAGTTGAACACGTTTGGATTGTGAGGGACAAAAGGCAAAACATCTTCTATGGCTTTTGAATTGGACACAATAATTGTGGGCCAAAAGCCCTTTTGATTTCAAATGGAATAAACAGAAGAGGGGCAGGTAAACAGTGCTTACAACTTACATATTATATTATGAAAAGAGAAAACTTGGATAACATCAGAGATGTTATTTGGGTTATTTATAGATTAGGATTGAAGTATCATATCATATCTCAATTTTTTTGGTTAACAAATTATGAGATATGATAATGAAGTACCTGAGATGGGTTGAAAGGGTTGTTAGGATCACAGTTAGAAGGGTATGAGCCATCATTGAAATTAGGCCACAGACCATGAATCCCAAAATCTGCATCAGGCTTTCCACTTGAGGGGTAGCAGCACCTCCTCTGTGTGTCACAGTATGATCCAGGCCACTGAAAAAGCAAAACATGAAAGAATGATTCAATGAAAAAGAAATTCCTTGTAACACAAAGCATGAATGCATGATTTTCCAATGAAATTCTACATTACCTGTTGAACAAAGTAGAAGAAGTCAAAATCCTTAGAAGCACAGAAAAGGGACAGATAGTGCAGCAACAGCAGAACCAAAATGGATTTTTTAGACTCCATTTTCACCTCTCTATTCTTCTTCAAAGAATTGGTGGGATAGGAAAGGAGTGTGATTTTTGTGGTTTTGATTTTGGGTGAATGCTTCAATTATACGTTATATCAAAGATTGATGAGAATGAAAGGTAACATGAAACCAAAAAGCTGAGTATCAGAACAATTTCTATATTCATTATCTTGTCTTATTTGTCTGATATGGTTTACGTTTGTAACTGTTGCATAATACCATTAACATGTCTTTTCTTTTTTTAATTTTATTAATATCATATATCAACTTTCCAAATCTAAATTATTAAATGTGAGAAATATTTTATGGAAGCTTAACTTTATTAATTATTTTAAGTAACTTATATATTTTTGGTTGACTTTACAGTTTTGTTAATTATTATTATTTAATTATTAAACGTAATTAATATAGTATTAAATAATTAAAAAATAGTCGTCCAAAAATGAATTTAGTAAAAAATAAGATTTTAATTAACTTTTAAAATACACTAAAATGAAAAAAAAAACTTAATTTTTACCATTTTCTTAAATATCATCTTCAATTACTTTTAGTTTTTTATTTTATTTTAAAAGTTCCTTATACTCTCTTTTCTTATACAATATTGTAGTTTTCTTATGTTGCGACATGTATATATTTCCACATTAAATCAAACCAAATTTAAATTAATTCATTTATTAATTAGCTATTTAAGTATATTCTTAATTTCTATAACTTCAGTAGCGAAATGTAATTTTCTTTCATCAACGTTAAATACAACATGATATTTGCTATTCGTTATTGATTGGAATTTATTTTCAAATTATATATATGTACCTGTTATATCTATTTTCCCTAAAATACTTATTCGTCAATTAAATTAATTCGTATAGTAATTTTAATTTATTTTTCTGATTTTTATAGTATGTTCATAAAGATGTTAAAACGGGAAAATTCAACTAATTGCCCCATCAAAATAACAAAAGCACATATAATAAGACAATTGCTAATTATTTGCTAATTTGCATAAACACACATTTTAACGTTCACATTTATATTATAATATTTTATTTTTGGGTTAAAATTTAATTTTTGCAATAATATAATTATGTGACATATTAATTTTAATATGCTTTTAATTAATATTTATTTATATCATTTATTATTTTTATGTGACTTCTTTAAATTTAAGATATAGTTCGAAAGATTTAAATTTAAGATGAAATGTAATTAAAATTTTCTTTTTTGTTTCCTTTGCTTTTTTATTACTGGTTTACGTATACGGATTCACAGTGAAGAAATAAAAAAAAAGTGCAAAAATTAATACACATGAAATTAATTTAAAATTAAAAGTAGAATGAAACTTTTCAAACATAATTTTTCTTTACAATGTTAAAGATTTAAAAAAAAGTGACATTTTTTGTTATATTTATCAATATCCAATTTCGTTCTAATAAAAAATAAATATTTTTAATTAATTTTAAAAAAATAAAAAAAATCATCTTTTAATTTAGATTTATTATTTTCTTTTAGTTAAAAAAACATAAAAAATATATAATTTACATTTTTTTTTATTGTCTTTATCTTTTTATTTTAAGAAAAATACAAAAAAATCATTTTCATCTTTCTTTATTAAAAAAAATTATTAGAGTTAAGATTAATTACGATACTTACAATACACACTTCCTTAAGTGTCTTGGTCTCATTCAAACCACTTCCAAAATTTCCTCCCATACTCCTTTTAATGTTGCACTCAATGTTGCAGTACAGTCACTTTAATCATTTAATCATTTTCTGATCTGCTACCCTCCATCAACCCACTTTAATCATCCCCTACTTCTCCTGCACCCTCTCCAATGCTTCCCCCTGCATCCTCTGCAATGCTTTCCCCTGCAATGTAGCAACATTACCTCTTTCTACAAAAAATTGCTCTGTTTTCTTTACAATACTTTTCTCTATAACTAACATTATCTCTTTTTCTTAGCAAAATTGCTTTGTTTCCTTTACAATACTTTTCTCTATACTAACATTATCTCTTTTTCTTAGCAAAGTGCTCTGTTCCTGCAAACCCGCGACCTAGTCAACCCTCCAGCGTATATATGCATGACTAATTTTCTTTTTAAAGAGGATTCAAGCAGAACCTACGAGGATTTCTCACACACATCACTACTCATCCATTCCTCCTCTTTCTCTCAAATCACATAATACAACTTGCTCACTTGAGTTCTCGGTGAAAAAACAGATTGTTGAATTAAAAGAAGAAAAGCAAAAAAAGAGAACTTTGGAGTGAAGAACAAAGTCGCAAGAGGTTATTATTATTCTGCTGGTTCTTTTTGTTAAGTTTCCAGTCAAGCACTTTTGATATGCGTTATATATCACATAGTATGCATTCATTTTGCCTGTAATCTAAAAAAGGGCTCAAACAGATTTTGCCTCATACATTATGTACTATACGGTTGACCAATGCACAATCAGATTATAATAACAGTAGGATATCTCATAACTAATTTTGTTATAGAATCATAACAGAGTAACAAAATACAACAAAATGGGCCCAAACTCATTAAGCTCACTACTACGCCTATAAATACAGGTTTGATCACAACACAAGAGGTATTTCTAAACTCTGATTTATATCCCTGCACACTCTAACCCTAAACTGACTTGAGAATCGGAGTGCCTGCAGGACCCCCCTCCCGGGACGGTGGAATTTGGAGCGTTTGGAACATAAAGAAAGGAGCAACACCAGGAGCGATCAAAGAGCAACTTTAGAAGACATTGTTGTTGCTGGAGCTAACCAGTCCCTTGCGATAACATTTTGGTGCCCACCGTGGGGCCGAGATGGACCTAGCAGCAATGGTGACAACCAAGAATCATTAAAGCCAACTGAAGAAGAAAACTCAACAACAGGCACAATAAAATATGACAGAAGATGCTGCTTAAGAGGTGGTTGTGCTGAGAAGCCTATCGTCCGTACAGGTGATGATGACGCCAGATTCCATCGCCGGCAACTTAATAGCTGCGACGCCGTAACAGCGAGAGACACTCCAAATTGTCAAAACCAAAAGAATCTCCAAAACCCCCTCCAAATTGTCAAAACCAAAAGAATCTCCAAAACCCTCAAGAGAGCAACCAATGCACCTCTGTTGCACCCTCATGCCAATGCGTGCCATGCACCCCCACAAGCACTCCTACTTAACCTCCTACCTTGCAAACCAGGTTAGCCGCAAGTTTTGCAAGCTTGGCCTAGTGCAGTCACGCATCCCCAATACGCTTCTCTACATCAACACCATTATGGAGTGCGCAAGTGCCCTGAAAGGTGTTTATCACACCCTTAAAAACCTCTCCCATTACTCATCGCCTAATTGCCCTTAGAATGAACCTCTACCAAATCCTTACCGTTGTCGTCCACTTGCCGCCACGTCTCTCGGCATCGTTGGCGCCCTCGTCTCTAAGGGCTCTTACCATGGTGCACCACAAGCAGCACGGTTCAAGGCTTGGCAGAAGCATCCCATGCACCTTCTACCTGCACAAATCTCTAGCATGCAATTCCACCATACACCTTCCCTCATGGTGCCTCCCACCATGCAATCCGTCGAGTCACCATGACGCCATGCTCCTCCACCAGCCACTACCAAGCCATGTACCTCCATAATAGTTGCACCAAACGAACCAAATTGCATGACATGTCTTTCATGCCGGAAAAGATCTCCCAAAGTTAAAGCAGAAAGAAGATTACCAAACTGTGATCTGGTTTCTGGATACAAGAGATACTAAGACAAAGCTTCCATCATCTGCTCAACACTTGAAGCATCACTTCTGTCACGAACCATTAAAGCATTAAGGGCTACTCTCAAGTTGAGTGCAAAAATTTTACGAGAACTAGCACAAGAACTTTGGAGCAGTAATCGGCATTGGAATGTAATGCATTTGAAAGAACTAAAGCAACTGATTCCTAGAGTGCATGCGGTGGCTGGGATCTTCTTGAATAATTACCTTTGCAAGCTCAAAAATACCTCCTGCATCAGCAATAGCCTTTGGCCAACTAGTGGAAATTTTTCCAATGCTTTCATAGCTGTTTGCTACCCTGGCAATGAAAGGTTTACGAACTACATGGCCCTGGTGCATTCTCGATGTTCAACGAATACTTTTTCTATTTGAGATCATGCTCAACCTATGCGTGCATTGGGGCACAACGGAGAAATCAGCACACTTAGAAGGAATGAAAACTGAATATAGGCAACAATGTTGTTATGGGGTGTCGTATACACTTCAAATTTGTCCCACCAAGAAACTAATATCAGCCATTCAAGCTATGATGACACTCCTTATGATTTTAGATTTATTGTTTATGCAAGGTTTTTATCAACAAATGGGTGTGCCAGACTCGTTCTACATGGTGATTTTCGCAGGGTTCTTGGAGGTTCTATTTTTCTTCAAGATTCTCCCTTTCAGTGTTCTAATAGCACATAAGTATCCTCCAGGCTTCCCATTTGGTCTTCGAATACGAGTTGTATGCACTCTGCTACCAACTTTTTGGTCAAGTAGAACCAAAAGAACAGATTGAAGCTAAGTTCCTAGGCAAGTACGAAGCTGCTATGAGGAGAGAAAAAGCATTGGCTTATACATTCACTCATCATCAGCAAAACTGGAAGTACCTAGATCTTTGAATCCAACGTTCTTATATCTAACAAATTCTGCCTGGAAAGCACGGGAGACAATCACTCAAATAATTTCTATAAGCTTTTTTATTTTTGAAATATGACTTATCTTATTTCAATAGTTGGCTGTTAGAAGCTTGTTATTATTATAACACATTTAGTCTCTACAGTCTCTTCTTAATTTGATTTTCATAGGTGACTTAGATGTACCACGCATCTCCTTTACCTGTTGAAACTATGGAGCTCATGCATCATCATATCCATGACTGATTTGCCCACATGGCTAGTTCACCAGGAGTAGACTTACACCAAGAGGTGTATAAACATCTCAGCTTCACAGCTTATCAGCTTCTCAGCTGGCTCATCAGAGCTTTATTCACAGCTAGCTCATCAGAGCCTCATTCTCAACTCATCAGAGCCTCATTCTCAGCTTCTATTAGCTTCAGGTCCTCATGGCTCACCATGATACCTCACGATCCGAGATCATTACGACCGACTGAAAGGCAGCTTCAAGTTAAGGTCCTCATGGCTCACCATGAGACCTCACGATCCGTGATCATTATGGCCAACCGAAAAGTGGCTTCAGCTTCAAGTCCTCATGGCTCACCATGAGACCTCACGATCCGTGATCATTATGACTGACCGAAAGGAGGCTTCAAGTTCAGGTCCTCATGGCTCATCATGAGACCTCACGATCCGTGATCATTATGGTCGACTGAAATGTGGCTTCAGCTTCAGGTCCTCATGGCTCACCATGAGACCTCACGATCCGTCATCATTACGACCGACCAAAAGGAGACTTCAAGTTAAGGTCCTCATGGCTCACTATGAGACCTCACGATTCGTGATCATTATGGCCAACCGAAAGGTGGTTTCAGCTTCAGGTCCTCATGGCTCACCATGAGACCTCACGATCCGTGATCATTACGATCGACTGAAAGTAGGCTTTAAGTCCAGATCCTCATGGCTCACCATGAGACCTCTCGACTCTCGATCCCCATCTCACCGTGAGTAGACTTATCGACTTTCGGTCCTCATGACTCACCATGAGACCTCTTGACTCTCGATCCTCATGACAGCATCTTAGCTTATCAGTTTATCTTTTTATATCAGCCTCTCGGATTTTCAGTTTCACACCCACAGACTGTGAGGTGTATTATTACAACTTTTAACAATTCAGATGAAGGGAGTTGTCACATCACACTCGAAAAATGAGACACACACAAATCAAGAAATGGCGTGTGTAAATCCACCTTTATCACTTGTTTTTGGACGACAAACGCGACAAATCTAATCATTACCTACTCAATACTAAATCCTCTTCGATCGTTACTCGCCCTCGAGGACTTGGTGAGCCTATATACTATACGGTTGACCAAGGCACAACCAGATTATAATAACAGCTGAATATCTCATAACTAATTCTGTTATAGAATCATAACAGAGTAACAAAATCCAACAGAATGGGCTCAAACTCATTAAGCCCACAACTACACCTATAAATACAGGTTTGATCACAACACAAGATGTACTTTTAAACTCTGATTTATATCGCTGCACACTCTAACCCTAAACTGACTTGAGCATCGGAGTGCTTGTAGGACCCCCTTCCGGGACGGTGGAATTTGGAGCGTTTGGAACATCAAGAAAGAAGCAACACCAGGAGCGATCAAAGAACAACTCTAAAAGACACTGTTGTTGCTAGAGCCAACCGGTCCCTTGCAATAACACATTACATGAAAGTTTTTTTTTTTTCATAATCAAGCCAAAATCGAACAGATACCCTGTTGAACCATTTTAATCAAAACATGAATAAGCTTATAAGTGTGAAAAAAATGGAAGTCAGTGCAGTATAACAAGATTGCTTCCTTCCATTCCTCTAAATATAAAACAAAGCCAAAAAATTAGAGCCTTAACCTCTCTTTTTTCGTCGCTTCCGTGAAGGGGGCTCACTGCCGTTGTTAAAGAGCATGCCACCCTCCAAATGTCGTTTCGTTTCCACTCCTTCATTACCGCCAATGCACCATCGCGTCCTTCCATCTTCATCGCGTTTCCATACTCGGGTTCGCTCGCCAAGCCGTTGTAAGCCACCCTCCATCTCTGTCAAGCAACCACCGCAAGCCAATCTCACATGCTTTTCTCTTAACCACACTCTCGACACCGTCACGCTCAAAACCCCTCGCCGCCATCTCCGCTCGTCGTGGCCATGTTCCCGACGCTGATGAACCTTTGCCAAGCCTCGCCGTTGTCGCCAGTCTTCGTTGGCAACCTTAGGTTATTAAGTCGCTCCCACCATGTCCTATCTTGTTAGGTTTACGGAGAAGTAATGTGTGAGGTGGGTCTGTTTACACAAGCCCACTACTTTTCTTTTTTTGCTTATTGTGCCTCCCTGTTTTACGTTCTTACCCTCACAATTATGAAGAATAAGCTATTCATTTAGTTATTAGCGCCCCTTGTTTTCAAATTGACACCACAGTTTTTTTAAAATTTGTCTTTTTATTGTTTGCACCACCTCATTTTACTATTTTTTGCACTTCCATAGTTTTTTTTAATAATAAAAAAAAGTCATTTTACTATATGAAATAAAAATTTGATTAAATATCCAAATAACTACATGTGTTATGTGAAATTTAATTTGAAAAACTTTCGTTATTTCGTTTGGATAATTAAAAGATCGTATACGTCAAGCGATATCTAACACGAAATTTTCTCTTCAAAATTCACGAAAATGTCAAAAATTATCAAGTTTTCAAATATCAAAATTTTCTAAAATTGTAAAAATATATAACATTTCAAAATTATAAAAAATACAAAATTTTCAAAAATTAAAAAATATACCAAATTTTCAAAATTAAAAAATATCAACAACAAACAATCAATTTTCTACCAAAGAACTACGTAACCCTGATTTTCCATCCTTGATAGAAATACGTAAGAGCAAGGTCAAACTTTTCGGGCCCTCCAAAAAAAAAATTTTGTTTGTTTTTATCTGCATTTTTGTCTCTTTTTGAAAAAATAAACATTTTGAAAATCACACTTGTTTTTACTCATTTAATTCAAGGTACTGTCTTAGGACGGGCGTTGTGGGGGTGTTGATACCTTTCCTACACGTAACCAACTCCCAAATCTAGATCCGTTTTCGCAAACTAGCCTTATCTTCATTTTTTTTTGTTTTCCATAAAAATCATGGTGACGACTCCTCTGTTTTGAAAACCTATTTTCTCTTTTCGGATCATCGTTCCCCGTCGTGATTCCGATTGCGACAATATTTATTATATAATTAATTTTTATTTCTAATTTATTAATATTTATATTTATATTAAAATAAAACAAATATAATTAGTTATATAATATAACATAATAAAGACAATAATAATAATAATAATATTATTAATTATTTTATTAAAATAATAAGAAATTCAATAAAATCACAAAATAATATATTAATGTTAAAATTACAAATAATAATATTATAAATAATTATTATAATAATAATATTATAAAATAATAATAATAATAATAATAATAAAAGTGATAATAAAATTAAAATTTATAATAATAATCAAAATAAATTTTTTAAGTAATAATAATATTAACAATAATAATTTTATTTTATTTTACCTATTATATTAATAAAAAAATTTCATAAACTTTTTCTTCATTTTTTTTATTTTTTATTAATCTAAATTTATATATTTTCCATTCACTTTAATCTCAAATTTATATTTTTTTATTCCATCAAATTTATTCTCTAATTTAAAGAGGTCTAAGAGAGAGAAAAAAAAAAAAAAAAGGAAAGAATGTTTAAAGGCTAAAACTTAGGAAAGGCGAGAAAAAAGTTTGAACCTGGCTTGCCTGTTTTTAAAATTTAGTTTACTTATTTACAGATAAAAAGTTATTGGTTTTTCTTTTATCCTTAAAAAAAAACTCTAATTATCAAACAAAATAGTTGACAACAATGAATTTGTTCTAAACTTATTCTTACATAAATATTATTTTCTCACTTGTTTGTTGGTATAACCTCTTTATCTTTTAGTTAAGAATATTTTAGTTTAAAAATAATCAATATAAGGAATATTATAGATTGAATAGAAACTATAGAACAGAAATCAACATTTTAATGCAGCATTCACAAAATAATCACTACTTACAGTAAAAATCTGCAACAACATCAGAATATTAGTATTACAAAGTTAAATGTACATTTTTTTATTATTTACAAAAACAAACTTTCTTGTCAAAATAACGGAAATACATGTGTTATATTACATGAAAATGAACCTAAGCTTCCAAGGTAATGATTTATACAAACATATGTAACTCTGCTAACTAATCATCCCAATTTGACAATCACGACAATTACCAATTCCCAACATTTCAGAACAGGCCTTACTTTGTTTTTCTTCCTCGTTGCATACAGTGGCTATTCCTTCCAAGCACAAATAGTAGCACTTAATTCTGTGGAATGAATAGACCAGTTTTTTTCTTAATCTTGATAAAAAAACTGAGTATTGGCTCAACAAACTCCACTACCAGTAATCCCCACAGGAGCATTTCCCATCTTTAAAATGATGAAATCGCTGGACATCTCTTAGAATAATTTGCCTACCAAAGATCAATGATATAAATTTAGCAGCGTTGTGGCAATCCCCACAAACTCTAAGATTCTTGACCACACGAATTGTTGTTCCTGGGGGAGTATTCAGAAGACCATAAGTTATGGCCAGTTTCTCACTGTGATATCTAAGAACAATTTCTTTCTCTTCATCTTCTATGTCTGCATAAAAGACCAGAGATGTGTCAGGTACATACCCAGCCAGCTTCAATTCCTTTACCAATTCATCGAGTGCATGGTGCAGTACGGTTGAAGTGGAATGAACTCCATCCCCAGAGAAGAACTCATGCACTACATTGTTGACCTCTATTGAGCTACAACCAGGGACTTTCACAGCTCCTTTGTCTACCATCCTTTTCCTTAGGTAATTCACATCATCCCATCTTCCATTTCTTGCACACAAGTTTGACAAAATGACATAGTCCCCACCATGGGAATCATCCAGCTCAAAGATTCTCTGAATTACTAGCTTTGCCATTTCAACATTACCATGACTGCTGCAAGAAGATAGCAATGTCCGCCACAGGATTGGCGTCGGCTTGATCGGTAACTCATCTATGAACTTATAGGCCTCTTCCAAGCGTCCTGCTCGACCAAGCAAATCCACCATACACCCATAATGCTTGATACTTGGAACAATCCCATACTCATGAGTCATACTATGGAAATGATCATAACCTTCATCTACCAATCCATTGTGACTGCAAGCATACAGTATTCCTAAAAAGCTTATCTCATCAGGCTGCACTTTCGCCCTCTTCATTTCCTCCAACATTGATAAGGCTAGAGATCCATGCCCATGTGTTGCATAGCCAACAATCATCGCCGACCACGCTTGTGTGTCTCTCCTAGGCATCTCCCTGAACACAGAAACAGCATCCTCCAAACTCCCACATTTAGCATACATATCTATAAGAGCAGTATTCACCTTGACATATTTATCAAACCCATTCTTCTTGATATACTCATGGATCCACTTCCCTAAGTCCAACGACCCAAGCAAAGCACACGAGGAAAGAGCAACAAGCATGGTGACATCAGTAGGCTTGAGGCCACTCTCCTGCAACTCTCTGAACAAAGCCAAGGCCTCATTGGGCTGGCTATTCCGAGCACAGCTCGTGATGATCGCATTATACGCGACGACACACGGTTCATCGATCTTGTCAAAGACCCTCCTAGCAGCATCCATGTCATTGCAGGCAGTGTACATGTTAATAAGAGTTGGGCAAACATACATATTAGCACTGACCCCAAGTTTAGCAGCAAGGCAATGCAGCTGTTTACCTTCCTGAAGCGCTTTGAGTCTTGCACAGGCCTTGAAAAGAGAGGAAAAAGTGTAGTCATCTGGAAGGAGGCCAGAGAACAACACCTGAGAAAAAAGAAGAATTGCTCTGAGAGGGTCATCAAATCGCGCGTACCCACGTGCCATGGTGTTGAAAAGAACTAAGTCTGGTTGGGGAATTTGATCGAACATTTGGTGGGCATAGTCCATGGAAGCGGTTGTGGGGTCGAAAGTGCAGAAATTTATGAGCTTTGTGAGGACGGTGGGGCTGTTGTGGAGGTGGGTTTTGATGGTGTAGGCATGGATTTGCTTGAGCTCTCTGAGAGAGGTGCATTTGGGTATGAGAGAAAGAAGGGAGGGTGAAGGTTCAAGTGCAACATCTGTGTTGAGTTTTGTGGGAGAATGTGAAATGCATTGAAGAATGGACACTGCCATTGTTGAGACGTTAATTGCTTACTAAGCATGAACTGTGTCTGAAAGTTTACGCATGACATGAAACAGAGGACATCGAAAACACGAATGGATAGAGATAACGGATTGAACCGGTGGTTCAATAAACTCATTCTTATTTGGATAAATATGATTTGACAACCAATTTTTAAAATACATCTACCTTATAACTATTTTTAATGATAAAATATTATATTTAAATAATATAATATATATAAATGAAGTATTAGAATAAAATAATAGTTGTAACGTAGTTGTTGAAAAATATATGAATGTGAAATCATCGTGACTCTACTTTGAAACCATATTGGAAAAATATTTTAAGTTTGTTTTGTGAGTTTCAAAGAAATTGTTGAATTTAGATTTGATTTTTTTAAATTATATTATTTATATTTTTTTGATTTGTCTCCTCTCTTCATTTTCTTACATGAATTTTTCTATTATGATTTTTTTTCTTTTGAGTTGGTCATTTAGTTATCGTTATTTTTTAAAATTTCATGGTTTGAAACTGTGATTCTCCCTTGTTTGGGAGAAGACATTATGTTAAGTAGATAATTAGAAAGAATATTTAAATGAAGTTAAGCAATTTATATATTAGAAATGAATAATATAAAAAAAAAGTAGTGTTGTATTTTGCAGTATAAAAACATAGTTTTGATATGATAATAAATGATAAAAAGACATATATGATAAAGAGACAAAATGGAAATAGTTTACCAGACTACTATAGAAGGGTTATTAGACGATCATACCGACAAATAAGGCGGAAACATAGTCCAAAGACAAAGATGATTTTGCTTTAATAGAAAAAAAGTTTATATCTGAAAAGGGAAAGATAGTTCATATCATATGTATGGTCTTAGTGAAAAAAAAAATTATAGTTGGAGAAGTTAATATTTTGATATATGTATTGCAAGTGGCATCAATTTGTTTTGTGGTGAAGGTTTTGTCAGGTCATAATCAAATCGTGGTGTTTAGGCTGTTACGTTTTTAAGTAGAAAGAGTTGCACATTGACTATTGGTTATAGCTTTTGGTCTGGTGGTAAGCGCTCGATCCAACAATTGGTATCAAATCCAAGGTCACATATTCAATTCCCACCAAGTTAATTTGAGTTTTGAAAAGTTTAATTGTTATTGAATATATGTATGTAAGTTGAATATATTTCGATATGTGTTTCAAACTAGGATTAGATATTAGTGGTGAGGTTGTGAGTTTGGAAGAAGATGAGGGAATTACAATAGGTAACATTGTTAAAAAATTAAGTGGAAGTAAAATAAGGAAAAAAAACATGTTGATCAATTTTATAGGTTGTATATTCTACTTTGACTTTGTAATTTTTTATTTCTGTCTCACCTTAAGGACTTTGAAAAGTGTGTCATTTACTTTGTTAGATAAGATAAATGAGTTATACATGTACAATTGGAGAGTTGTTGTACATGGGTTAATAGTTAAAAGTTGAAGTCATGCTTATAAAAACTTTAATCACCAAAAACATGAAATAAGATGATAAATAAATTAAAATTATTGGGTAAGTTGTTGGAAATTCCACATCGACTAAAGATAAGGCCTTTCTATAGTATATAAGTGGGTGAAAACCTCACCTTACGAGTCGGTTTTGTAAGGTTGAGTTAGGCTTAAACCCACTTCTTAATATTGTATCAGAGCCTATCCTAACAAGGTTATTGGGCCTATCGGGTCACCCGCTATTGGGTTGTTATCGAATCACCCTTACATATAAGTTTTCACGCTCGAGTTGAGGAGTCTCGACGTGAGGGAGGGTGTTAGAGATCTCACATCGACTAGAGATGAGGTCTTTCAATAGTTTATAAGTGGCTGCAAATCTCACTTTACAAGCCAGTTTTGTAAGGTTGAATTAAGCTTAAATTCACTTTTTCTTAAACTAGTTAAGAGAATAAGAAGATAAGAAAGTAAAATTAGAGGAATTTTTGTTGAAAATGAACTTATCCATTTTAGTTTTTAAGGAAGATAAAGAATATACTTTTGTAAAAGTAGAAAATGAGAGTCCTTATGAATTTAAAATATAAAGTTATTATATCGTATAACTTTCTGAAAGTATATTTATGTGGGTAGGCACATCGTCTTCAACATCTGTTCAGTATGCTAGAGAATAGGAGTGAAAACATAAAGCGTCCTCTTAAGGCTGTTGAGGAAGAGGTGACATTACAACCCAACACAATAGTCAATTCTTTTATGTTATTTATTATTTACATACATTGGTATAGCATTGACATTTAACCTAGGGTTAGTGTCAAAGCCTTGCAAGTGTTAAAGATTGTGTAGTTCATAGACCTTTAAAAGTGTTGTTTTAGGAGAAACAATGATGTGTGAATATTTTTGTTGGATTATTAAGTCAATTGATGTGATTTTGCTAGAATGTGGGGTCTGTAATGGATAAGACCTATTTTGACGTGCCTTCACCATGTTTGTTTCATGGTACTATTTATTGATTTTGATATATGCAAAAATTTAGTCACTTGAAATCAATTTTTCAAGTTTGGTCTTAGTGGAAAACTGACATCCAAAAATGGTATATGATATATGACATGTGCATATGTCTCTTGAACACCTAAATCGCCTCCTTTTGGTTTATTTGGACCTTAGTGAATAAGCAAAACAACATGAGTGAGTATTACTTGCCATTTCTGGCTCACCTCGAGTATTATTTGTCAAACAACCACTCCTAATTAAGATTTGGAGGTTTGGTATTTAATGATCTACTGATAATTGGGTTTGTTAATTAATTTGTCTGACGATAAATACAATGTTTAGATTTTTTTTCTCCTAGTTAAGATCAGCTTACTCTCTAGGAAGGGTAGTGTCTTTCAATATATACAACGATTTGGCTTACTCACTTAGGTAGCTGGATAAACACTGTAAGTGTTTTCTGATTTCTTAAAATCTTAGTATTTATATTTTCTTTAGCTCGAAGATCTTTCTATGAAGTTATGAGGTGCACTCTATCGACATATTTGTGTGTTCCAACCTTTACTCTGTTGGCTTAGAGGAGTGTTCTCATTTGAGCAACCTTTTTAGCATTCCATAACCTACTTCTCTTAGTTCTTTCTTTTACTTGATAGATTCCTTTTTACAAACTCGTTGAATAAGGTAGTTGTTTAGTCATTGAGCCTTTTTAGCTTATGTTTGTCTATTATGTATTTGACAAACTTTATCATGATTGGTGCATTTAATGTAGCCTCGATTATTACTCATTTTTTCTTCACAACATTCTTGATAATTGATAATACTTATCTTCATAGATAATATAACCTTTTACACAATAAAAATACATAATATGAATCCCATAAATATTTATTTCTAAGTACGAGATTTGCTTAGCCTATATGTATATGATGTTTAATATATGTTTCGTTTGTTCTTATGTGCTTCTTATTGACTTTGATAAAAGACTGTAGAGTACTATATCATCTATTAGAAAAACCAAACATTTATTTCTTTAGTGATCTATTGTTTTTATGGTCAATATAATTATATTTTACACTTAATTATTTTAGAGCACTAATTAAAACTTTCAGAGATCCTAGAAATTTTGTCATAATAAAAAGATATTTAATAAATGAGAGTAAATATTTTATTTTAATTAAATTTTAAAAGTAGATATTTCAATATTTGAATTATGATAATATCTCTTTGATAGAACAAAATGGTTTTAATTATTTATAAAAATAATTACAAATTATATTGTAATACTTATAACATTATGTTAAATACTTATTTTAACGTTGTTAAATGATTTTTGGGAAGAATGATTAAAGTAAATGATATTACAAAGTACATAAGATGAATAACTTATTTTTTAAATTATGTTCCGTAAATATTTTCACAAAATTATTTTCTAAGTAAAAAAATAAATGATCTAATTTTGTACAAATTACAGTTGAATTTTGTTTTAAAAAATTAAAAACAATTACTAAAAGCAGTAAAATTATAAAGTTAATAAATTGCAAAGGAACCACAGTTTATACAAGTGAGTCAATACCGATTTTCGCTGGGTGTATGAAAAACATTTTGTTCTTTTTTGATATTTAAAGATTTCTCTTCATGTTAATCTAACTTAATCAAAAGATAAATCAAATTGGACAAAGAATAATTTATGCCAATAACTACTAAAAATGTTTTGTTGAAGATATTATATTTACTTTCGTAATTTCTCAATTTATAACTATTACTTAGAATACATTCTTATTAAACACACAAAATATTTGACGCACTAAATCTACCCTAGGTCTCCAAAAACCAAAGAAAGGACAAAAATCTTTTGGCCACTTTCCTAAAAGATTCACATTTAATATTACATCATATTTAAAACAAAAAAAATAAGTGTAAATTTTTTATTATTATATTTATGCCGTCACCATGATTGGGGAAGCTTTCCAAAACCGAAACCGTTGAATCTCAACATTAATAATTATTTTTTATATGTCAAATATTTAATTTTTATTAGGACATTCCCTTTAAACCTGCCCAGTTACCCCACTTCTGTTTTTTGATTCCTCGGAGTCTCCGTTTAGGGTTGTGTCCTTATTTATTTATTTTATTATTTTTAGATATTTATTGTTGTCTTCATCTCACTAACCACCTTCTACCTGTCTTCACTTCACTCCATTTTCCTACCTCAAGAAGACAAGAAGGTAAACACGACAAAAAAAAACATGTACTTGTTTTCCCTGGTACTAAGTGTTACCTTGTCCATATATCCTCTAGGGTTTTTTCTCTTCTCTATTTTTTTTCCTGTCATTTTCATCCGTGTATCTGTCATTTTTAATGCTTTTCAGAACTATGCCAAATTTATGGATGTTGAAGTAGATTAAGTGATGCTAAAATCCACTGTGGCGAGGTTACATTGTGGTATGGTAGTTCAAAAAATGTCACACGAACGTGTTAGCAGTATAAATGTGGATGGTTAGTGATGCTACCTTTATTCAATTTTCTCGTGCTTTGTGCACTTTACCATGCCAATGTTAGAGTAGTTTTGATAGTTGAATCAGTATTGCTTCGTTTATTGATCATAGATTATCAACAGTTTGTAAGAGTGTGGTTTTGTTGTGTAGTTACCAGAACTCGCTTAACTCAAATTCGGAAGCAAGCTAGATGCAAGTACCTTTTATTGGATGAGAAGAGGGGTGACCATAATAAACATTCACAAGGAAAAATAATCCGCCTGAACCAAGTGAAGCATCAAGCTCGGTGTAAAAGTAAGAATGATTTGTCACAGGAAAGAACTATATCCGAGCCTGAAAATGAGCAACCGAAAGGTAGAAGAGTACTTCGCTTGAGCCAGATCAAACGGCAAGCTCGGTCCAAAGGCAATTCAACAGTGATGGATGTAACAGAGAAGCCTATGGATCAGAGCTTGCCTTGCAACAGCTTTAAAGGTGAATAGTAAGGAAACTAATAGCGTGAAGAGAGGGACAATGATTGAACTTTTCACAATTTGATTTTCAATATGTTAGGTGCTTATATTCTTTTAAGAGTTTAGTTTCTATGGAATAAGCATGAGGAACTAATTTGTACTTCCAGTAAAATTAACTGAGTTGGAACAGTGAGCAAGCATGTTTGCCTTTATAATTTTGCAACCTAGCACTAACTGTTTGTTATCACTGTTACAGATAAAGAAAAAGTGGTTGCAGGGGAAGCTGTGAAGAAAATTATCTGTCAAGGGGGTAAGGGATTTCCTTCCATAAATGTCATTAATATATAACGAGACTATGACTCCTAGACTTTGTTCTATCACGGTTACTAATGGAAAGAACATTGGTTGATGCTTCATACTTTGTATTATAGGCTATTTATAGTTCTCTTCAGTCATGTAATTCCTCAATTTAAGCACATGGTGAAATTGTACTGCATAAGTCAGCATCAAAATAATGTATAATGTACACTTATTAGTTATTAGTTTTTTTTATGAGCTTTATTTTGAAGGTGGTAAATAGGTTGAAGCAGCTTCTGGAAATGTCAAGACAGCAACCAGCCTGATGCTGACTTGATTGTTATGTTACTGTAATGATACATCCTTATCTTTCAAAGTAGTATTTGATATTGACTTTCATGCTATCTGGATTCATCTTCCAGATTCCAATCCTTCTGTTGAAGGTGTTCCTGCAAATCACTTATACAGAGGAGCCAGTCAACCATCGGATAGTAAGTTTCACATAGGTTCTGTATAACGTACATGTAAAAAAAAAAAACGTTAGAAATTTGGTTTTAAATGAATTTCATCATAAAGAAATTAGGTTAAGAATTGGAAGAGCTATGTTCTTCTTACCTAATGTACAAAGAGTAAGCTACAATCAATTGCATTTGTACTTTAGTTTCTTATTGTACTTGTCATTATCTTATGTAAAATTGTAGGTTATGAATGTCTGTATGTTTCTAATTCTTAGCTTAGTGTAATTATATATGTAGTAAGATTGACATAGTATTTAGTACTGGCAGTTTTGGGTGGACTACAATACATAAATAATGTTTCATCAATTTGGTGCAGTATGGTGGGATGTTGAAAATCTTAAGGAGCTTCAACGTAGTGCAAGGAGATTAAGGGTATTCAAGACTAAAAGGCTCAGACAACAATTAAGGACCGAGTGTAAAGGAAATCATTCCAGTGCAAGTTTGCATGCAATAACAGGTATGACTAAAGCACAATAGTTGTTTCTGAAACTGGTGGATGTATTATGTTGGTATCTAATTGCAAGGTATGGTACTTGAGTCCAACATTGGAATATAGGATTCTTGTGTGATGTTTATAAGGCCTTGGCTCTCCCACTAGAAAGGATAGCCTTTGTAGTCTGGTTTCACAACTACAAACCGGTAAAGGGTGAAAAATGTGTAGCTCAACCCAGAGAATTTTCACTTCAGTGAAATAGTTAGTAAAATTGAACTCTCCTTGCTTGAGAGATGAGAGTGCCTTGAAGAAAACCTTTCTTCAAGATTTGACCAAGTACTTGAGGTTGTATTGTATCTCTCCATATGACACTTTATGCAATAAAAGAGATCGAATGAGTCATTGTACGACCATCATTTTGGCTCTCTCTCCCAAGTTGGATATAGAGCACTAGTGCAAGGAGAGGCTCAAATCGTGCCATCAGTGAAGCCGAGCTTGTTTTTGGAAACCAGACCCATATGAAAAGATAGTTATCGGTGATGGTAATTTTGTCCATCAAGAACAAGAGAAATAAGAATCAATGATGAGTTTTTTATGGACGAAGGTAGAATATTGAGGTGGGATCTTGAGAAGGATCAATTTATTATTGAATATAGCAACTAGAGCTTTGATATCATAATAAAAAAAGTAGAACGGAGGCAAGAAGAGCTATGTTTATAAAAGTTTTCTAAGTGTGAGTCTAAATTCCACGTTAAGTAAAAATGAGAGAGTTGAGCAACATGTAAGAAAGAAGTCCCACAAATCTAATGTTTTAAAGTTTTGAATTGAAGTTGATGTTGTTCTCTTATATGATTTGGCTCATAGTATTTTTCCTTTCGAATTTTACCAACAATATCAAACGCTTTATTTGTTGAGGTGTCTAATGTAGGAAAACTCCTATTGTCTTTTTGACACCACTACGAGAGATACACAATAATAATTTTTTTATAAGTTAAAAACTCAAAAACTTATTGTGTAAGTTTTTATTATAATTATAAAAATAAAAAGTATAATATTTAGATTATATATGAATTATAAGGATGGTCTTCATCGTTGTATATGAAATTCTTTGAATATGAATCTCAACTAGAGTGTTTTTTCCAACGATGATCGAAAAAAGGGGGAAATGTTTTAAATGAGTTAGATTCTGTTTTCACTTTTTAGACTTGAGATACATTAGATTATGTTTTAATGTCAATGCTGTTGCTGACTCAGATGTAAGTGGTAATCTTCATTCCCTTTCAGGCCAATCACACATGATCTTTTATTCAGATAATTTTAATATGTGGATCAAAATATTTTTTATCCCATAAGTTACAAATTATTCATTCCAGTATGAAATCCATACGTATCTAACAATTTGATTAATGAGCAGCAAACTCAGAAGCAGGAAAGGAATTTATGCCTATGAAAAGATTACGCTTAACTGAATTGAGACGTGAAGCTCGTTTAGGGAATCACTTTCCTTCTATGCAAGGACTGCCACGAAACTAGAGATATATTTACTCCTTCTGGTTGGATCAAAAGTTAGTAACTTAATCTCATGACAGGGAAAACTAGCAAAACATTCTTGATGTTGACTTTTTGAAAAAAGTGGGTCCATGAGGGGTTTCTATCTAGTTGTTGATCATTTGTATTTGTTTCTATAGCTATAGGAAGTATTTGCAATGTATGATGTGTAATTTTCGACAAAATGCTATTTTTAGTAATTAGATGCTACAACTATTTAAGATACAATCATATGCATTTATGTTTATGCATTTATGTTTTATTTCTTCTCTTTAGACGTGCTTAAAATTTACTACTGCATAAACGTGTCTGTAAACATATATAAGCTATGAATCTTACATTTTTTATTAGGTTATGATGTATATGTTTTTGATAGGATGTTGAAAATGTGGAACAAATTGGGGATGGGTTAACAGGCCCACCCGACCCGTTTAAGGTCTCACCCGTGAAGCCTGCGTTTTAATCAGTCCCAGTTCGCAAAATAAAGCATTTTTTTCAAAAGTTTGTAGCCTTTCTGTTGGACATTTCTTCCTCCACCTCCATTCATTTCTTCTGCACCCTTATAAACATACAAATTTTCATTATGTCTTCTTTTAGATTATATAATCTGAAAGTTATTTTTGATTTCTAAATTATATAATTTAAAATGTTATAATTTAGAAATCAAAAATAACTTCTGAATTATGAAATCCAGAAGTTAAATTTGATTTTTGAATTATGCAATTTGAAAGTTTTTGTGTTTTTCTAAAAAAATACTTCTGAATTATATAATCAAGGTTTTTATATTACACAATACAGAAATTAAAGATGACTTTTAAACTATATAATTTAAAAGCTTTTCTAGATTTCATAATTTAAAAAATTCGGATTATACAATTTAAATATTACAAAAAAAATATAATTTTTTTTATATTTATAAATTATTTGACTTTTGGATTTTACAATTTAAAATGTAAAATAAACATAATTTTTTATTAATTTTTTTATACTGTTAAACTAATTTCTTATCAAATGTTGAATAGGTTTTTCAAAATAAGTTTAATCAGTAAAAGAAAGATTCTTAGAACTTTTACATACTCATCATTGGGGTCATCTACCTTGATCTAGTCAGAAGAAATATTTGTATATACTTTAACATCAATACTTTTACCGACATATTCCTAAAGAGTCCATAGTTTAATAACATATCATAAAACTTATAAATTGATAATAAATATTAAATATTTTTATTTGAAAAACAGTCAAAATTAATGTTTTATGTGCCCTTGTTTTATCACGTATGCAGTAGCATATTGTTAAATCCGCAAACGAACGAGAAATTATCGTAATGTTAAAAACTCAAAATTATCCGAGTATCTAACTGTATAATGATTATCTAGTATTTTTAAATCCAAAACCTTTTTAATTATCTATGAGTATCCTTAACGGATCAAAATTCAAATTTAGTTGACCCTGATTGGATATAACGTAAAATAGTGAGTGAATTTTTTTTTTGAACTTTGGTAATAAAATTGAAACATTGTTTTAAAAGTTCTCTTAAAAACAACATTTCTGTTAATGATAACAATGTTCCTGTAAATTTTACTTTTTTTAATTATTTGGTAATTTCTATTTATGAGCAGTCCAGGAATAGTAAAACGAATTTCATATGTAGATTGTCATTCTATTAAAATTTTTATGTCTCTTCATTCTTTCTATTTTAATTTATTCACCATAAGTGTTCCGATATTAGTTAGAAATTATGAAAATCAGTTTTATTAGAAATTATGAAAATCAGTTTTATATCTAAATTGTTCTTACAAATATTAATAATCCACCTATAAACTTCTTAAATATTTAATAATAACTCCTTTCCTAACACAAAATTGGACTTATATTAATTATGATTATTTTTATAATAACTAATAATGAATAGTTAATTCCTACAAAAGTAGTTTAGCAGAAGAAAGAAATCGACCCCAAATTCCGAACCCGAGGCTCAGACCAACCCGAAACAAAATCAGGATCGGCGTAGAAATTATTTGACACAGCGCCTGCACTTCGCACACATCGCAATCACGTTCTCTTCTTCTCTCTCTATCGGCGTCTAGAGAGAGAACCTCGCCGCCGGAAAGTGCTCCGGCGATAACATGACCGCCGCTTCCCTCCGTCTCTCAGACCTTTGATGCGACGATCGACTGCCCGTGCTCGTGCCGGTTCGAATTGCAACCACGAAATGGATCCGATCAAAACACGTTCCACCAACCTCTTCGCTCGAAACCCTAAGTCGGCGTCATCGCGTTCCCTCTCTTCCGTCCTCCTCGTCATTCTCGCACTCTCGTTCCTCTTCCTCCTCTCCTACTACGCGTTTTCCCCCTCGGAGAGTACTTTCCGGTACCGGATCATCGTCGACGGCGGGAGCACTGGCACTCGCGTGCATGTGTTTAAGTACCGGGCGGGCGGGGCGTTGCAGTTCGGGAAGGAGGGTTTGACCTCGATGCGCGTGAACCCGGGGCTGTCGGCGTTCGCGGAGGATCCGGATGGGGCCGGCGGGTCGGTTTCGGAGCTGGTGGAATTCGCGAAAGGGCGGATCCCGAGGGAGAGCTGGGGGGAGACGAGTATTCGGTTGATGGCGACGGCGGGGTTGAGGATGCTGGATGCGGAGGTGCAGGAAAGGATTCTGGAGTCGTGTAGGAAGGTGTTGCGTAACTCTGGGTTCAAGTTTATGGACCATTGGGCTTCTGTTATCACAGGTTCTCTTTCTTACGATCTTTCTTACGATCTCTCTCTGTGTGTTCTGTGTGTTCGAGACCACATTTCAATTTAGTTAAGGCTATTATGAGTGACAATTAAGACTACTGTGAGTGCCTATGTGTATTCAGCTGCATTTTTCTCGTTCTCATTGTGTTAGTGTGTGTGCAAATCAATACTATATACTCTGATTTTTTTTGTTTGTAGTTGTAATATTTTCCTTGGACCCGAGGGGCTGTCCGCTAGTTGCCAGTAGTGAGGATGTGCAGTTGTGTAGCTAATGAGACAGGCCATGATTGCAGTAGTGACGCTATGCTTTTCTTTTGTTTTTACTGTTTCCAGATATTTATATGGGAAATTTTGAAAATGAGTGTGTGCTATTCTGTGCAAATATTTGGAGTTGCGAGATGATGGGAAATGTAAATGGACTTTTACATACTTTGCCTGACTGACAAATTTTACCCTGAATGAAGTAAAAGTGTGGGATTTGGTGTTCTTATTTGTAGTTGGACTGGTGTTGAGTTGTGTTAACTGGAATGTTTTGTGAAAGGGATGGTGATGGAACTTTGCACATGGATCTTTCTTTATGGAATGATTGCTTTCTTATGCTGGTGTCGTTTTTTTCCTTCCTCTCTTGTTTTGTGGATTTTTTAGGCTTTTCAAGTGCAATACTGTTATTCGTCTTTCTCAGTATAGACGGGAAATAATTGTTGGTGATGAGCACACAAGATAGCGGACTTTAGACTTGATGCAATTTTTAAAAGTTTTGGCTTGATGTTTGTTCTGGTGTTGTAGCTTTATGATGAAATCCACCTGGTGTTCATAATATCTGCATGAAATTGAGTGGTGATATGGTGTCTCGAGATTTATTATGTAGTGAACCAATTATCTCATCGTCTCTTTAACTCATTTACTTTTATGTTTTCCAATCATAGTTTGGCTTGCAATCATGCCAATGTGTTCTTGTTATAAAAGTCGTAAAGTAAATGTGATGCTTATTTTTGTTTTATCCATCTCCTTAATTTTGTAATAATGCTTTCTTAGATTTTTGCAGAACCACGGTAATTTCATTACATGTTTGTTGGCTGCTTATGGTATTATTCTGTTTGTAAAGGTTCTGATGAAGGAGTTTATGCTTGGGTTGTTGCTAATTATGCACTCGGTACTCTTGGTGGTGATCCTTTGGATACAACTGGGATTGTTGAACTTGGTGGTGCTTCTGCCCAGGTACAACTTGGTCGTTTCTGATTATTTGATATTAAAAAAATATTATTTGTAGGATCCAAATTATTTTTACTGTCAAATTTATTTATATAATTTGCCTGCAATTACTTTGTGAGTTTTAAAGCCAAACTATTAGAAAGAATGCTCCACCTCTGGTTAGGCTCATACATACTGTTGGAAATATGATAAATGGATTTCTACCTTATTTTAGGTGACCTTTGTATCAAGAGAACTGGTGCTTCCTTCCTTCTCAAGAACTGTTAAATTTGGGAATGTCACTTACAACCTCTACAGCCACAGCTTTCTTCATTTTGGCCTGGTGACTGTTTTATCTCTCTGTCCTGTTATTTAGGCTTGATGCTTGTGTATATCTGTCAATATTCTGCATCCTAAATGACGCACAAATGATTTAATACTGAAAGAAATTGTTAAGCCCAAATTTTGGTACCATTGCTTGACATTTCATTTAGTCCCTTCACGGAAAAGCCTACAGTTCAATGAAACGGTTTCTACTGTTTGAAAAATCTTGCTTTAAATAATGTTTTGATCATTCAAATGTTTGACAAGACAGAAATTTTCTGGGTATGATAATGATAAGGTCTGATTATTAACATATTTTCATGTAGGGAACGAATAATAAAATGATGAATATATAGTATAGAAACCAAATGTTTAATGTAATGAAAAAATCACAAATGAAAATTATGTTTGGACCAAAACTTTATTTTATTAATAGTTTTTATTGGTCCCTTTTAATTCAATGCTTCTCTTTGCCAGTCACATGGCTAATAATGTGCTCTATTTCTATGCACTTGGAATGATACCAGTGCTTTACACATTCTGATAACTTTTCATTCCGCAGAATGCTGCTCATGACTCATGGAAAGAAGCACTTGTATCAGGAGAATTTAACTTGGGTAATTATATGGGTCTAATTATTGTACTTTTATATGGCATCTTGAAACTTAATTACCATACTTTCTTACTGTATGATGGCTGGCAATGATTATGTGGGTTCTTACCATACTTTCTTACTTGTATCAGGAGAATTTAACTTGGGTAATTATATGGGTCTCATGATTTTTTTCTTAGAAAGTAAATTTAGGTCTAACTCAAACCTACAAAACCAATTTGTAAAATGAGGTTGCACTTCACTTATATACTGTATAATGTGCAGTGAATTTTTCCAATATTTTAGGAATGAAAGTTGTTTATGGTTGTTGAACTTTGTATGTAAACTAGGGTAATGATATTTCACCAAATCTAAGTTCATACTGTACTATTTTCTCATCACCTTTTGTTTTTGCAATTCAAATCCTGTATATGAAGTACTCAGTTTCTTTTTATTATTGAACACAACGAAACTTCTTTGAAATGTTAATTTGTCAAATTCTTCTGGCAAGAAAATATTTGAGCTATTTGGTGACTGTTTATATATTCCTTTAGTTTTGCCATTTGTCATGTATTTTTGTTTTTTAGTTGTCAGTTGTTTGACTTGGATTTGGATACCTGTTTCCCTTCCTCTATTTTTAACTACTTTTTACCATCATTCAGTAGAGATAGTTGCTTCAGATGGTTATTTGGTATTGATTCTTTACTCTCCTCAGTGCAGCTTCCCAATCTGTTCAAGAAAGGTCGCGGATAGATCCTTGTACTCCTACTGGATATTCTTACAATGCTGAGTCATTGAAGTTGCCTCCTAGCTCAGTGAGTGGAAAAACCCATTATCATTCCACTGTCCAAACAAGGGGGAACTTTTCAGAATGCAGATCAGCAGCACTTACGTTGCTACAAAAAGGGAAAGGTCATATTTTCAATTATTTTGTACTGTTACATTCCCTTTAGAATGAAATTTTCTTCACTGTTTGTATTAAAGTTAGTTGTTTTATTTTTTATTTATGCAGAATCATGCTCCCATCAACAGTGTGACATAGGATCAACTTTCGTACCAAATCTTCAGGGGAATTTTTTGGCCACAGAAAATTTCTATCACACATCTAAGGTTTTTTGTGCTTATATACTTCATTTACTGTTGTCTAGTATAATTATGCATTGGAGAAAGGAGATAGCAGTAATGTACTGTAACTCCTATTTCTCTGATTTCTGACATGCAGCATAATCTGTTATAGTTTTACTATTTTAATTATCCATAGGTCATTATGAGCACTGATTCTTGAATTTTTGTATGTTCAGTTTTTTGGATTGCGGCCAAGGGCATATCTGTCCAAGTTGATGACTGCTGGGCAAGAATTCTGTGGAGAGGATTGGTCAAGGCTGAAGGAAAAATATGTTTCCCATAATGAGGAAGATTTACTTCGGTATTGCTTCTCTTCAGCTTATATTGTTGCTCTGCTTCACGACAGTCTTGGAATTGCTTTGGATGATGAGAGGTATTCTTCTTGTTCTTCTTTCAAGGTATTTGGGGTTGATAATATTATTGGCATTGAACATTTAGTCCCATTTGTACCTGAAACAAATATTTTAGGGCAAATCCCAATAACTTCCTTTAGTTTGGTGAATTAATACTGCAGACACTGGCCACCCTTAACGTAAATTGTATTAACTTATGGAAATGCCTATTTCATTTTTTTCTTCATATTCTCCTTTTAAAATTGTTCATGAAGAAGTTTCTTCAAACGTGTTCCTTAACATATAATTAGGGGCTTATAGGCTTGACGGAAGTTGGAGTTATTTTGGGTTGGCTCAATGAAGGTTTTCACAAGGTGTTTTGTGGCTATGAATTTCTGATAGAAGTGTTTGCGTACTTTTGGAGTGGACAAAAAAATGGTGATTTTGGTGGTTGAGGCTTGGTTGATTAACTGCAAAATGGAGGTTTTCTGTGCTGTTTTTGGTGGCTGTATGGGGAAGACTTGGTGCAGACCTGTTGGAGGTTTTCACTATTTTTAGTATATAATAAATAGTGTTTTGTGGGTGGCAAAAGTTGACATTACATCACGACTAGTATCTGTCACTTGGATTGATTACTTGATCTTTCATTAACTAGGTAGTTAACTAGTATCATATAAAACTAAAGATAAAAAATAATGATTTTCAATTTGGGAGGTACTGAAAACAATCTTTTTTTTGCAGTGATTAAATAATATATTTAAGCCAAAAGTTTATCTAATCATTTCGTGTAACCTACCTTCATCTAAACATGCAATACACTTAAACAAGTGTATGCAATGATGTTAGAGTACATAAATTAAATGGAATGAAGAGAACGTGCTGGAACTGAGAGTATTGGGTGCAAAACATAGACTAGAAGACATGGAAAACAAAATCGTAACATGTGTCATTAAATCCTACTTGAGACAAACGACTGTATTCAAACAAATATGTCTATATATGTGGATGAGAATGTCACAATTCTTTCGGTTTGCTACCAAAAGAAAAAGGAAAAAACATGTTTGTACAACTTATTGTCAGCTTTTGAGCTACAACCAGCAAAATTTGTAGTTCTAGGGAACCATCAAAGCTGCAAGAAGTAAACGGAGAGAGTGTGACTAAATGTAGAAACAAATCAGCGAGTATTGGTAACTGCCAGCCACAACCAAATTTAAAGGAGATAAGAGTTCAACCACAACAGCAGCTGCAAACAAGTTTGAACCGGCTAGCAGCAACCGATGACCCCTCTCCCCACCATCAAGAAAGATGAACACAAGCCACAGGTTGAATCACAAAACAGAGACGATATAAAAATGACAGAAAGCAAAATAGGACTCAGAGCTGGGTTGGCCCTCAGTTGTTTCAGAAAAAGTTAGTTTTTATCAGCACAGTGGGTATGTCCGATTCCACCAATCCCATGTCAAATTATGATGCTCCCACACAAACTAAATAGATATTGTTTTGATCGGTGGGTGTGGCAAAAGTCAGAATTGTCCGATCTTGGGATTAGGGTTGTGATTTTAACTACCTTGGTAGTAAGTGTAATTTTCCCTAAATTCTTCAATATTTTTTATTGGACTTTGTTGCCCTATTTAACACCTCAAGACTCAGTTACCGCTTGATCTCTGCTGTTATGTCTTGCACCCATTAAATATATTCAATGTGTGTGTGTGTAACGAGTGCTAGCATCATACTCTCCAATGTATTCACACTATTATTCATTAAAATTTCTTTGAAGTTTGAAAATTGAGTTATTCGTTAAAGATTTCCTACGATGGCATTTTTTTTTCGGGACACTTTATTTTTCTGGGTTCAGTTGGTAATTAATTTTTCATTCATGTTTGTGTGCTTGCACTTACCCTTGTCCAGTTTATGTTGGGATTGCATATATTTTGTGTTTCATCATGTCAATGCATTTGTGTTCTAGTTGGCTGCATCTTACTGACTGGAATTGTTGGCCAGGGTCAAGGTTGCTAATCAGGTGGGAAGTATTCCTCTTGATTGGGCTTTGGGAGCTTTTATTCTGCAGACAACGGCTGATGCAGATATACAGAACCGTAACTGGATTGCCACCATTTTCAGTGATGAATCGCCTACTCTCCTCTCAATTATTGGATTTTTTTTAGTGTTGTTAACGGCGTGGTCTATATCTAGGTGGAGGAAACCTCAGTTGAAGACAATTTATGATCTAGAAAAAGGGCGATATATAGTCACGCGCATTGGTAGATAAGGGTTTTGATGGTAGAGCAGATGATGGTTCTTGGTTTACATATGTGGAGGCACTGTTGTGATTATGATGAAAATATTTATCCTTTTCTAACTTGATGGTCAGCTATTGAAGGCCATGCCAGTCGGGGCTCAAATAGTATATGATTGGACTTCGGATGCAGTATATGGAGTTACTCTTGTGAGGAACTAGGGTAGAGTAGCACGTTTCTTTGTTGTTTAGCGGAATTCAGGAATTGTTGTGCCACTCGCTTCACTGGTTACAGACAACAGTAAGGCAAGAAGTGGAGCAGGTCAGCCTAGGAATTGCCAGGAGGAACTAAATGCTGCATCTTCAACTGAAAACACCTTCTTCTGTCGTATATTTGTACAATTGCTACATTGATGTTGGCCAATTGCTACATACAAAAAAAATTCATCATTCCCTACCTGGGAAGCTTATTTGCTACATGATTTTATTGGATTGGCTTCGAAATTTAATGATTAGATTACATAAGATAATATCTCAGTAGTTTGTGGTGTAAGCAACTAAAACATGTTACGTGATATTTTATGATTGGCCTAAAAATTAAAATAATTCTCAAAATTCCATTGAAGATCCAATCCGATGCGACATGGGATCGGCATTCCGAATGAAAATTGTTGAACCAGTTCACTATTTGGAGAATCGCTGATTTTAATTATTAATCGAGGATTCCTCAAGTTCTCACAGGACGCAATTGCACTTATCACTATAATAAAAACGCAAATTATCGATGAAAAAAACACAATAGCTAAATGAGCATCCAAAAACATCTGATGGACCAAGTTTAGTGTATTGAAGAGGATGGTTTTTAGTAAGAGCATGTTTTTTGTTTGACAGTACGAGGAAGCTAACATAAGGTGGAAATATTTTATTTTTTTTTACATTTTTTTCCAATACGTATACTTCATGTGTCAATTTTTAATTTTTATTTTGTAGAGTGCTTCAAGTGTCTTACGTATACTACATGGGATTTGAGAGTAGCAAACGTAGTAACGAATTGAGATCTTGTCTAAGAAAGAAAAATTATAAAGACTTAAAACAAGTATTAAAAAATAAAATAAGTTTATTTAGCAAGTCAAAATCTTTCTATTCACTTCAACATTATAAAAACTCCTTTGTTTATCTTTTAAATAAACATTATTTTAATTTATGCATATATCAATTGTAACTCACAAGAGAAATTTAATTTATTTTACCTTTTCTTGTCCTGTAAAACACTAGTCTAGCTTAAAACTTCAATATTCTAGTGCAAATCTTGTGTGCACAGCTTTTCCCAATCTCATAAAAGAACTTCTAATTTTCTTTTATTTTCTCTACATTCCTATTTATCCTTTAAGAAACATCTGCTAAGTAATCAAAGAAATAGCGAGGCACATGTGGTGTAGGCAAAGAATCCAAAGCAAGTTTGAAATGGGTTAGAGGAAATTTGAGTTAATGACTTTTATAATAACCCTCTTATCAAAGTAATCATATGCATGAAATGCAAGTTCAATTTAACAAAACATGTCTCTTACGGTAGTTAGACAATAAATGTTGCATTTGCCTCAACTCCTACAAGACAGGAATCAACTACTCCAACATTATCATAGATTTTGTAGGAAACGAAGAGGCTATAATTGCATGGTACCCATAGTTTACTTCAAAACACCAACCATTTCGTATGTTAGTGCGATAAACTTTCAAAGAAACCCATTTTTGAAACAAGTCATGCAAATAGAAGCTACACAAGTCAGTGCAACTCCTTGTTACATTGTCCAATTTTATTTCAAGGCACCATGTGTGTGAGTGAGAGTGAAACAAGAACCATATATAAGAGTTTCTTGGTTCCAACATGCTTGAAGTTTTCCCAACACATCACCACAACCATCTTGATTTCCTCACCTTTTAGCTTCTCAAAATTGAAGGCCATGTTGAATGTTGAGGTGATTGGGAACAATAAAAGGAAGAGGTGTGGGAGGGTTTTCAGGTTCAAGAACTTTGCTGAACCTGGATACCCTGTTGTGTTTGGTGGGCCATTTCGTGAGAATGTGAATGCATTGCTTCAACATGCAAATTTGGAGAGTGATTTAAGCATGCCAATGTGGTCTTTTGAACTTGAAGTTCATCACCACCCTCCTTTGCATATCTTGTTGTTTGTGATTGAAGAGGCAGTAGAAGCAGTGCTCAATCGTCATTGCAAGCACTGTCAATACGTTGGTAATGTTCATGTTTGGCTTGGAAAATTGTATATGACATATTTTTTTTTTATGAAAACTTGAAAAAATTATACATAATACAAATAAGAAATTATCAAGAAACAAATATTTGAATAACATCTAAAATCTGTCAATAAATATAAATTATTGACAGATTAGCGATGATCAAAATTCTGTCGATAATTTGATTATTGTTAAATTTACTAATAGATATATTTAGTTTATAAATTGTTGATCAATTTATTCATAATTTTAATTCGTCAACAATTATCGAATGATAATTTAGCCGTACATTTTTTTTACAGAATTGACCAAAAGTATTTCGTCAATAATAATATTTTTTCAATGAATAAAATTTTGTTGATAATTTTTTATTAATAATTTATATTCTTTTTAGTGATAATATAATATATTTATACGTATGAATTTGACTTGGATTTGAATATATGACAGGCTGGGGAAACCATTTGATCTGCAATAAGAAGTATCACTTTGTGTTACCCTCGAAGGAGGTACTTGGAAGGTGCAGGAACTGTGAAGGGTGCTGTGATGCAATTGCTAGAATGAACAATGGTAAGTCGAAATTAATTGAGTTACAGGGTCATATGATGCATGGTGTTTTTCACTCTAATGGATTCGGCCATTTGCTATGTGTCAATGGATTGGAAATGGGTTCTAATTTGGCTGGATACCAGATCATGGACTTTTGGAACCGTTTGTGCAAGGGATTGCAAGCAAGGTCAATTCAATTTTTCATTTTTATTTATCAACATTTTTCATTTTTCATTTTTTTTCTAAATGTCTATTCAAAATTTTATCCACACAGAACTGTTTCACAGATATAGTTTTCTTTTTGCACTCTTTCCATGGACATAAGGGATATATATATATATATATATATATTCGAGTCTAACTTCAACTATTTTAACCAACTGAAAGTACTTCTTTAAATATATGTAGCTTTTGCTGTTACTGACATACTTTTACAAATTTTTATTTATAATTTTAATAAATTTAAATTGATAAAAAAACAGTGAAATGAGTATCATGCTATTCGTAATTTTTACTAATAGAATCTTAGAAAATTTGCGAACAAGTTATTAATTGGAGTGATATGAATTTGATTTTTGTAAATAACATCTTAAATTTGACATTAATAATAAAAAAAGTTGAAACTTCCCAGAACTTTTTTACTCTCATTTTACAGCTTATTTTATTACTTTTATATTAATAATTTAATTTATATTTTAATTAAATAACTTTTCTTCATATATCCACTTCGTAAGGATGTAGAAACAGCGGTGTCAAAAATCCTTTTACTAGTTTTCATATTTCTCTCTCTGAGATGAAAAAAATATTAAAATTTAAAATTTGACAGTTATATACTTCGACATTTTATAACTTTTAAGAGTTCGATAGCAATGGATTAATCATAATTAGAAATTACAGGTGGCACAATTTTTAAAACATATTATTTTAAAATCAACAAATAATATATATATAGTGAACTAGTTTTTCTAATTTTTTAAAGCAACGTGTCAAAATTTGATGTTTTTAATACACACTTTTATTGAATTATTTTAGAAAACTCAAGTGCACGTATCTAAATTATTCATTGATGAGAACTATAATTTTATTTCAATCACATGAAAATATTTAATGTCAAGAAATGTTGACAATTTATTAAAGTGAAATTCAATTTTTATTAAAAAATTAAAAAAAATATAATACTGTACTTAATTTTTTTGTTTGCTTTTATGTACGTTTGTTGGGAATGTTTAAACTTGTGTGTTACACAAAACTCACGTAGTTAAGTTAAATTCTTAAGCTCAATTCAATTTTTCTTTTTATTCAAATAGATAAAAATGTGAAAGGTTTGTATTCTCTTTATTCTATTGATATGATTTTTCTTGTCCTTACTTCTTATTCTATTTTTTTTTCTCTATTGTTTTTTTTTATAACTTTAAGTTACATTTATGTTTTTTTTTTAAGAGAGAATTTGCCGAGAGTATTTATAATATACTTTTTAATAATTTTTTTAACAAACGTTGTCTAGTTAGTTAAGAAAATATTAAAATTTATAAAATTAAAAGTGAAAGTCGTTATTAAACTCATTGAAATTTGTGATTAAGGGAAAAATACTTCCAAAAACTATGTTACTAACATTTTTCCAATAGATTATATCTTCCTCTAAATGTTCATTTCAATATGTATTATAACTTTCACTCTTTATAACTTCTCTTTACACAATAATATAGATTAATTTGATAAATGAGAAAGTGAAGAGGAATTGAATTTCATTATTTTATTCATGTATTTTATATTCTTTTATATTTATTGTCTCTTTGCAACATTAGTACGCTAAGTTATCTATTTGCTAAGTGAGAGTATTGGATAAGATGATGTAAAAGAAATTATGTGAAAAAATTATTGTATTATGATGCAACACATTTCATAAATAAATTTGTTATAAAAAAGTGACATACATAATTCTTGGTGTAGTAATGAAAGAAAAATGAAAACTAATGAATATATATTTTACATGATAGGAAGGTGAGTTTGAATGACATTTCACATAAAAGGGGAATTGAGCTAAGACTTGTGAATGGAATAGCATATAGTGAGTCATGGTTTAGTCGCTGGGGTTACAAATTTGGTCGAGGAAGCTTTGGTGTAACCCAATCCATGTACCTCAAGGCCATAGAAGCAATAAGAAGCATGCCATTGTACTTGATCACACACCACATCACTAACTCCAATCATGTCATTTCACTCATCTTCTCAAGGTATCAAACACTTTCAGATCAATCCCTTGTTACTCTTGGTGACCTATTTTCTTACATGTTAGACCTCAAGTCACGTCTTTCTAGAGAAATTTGCATTGCTTCTTACACCACAAGTGCCTTGGTTGAGACTAATTGTCGTTGGTCCCCTAAAAGGATTGAGATGGCAACAAGGGTCGTTGTTGAGGCCCTGAAAAAGACTGAGTTTAGATGGGTTTCAAGGCAAGAAGTTAGAGATGCTGCTCGTGCATACATTGGAGACACAGGTTTGCTAGATTTTGTATTGAAGTCACTAGGAAACCATGTTGTAGGAAACTACTTGGTTCGTAGAAGCTTGAACCCTGTGACCAAAGTCTTGGAATATTGCTTGGAAGACATTTCTAAAGTTTACCCTTGTAATGAAAGTTTGGTAATGAGTAACAAAGTGAAGGACAAATACAAGATCACAAGAACTCAATTAATGAAAGACATGTTTTATCTATACAAGTACATTCTCGTGGACCCTAAACCAATCATGGGATCAGAATTTCTCTCAGCTATACCATTAGCAGCAAGGATAATTCTTGACACCAAATATTTTATAAAAGATTACTTTGGAGATATTTCTTATCAAGTTGATTTAGGTTTAGAAGATAAACTCAACCTTTGTTGTACAATTTTGATAAGGAATTATGGTAGTGGTGATGAGTACCTAAACAAGGCCTTTATGCCACCCCATGAATGTATCACACTTAAAACAACTGCTACTGTCAATGACTTAAAGCTAGAGGTTGAAAGAAGCTTTAGAGAAATCTATTGGGGGTTAAGGAGTTTTGTTGTGGAATCAATTGAGAATTTGAGTGTGAATAATGGGACAGATATGGTTTTTGGACTAACCAAAGTGGGTGAAAAAATTGTACTTGAAGGTTGTCACACCAACATGAGAAGGAGCATGATTGAGCAAATATGTGAACGTGATCCAAATAGTGGTATAGTGGATTGTACTTGTGGAACCATAGAAGATGATGGTGAAAGAATGGTCTCATGTGATATTTGTGAAATTTGGCAACACACTAGATGTGTTCGAATTCCCAATGACCAAGATATTCCTCATATTTTTTTATGCAAAAAATGTGAACAAGAAATTGTTTTCTTTCCTTCTTTGCCATAATTATACCATTATCAATTTATTTGATGATGTTCAATTATTGCTTATTCCATTTCAAAGATGTCTTTGAGGTTGACCAATAACAATTATTTTTATTTTTATTTTTTTTACATTTGTTACATAAGGAATAAAGAAATGAACCACACCCGAATTAAATTGGGCTTCCCATTTTCTTAACAAACAACAAAACACTTATGTGGACTCATAATTTATCGTTATGACAAAATTTAAGCAAAAACTTTCTATACCTAATCATGAATGATGAAATGACTAAAATACATTTTGTTTATAATTCTCAAAAAATATTTTCCAGAAATAGATTCTAAAAAATATTTTCCATAATTAAATTATATGTTACAAAGTTTATTGTCTGGAAACATGTTTTAAAAAATATTTTCCAAAATTATATTTCAAAACATATAATTTACATTATGAAAAATATTTTTAAAACTTTTATTTCTAGAAAATGTTTTGCAGAATCTATTTCTGAAAAATATGCTCTTATGAATTTCAAATAAAATATCAAGTATACTTTTAATATTTTTTGAAATTAATGAAGTATAAGTTCAAATCGATGAGGTGCAAGGAAGTTTTTGTCCAAAATTTATCAGTTTAAAGTTTAATCCATCCTTGAATAAAAGAAATCTTGTGACAATTAAGTTTAAGCAATGCAACAATGTCTATGGGTTTCATGTAACAATTAAGAGAAACAACAAAAGCAATAATAGTAATCTTAGAGAGAGAAGGTGAGAGAAGAATCGAAAGATACCCTTCAAATTCTCGCTACTAAGCATAGTCCCTCAACCTTCTATTTGAAGTTGTTTTCCTTTTATTTTTCCTTGATCCCTTGCATTTTGAATCAATTGTCACATGACCTTTGTGATTAACCAACTTCTCGTGCTCACAATCTACCTCCCCTGGTTCCCTTACATTTATGTTATGATAAGCTTTTAATTTAAATAACACACTTCGTTTAATAAGATTTTACTTCGAAAAAATAATAAATATACTTTGTTTAACAAATACAAGTCTTAAGCATTTCATGATACATATCAAACTTATAAATGTTTATTTTATGTTTGCAGGGATGTTTACTTTTTCATTCTTTCAAGAAGATCTCGTAATGTTTTGTCTACATTAAATTTTTTTTGAAGAACGTGTTGAAAAGCTACTTGATGCAAATAACTTGTTTAGAAAAGGCAAAATGTCACTTCTACAAAGTTAGTCAGTTATCTTAGATCTTTTGTTTTTGGCAAGAAATAAGCTACCTGCCAAGGCTTGTTAAATCTTATCATATTTTGTAGGTAAAGAAGTCACATACATTTAATGCTAAGTCAAGAATAAGAATATTTAATACGTCTCTAAGCTCTGACTGTAGTTGGACATAAGTTGAAAAAGAATAACTACAATTTATCTCATAATGATTCTAAAATATTTATAATGACCCTATTCTTTTCAATTCTATATAAAAGGATCTCTATGAAGAATGAAGGTTGACAAAACTCTTGCAACAAGATTGAGAACAAACACTTGTATTATTAAGTAATTCATAGCCTTGTATTTGTAAGGAAGAACATTATTTATGTTTAAAAACAACCTAAAAGATTATTTATCATCTTGTACTTGTCTTAGGATGTTATCCTCTTTTAGTTGGCAACCTAATGATCTTTTAATCACACCTTTATAATAAAGTGTTTTAGCTAGAGTGTCTGAGTTCAAAGAATACTCAATTTTAACCCAACGAATAATCAAGTGGTTTAGCCAATAGTGGTTGTGTTTTAAAGAATATTCAATCTTAGCCGGAAGTGACTATATTCCAAATAATATTTGTGCTTAGCAAAAAGCGACTACAAAATACTTGGTCTTTGTTAGGACTAACTATGCTTCAAAATAATATTCGTATTTAATTAGGAGTGACTGAATTTAAATAATACTCATGTTTAGCTAGAAATGACTAGATCTAGATAATACTTGATGTATATCTTGCCGTGTTAGTTTATCTTAGTAAAACCTTGGTTGTGTTGATAAAAAACTTTACTTATTTTGGGTTATTAGACAAATTAGTGTAAGAATATCTTATGTAAATATGTTCATCTTTTATCCTCTTTATATTACATGTTATTAACTTTTGTCTAACCTAAGGAAGAAAGTTTTATGAAAACAAGTATTGAAAAGAATTCTTTACAATGCATCTTTTAAGAAGCTTTGCGATTTTTTTTTTTAATTTTAATATACAATATAACTCTTTGTTATTTGATATATTTTTCACAAATAGATATATATATATATATATATATATATATATATATAATTTTAATTATTGAAATTGTTAAATGTCTTTCAAATAAAAGAAATACACGTTTTGACCTTACCATTCTTTAATCTAACTATTCATTAATTGTTATTCTCTCATATCAAGCACTAATGAACTCCAATCTTATAATTAATTTGAAACTAAAAAAGAATTAATGAACAATTTTTAATTAATACAAAATATTTAAGAATTAATTTAGTTTAAAATATTTTAAAAATTGCAATTTTAAAAGTATTTAGGAGATAATTAAAATCTTAAATTGACTATAATTACAAGGACAATTTTATAACTTCAGCAAAATTGGGGGTGTAGGTTGAATTGTTTTTGGTGCAAGAAGTAATAGTCGAAACATAGATATAAATGGGCCTGTAAGCCCAAAATAACGGGCTGAGCAACCCGACCCACAATTGAGAAGCTAGCAAAACCCTCACTCTCCATTTCTATCTGGCGCCTGGTTCTCTACCCTGTATGTTGTTACTTTGTCGCACACAATCTCGCCTCGCTCACTCTGTTCTCCGTTTTCAAACTTCGGCTGCGCACAGGTCACATCTGAAAACGCCGTTTTAAATTCCGTTGTTTTTTCCATTTCTCCGTTTTGGTTTCGATCTGAAGCTCATTGTTTTCGGTGCTTGCAGCTTGTGTTCCCTGACAGACATGGCGAGCGATGGCGGGAAGAGCTTCGCTCGCAGGGACCGTCTGCGCGAGATCGAGGTGAAAGTTCAGAAATGGTGGGAAGAGAAAGACGTCTTCAGAGCCGAACCGGGCGATGTAAACCCTAAACCGGGTGAGAAATTCTTCGGCACCTTCCCCTTCCCTTACATGAACGGTTACCTTCACCTTGGCCACGCCTTCTCCCTCTCCAAACTCGAGTTCGCCGCCGCCTTCCACCGCCTCCGTGGTGCCAATGTCCTCCTTCCCTTCGCCTTCCACTGCACCGGCATGCCCATCAAAGCCTCCGCCGACAAACTCGCTCGTGAGATCCGCAATTTCGGTGACCCGCCGGTCTTCCCTACCCATGTCGAAGAAGAAGAACAGCAGCAAGAAGATGAACCTTCTGGAGACGGTGCTCCTCCTGATAAATTCAAAGGGAAAAAGTCAAAGGCTGCTGCGAAGTCAACAGGACAGGTTTACCAGTGGGAGATCATGCGGAGTGTAGGGATTTCCGATGCTGAGATATCCAAATTTCAGGATCCTTATAAGTGGCTTTCTTACTTTCCACCTTTGGCTGTTGAAGACCTTAAGGCTTTTGGATTAGGTTGTGATTGGAGAAGGTCGTTTATTACTACCGATATGAACCCTTATTATGATTCCTTTGTGAGGTGGCAGATGAGGAAGTTGAAGTCCACGGGGAAGGTTGTGAAGGATGTGAGGTATACTATTTTTTCTCCATTGGATGGTCAACCTTGTGCTGATCATGATAGAGCTAGTGGTGAGGGAGTTCAGCCTCAAGAGTACACTGTTATCAAGATGGAAGTGCTTGCTCCTTATCCCGAAAAATTTAAGGTGTTGGAGGGAAAGAAGGTGTTTCTTGGGGCTGCAACTTTGAGACCTGAGACTATGTATGGTCAAACCAATGCTTGGGTGTTACCGGATGGGAAGTATGGGGCTTTTGAAATCAATGATAGTGAAGTGTTTGTTCTTGCTCATAGGGCAGCGCTCAACCTTGCCTACCAGAACCATTCGCGGGTTCCGGAGAAACCCTCTTGCTTGCTTGAGCTCACTGGTCGTGACTTGATTGGACTTCCATTGAAGTGCCCACTTGCCTTTAATGAGGTTATTTATGCGCTTCCAATGTTGTCTATTTTGATGGATAAGGGTACTGGGATTGTCACCAGTGTGCCCAGTGATGCTCCTGATGACTACATGGCTTTGCAAGATTTGAAAGCAAAACCTGCGTTCAGAGAGAAGTATGGGGTTAAGGATGAGTGGGTTTTGCCGATTGAGGTTGTGCCCATCATTGAGATTCCACAGTTTGGGAACAAATGTGCAGAGACGGTTTGCTTGCAGATGAAAATCAAAAGCCAGAATGACAAGGAAAAGCTTGCAGAAGCCAAGAAGCAAACTTACTTGAAAGGGTTCACTGAAGGGACGATGATTGTTGGGGAATATGCGGGGAGAAAAGTTCAGGAAGCTAAACCCTTGATTAGGGCCAAGCTTTTGGAAACAGGTCAGCGTTTACTTTCTCTTATTTTTTTTAATATTGTGCAATATTGTTGTTCTTGTATAATATTGTGTAATATTGTGTTGACGTGACCAAATTGGATATCCTACTAATTCTTTTGGCTCCACCTTCCAGGTCAGGCTATTGTCTACAGTGAACCAGAGAAACGGGTGATGTCAAGATCTGGTGATGAATGTGTTGTAGCCCTTACAGATCAGTGGTACCTTACATACGGAGAATCAGAATGGAAGAAGTTAGCAGAGGAGTGCCTTGCAAATATGAGCCTCTATTCTGATGAGACACGACACGGATTTGAGCACACTTTGAGCTGGTTGAACCAGTGGGCCTGTTCACGATCGTTTGGTCTTGGGACACGCATACCCTGGGATGAACAGTACTTAGTTGAGTCTTTATCAGATTCCACCATTTACATGGCGTATTACACTGTTGCACACCATTTGCAGAATGGTGACATGTATGGATCCAGCGAGTCTGCCATTAAACCCCAACAACTTACTGATGATGTATGGGATTATATTTTCTGTGATGGACCATATCCCAAGTCAACTGATATTTCATCATCCCTTTTGAACAGAATGAAGCAGGAGTTTGAGTATTGGTATCCATTTGATCTTCGAGTTTCTGGGAAGGACCTCATCCAGAATCATCTTACCTTCTCCATTTACAACCATACAGCAATTATGGCCAAGCATCACTGGCCTCGTGGGTTTAGATGCAATGGACACATCATGCTCAATTCAGAGAAAATGTCAAAGTCCACAGGAAATTTCAGGACATTGCGTCAGGCAATTGAAGAGTTTTCTGCTGATGCTACACGGTTCTCTTTGGCCGATGCTGGTGATGGTGTTGATGATGCAAATTTTGTCTTTGAGACTGCAAATGCTGCAATTCTACGGCTCACCAAAGAGATTGCGTGGTATGAAGATAATCTGACAGCAGAATCTTCCATGAGAACTGGTCCCCCATCTACTTATGCTGATCGTGTGTTTGCCAATGAGATTAACATTGCTATCAAGACAACTGAGCAAAATTACTCCAACTATATGTTTCGAGAAGCTCTCAAGACTGGTTTTTATGATCTTCAGGCCGCCAGAGATGAGTATAGATTCTCGTGTGGGGTCGGGGGTTACAATCGTGACTTGGTATGGCGCTTTATGGATGTGCAGACACGTCTTTTAGCACCCATCTGTCCGCATTATGCAGAATTTATTTGGAGAGAGCTTTTGAAGAAGGATGGTTTTGTGGTGAATGCTGGCTTGCCGACAGCTGATACTCCTGATCTCACACTGAAGAGTGCTAATAAATATCTGCAGGACTCGATTGTAATGATGAGGAAGTTGCTTCAGAAGCAACTTTCGGGCTCAAAGAAGGGTAATAAGAAAGGTGCTCCGGTTGCATCACTGACAGAAAACAAGGTGACAGGTTTGATATATGTAAATGAACAGTTTGATGGTTGGAAAGCTGAGTGCCTGAACATTCTTCAGAGCAAATTTAATAGAGATACTCGAACTTTTGCACCAGAATCGGACATATTGGAGGCTTTACAACAGAGTGCTGTAGGTCAATCTTCTAATTTTAAACAGACCCAAAAGCTTTGTATGCCTTTCTTGAGGTTTAAGAAAGAGGAAGCAATTTCACTTGGGGCACAAGCCCTGAATTTGAGATTGCCATTTGGTGAAATTGAGGTTCTTAAGGAAAACTTGGACTTGATCAAGAGACAGATAGGTCTAGAAGATGTGGAAATTTTATCTGCGGCAGATGCGGATTCCTTGGCCAAAGCGGGAAAATATACTACTTTACTAAATCAAAATCCTCCATCCCCTGGAAATCCAACTGCCATCTTTTTAACTCAGTAGCTACTGGGTGAGTTTCTAGAAATTTTCCCTTAAACCAATTTCATAGTTTCTCTTTGTTTCTGTAATCTAAACACTAACGTAATTTATTTTTATTTCGAAAATTTAATATTTCAAGTTATAAACCTTTAGAGTGTGTTAAGTAATTCTGTTTGAGTTAGAATTTAAAATTCTTTCTATTAAAAAATATTCTTTAGTGTAATTGCTAGAGAATATTTGTTAGTAATTTAGAATGTTAGCATTGTCATTATATCTGAAAATATAATTGCTTCACTGATATTGTATCAGTTTCCTGTTTTAGAAATTTTAGGCAAAGTGTTGTTATTATTATTGTCTGGGTGCAAGCATGCTCATTCATGTTATTGTCATTTGTAGGTTGCGATAGTATTCAACTCCACCGAGGAACATGTAGTATGATTAACCTGCTCTAAATTGTGCTTTGTTGGTGGTTGGGGAGCTCGAACTTTTTTGTGGATAACAAGATTTTGTTGAGATTGCCGATGTAGAATTCAGTTTTGCTCGTCCTCCAGTCCTTTGTCCTCAAAGATATATCTTCTCAGCTTTTAATTCCATTAGATCTCCTTCATTGTTTGCTCTACATCTTTTTGGCCAAGTTTCAGCTTTCTGATTATTGAGAAAATTACATTTTGTACCATAATGTTCTTATGGTTATGGATTATTTTATTTGATAATAGCATAAAATCATGCCAAAATGTTGATCAAATTATAGTTGTTGCTGGATTTCGGAGTTTATTACCTTACAACATTTTACTTTTGGATTTCAAGATAATTGTATGTCTTCGGACTTAAGATTCATTGCTAGAACACCTTTTTCTTTTTAGTTTATTTTGATAGTGGAGCTAGAATAGATTCCAAAACTTGTAACTGACATACTAATTAAGATTTTATTATTCGAGTTTTGTATTTTCTAGAGACCAGGAAATCAAAGTAATACATACTTTTAATAAATCATATTCTCTTATTGATTGAAATCCACTGAAAATTATAGATTTTGGTGAGACTCTTTAAATGGGATTGGACCCACTATTTGAAAGTTTGAATAAATTTCAACTACTAATAGCCCACTATTTGAATGTTTGAATAAATTTCAACTAGTAGTAATAATGGATGTCTTGAAAAGTTTGTTCCTGGCATTTCTTTGTAGTATGGCTGTGGGTTGGGCATGCTTCTGTTTGTGTCTTATTTTTTTTTTATTGCAATATTAGCTCATATTTTTTTCATTAATGAAAGGTCGGTTTCACATATAAGTATTTGTTATGGATTATCTAATCAGTAATTTATAAGGGTCTTTCTTTTTACTATTAAAAGATCAATTTGGAATTAATGTTCTATATTCTGAATTATGGGCTAAGATTGTTGGGATATCGGTAGAATTAGACTGTTTGGTTCAAATACTCCTGTTACGGCAGCTGGAAGAATGGAGCAACAATGTGAACCAAACAAAATATTCAGTTACTTAAAACAAATATAGATGAATATAATTTTGTGGTGTTCGTATGATAAATTCTACATTACCGGAAGGATTAAAAAAATCGCTCAAATACAAAATTTTAAGAAAATAAATGTAAGTTATACTCAACTAATGGTATCTTAAAATCAACTCATTACTTAAAAACGCTAATAAATAACAGGATTCAAAAATAAAAATAAGAATTTTACAAAATATCAAAATGTGTAATAAATTATTGAAAACTAAATTTAAAATATAACGATTTCTTAGAAATAAAAAAAAAACAAAAAAAAATCATGTAAGCCATACTTAATCACTAATATGTCATTTAATAAACATATTATCAATGTCAGATAATACTAAAAATTAAAAGAAATAAAATTTATAAGATCCAAAATATTTCTTCTATTGAGAATGATATGAAAATATAGAAATGTATGAGAAATCATAAAGTTATTTTAAGTAAATATTATCTTTTATTCAAATATTTGGATTAAAATATAAATGGATTACAGATCCGTGGAAAAGTTTTGTTAGTAGTTATGTTTGAGAATATAGCAACGTTTACCTTGACTGTGTAAAAACAGCACTAGCTTGCAAAAACAAGAGGAGCTTCCAACAAGGCATGTTTCAAAGTCATGTTTTTAACGGTAAGATGCCTCCCACAGCCAATCCTAATGTGACAGTTGGGTTCAAATGGTCACCTGAGATGTTGGCTGCAACAAACACACCTAGTCTATTTAAAACAAACACAACCAACCACGTCATTATTCCTTCTTTCTTCCCTCTCCCAACATCACTATCCTTTTTTAATACATCTCAAATCATGCCGTCACAAATTATACTACATTCCCCCTTCTTTATGGATAGAAATATGTGAGCAAACAAGAGGAGAGGAAAGGAAGAAGCAAGATGTGAGAAGAGGAGAGGACATAAATGCTAATAACCAAGCAATGATCAATTAATCTTGTTGTTCATATTGTAAATATTCAGTAGTAAGGGCATCTTGAGAATCAGCTGAAGACTTTTCATTTTGAGAAATAACAAATTCATCCAAAATATAAGAAAACTTAAGATTGCTTTTGTCAAAGAAGAAAATTTTTATTTTCAACTTTAAGGATAATAGGAGTGGTTAATGTATGAGGAACAAAGGATGAAGAAGAAATTTTTTTCACTTTATAATGCAATGAAAAAGAACGAAGCTATATAGACTCTTGATACCATGTGAGAAAACAATAAACACAGGAAGGAAAAGGAAAAAGCAAGAGGAAGAAGGAAAGAAACAAGAGAAAGAAAGAGAAAGAAAACAAGAAGCAAGAAGGAATAACAAAGTCTAATATTATTCAATCAAAACCTAAAGTACATAATAATCAAGACAATATAAATACAGGAATGTACATATACTGTGTAATATACTATGTAATAGACATATATACACTACATAATAGAATCGTTCACTAACACTTACTTTCCATTAAAACATCTACTAAATTGCAGTTTCTATAAGATAAGTTTCTTATAGACAATTTATTTCTATGTACAATCTAAAATCTATAGATATTAAATAATATATTTTGCACTAAATAATTTATATTTAATTTCTTTTATTTAATTGAATACAAATTTCGTTGTTATACACATATAAATTAATATATAAGTAAAAATGTTTTTTTAATTTTAATATATTTTATATATTTGTCACCTATCAAACTTTTGTATAGCTACAAATTTTTTTATCACTACTGTGTATTTCTAAACATCAACCAATGCTCTTTAAATATGTATTTCATTATTTAAGGAAAAAATTATAATATATTTATATTTTTTGAAAAAAAAAATATTCTTAACTAAAAAATATATTTTTAACTATTTTTTTTTCATCTTCTTTAATTCTAATAAATTTATATTTGATATGTTCTTAAGTATTTAAAAATTGTCAATTTTATTTATAAATATTAATATAAATATTTACGCAATTTAACGTTATGTCCGTCCTTTTTTATTTTTTTTATTATTTGAATGAATTAAATTTTCATATTTATATTAATTTTAATTTTATATATCTATTTAGATAAAAATATATGTATTATAATTTGTGTGTTTGATGTATAATTTATAATTTAATTGAAAACATCATGAGAAACAATATATAGTAAACATTTGCATTAAAAAAAATATAGTAAACATTTGCATTAAAAAAAAAAAATTACATATGTATTCAGAATAGTCATATGTGTACTTATTTTTATTAGATAAATAATATACTTTTATTATTTTTTTATATTTTTGTATATCGTAACAATAATTTATATTGTTTCTAATGATTTAAGTGGAAATACCAAGAAAGAAATGATGGAGGAGTGAGTGAAGAGATTCATAAGAATCTTCATGAATTGACAATGTTATCCTTGTTTTCTACCTCTACAATAATTTTGCTTTTACCAACTCTTTCATTGTGCATGCATAAACTGTGCATGCAGAGAAACTGAAAATATTGAGAGATTCTATATTAACTTTGATTTTACTACCTTGCTTTAACCTACTTCTTTCCCTGTGCCTTCACCCATATGAAGACTGTGCATTCACTACAGAGAGACTGACTCTGGGAATGTGAATATGGAGATACTCTACATTAACTTTGTTTTTACTACCTCTTTTAGTGTGCATTCACATGTAGAGATACTGAGAATGTGGAGAGACTCTAAAGTTATGGTGGTGGAGATTTTCATGAAAAGCATTCATGAATTTAAATTTCTTATTATAAAGTTGTGTTTATGCTGCTTCAAGTGGGTTGGTCGTTTGGACGTTCTTTTGTGCATGTTGGTGGTGGTTCCTCATACTGTACATGAGGTGAGGTGGGTTTTGGTGTTGAAAAACTCAAGTGAGGTAAACTGCAGTTAATGGATTAGATATATATTTTGTGTTTGATGTTAATAATTAATTATACATGTTTTTTTGTGCCTTAATGGGTTATACATGATTTCATAACCAATTATACCTATATTTTGTATCTTTAATTATGAATCATAAATAATCAATTATACTTTATTTTTGGCCACATAATGCATCCACATGTGTGTTAACAAGTTATATGATCATTTTACACTCATATTTGATTACGTCCATTTGTTCCTGGACTACACTATGTTTTTTTTTTACTTATAATCAATTATGTTATTTTGCATAATTAATTGTATATATTTTTTATATATTTTATTTTTCTAACAATATAATGGGTTAAAGGTTTGTTTTTGGAGTGTTTTATCAGTTTTGTTTTTGTTTCTCTAGTTCTCAGTAGTGTTGTTGTTTTACTCTAGTTTTCAGTGTTGGTTAAGTGGAAGACACTCTAGAAGTTTGATATGGTGTTTTCACAAATATTTTTAAGTAAGTTTCTCCTTCCATGGTTATGATTGTTGGGATGTTATTTTCTGTATATTTATAATACTTTCTTGTGTATAGTGTGTTGTTGAAGGTTATTTTATTTTGGAGATTTGTATATTTTGACTTGGTTATTAAGGTGTTATTTTCTGCACATATGTAAATTTTTTTTGTGTATATCGTGTTGTAAAAGGTTATTTTATTTTTGAGATTGGTTTATTTTGGCTTTGGTGTTATCCACACTTAATTTTATAAATAATTTATGGAGTATTTAACATTTGATACATGAGATTTTTTAAAATTAGAAATAATGTTTTGATTATTCATAATAATGTATTTATTTGAATTTAAAAATTTAAATCAGGTAGTTATTTATCAATATTTATTACGAATAACTGTTTCATTTTACTATATATTATAATTAATTAGGTTTTGAATTAATTTAGTAATTATAAATACAAATTATTATTGTAATTTATTTTGAATTATGAATAAGTCAAAAAAATAGTTGTGTGTATAATTTAATTATATTAAAAATATTTAAAAATTTAGAAACAATCTTTATTTAATTAAATAATTTTTTATATAAATAAATTTAATTTTGTATTAAATTTTATTTAAGTTTGTTATACGTTTAGATTAATATATAGGTATTTTTTTATAATATTTATGTTTGTGAGTATTTTTTTATAAGGTATTTCGGAGTTGTAATAATTTTTTATATGAATGAAATTTAATTTTATATTAAACATTATTTAAGTTTGTTATAGGTTTAGGTTATTATATAGATTGTTTTACTATAATTATGTGTGTGAGTATTTTTTGTATAGGATATTTGGTAATTATAGGTATGTAATTAATTTTGAATATGAATAATTTAAAAAATAGTTGTTTGTATAATTTAATTGATTTAAAAATATTTAAGAAAACGTGTGAATAATATTTTATATAAAAAATTTAGCTTTGTATTAAATATTATTTTAATTTATTTTAGGTTTAGGTTATTATATAGGTTTTTTTATAATATTTATATGTGTGAGTACTTTTTGTATTGAATATTTAAGAATTATAGATGTGTTTTATTATTATAATTAGTTTTGAATTAAAAGTATTTAAAATTTAGAAACAATTTTTATTTAGTTGAGTAATTTTTGCTGAAATGAATTTAATTTTTTGTATTAAATTTTATTTAAGTTAAGTTTAGGTTATTAGATAAGTTTTTTTATAATATTTATGTGTGTGATTATTTTTTTCTGTAGGGTGTCAGGAGTTATAATAATTTTTACATGAATTTAATTTTGTATAAAATATTATTTAAGTTTTTTAAAGATTTAGATTATTATATAGATTTTTTATAGTATTTACTTGTTGCAGTATTTCTTGTATAGGGTAAATAGTAATTATAAGAATTAATTTTGAATAATTTAAAAAATAATTGTGTGTATAATTCAATTGAATTTAAAATATTTAAAAACTTAAAAACAATCTTTATTTATTTAGTTGAATAATATTTTATACGAATTAATTATTCATAATTCAAAAAATTGTATTATGTATAATTTAATTGAATTTAAAATATTTAAGAATTTAGAAACAAGTTTTATTTAATTGAATAATTTTTTATTCATATAAATTGAATTTTGTATTAAATTTTATTTGAGATTGTTGTAAGTTTAAGTTATTATATAATTTTTTTATAATATTTATGTGTATTTCTTCTATCTATAAGGTATTAGGAGTTATAATAATTTGTTATACGAAGGAATTTAATTTTGTATTTTAAATATTGTTTAAGTTTCTTATAGATTTTGGTTATTGTATAGCTTTTTTACAATATTGATGTGTGCCAGTATTTCTTCTATAAGGTAATTAGTAATTATAACTGCGTTTTATTATTGTAATTAATTTTGAATAATTTAAAAAAGGTTATGTGTGTAATGTAATTGAACTAAAAATATTTAAGAACTTATAAGTAATGTTTATTTAATTTAATAATATTTTATATGAATAAATTTAATTTTGTATTAAATATTTTTTAAGATTGTTATAGGTTTGGGTTTTATATAGGTATTTTTATCATATTTATGTGTGTGGGTATTTCTTGTATAGGGTATTTGTGAGTTATAATTTATATTTATAATCATATCGTAATTAACATAAATGATTCATTATGGTCTTTTTTTGTGAAAAGACATTTTTCACATGGATAACAATAAGGAGTGATATGTATTTTTGAAAAAGACAAACATGGGTATCAATGATGGTGTGAACATGAAAATTATTTCATACTTAGAAGAACAATTAAAATTTCAAACTGAAGTGGTTACCATGACGATTCGTACCGTCGTAGTGTGAACAATGAATGTGCTCAATCTGTCCAATAGGAGGACACATAGAATGTCAGAGTTAGTATCTCAAAAAGAGCGTCGTCGACAGGAGTTAATATCATACTTGGTCCATAATGAGTGATGTCGCGACATTATTTGAATGGGTCTCGAAGCATTCATTCATTTGTGTCAATAATTAAGGAAAATTGGGTATGTGAACGATGCATTTTGATCAATAGTGTAGGAACAAGTGACAAAATTTCTTCACATCATTGGACATAATGTGAAGAACCAAATTGGTTTGTTTTTTTTTTTCATCTATTTGGTGAAACAATTTCCCATCATTTTCATAATGTATTGAACGCAATATTGATATTGGAGGAAGAATTCCTAAAGCAACCTTCTAGAAGCGAGGTTCAACCTTATATCTTTAATAACAACAAATTTTACTCATACTTTAAGGTACCCATTTATTATAAACATATCATTATCTAACTTTAATTGGTTGTTAAATTAAATCTTATTGTTCATATTAGGATTGCTTAGGGACTATAGATGGTAACAATTTGTACGTGTTAAAATTCCTTAATCGAATGCTTCTCGTTTTCGTTGCGACTTGTGATTTCGACATGAAATTCACATATGTTCTAGCGGGGTGGGAAGGAACAATATTTGATTTGAGGATTTTGAAGGATGCAGTTATACAAGTTATACGAGAGGATTCGTTGGTGATACCTGAAGGTGAGTTGAAGGTCATTTGGCCAATTGTATGTAAAGTACTAAGTTAGTTGTTGCTTGTAACGAGTACAATTTCAATCATTATAGGAAAATACTGCCTCGGCGATGCTGATTTTATGTTAAAGTTGCAAATCATGACCCCATATCGTGGTGCTAGATACCATCTAAAATAATACTCCAGAAGAGGTCCACAAAATGCACGAGAGTTGTTTAATTATCGTCATTCATCGCTTCGAAATGTAATTAAAAGAACGTTTGGTGTGTTGAAAAAACGTTTATAGGTAGTGGAACGGAACCACATTACTCGTTGGAGATACTGACAAAAATAATTTTAGTATGTTGTATCCTTCACAACTTTCTTCGTGGAGTGGACAACGATCAGGCGATACTTGATAAAGTTGACCGGGAGTTGATGGAACAAGATGTCGAACCATCTATGTCACACTCTCGTGAGGATGACTATAGATTAGGTTCACAAATTAGAGACCGTAAAAGTAATGAAATGTGGATGGATTATCAGAACAATTAAGATGTTGTAACAATTTGTATTTGTAATGATAAATTTTCTTGCTTTATAAATTAATCATGACTTCATGATTCCGTAATCCAATATTTATGTGTTGTGTTATGGTTGGATAAGTTTATTTTGAAACAGGTACATTATAGATCGTGAAAAAGACATTGCTTCTGAGTCTTCTGCCAGTATCCGTGAGTTGACAAAGTGGACCTTAGATGTGGACTTTTGCCTCTTATCTGCTATGATAGACGAGGCACGTCTTGACCTAAAAAGTTTTATGTTTTACTTGTATAGTTATGGTTTCATCTTTTGGAAGCAAAAGACACATAGTTGTCAAGATACGTGGAGGGAAATCTCGACTTGGTGATGATGTTACTTCTCATTCTGAGATGGGTGGTGTTGAGGACTTGCTAAACCAGAAACGATTTGTTAGTCAATGGGACCAGATGATTCAATATGCGACTTAGTTATACGAGAAGAAAATTTATCCATCAAAGGTGATGAATTTGCCTTGGTTTAGAAAAGAAGGGTTTCAATTTCAAAATCATCTCCTATTTCAGCATATGCAAACATTTGTCATGTTCCAAGATGCTTACTATAATGACTTGATTAAGGTTTTTTATTCGAATCTCAAAATGACAACAGAAGGTAACCTCCAGAGTGAGGTTAGTAACAAAAAAACAACTATTGCACCTTCTGATTGATGCCTTTAGCACACCTCCAATACGAAGGCATGGAAGTCTCATATTCAAACATCCCTGAGCACCTTAACTATGACTGTGAATTAGCGTTGAATTCAATGCTTAGACCCGAGTTTTAGAGTCAGGGTCTCAAGAATGTAAGCAACTTGACTGTTGATGATAGGTTACTCCATTACGCCTATGTCCATATATTGAGATTACGGTCAACAAATTTTGCTCAATTGTTGCAAAAAGACATTTTTGTGTTATGGACCATAAAAAATAATATATTGATTAATTGGCCTCATTACATAATACAACACATGCTCAAATGCAAGGATAATAATTGACTCTTCCGTACGCCATGCTCATTTCACGCATTTTCAATGTCTTCATCATCGATTTGTCCCGTGAAACATGTATGCACTTGGATTAAACAAATTATTTTGGCAAAAAAAATGCACAAACTAAATATCTTTCATGTCAATGGTATGTGGCTATGTAGGACGATTGATGAAGATGATGATGATGACGAAAATGGTGAAGAGCCACCACAAGCGGATGACCATGTTCAACAACCTGTATCCCAAGAACCAATCCCCCACCATGGTCAGATGTTTGGTTTTCAAGAGTTGCAAGAAGGATTAAATAGCTTGAGGATTCATATTAATAAAAGATTGGATAATTTGAATATGTACATGGATACCAGGTTGGATCATTTGCAAACACATATAGACGCCATATTCGATCACTCGAAGACTCATATGGATACTACACTCAATCATTTCTAGATGCATATGGAAAGATGAATTGAGGGAGTGGAATAGATAATGAACAAGGTATAGATCAAATTGAACGACTTTCGCAATAACATGTTATGATATATTTATGAACATATCCATTTAATATTAGATTTATTATTATTTTAATGTTATTAAATACTTTTATTTAATTGTGTTATGTTTATTTATTTTATGAAATTTAGAACTTCGTTGATATAGTTTAAAATAATATGTTTTCTTATTTATTTTTATAATACAATTTAAAATTTTTTCATGCATAAACTATCTTTAAAAATTATAATTTTTATATCAAAGTCACTTGACGAACCATATCGGAAATAATTTTCTTGTAACACAATACAATATAAGTATAATTTATTTTTACAATATAATTATAAAAAGTTGTCATGTAGCAATAATATTTGAAAATTATAATTTTTATATCACTTGAAGAACTGTACCAAAATAATTTTCTTGTAACACAAAAGTACCATATACATATAATTAATTAAATTTTATTTCAAATTCATTTTTACCACTTAAACAAAGTTATAATCTTAGAAATTAAAAAAAATCATCAACAAAACCAAAAAAAATTACATAAATTTCATTAATTAATTTTAACTCAAAGAGTAAATACGTAATTGCATATTTTCATTAATAAAAAAAGTCAATTACATAAAACAAATTAATCATATTTTATTTTAAATTATTTTTAAACTCAAGGGTAAATTTTTAATTTTATCATTTTATTTATTTAAAATATTAAAATATATGTAAAAGTGTGTGAAAAGTTTAATTGTTTGAGTTAGAGAAAAAAATAATAAGATTTAAGTACAAAGTTTGTGAGTGATGTGATAGGTGTGATAAATATTTTATTTATTTATAATTTATTTATTTATTTAATATAATTGATAATATTTTAAAAAAGATATGAAATTTTTAAATTACATAATTATTTTTAAAATAAAATTTAATTTATTATAAAATATATTAATTTAACTAAGGTTGATTATTTTTAAAATATAAAATTAAATTTTTTAAAATATTTTTAATATTAAATTTAAATATTGTTATTTTTTATAATAATAAAAGAATTAATATTATATAATTTATTTTCATTTTAAATATTTTTTTATTAAATTATAATTGTATTTATATTATTATTATCTATCCTATTAATAATACTATATAATAGTTTTATTACAAAAAATTATATAATATTTATTAATTTTACTTTTAAATATTATTTATTATTAAATTATATAATATGTATATATATATAAATTATATATATTAATATATTATAATAATTACATATAAAATTACATTTTTTTATAATTTTATTGTTACAACATTTTTATTTTTAGTTAAATATATTTTATTTTTATAATTATTTTATTTTTATAATTATTTTATTTTGTTATTATTTTATAATTTTTTATTATTTAATTGAAAAGAAACTTTGGTTACAAATCTCTTATATGGAAAGTTTATGAAGAATATTATTTTCTTATTTTGCGAAATTCAATCTCGTTTTTCACACTTTACTTACTTTCCTCTACTTGAAAGTTTTCAAGTAATTTAAAACAATCCCTTAGTAATTTAAGACCTAATTTTAAAGTTTAATAAAAACTAGTTAATTTAAAACAACCTGCGAAAAATATAGGTTTGAAATCTTTCCATACTATTCTCTTTGACATTTTCCACAGGCCTATCCTTTAGTCAACATATTCCTTCAACATGGCTATTTATGTTAGTTAATACTTGTTTGAAAATGTTTAAATGGTTCAAACTAATTAAATGTTTTACATTTCATTATGACTTCATTGAATATTTTCCTATTTAACTTTTTCTCTTTTACGAATTTTATCATTTAAATTATTATTTTCACTTTATTTTTCTTCATCATTTATTACGCATTTGACTATAAAAAAATCACATATTTTATCATTATGCTTTTTAATTTATATAATAAATTACTACCATATTAGCTAGTTTTACCATAATTAATAATAAAACTACACTTTTAGTGTACTGTAATATTTTTTTATACATTTAACATACAAAAATTTAAAAATATGATATTAAAATATGCCAAAAGAATTGAATAACAGAATTTGCAAAATGGTCATAATTAAACGCTGCAATTTACAGTTAATCCTATTAAAAGTGGTAAAAAATATATATTTTTTTGAAAAATGGTACGTTAATGTTTATTATACTATCATTGAATATAAACATAAACTTGAATGAGAATAATTAATAATTTTGATATTGACTATTTTGAAAAAAAAATAACAAAGCTTATTTGTAATTAATTAAATGGTAACATCTTTTGACAGCTCATATTCATTAAGGTTTCTCTTATTCGTAGCTTCAAGACATTTGAAATAAACCATGCAATTCAATTAATTTCTTTTATTTCTTTTAACGCTCATTAGGTATAAATAAATTGCAATGAATAAAAAGTTGAGTTACTTCAATAATAAACTCTTCAAAAGTCAAATGTATCTAATATTGCAGTAAAAGACAGTAACCGTAACGGAGCAAACGGTGGTTTAGCGGCAAGACATAAGACGCGTCAATGACGAAAGTGACCCTTCGCACGTGTCGCCATAACGTTGAAATTCTCAAGCGTGGCACTACCATAACACGGTATCTTCATTACTCCTACTTTCCTTTTTCCATTTTTCAAGCAAACTTTTCAAACAAAAAAATTAATATAAAAAAAAAGATAAAATAATAAAAAAAAAAAACAAGAAGAACAAAACGCGCAATCCAACATAATATTCACAACACCGAACACAGTTTCAATTGCATTTCTCTCTCTTTCTCTCAATTTCCATTTTCCGGTAAGATTTTCTCTCGCTTTTTCGGGAAACTTCGAGATCTGCTCTGCCTCGTGCGATTCCGCGATTTCCCCTAACTTTTTCGATTTCGTTTTGTTGTTCGCTCTGAAATTGCGTTTTCTTTTTCTTCCGTTTGTTTCGTTAGGGTTTTGATTTGGGTTTCGTTTTTCCAATGAGCGATCACTTGGTGCTGTTCGTTGACCGTCTCGCGCGCCCTGTCCCCGTTGACCCCGTGGCGCAGCCGGCGCAGCTTCCTTCCGAGCCTTCTCCGCCTCCGGCTGCCGCGGATGCCGCCACAGCCGTCGCCGGGAGTTCCGTCACCGATCCGCCGGATCCCGACGGCGAGGGAGGTGATGAGGAGGAGGCGCTGATCCAGATGGCGGAGTGCCGCATCTGCCAGGAGGAGGACGGCGTTTCCAATTTGGAAACGCCCTGCGCCTGTAGCGGCAGTCTTAAGGTATCAACTTGTGTCTTTGAGGTTTTGTTTTATTGGTTTTTTAATTTTGAATGTTAGGTTGGTTTTGGGGTTAGAAAAGTTAGAAGGATAAGTTTAATTTTATTTTTGTTAGTTATAATGAATTCTGCGTTTTGGATTTCGAAATTATGTTTTATTTTAAATGATCGTTCAATGTGGAAAACTGTTTTTAAATGGTGATATTTGTAACTAGATTTTTTGTGTTGATGGTAGTTACTGAGCAGATGTTTGCTTTGGCTTGGGTAGAAGGTTTTTAGTTTTGTGACTTTGTTGTGTATATCCACTGTTTTTGGTTTCTATATGCTACCCTGGTCCAGATATGTTTATGAGATTTTAAATGGGATATGATTTTTGCGTTCTTAGTGTATGTTTTGATTAAATTTTTCAAAACTCAAGTTTGAAGGCATAATTGAAGCAAAAGTCTGTTTACAAATTGGTCCAAAAAATCAAACAAGAGGATTTTTGAACACTTGTTGGGTAGCTCCTAACCGAAAGACAGGCATGCTCTTCATTTATTACTTTACTGGGTTTGTAGATTAGATCAATGTTTTACTGAGAAATGACAGCTAAGTATTATCATGAGAAATTGCTCTGTGATATTCTTTATTTTCTGGTGAATGCATTAATATGGACAGCTTTTATAGATGAATGAAAAAGAAGGGAGGAGGAATATTGTTATATGTGTCAGGTTGATTTTCATTTCTAACCTCTGTTCAGTATTCTTAATTCTTAGACTGTTTCCTTTTGGTTTTGTGCAGTATGCTCACAGAAAGTGTGTCCAGCATTGGTGTGATGAGAAAGGAGACATTATTTGTGAGATATGTCATCAGGTATGATGATGGGTATGCTTATTTTAAGTGTCTAGCTTTATTAGTTGGACCTATATCAGTTTGTCTGTGTTTTCTTCGTTCGATGTTAAGAATTCTTACATAAAAGATTATTTTTCTGCCTATGAGGGTGCAGTGACAGGTTGAAGAACTATCTGTATGCTTGATTAACTTACTCTGCTCTTAATTGAAAAAGAAGTTACATCTGGAATTTCACTGAGACATTGGATATAGTATTGAAATAAGTAAAAGATAATCAGGACAAGTCCAGTTTAAGATCTTGCTCTGAGCTAATAGCCAGAATTCATAAGAAAATAGTTACTCCTCCAATAACCTTAATTGTCACATTTACTCTTTTCTGCTTGTAACACCCTCTGCTTACATATCTTCCATGAACTGAAATCTAGTCGTCGCATGTCCACTGATTTGAGAACAATCGTCTTCCAACTGTATTTCTACTAACTACTGATTTCTCTCCTTTATGACACCCATCCCTTTTCCGCTTTAAATAAACAAGCCTCTGGCTTCCTTCAGCAGCAATAGGTTTAGCATCGATGGATTTAAAAAATGTGTACTTAATTTCTTGATTTCAAAATCATTTTATATTCCTATATTTTTTATGAAAGGTTGAACTGGCAATATATTACAAAAAAGTGGTCTTGACTCTTAATTGTGTTAAATATGAGATTCATTCATGGTTTTGGATGGGATTTGAGGATTGGATGCCTGCTGCCCACGTACCAAACGTGGGCATATCTTGCTTAGCCATTCAAGATATTCTGGAGTTTTAAATGCCTGTACGAGGATGCATTTGTACTGTACACCTTGTTCCATAACTTTCTTGCTTATGGAGAAGGGAAAAACATTATTCATTTCTGCGTATAGAATATATTTGAAATTTTGTATTTTTAGATTTTAAGTGTTCAGATTGCTTCTGTAAATGTCACCTTGTGGATTGAACCAAATGGTGATTATCCTATGTCTTATTTGAATCCTTGCAATTATCTTTTGTGCTTAATTTGATGGGAGCAATTTTCCTGCTTTTTATACATGTAACACTCAGCCTTATCAACCTGGGTATACTGCACCACCTCCTCGTCCTAATCCTGAAGAAACTACCATTGATATAGGGTAAGCTGAAATGTTCATTTTCTTAATAATGGTTTTCCATTACATTTTATGTGTAGTGTTATCTTTTTAAGTTGTATTGAGGTGGTCATGCTTTATTTATAGACATTTGAAGCTCATCTCCTTAACAAGTTGTCAATATTCTTGCAGAGGTGGCTGGACAATATCTGGCACGCCTTTGGACTTGCGTGATCCACGGCTTTTGGCAATTGCAGAGGCAGAACGTCAATTCTTAGATGCTGAATATGATGAGTATGCTGCTTCCAATGCCAGTGGGGCTGCATTTTGCCGCTCAGCTGCTTTAATTGTAAGGCACTAACCTTGTGTTTGTTTCTACCAAATATAACTGTGCCATTGTAATTGAGAACACAATAGGATTTAGGGTTGGGGAGTGAGTGACCAAGCACTTTTTGGATCTTCAAAACCATGTTAAAATTTAGGTTAAAGCTGTTTGATAATTTTATTAATTTTTTAGTCTTGAAAGCTACTTTTAAATTAAGTTTGGTCATGTGGATTGATCTTGACAAGTGGAAGCGATAGAGAAGTTCCTAAAATTAATTTCTATAAAAGTTTTTCTTGTTTTCTTCATTGAAAAAAGGTCCTTTGATTTTCTAGGGCTTTTTAGTGTTTATAATAGCTTCTGTTATTAAGGAAAGATGAAGCCCAAATAAGCTGGACCTAACGTTACCATAAAATGATGAAACTTCGCTTCATTTAGTGCTGCTGTATACTTGCCGTGCATTTGTTCTTCTTTATAATGTCAACAAGCTAGTATGTGGACATGATTTAAAGCCTAACTCATTTTTTTGGATCAGTTAATGGCTCTTTTACTCTTGCGGCATGCACTTTCTGTCTCAGATGGTGATTCTTCTGATGATGATCCATCCAATTTTTTCTCTGTAAGTGACTTTAGTTTCTTTTATTAAGTTGGTCATATGCCCCATTTTGTGTTGATTTCAAATGCATCTGGAGCCAACCTAATTAGCTCACAATTCTCTTCAGCTTTTCTTGCTTCGAGCAGCTGGATTTTTATTACCTTGCTACATTATGGCCTGGGCAATCAGTATTCTGCAGCGTCGACGACAAAGACAAGTCAGTTTTCATTATAGTTATTAATATTTGTTTAGATTTGCTTAGTCAGTACATCATTTTCGGAAATAGCAATGCTATATGATTTCATTTTGGTCTGCATACAATGTTTGTGTTCATGTGCATCGGGTAAACTGCAACACACGCAGAGGGGTTTTCTCCCTTTTTTGTAATTTCTTACATTTTTGTATTATATGGTGAAGCAGGAGGCAGCAGCACTAGCGGCAACCCAAGTTGCTTTTGTTCTACAATCTGGGCAGCGTAGAGGTTTACAGTTCGCAATAGCACCAGGACCAGCCACAGTACACCAGGAACAAGTGTAACTTTTATGCTTCTATCTATAAATATTTGGAAGGCTTGTTGAAATGCTGTGCGTTTCTCACTCTTGATTATCTCAGCTTAATGTATGTACATGTACATACTCGGGGGATGGTTGAACGATATTCACGAATCCATTGGTTATCAATTCAATTCATCTATCTATGAATGTAACTAATCATTCAGCTACTATATAGTGAGAGATTTATATGGAAAATGACGATTAATGGTTTAATCTCACTTTAATAAGGATTCGTTGTGGAGCATATTTGTTTGGTTGTTGCATCTAATGAAGCATTACCTTAAAAAATTAAAAACGGTTTGTTTTAGTTCTGTTCAATTGGTTTCGATACAATTGAAGCAATCCAAACACTAGAAGTCGAAAATGGAATCGAGTAAACGGGACATGTATAAGGTATGAATACGTATTGGATTAACTGTTTATATTCTGATGTATGGCTTTTAAACTTTTTTTTTTTTTTTTTTTTTTTTTTGTTGTTTAAAGTTTTAATTTTTTTTTTTTTTTTTTTTTTTTTATTTTTTCAAAAATTTTTTTTTTTTTTTT